>ENA-ORBV01005514-ORBV01005514.1-microbial-mat-metagenome-genome-assembly--contig:-NODE-5514-length-23212-cov-15.916620_pt1 | contig 23212 bp, 25 predicted proteins | sample MGYA00237777_ERZ505514 | MGnify/ENA primary metagenome ERZ505514 (study PRJEB26160, sample SAMN06269048) | microbial mat metagenome | isolation source: Oligotrophic lake microbial mat | place... | reverse complement strand
GCCGCCCGGCCCATCGTCAGCGTCGGCTGCCCGTAGGGAGACTCCGGCAAGCTCGCCCATTCGCGGTTGCACTTTCGGATCGCCTCGGGGAACCTCCCCGCCAGAGCGTCCGGCATCGCGCCCCGCCGCCGGATCAGGAAGCACGCGGCGATTGTCTGGCTGCGGGGGCCGAAGTCCGGGAGGTCGAGCGCCTTGGCGCATTCGTCCCAAGTGCGGCTGAGGAATTGGTAGGCGCCCGCGGCGGTGCTGGTGAGGGTCTGTGAGCCGTGACGCTTGGTGATTGCCTTGCGGGGGTGGTCGGCGAAGCTCGTGAATAGCTCCCCGCCGAACATCCGCCGAAACCCGTCCTCGTCGGGCGTGCCTTCGCCGACGCGGATGAGCCGGAGGAAGGCGCGCAGGTGGGGGCTGGCGATCTGCGTGGCGTCGAGTTCGTCGGCAAGCATGTTCATGGCGGCGCCGACTCGGAAGCGGCGGGCGCAGCCACGGACTGCTGCCCGCCTTTACCGCGCCCGACGGGCGGCAGTTGGATCGGCGGGCGGATCGGCGGGCGGCACGGGCGGCGGCTCGTACTGGGCATTGACCGCGATCGCCTTCAGGCTGGCCGCGTTCAGTGCCGCCGCAAACTCGGGGCTGAGGTTTTCGTTGGCCGCCAGGGCGACCAGCTTCGTGATGTCGGCGCTGATTTCGGTGAGTTGGGCGGTGATGCCCAGCACAATTTCGATGCCTTGCTGCTGTTCCATGAGGATTTGCTCCAATTTGACGAGGATGAGACGGCTTGGAAACAGAACACTGAAGATTCCCATTCAGGACTCGCTTTCCGCGGGGATGCCCGAGCACCAGGTGGCGCGGCTCCAGGAGGCCGCCGTGATTATCACACGGCGCGGGCTGGGTGGAGTTAGTTTTTCATCACCAGAAGCAACACCGACATTCCCACCGCGGCCAGCAACCCGACCACGCCCTTGACAAGCAAGGAACGGGCTTCAATGAACTGCGGCATAAGAATTTCAATTGTTGCAAGCCGCTTGTCGGCCGTCGCCTGCCAGATTCGTGTGTCGGCGCCCACGCTTTCGAGTCTTTCCATTCTCATCTCGTGCCGAACGAGAATGGCAAGGGCCTTGCGCAGTTCATCCACCCCGTCAACGAGACGCGACACCGCGCCGCGAACGTCTTGCATTGAGTCTTTTAAGTCGCCCATTTCTTCCGTCACACGATCAATTCGCATGGCATCCGCAGCCATCATATTTGCAAGGGCGTCCGTTTCGCGATCAATTCGCTGGTCGTTGTTGTCATTCACCAGAACACTCCTGCGCGCGTTAGTTGACGCTTCGACCGACCTCAAACCAGTTTGTGCCATCACACACCAGACTGAGTGAGTCGTCTGCGGTCGTGATGAAGTTCCCGGCGAGCCGCAAGTTGCTGCCGTCGGTCACTGTCAGCGCACCCTGAAACACCAGCGTCACAGCGGCCCCCGTGTGGCCGGTTGCGGTGACGGAGGAAATGCCTGTGGTGCCGCTGATGACGACGACGCGCTGCCCAAGTGCAATCGCAATCGTTGCCGCGCTGGCTACGGTCACCGAAGGCGGCGGCGGCATCTGACCATGCACGCCTCCGAGCCCGGCACGGTGGTCTGTCGTTACCGTGACGACACTTCCGGCTGTAGTGAGTTGGAATGCCCGCGCGAAATCACCCAAATTATTCCAGTTCGTGATTGTGGTGCTGCTCGTGATCGCTCCGGTCGCGCGGGCGACGACCACGTAGTTCACGACCCCGTTGGTCAGCGTCAGCGTGCCGGCCGTAACTAAAAACCCGCCCCAGCGCCCGCCGTAATAGCCCCAGGTGAGGCCGGAGCTGGTGTCGGGGTTGCGGGCGTAGGCAAAGAACGCCAGGATCGCGGCAAAGTTCTCATTGACGATGATCTCGGCGCTGGCGGGAGGGGGTGAGCTTATGGTTTTCATCCTGAGCTTTCAAGACGCGTACTGAATGACTTGTGTATTCTCAAAAGACATCGTGCTCACCGCGATCTTTGCCACGCAGTTGAAATGCACGTTGTTTGTTGCCTGTTGCACGACTACGACCCACGGAAGCGGGCCGCCTCCGATTACAGACGATACGTAGTTCGCATCGGCATCAACGAGAGCCGAGAGTGAGTTTGCTACGGTTTGTGTGGTGTCTCCAGGAACCGCGGTGTAGCTGAAAACGATCGGCGCTGGGATGCTCAAGGTGAGGCTGTAAACAGCGCCCACGACTGCTGTGGTGCCGTATAGCTGGGCATGCGTGATCTGCGGTTGTCCAGCAGGGATAGGGCCAGAGCCGGGATTCGTTACAGAGGCGAAGAGATTGAATGGGGGAGTCGCACTGCTCGTGAATTGGATTCCCACCACTCCAGAAGGCCCGATCAAATATCCGGTGGGATAATCTGTCAAGAATGTAGTTCCGTAACTGTATCCTAGTGCTGCCAATGTGCTAAGAGAACACGCAGCTCCCAGCCCGTCGTGAACGTGGCTGTGTTGCTGCAAGTTTCCGATGAACGTGCTCGTGGTAAAGCTGAACGATCCTATCGTGTTACCTATTGGCAACTGTATCGACACAGTGAATGACGTTCCAATCTGGATAGGGATCGTCGCACCTGTAATGAGGTTACCGATCGAGATATACGCGGCATAACTCGTCCCTTCCGACGGAGGTGCTGCCGACTGCGCCCCTACGACAAGGAAGTAATTGTCACCGGTGGGCACTGAAGGTACCAGAGAGTAGACAATCCCAGGCGGCCCTGCGACAGCTATGCTCGTGCTAGAAAATGCGTCCGGAACCACAGCAGCGGTGTAATCGGGAAGTGCATCAATCGCAGCCGCTAAGGACGTGGCCGCACCCAGCATATTCGCATCGCCCACTGTAACGGTGTAATCAACGGTGGAGCTCCCCGCCACAACGCGAAGCACAGTTCCGCTTTGGAATGTACCCGCGAGTAAAACCCTATAGATCAAAGAATTCGCAGAAGACGCCCCAAACGCCGTGCCGGTGCCGACATAGCCCTCACCGACAATGGCGCTGACCTGTGAGACGTCGATGCGAAGCGCAGTGCCGGCCGTAATGCCGTCCGCTATCTGCTGCGCTCGCGTGTAAGTCGCCGAAGGGGCGTTGACGATGTAGGTGCGCTTGAGCGTGGATGGCAGCGTGTAAACGCGGACCACGTAGCTTTCGGTCGCTTCGTCCAATGGCACGCCCGTCGGGGGCAAGAACTTTGCCGACAAGCGCGAGCGCCTTAGCCACGTAAGTAGCACGTCCTGATTTTCTTGCGCCGTGCCGCGAACGACTTGCGGCGACAGCGGCTTCAGTCCACGGTTCGCATTCGTAAACTGCGTCGTAGCCGGCAAGACAGACGACCCGATCGTGCCCGCGCGCAGATAGCGAAGCGCCCCGTTTTCGCTGGCCTGCTGCGAGACTCTTCGCGTGCCTGCGGCGCGCAGCAAGACCGCCCGCTCGGATGCGCCATGCGTGGCGGTCGCCCAGTCCGTGCCCGCTTGACCTCGCAGAAGCCCCGTCAGCGTGTAGATTCCGGGGGTAACAAGCGCCGCCGTGCGAAAGCGGATTGCCTCATCGCCGATCAGCATCGCATTGATGGTTTCGTCAGCCAAGATGGCGTCGCGAGTGCTGCTGGCGAGCGTGCCGCTGCCGACGTTTACCGTCACGCTGCTGGCTTCATCAAACCCCCCAGCGGTGTAATTGCCGAGGGTCGTTGTGCAGGTGCCGAAGACAGCGCTCTCCGTGACCGTCGCCGCATTGGTAAATGTGACGTTGTCGGGGCTTGACCTAATTTGGCCGCCCGGCCAGTTCGCGGTTGAGCCTTTTGCGCTGACGTAGTACCCTGGCGCGTCGTCTTCGTCTCTCAAAAGCGGGATGTCCAACGGTATGAAAACCGTGTCTCCAGGCTTAGTGACGTTGCCGCCGGGGACTTGAGTGCCGTCGGTAATGCTTTGAGACTCGATGACTTTGGAATCATCACCGACGGTGTCGAACGACAGCACGCCGGATTCGTCGCGCTTGCGCGTCAAACGCATACGGTACACCCGGCCGTCCCGATCAGCAATAAAAACCACGTCGGTGGGGTCTAATGCGGCGTATTTAATTGGCAGCGAGATTTCCCCGGACACCAGCGCCGCTGCACTGTCGGAGACCACCGTGTCCGCGATGTTCTTTGCCTCCGACGGAATCATCCCGATGCCGAGGGTGACGGTTTGTATAGCCGCTTGCCCGCCCGTCATGCGGTCGCTGTACTCGGTGCCGACTTGCCCATCGTCGTTGATGTTGATATACGACACAGCCGCCTGCGGCGGCAGCTCTAGATCGTTCATCACGGTAAGCGCCAACGACACTTCATCAGACTGTTCCGGCTTCGCGGCTAAATCCTCCCAAGGGATGGTGCGAACTGGCGCCGACCCGCGCAGCGTGAAACGTAACTTGTCGCGCAAAGAGCAGTTAAAGAAGAAAGCTGTGGAGAGTTGTTCCAGTGCGCCTCTTGTCGGGCCAACGCTGACAGCCATTCCTCGGACAGCTCGCGGGCTTGTGGACAGGCCGGACGCGTCATACGCGCCGACCGGAAGGCCGGCTCGGGCACACAGCGCTTCGACAACAGACTGAACGGTTTCCGGAGCAGGTGTGAATACGGTTGTTGTAAACAGGTCATCGCCGAGGTACATCTGAACGTCTTTTATCAAAAACGTCAGAACGCCGTTGTTGACGTGGTCCTGCGCTGCGATGGATACGGACCCTCCGGACACGCCAACAGAGTCGGTTCTAATAACGATGCCGTCTGCAACCCACTGCACCGTCAGATTGTCTGCCCCGAAAACAATGTCAAATGACGTCGCTGTAAATGTCCCGTGGTTTATAACGAGCGTGGCCCCACCAATCCTGGCGGTATAGAGCTTTAATACCCCTGACTCCATCCGAACGCCGAATGAAAAGCTGACGCCCAACGTCGCATAAGTCATGAACACCTGGTTGTTGCCCGTGCCTGTGCCAATAACAGTCGGAAACGTGGCGACGCAGTGCAGCGTCTTCTTCTGGCCAGAATACAGACCGAGGTCCAGTTTTGCGCCCGTCCAAACAATTAAAGAGGTGTTGCTGAGTTGCGCCGTTATCGTCACGCCTGCGGGCCCGAAAGCAAATTGTAACGGGTTAGTTGTTGCGGCCGAGGCGGGAGTGGGTGCTAGGTCGGCGCTGCTTGCTGTTAGCGGAGCGTTAAGCAGCGCGGTGTTATATCCGGCGGCCGAGCCGGTGCGCATCAACTCAAACGTCAGATTGGGAAGTTGCCCGCTGCTGCCCAGTTGCAACCTCTCAATCATCAACGTCGATCTGCCACGGTATGCGGTTGCGTTCCCAACACCCACCCCGGCTTCATAGGTCGGGTCAGGAAGCTGCGCCGGTCCGCCGGGATAGAACGTCAATGCTCCCCAAAGATCAGTCTCCACGCTCGCCACGAGCGTCCCAGTGCTAGCGCTGATAAGGCTATTCCAAACCAGTTTCCCGTTCGACCAAATGCGCGTTACGCCTACCGCTTCGTGATCGCACAGCATCACGAGGACGTTCATCTCGTAGGTGTACGCCGTCGACTCTTGGCCGCCGCCTTTGCCCTGCTCCGTGGTAGTTGCGACCTCCATCTTGTCGCTAGCCCAGACAATCTGCCCGCTCACTCGCGCCGCTCCGCGAATCCACGGAATTGGCTGTCCGTATGACGAACTCGTAAAGCGAAGATCGCTGAGTTTGGGGCCCTCAAACCCGGGCTTCGACTCGACCAGGCCACCGATGCCGTAGCCAATGGTCCACCCGGTCAGGACTTGACTGTAATCTCCAGTGTAGTAGCCATAGACGCCGCCAACCACTGCGCCGACAACACCATAAGCGACGCGACCCATTAGATTACCCCTGGCATGCGGTAGATGCCCCGGAGCCTCAAGTTCTTGGCAAAGAGCAGCCGGGTCTCAATCACGCGGGGCGGGTGCGCAAAGTTACACGCGTGGATTAACGACCAGCTTCCATGCAAATAATTCCCCACGATCCCGAGGTGTTGTGGCTCGTTCTTTGTAGCCAACGCCAACACCGCGCCGAGTTCGATCTCCGCGACGCGCTGCATGTACGCTTCGCACCAGTCAAGCATCGTTCCGTCTGGCGCCGGGACGTAGCCGTTGACGTCGAACGCGGGACCAACGATGCCGAGCGCTCGCGCCACAACAACGATCAACCCCGCGCAGTCGAGTTGAACGCCAGAGGCGCGTCCCTGATGCACCCAGGGCGTGCCTAGATGGCTCCTGGCCTCGGCGACGACCTGTGCCCGGGTTGCGGCGGCGGAAGTCACACGCTGACGTCCGCTGCGGCCGTCAGCCGGTCGATCCCGGGAAGGTGCGGCTCGCCTTGAAAATTAAGGACGTTCAGGAACTTGGTCTTGCAGTCTTCCGTGAGCCGCTTCCGGCACCCAGCGATTGCGGTCAGGGTGTTGCCAACGATGATCGGCGAAGAAGGCGCGAAGACTAGCGTGAAACGTTTTGACGCTGCGACGTATGCCTTGGCACGCATAACGATGTTGACGTTGCCTCCGGCAGTCCACTTGATCGCCCCTTCGCCGTACCAGTCATCTGGCTTCACGGGGCCTGCGCTCGTTTCAAATGTCCGGTCGTCAACGACCGCCGACACTGTAAGCGTGTCTGTGTACGTTGCGGGATTCAATCTGCAAAGATTGCTCCCGTTCGGCGTCGGGTAATCCGCGAACCGCGCCCGGCACGTACGCGTAGTGGCGTTGCCGACGCTCTGCTGGAGATACTGCTGCAAGCCGCGGAGTTCGGCGGTAATCATTCCGTCGCGAAGCCGCACCTGGCCGATTGTGCCCGCCGTCAGCGGCTCCAGCCCGTCGCTCGGGGTCGCCCAGTTGTAACGATAGATGATGTACGCCGCATTCTGCCAGACGCCCCCCAGTATCTGCGCACGGGTAAAAATGGTGCCGTCGTTGATCGTGGACAGCTCCATATTGTCCACGGCAAGGCCCGCGCTGCTGGCGAGCGTCCCCGGGTCGAGCCCATTCTCCGCGTCGTAGAAGACGCCGCCGATCGTCACCGAGTCTGTGGCGCTCGTGAAACCGAATACGACGCCGTCGGTGCGCGTGATGCGCAGCAAGTACCCCAGCGTCGCGCGTCGGCTGTTGTAATGAGTAAGCAGCGCAGGCGGCAGAGTAATCACACGCCCTCCCGGACTTCAACTATTGGGATTCCGTCGCACCGCACAAGCAACTCGCGCGCCCCCGGCTGTCTGTCGACGATGAGGGCGGGCAGATCGTCGGCATCGTAGCGGCAAGGAACAAGGAATTGGCCCGACCAAGACAACACATCTCCGATCAGAACAACGCCCCCCGCGATTACGATGGTGCCCGCGGTGGCGCTGATCGTGCTGCTGGCTGTGATGTTTGTTGTCACGCCGACACGCAACCGATAGACGGCAATAGTGGCGACAACGGGGCGCGTGATCTGTCGCTTGTATGCCGACGCCCCGCTGCCGTACTGTTTGGCGAGGTAAAGCTCGGTCGGAGAGCCGCCTTTATCAACTACTACTCCACGGTCGACCGTGACAAGATAGTCCAGCGTGTCTTTAAGCGGGAAGGACCGCGCCCGCCCGCGGACGCTGTGGAAGTGCTGCACGATCTGGTCGTAGTCGATGGCCGTGCGAACCGCAAATCCTACGTCGAACGTGTGCTGTGCCTTCGACCACTCCTGATTCGAGAACTCCTGTCCGCTCTGGACTTGCACAATTGAAGTTTTCCATCGGACGCGTCGCTGAGCACCCATCGCAATGTGTGGTGGGAAAAGAATGTCGAGGAATTCCATGGCGTCAGTTGTTCCTGGAACTGGCCCGCGAAACGGCCCGCCCGACTTCCGTGGCGATCTGCGCGGCACTGCGGCGGTCGGTGTTGCCAGGCACCATGATGTTGATTGGGGCGTTGACCGTATTGCCGCCTCGGCTGAAAGACGGTTGCGGATCAATGTTCCCGCGCCGACTGCCAGTTAGCAGGTACTGCTTGCTGCCGTCGCTGAAGACCTCCGGCCGGCGCTCGCCCACCTTATACATCTTATTCGGCATGGTGGGGCCGCCGATCGCTTTTCCGCCCCCGAAAATGCCCGCAATGGCGGAGAAGAAAGCCCCGTATCCGCCCCCCGCACTCGACGCGCCGCCGAATGCCGCCTCGGCTACGCGCTGGGCGGCGATGCGGATAAGCTGTTTTACGACGTCGTCCGCGAACGAGGCGAAAGCGTCCTTAGCGCTCTTGGCCCCTGTGGCAAAGTCAACGAAAGCGTCGGCAAATGATCCCTGGAATATCTCTTGGAATTTCTGGTTGAGTGGGTCCGCCGACGCGCGGAGCCGTTCTAACGCCAGCCGCGCCTCTTCGGCGTTCTGGATCAGTGCGGGATTGGCTGAAGCGATTGCAATAGCCTCCTGAGCAGAGACAATGCTTTCCATTTGCGCGACGGCAGCTCGGCGGGCCTCGCCAACCTTGGACAGTGTCTCTAGCTCGCTGACCGCCCCGGTGCTGCGCGCGATGGCGAGGCGTTCTTCGTCGAGGGAAAGTTGCTTTGCGACGAAGGATGCGTCGGTCTGGATGTCGGCCAGCTTTTGCGCCTGCCGTAGCTGGGCCTCGTACTGATCGCCCAGCCCTGCGTCCCCGCCTTGCTGCGTTATCAACGCACGAGCCTCCTCTACCTGCCTTGCGATTCGGAGACGCGCCGCGCCCGCGCTGTCGCCGGCCAGTTGCAGCACGCTCGCGCGCAGCTCGTCATATCGACCTTGAAGCGCCCGTAGCGCCCGCGCCTCATCAAGCGACGCCAGGGCGGCGTCTCGGCTCGCCTGGACGGCCACTTCCCCGCGCCGCTGCGTCGCCTGCACGATCTTGCCCCCTAGCTCGCTTCGCTCGGCGTCGTCCTTTGGCTTCGCCGCGCGCAGCGCAGCAATTTCCTTGTCAATTGAGGCGAGCTGGGAGCTGAGCGCGGCGGCACGGATGACTTGCTGCGCGGCGAAGTACCCGCGAAGGTCCACCAGCCCGTCTTCGTATGTGCTGCGCACAATCTGATTAGCAAACTCGAATGTGGCCTTCTGCTCGTCGGCGAAGTCCCGGATCGCACGCACCTGATTGTCGAGTTCCTTCTTCCGGGCAGCGGCTGCGGAAGCGGCTCCGGCTGCGGCTGCTGCCCCTAAGGCCCCGTCAAACACAAGAGCTGGGCGCGGGTCCGGCGTGGAAGCCGCTGGCAAACGGCCGCGCCTAGCCAGCTCTCTAGGGTCTTGCTGCAATTTGTCGTTGACGGAACTTTGCGACTGTGCGAGCTTACGCAATTCACGGGCCTGCGCCACAAGCGTCGTCAAGTAAGGGCGACTGAGCGTAGCGCCCACGTCCTCCGCGTACGCTTTTCCTATGGCCCGGATGTTGTTTATGATGTCTTTCGGATCATCAAAAACAAAAGACTTTGTGGTAGCTGCTACGGAAGCAATGGTCTTCCCGGTTACAACAAATGTCCTGGCAAACACGTCAAGTCCCGTAGCCAAAATCGCTAAGGCATCAACACTGCGCTCTGCGAACTCCGCCACGCCGTTGTTCGCGGCGAGTCTGCCTGTCTCGGCGTCAACGCCGATAAGGCCCTTAATTAACTCGGTGCCAGCCACCACCAAATCGTTGATAGCTGGGAGAGCTTCTGTTGCCGCCGCCTGTGCGTAGAGGCGCAACTGCGCTAAGCTCTTGGCTTGCTTGTCAGCGTACTCGTCTGCGAGGTCAATTTGGCGTTTTGTGAGGATGGCTTGCCTACCGCCTTGCTCTTCCAACGCCTTGAAAACCTTTAGCTGTTCCGCGCCGCTCTTACCGAAAAGCGCCTGGGCGACCGCGACCTTTCCGGCGCCGTCAGCGAATCCAGCGAGCGCACGTCCGACGGCCTCATATTGCTCCACGGGGTCGAGCGCCTTAAACTCCTTTATGTTGATGCCGATAGCCTTCAGTGCCGCACCGGCCGTCTTGCTCTCGTCATCTATACCGACCAGGCTCTTGGTCAGTTTGTTCATAGAGCCGGCTACGGAACTAATCTCGACACCGGCCGTCGCGGCAGAAACTGCCAGGGCTGCAAGGCTTTCGGCCGAAGCGCCAGTGGTCTCTTCGAGGTCTTTGAACTTTGCAGCTTCGTTGACAAGCCTCTGGAACGCCACCGCTGCGACTGCTGACGCCGCAATTAGCGCGGTGATGGCGATGGTGGCGGCATTTATCGCGACGGCAACGTTCTTGTCGAATGCTCGGGCGAACCTCTTTGCTTCAGCTTCACTCTTGGTGAGGCCGGTCACAAACTCCGCCGCATTAAGGCCCAGGCTGACGACGAGTGCGCCGAGCGAATTAGCCACGTTGCCCTCCCACAGTCACCGCGCCAAAGAACGACGCCGCATCATCTTCGTCCCCCTCTCCATCGTCGTCCGAATCAAACAAGTAATCCGACAACTTAACATCCTTTCCGCCACCAAGAGACGTCTGCACGACGTAAGCGATTTGTGCTAGATACATCTCAATGCGTCTCATGGGCAGCATGCGCCGGGACGCATACTCGCTCCACCGGCGCAGCTCGCCCTCAGTCATAGAACTGGACACCCCGGCCGCCGTCATGCCTAAGTGAAGGGCCATGTCCATGACGAATTCTCGGCGCGGGGTCACGCGTTTGGGACTGCATCCGCGCGTGCTGCGGCCAGGATCAGGTGCAGCAACTCCCACGGCTGTTTCGCGATCAGCGTAAGGTCTTCTGCATTGGCCGGGTCGAAAAGCAATTGCCCGTCTTCGCTGTAGATAACTCGCGCTGCCGACCTTGCAAGTCGCCGCTTTTTGTCCACCTCCACCGCATCGTCCGTAGATGCGTCAACCTCCTCGACAGTCATCCGCCGCACATAGACGTCCCCCAGGACGCCCGCGTTGACTTTGATGGGTGTGACGGCCGCCTGCGCCGCCACTTCCCACGCCTTGCGCTGCGTGACCCGGTCCATCAACCCGCCGCGAAGTAATAGGGCGCCCCGGTGGCGCGGAGCGTAAAGCTGGCCGTCCACAAACCGCCAACCTGCACGCTTTCGCTCGTCTGCTGAACAAAGCCGAACACGATGATGGTGCCGCCCGATCCAGGCAGGATCACTTTCGCGGCGAGCGTTGTGCCAGCGAGGTACGCGGCCTGAATCGCGGCCTGGATGGCGACGTTCGGTGCGTAGTTGAAGTCCACCTGCACGGTGCCGAAGTCCGGGAGCCCAATCTCAAACTCCTGCGCCGTCGAGCATTGCGTCGTAGCGTCAATTTCCGGAGAGCTGCCGCCCTGCCGGTTCCAGCCTGTCAGCTCGCACAGCGTTGAAAACTGTGCAAGATCGACCTTTCCGCCGCCTGTATATGTGCCGTAATCCGTACTGCTGACGCCGAGCAACTTGTAGCTGTTGACGTCGATGCGCTCGATGACGAACGGCGAATCGTTCACCTCCGTCATTCCGAGCGCACCCAGGACGCGGATTACGTCCTTCGTGGCGCGGTTGCTGCCCGTGCTGGTGACAACGGCGACCGCAGCCTTGCTGATCGCGCTGATGGTTTCGCTGGGCGAGTCCCCCGAGTAGCCAGTTAGAAACTGGATCGTGGACCCCTGAAGTTTGAAGCGTTTTCCGCCGGCCATTTTGGGCCCCTTTCGTTTTACAGATTAAGCCGCGAGACTGCGGCGGGTGAAGAACTCACGTTGAAGAAGGGTGAAACACATATTCAATCATAGCGCGATGCGTTTTAGTTTCGGCATCGAACGTCTCAAACCCGCCTGTGCGCTCGCATCCCGGCGTGACGCTGGCCATGGCAGCAATGACGGAAGACTTCAACGTCTTCATGACATCGTATGTCAATGCAACGACGTCCAACTGGACCCGCACGTCGTCGGTGGGCTCGTCTTCGCTGCCACATTGATCCGGGAAAGGGGTGTCGCTGACAACAGTAAATCTGATGGCGGGCCAGCTTGGTGCAAGCGGCTCCTGCGGGAAGGTGGCCGCATGCACTCGGCCGCCAACAAGCGCCGAGAGGGCTGGCTTTATGACGAGTCCGACGTTCATCGCTTCGCCTTCGCAATCCCTCTGCGCAACCGTTCCGCAATCACGTCAACCGCCTTTCGCTTCTCGGACTCGTATGCCGGACGGAGAAAGGGCTCCGCCGGCATGTTGACTGTGCCGAACTCAACCAGGTGCGCGTGTGGGGCGCGGTCAATCTTTTGGCCTTTCTTGTTCGCAGGCTTTCCGCGCCCGCGAACCGTAACGATGTGCGCGACCGTCAGCCCAGCTAGTTGTCCCTTGGGAAGTTTCTTGACGATGATGGCGCCGAGCAGAGAGCCCGTATCGATGGCCGGACTTTGGCGGATGTTGCTTTGCGCGGTGGTTTTGACGAGCTTCGCGGCGGCGGCGGTGGCTTGGCCCGCGATGCGCTCAGCCACCTTCGCGCTCAGCCCGCGCATCGCCTCGCCCAATTCCCGAAGGCCGTCGACTCGAACTGTTTGCGTAGCCACGTTTGACATCAGCCTTGGTTGAGTCCGGTCCTACAAATCACGGCGATCAGCCGCCCTCGCAAACCTTGGTCCGGCATATCCAAGATGTTCATAATCGACCCCTTCCAGATTGCTCGATCTAGCGCCGTCAGCCCGAAGCGCTTGAACACGTCGGCGCGAATCCATATCGTATATGCTCGCGGGGTTCTGATGCCACCGTCAGAAACCGGCTCCGGGCTGCTGGCTTTCGCGCCGTCCACCGCGGCCCAGGTAGTAGCCACCGCGCGCCAATCATCCGGAGAGCGCCCGCCGCTGGCCGTGTCGGTGGCGAAGTTCCGCTCCCAGCGTACAAGCTGGTCTAGCCGCCTAGCGTCGACGTGGGCCCGGATGCTCATAACGCCAACTGCACCCGGTAGGGCTGCACAAGTGCCTCGCGCATGCGCTCGATCGCCTCGCGCTGCGCCGGGTCTATCTGATCGTAGAGCAGTTGGACGCCGAGCAGGATTGCGTCTTTGAGCGGCTGTGGCACGTTCGCCGCGAACTCTGCTTGCGTTGTTGGGGGTGAGCCCGCGGGGGCGTAGCCAGCCTGGTACTCAACGCGCAAAGCGTCAGGCCGCACATAGTGCGACGGCACGACGTACCCGACCAAGAAGCGCAGCTGGGGCGCCTCATCGTCGGAGACGTAATAGTCGCCGGGAAGAATCGCCGCGGGCGCGTTGCTCCCGTCGAAGTAGCTAACCGACATCACCCGGATCAGCGGCGGCCTGGGCAGCGTGGTTGCGCAAGAAGGCGCCGAGAATCCGGGCGACGACAGCCGAAGTGTCTGCTGCAACAAAGAACGTCTCGCCATCAATTCCACCTGCCTTGTGGCGGTTCCGATGAACCCCGTAAGCATCGCGTCGTCGGGGTGCGTGTCTGCCGCTGTGTCTGGGGTCAATCGCAGATGCGAGTAAACCGCCGCCAGAGTAATCGGGAAGAAAGCGGGAGGGGTGATGATCGTGACATTCACGGGCGCTCCTTCGGATTGATGTTGTCCGCCATATCACGTCACTCCCATCATTTTGTCTCGCTCTTCAAACCACATTTCCGCCCGAGGAACACTACGGTAACGCTTGAACGCCGGAATGCCAGTGGTCCAGTGCAGAATCGCCGCCTCGTCGCACGCTTGGCCTTCGTCAACAAGACAATTCCACCGCGGGGGCAACTCGCCAATATGGCTGTCTTCTAGGAATTGCAGCTGTAGCAAGTCCAACGGCGCCGCCCGGGCGACGTAAGCCGGAGTGATAGCGTCCCACGCGTGGTGCTCGCAATTCACGACCATAAGGCTGACCCAATTCTTGCGCTCATAATTCTTGTTTGGGGCTTCCATCGGCGTCCCAAGATACTTGATCGGGTGGCGCGTTTCGTATGCCTTGTGCTTCACTACTTGCACCGCAAACTTCGGATCAAACGTACTGTCAAGCGTTGCCACATCCTGCAACATGATCATGTCCGATGCATCGGCAAATATGGCGCGGCCCTTGCGTCCGCACAGCCAAGGCACCAGGAAGCGACTAAACGTAAACGTATTCGTGCCTGTCGGCATGCCCATATGTGTCAACGGCATGAACGCCACCGGCTGCGACGCGCGCCGAATAACGCTTCCCGCGAAGACGTGATACCCGGCTTCTTCGCGCTCGTCAAAGCCGCAAAACAGGCGTATCACAGCGGCTTCCTCGCCACCACGCGCATGTCCCGATGCACGCGGCCGGCTGGGTGGAATTGCGGGGGCTCATCACCGATCTGGTCGAAATTGTGCGCCTGCAACAGAGCCCGCAGGCTCTTGGGGGACCACGCCCAGCGGTGAGACATGTAGGGGTCTGCTTGCCGCGGGTCGCCGTAGAGCGCCCACAGCGTCAATTGGTCCGGGTCTTTCCCCCCTTGCACCGTGCCGCTAAGCACATTGCGGCAAGCCTTCATCAAATCCGGCATCTCCATTACCAGCCGCCCGCCCGGCGCCAGAAGGCGCTTCCATTCCACCAGCACGCCGTCGACTTGCCAGCGATAGAAATGCTCAAAAATATGAATGGCCAGAATTTCGTCAGCGCACCCGTCCGGCAAAGGCACGGAGTCCGCGGGCGCAACAATGTCAGCCGCGGGCCGCGCGACCGCATCAATGCCGGTGTAGCCTTCAATCCGCCGGCCGCCGCACCCGATATTAAGTCTCATGCCGTCGTTCTCCGAATCCATACCCAAGCATCGGCCGCCTCCGAAGGGCTCCAATTCCACCATCCGAGTCGCCGCAAGAACTCGGCGCGCTGGGGGCGGGTGGGCCGTGGATTATCGCCGAACAAAGCCGCCGCCGCGCCACCTTCGCACTCCACCGGCACGCCCGCGATAGCCGCGTCAACGGCGACGTTGCTGTGCCGACATACAACCAGCGAACACCCCCACAGCGCGTGCTCGATCGGCATATCCCAACGCGACACAGTTCCCTCCAGCGGCTCCGGCCGCTTGCCCTTCGGGCGCCACGCGATCGCTCGCCCGGGGAAGCGCAGCCGCAGGGCGGCGAGCGTTCGGCGCTCCCACTCCAGGTGACCCAGCCGATAAAGAGCCTCGCTTTTCTTTCCCAGTCCCACCAGCAGGATCGGCCCGGCTGGGTTCGCATCCTCCCGCAACGTGCGGGCCGGGCCGCGGGCGCCGGTGGCGGGCGCCATCGCCAGGTGGCCAGGGTCCGGGTGAAGCCCGTCCAAAGAGAGCCGCAGCGCAACCTCGCGATCCCAGTAGCCTAAATCCCAAGATGCGACGCGCCCGCCCGCGCCGAGGTGAGCGAGGGTGGCTGCGCGTCGCGATTCCAGCCCTGCTCCGTACAGCATCAAGAGACCGTGGCGGCCTGCATACTTGTCGGTGACAGCTGCGGTGCGCTGGTTCGCCGAGGCCATTGCGCAAAGCATCGCCCGCCCTCGCTTGGCCATCGGGGCGTCAATCAGTATTTCGCAGCCGTCGTGCAGCACAGCGTCTCCAGCCAGGACAGGTACTTCGCCGCGACAAAATCTAGCCGCAGCGAGCCCGCCGCGAGGGTGCAGGCCCGCGCGCTGCGCTCTCGTGCCGAGTACAGCAAATCAAGCCCCGCGGCGACTTCCGCTTGGGTGTCCGCCCAGCACTCGCCCCCGCTCGCAGTCTCCAAGTACCCGGCCTCCCGTGCGCAGATAATGGGCGTGCCGGTGGCCTGCGCGTTGGCCAGCTTCACGTTGGACTTCCAACGCCGAGGTGCGTAGCCCGTCGCGTCGCGCAACGCCACGACAATGTCCAGCTCAGAAAGCGATGTCGGGTTGATTCGCCACTCCAGACCCCTTTTGGCGCACTCCTCCGCGAGCCACGGCCCCCACCGCCCGAGGTGCTGCTCCGCACCCTCGTAGCCCACCACGCGCAACGGCCGAATCGGCGTTCGCATGGCGCCGGCGCGGGCGTGGTGCGGAAGGGCCAGCGCGGGCACTCCGAATTCCTCGCAGTCGTTCGCCATTGCCTCCGTTGCGGCGACGATCCCCGCCGGGCGAATCGTGGCGAGCGCCGCGCGCAGCCACAATAAGCACCCATCGCGGTCCCAAGAATTGCCGGCAGGCTGGGGCCACGCATCCACCACATCCCAAACGATCGGCACGGCCGCTTCGCGCAACGCCCCGAGCAGCGCCGCGTCGGGCCTCTTTACCAAGACAGCGACGTCGTATCCCAGCGCTGCGCTAGCCCTCGGGGCGACCGTCGCCCCAAGGGCCCCGCCCAGCTGCTCGCCGCGAATTCGCCATGAGCCACTTTTGCCGCGGCCAGTCACAAGGATTTTCATTCTGGGCAAGCACGACGCGGGGCGGCGGCACCGTCATCCTTAGGGTCGGCAGCTAGAGGGAAGGTACTTCGCCTCAATGGTTGTGCCTGCGCCTCCGCACACCCATGCGTAAACGGAATCGCCGGAATTGGCCGCCGTCATCGGCGTGCCGACCGCCGCCTGGGGCGTTAGTGTCAGCACTTTGCCGTCTACTCCACTTGCATCAATGCCAGTGCCGGCCGTCACGACGATCGTGCCGGCGCCGGTCGTCGCAACGAGGGCCACGTACTTTGAAGGCGACACAATCTCGCACCCCCAGCCTCCCGCCGCGGGGAGGGTGCCGCCGGCCTGGAATATTTGTGTTACCTCGACCCTGCACCCAGAGGCAGCCAGCACAATTTCTGAGACCTTGGCACGCTTAGCGTAGCCGCTGTAGGCGGGCAGCGCAACGGCCACCAAGATGCCGATGATCGCAACAACGATCAAAAGTTCGATAAGCGTAAATCCTGACTGATTCGTCTTCTTCATTTCAACTTCTCCAAAAAGTTTGTATGGTGGTTGGGCCTAATGCAATTTCACTTACGCTCGTCCTCCGAGGATGCTCTCAATGGCTTCTCCGGTTCGTACTTCTTCAAGATTCCAAACGGCCCACGCCATCCTGCGGAACGTGTCCAGTCGCGTTGCGTCGTCACGTAGGTCTTGTCCTGGCCAGCCCGACAAGGTCCGGGCAGCGCCCGCGCCTATCCACTCCGGCGCGGCGTACCACACTGGAACGCCAAACGCCAGCGCCAGCACCGCCGCGCCGCTATTCCACGTCAGCACCCTGGCAACCCCTCGCAACTCGTCTTCCAATAGCGCCGCCGCGCCAGTTCCCGGGTGTTGCCGGATGTGACCACCGTAGCGGGCCTGTGTGGCCTCCGCCCACCCGTCCGGGCTGCGGAGGCCAACCTCGCCGATGCCCCGCTGCCCAAGAATCAGGCTGCCATCCCCTGACCTCCAAGGGGAAAGTTCCACGCCCCATCCATCCCACCGCGCCGGGCCGCGATAAGGGGATGTGCCGGCGCCGTTGTGATGTCCGACAGCGAGCGAAAACCACTTGCCTCCGCGCCATTGTTTGCCCAGGTAGCCATTCTCCGCGACCAAGACCCGGCCGCCGAAACGCTCAAACTGGATCGCCTGCTCTGCCCACGCTCCATAGCGATTCCAGATCAGCAAAACGTCGCCCGAGGTGGGGCCTGGGAGGTTTTGAACGACGTCGTAGCCCACCGCGGACAGCCCCGCGTCAAACGCCTCGCGTTCGTAGTGCTGGCTAGGACGCAGTGAGTTCAGCGCGCGAGGCATATGCCAATTCCTGTCCCAGGGTCGCGCGCCGGAAGCATGTCAACGCACTGTTCGGGGTGCAGTTCACGACGTCCACGCCGAGCTTAGACAGCACCGGGGCCACGTCTGCGAAGCGTCTACACCATGTCGCATAGGTTTCGTCCGTGGTCTCGCGCAACCCGGGCGGATGCTTGTCGTGCCAGTGTGCGCCGCTCACGTTGACGCCGCAGAGGATTACCCGCGCTGCGCCCGTGTGAACCGCCACATGCAGAGCCTGATAAGCGCTGTTGCCACCAGTGCGGACAGCGTCTGTCGCGGGATCGAACCCATCAATGCCAGTGCTTCGCAACTGCAACACGCCCGCACCAGGCTGACACGTCACCTTGAAGCCTGCAAAGTCACGAGCGTCGCGATTCGCCGGATGGTTCCACCACTCGGGGTCCGCCCCGTACAGCATCCACGCCCAGGGGGTGAGCCGAAAGGTGCTGTTGGTGACTATGGCTGGGCAGCCCGAGGCGTGCACCGCCGCCGCCACCTCGGCCGTCATCCCGTGCCCGCTCGCCATGACAACGACGGTGCGACCTTCAAAACAACGGGGCACTGTCCACCGGGCCATGTTTAAGCCTTCCCCTGCGCGCCGCGCTCACCCTTCTCGCCCTTTAAGCCATCACGTCCGTCGCGTCCACGCTTGACGCAAAGACGCCACGCCTCGGAGGTGCCCGGCTTGTCAAACGTGCCATCAGCTTTCGCAATCCACAACGACCCATCCCATGTCACAACGTCGCCAGCACAATAGCGCTCGTCGGCTTTGTACACACCACGGTCCAGGAGTGCGGGTGCGCGAATTGACTTCGTAAGAGTAGTCCCGTCGGTGCAATCGAGCTTCAAAGACCACGTTCGGAGGTCATCGCCGAGTTCTACGGCAGCGTCCGAAATCCCACGCAATACGACTTGCCAGCCCGAGGCGCGCAAGTCCCCGTTCGCTATCATCAACGGGTCCGTCGCGCGCTCCGCCCGGATCATCCCGCCTCGAAAAGCCGCATAGGTGCCCCGCTGGTAACGCTTCGTAAAGTCGATGCCATCCAGCACGTCCAGGTGCGCAGCGTCTCGGCCTGCATCCCCGTCACGCCCATCGGCGCCAGTGTCGCCCTTGGTGCCGACCCCGGATGCGCCGTCCTTGCCGTCGCGGCCGTCGCGGCCTTCTTTTCCGGGATCGCCCTGCGGCCCGTCCTTGCCGTCCAAGCCATCGGCGCCAGTGTCGCCCTTGGTGCCTGCCTCACCAGCAACCGCGACCGGCAGCGCGTCAACCTGCCGCGCGAGGGCGCGCAGCTGCTCGCCGAGCGGCGCGAGCGAGCGAAGGACGTAAGCCTGCATCGCGGCGATCACACCATCCACCATCGTCGTCATTCGGTCGCTTTTGCGGAGGTCAGGCATGATCGTGTTCTCTGGTGTGCATCGCTGCGAACTGTCTGTATAAAGCGGTCGCTTCGTGCTAATAGGAGCTAAACAACTCGCGAACTGCCCGAGGTAAAATCCATCGTAACCTGTCCAGTCACTGTGTCGTAACCACCCGTTCCGGCCCACGTCTTGCCAGTCATGTTGGCTGATGCGTTCGTGTATCCGAGAACAACGCCGTTGGTGTCCGTCTGCCACTGCCCGGACGGCGAGCCGGCGCCGTAATACCACGGATAGATTCCCGACATCCCATACATAAATCCGCACATGAACAGGCGCTCCATAAAGGAGGCGCGATAAGCGGGGGTTTGTGCGAGAAATGCGATGTATGGAACAAATCCGTCACTGGGGCCAAAGCCCCACTCCGATGCGATCACCCCCGCTACGGTTTTTCCGTTCCGCCCCAGAAAGTCGCGCACAACGTTTGTGCCCAGCGTGCGAGCATTGGTCAGGTCTCCGTAGGATTGAGCCTGAATTGAAGTCGGCCCGGCAAAATAGGGGTGTGTGCAAGCCCACTCGAAACAGTCTTTTCCCGTCCGCGTAGGATTGACCGTGCCGGGCTGATTAATAACCTGGTCCATACCGTAGTTTTGTTCAAAAGCCTCAAACATGCCGGGCGAGCCAATCCTCATCGTTGGGTCTGCGGCGTTGAATGCCGCCTTGACGGTCCATGAGAAATCGACGAACTGCGCCCGGGTTCCCCACCAGAAATATCCAGTCGACGCAATCTCTCTGTAGTCCATCTCATTTCCAGCCGAAACCAGCGAAAAGAAATGTCCCCAGACGGCATTGTTTCGGATGGCGAACTGCTGGCAAAAGTAAGTTAACTGTCCTAGATCAGTTGGGTAAGCCCCTTCGCCAAGCATTCCATGAGGGCCTTGTATGCCCGAACTTGCCCCCGCCAGGAACGTGGGCGTTCCGTTGAGGCAATAGATGCCATCCTGCACGCCAGCCGCGCGGGCATTCGCGACGAAGTTGTCAAGCGTCGTCCAGTCGATTGTGTTCGGCGCGGTGTGCATCCTGCCCCAAAACGTGAGCGAATCGGCAAAGTTCGTCACGCTGCCGATTGAAGACGCGAAGGCCGGAACGTCCGCCGTTGTGCGCGGCCAGTTCAGCGCGGCCATTCCGAAAAACGACTTTTCAATCTGCCGCGGAGGGCCCGATATCCGCTGAAATGCTTGCTGACGAACCACATGCGTCATGCGAAGACCCGGACTCTTTGGGATAACAACGCAATCGTATCTGTGTTCAAAACTGGCGTGGATGTTTGGTAAAACATCAAAAAGTTGTTTGCAGAAAAGCTCACTTTGCCAGCGAGCCCCGCTACCTGAATCATGGATGCGACGGCATCTTCCGATCGCTGGAAAGTGACCAGTGCCGTGTCAGCCGAAGTGATCAAAGCCCGAAGGTGAAGGCCGAGCGTTTTCGGAGCGCCATAGCCAAACATATTTGGCGAGCTGGCTAATTGTGCGTCAATGACGCTGTTGCTTGTGCCGAGATAGAAATACAGGAACGTCGGCTGAGCGTCCACGATGTTCTGTCGGATGACATAGTCGGCCTCAATAATTGAGCCGATGCGCAAAACGCCGACGTTGACCGCGGCTGGAACGACGATCACGCCTTGCCCGAAGTCAAGCGTTGTCGTTGCCAGAGGCGCAGCAATAGTGCCGACGTTCAGAAGACTCACGGACGGCGAGTGTGAATCTGACAATGTGCCGCCGCCGCCGCCGCCGCCGCGCCGCCCCGCAGTTCCTTGCGGACCCTTCGGGCCTTCTAGGTCTACCGATGGCCCCCATTGCCCGTCGGGGCGTCGAAAGCGCAACTCCTTGCCTTCCCATTCGTGGTCTGGGGGAAGTCCTGTCGTGCCTGTGTCGCCCTTGGGGCCGCGCTCGCCCTTGGTGCCGTCCTTTCCGTCGCGGCCGGAATCGCCCGCCTTGCCGATCAGACCCCGCTCCCCCACCTCTCCGGTTGACCCCACCTCGCCCCTCGGCCCCCGGTCGCCCGTGGGGCCTTGGTCCTTGGTGGCGAGAATGGCCTTGGAGATCGCGGAAACAACCTGCTCCATATCGGCCCGCTGGGCCGGCTGACTGAGCTTTTCCAGCCAGTCCACAAACGTCCCCCGGAACCCGTGCGCAAGCGCGAGTTCGTAGGCAGATTGCCCGTTGAGTCCGTTGAGTCCGTCGCGTCCGTTAGCCATCGATGGCCTCCAATCTTGCTATGAGTGCGGCGGCAAACTCCGCGGCATCGTCGTCCGGGGGTCACCCGGCGCGGGTTGTGACGGTTGCGGGGTTCGCCACGTTGTCCAGTACTGATATTCCTTCAGAAGATGTCACGTCGCAGTTGTCCAGAATTACGGTCGTCACCCGGCCCGTCGTGGCCTGCCGAAATACGCCGCCGTTGGAGCCATTACCAGTGAAGGTGGCATCACGGATAACCAGCCGGCCCACTGCACCAGCAAGGGTGTTTTCGCAGCTCACCAAAAACTGATCGCCGTTTGCTGCGGTGCTGCCGCCGACCTTCTCCACCTGCGCCCGGTTGACAATGCCAACGGTGCCCGCGAATTGCACCATGCTCACGCCAGCGTCCAAGATAACGCCCGGCAGCTTTTCGATGCTCAAGGCGTTGATGTTGGTGTCGCGTATCTCGATAAGCGGGCTTGAGCGCGATTGGTTGATGGTGGTTGCCGCGAAGACGTTCGTGATGTCCAGCCGGCGGATTGTCTGCGTTGTCGTGTTGCGCAATATCTGCACCAACGGCATAGCAGTGTTCGTTTGATCATTGCGGATGTTGTCAATGGTAATTTGGTCCCAAGTGCCATCAGTCTGCAGCACCACTGGCGCACTGGCAAAGTTTCCGCTGATATTGCTGATTTGAAGATTGCCACCATTCACATTTAGCATGTCGGTCGGGGCGTAACTTCCAAGGATTTGAACTGCACCACCTTCCGCGCGGCCCGTGATGCCTTCGATGACGACATTGTGATGGCGCGAATTGGTGTTCCCCCACAGCCCAAGTATGGCAACGCTGCAGTGCTTGGAGTTGATATTCCTGAACGTGGTGTTGTACGAATCGCCCGGCCAGTAGTTCGGATATGTGACAGAGCCCGATAGCGCGTCGAGTGAGTGCGCAACAATGTTGTCTGTTGAACTGCCGTCCACGCCGTCTATCAACACATCACGGCTTCCACCAGCCATTTGAATAATGGCATGGCCATTTGCGCCGCCCTCAATCCCAAGGTCGCCGGTCAGGTTCAGAAATCTGGCGGATCGGATGTTGTTCGTCCCGATGCACCAGGAATTTCCTTGTCGGTAGTCTGTACCTTGAACCAGAATATCCACTGCGTTGCGAAAGCCGTTCACAAATTGGCGAGGATCGCCGTCGTTGTAGCCGTCACCGGTCTGCCCCGTTTCGTTTCCGTCCCACAATCCGCCAATGATTTTGATGTTGCTGTCTGCTGGATAGATGATCGCGCCAGCGGCCGAGTTCCCGCCGCTTGGCGGCTGGGTCATCAGGTCAAATCCGATGCGCCCGCCGTTGGTGGCATCAGCAGTGCGAACCCGGTAAACACCCTGGTAGCCGCGATTGCTCGAATTTGATGGCTGCAGGCCCAAGACCGCTATCCAGCTACCAACCGGGTGCGCTAGGTGGATACCTGCAAAGTCAGCAAACACACGGAATTTTGGCCCCAGCCATTGAATGGCGCCCGCCAGCGTTATGCCATCAGCATAGGCCCGTGAATTGCGAATCAGCGGCTGGAATGTCTGGTTGGCGACAATCATCTCGACGCCTTGCGCGCAAACAAGCGTCGTATTGCTGGGGATAAGCAAACCGCCTTGACCTGGGCCGCCAAACATATATTGCCCAGGCCGGGTGAGCGTCACCAGCCCTGTGCGCGCCAGCGCCGCATTCATGTTCACGGTGTTCAGTGCGGCCGTGTTGTTGAAAGCAACGCCCAGGCTTTCGGCTTGAATCCATGTCACCGCATTCAGCGTCCCATCCGGCAGCGCAAAGCCGCCGCCGCCGCGCCGCCCCGCAGTTCCTTGCGGACCCTTCGGGCCTTCTAGGTCTACCGATGGCCCCCATTGCC
>ENA-ORBV01005513-ORBV01005513.1-microbial-mat-metagenome-genome-assembly--contig:-NODE-5513-length-23216-cov-6.576516_pt1 | contig 23216 bp, 21 predicted proteins | sample MGYA00237777_ERZ505514 | MGnify/ENA primary metagenome ERZ505514 (study PRJEB26160, sample SAMN06269048) | microbial mat metagenome | isolation source: Oligotrophic lake microbial mat | place... | reverse complement strand
ACGCGGGTCGAACTTGTCGGGGTGTTCGGCCAGGTACTTGCGCACCGCGCCTGTCATGGCCAGGCGCACATCGGTGTCGATGTTGATCTTGCGCACGCCGAACTGGATCGCCTTCTGGATTTCCTCGACCGGCACGCCATAGGTTTCCTTCATGTCGCCGCCGTACTGGCGAATGATGGCCAGCAAGTCCTGCGGCACCGAGGATGACCCGTGCATCACCAGATGGGTGTTGGGCAGGCGGCGGTTGATTTCCTTGATGCGATCGATCGCCAGGATGTCGCCGGTGGGCTTGCGGGTGAACTTGTAGGCGCCGTGGCTGGTGCCGATGGCAATGGCCAGCGCGTCGAGCTGGGTGCGGCGCACGAAGTCGGCGGCCTGCTCGGGATCGGTCAGCAGCTGGTCCATCGTCATCGTGGACTCGGTTCCGTGGCCGTCCTCCTTGTCACCGCGCATGGTCTCGAGCGAGCCCAGGCAACCGAGTTCGCCTTCCACCGTGACACCGGTGGCATGCGCCATGTCGACCACTTTGCGCGTGACCTGCACGTTGTAGTCGTAGCTGGCAATCGACTTGCCGTCGGCCTCGAGCGAGCCATCCATCATGACCGAGCTGAAACCCAGGTCGATCGCGCCCTTGCAAACGTCGGGGCTTTGGCCATGGTCCTGGTGCATCACCAGCGGGATATGTGGATACGATTCGAGCGCGGCCAGAATCAGGTGTTTGATGAACGCCTCGCCGGCGTATTTGCGGGCGCCGGCACTGGCCTGCAGGATCACCGGCGCGCCCACCTCGTCGGCCGCCGACATCACGGCCTGCACCTGCTCCAGATTGTTGACATTGAAAGCCGGAATGCCGTAGCCGTTGGCGGCTGCGTGGTCCAGCAACTCACGCATTGAAACGAGTGCCATGGTAGAGATCCTCCTGAGTTGACGAAGCAGTCACACGGACGGTCAACACGCTGTGCGCGCCGGTAACCAGCCCGTAACCCGGCAAATTTTACCGCGCCGACCATGGCGCTGTGGCTTACTTAATGCGCGCTTAAGTCTGGCTCCAGATACTCGCCGGATGTTTTCGCCACCTGCATCGCGCCGCGCCCTGCAGCCGCCCACGACGTCTTACCACCGGCCGGCCATCCTGACCCTTGTGTTGTTCCTGCTGATCGCCGCCTGGGACACGACGCCACTGGACCTGGCCATGGCGCACTGGTTCGGCGGCCCCGCTGGTTTCCCGCTGCGCGACCACTGGTTGTGGGCCACGGTACTGCATGAAGGCGCGCGCCGCGTCGCCTGGGCGCTGCAGCTTGTGCTGCTGCTGGCGGTATGGTGGCCGTTCGGGGTCCTGCGCACCTTGACGCGGCAGCAACGCGCGCACATGTTTGTTGCCGCGATGCTGATCCTCGCGACCGTCTCCTCGTTCAAGACCATCAATGCAACCAGCTGCCCCTGGGACCTGACGGAGTTTGGCGGTGTCGCCACCTACGTATCGCACTGGTCCTGGGGTGTACGTGATGGCGGCGTCGGGCGCTGTTTCCCGGCCGGCCATGCATCGGCCGCCTTCTGTTTTCTGCCGGGTTACTTCTGGCTGCGCGAGAAATCACCCAGGCAGGCCAGAATCTGGTTGACCGTCACGCTGGTGGCCGGTTTCACGGTCGGTATGGCGCAGCAGGTGCGCGGCGCGCACTACCTGAGCCACACCTTGTGGACTGGCTGGTTGAGTTGGGTCGTGGCGGCGCTGAGCCATGGCCTGCTGGAACGCCGCAGCCGGCGCCGATCGCTTGCCAGGGCGGCATAAACCCCATCTGTGCGCGGCCCCGGCCGCTGGCGCAATTAAGCCACCCGGCAGATTTTGAGCATGTTGGTGCCACCCGGCGCACCCATGGGCTCACCGCAGGTGATGGCATACACGTCGCCGCTTTGCACGATATTGCGCGACTTCAAATGGTTCTCGGCCTCGATCAGGGCGGTATCGCGATCAAGGCTGTTGTCCATCAACAGCGGACGCACGTTGCGGTACAGCGCCATCTTGCGCTGCGTGGCCACACGCGGCGTCAACGCGTAGATCGGAATCTGTATCAGATGCCGGCTCATCCACAAGGCGGTCGAGCCGCTGTCCGTCAACGCGACGATGGCCTTGGCACCCATGTGGTAGGCGGTGAACAGGGCGCCCATGGCAATCGACTGGTCGATGCGGCCAAAGGTCTTGCCCATGAAGTTGGCATCGAAGTTGACCACTTCATGCGCCTCGGCGGCATGGCATATCTTGGCCATCTCGACCACCGTCTCGAGCGGGTACTTGCCCGCTGCCGTCTCCGCCGACAACATCACCGCGTCGGTGCCGTCGAGCACCGCGTTGGCGACATCGCTGACCTCGGCGCGGGTCGGCACCGGGTTGGTGATCATCGACTCCATCATCTGTGTGGCGGTGATCACCACCTTGTCGTGTTCGCGCGCCAGCTTGATCATGCGCTTTTGCAGGGCGGGAACCGCGGCATTGCCAACCTCCACCGCCAGATCGCCTCGCGCCACCATGATGCCGTCGCTGGCCAGCAAGATCTCGAGCAGTTTGGGAATCGCCTCGGCCCGTTCGATCTTGGCGATCAGGCCCGGCCGGTGGTTCATGTCGACCGAGGCGACGCTGCACAACTGGCGCGCCATTTCCATGTCGGTCGCATTCTTGGGGAAACTCACAGCGACATAGTCCGCTTTGAAGCCCATGGCGGTGCGGATGTCGTCCATGTCCTTGGCGGTCAGCGCCGGCGCCGTCAGGCCGCCGCCGAGCTTGTTGATGCCCTTGTTGTTCGACAACTCACCGCCGATCTTGACCGTGGTATGCACCGCGTCGCCGCGCACCGCCTCGACAATAATGACGATCAGCCCATCGTTGAGCAGCAACGTGTCACCGGCTTTGACCTCGCGCGGCAACGACTTGTAGTCCAGGCCAGCCTCGTTTTCGTCGCCGAGTTCCGTGCGGGTGGCATCGAGCACGAACTTGGCGCCCGCCTTGAGCATCACCTTGCCATCGACGAACTTGCCGACCCGAATCTTGGGGCCCTGCAGGTCGGCCATGATGGCCACCTCGCGCCCGGCGCGTTGCGCGGCCTCGCGTACGAGTTGCGCCCGATTGATGTGGTCTTGCGCAATTCCGTGGCTGAAATTGAGCCGTACCACGTTGACCCCGGCGCGGATCATCTGCTCCAGCATGTCCGGGTCGCTCGACGCCGGGCCCAGCGTGGCAACAATCTTGGTGGCGCGGCGCAGTGCCATGGTCAGATCTCCTTGTTATTGGTGCGCAGATTTTCCCATGGAACGGATTACCGAGAAGTTACCGTGGGGCTGACGCCGACGGCATCGGCTGCGCCGTCGCAGCAATCGCGCGCTCAGAGGCTGAGAGTTTTTCGGCCGTGCCCGAAAGGTGCGTCAAAACGCCTCGGATCTAGGCGCAAAGCACAGCCATAGCTCGGGCTATGGCGCGCATTTGCAACGACGAGCCGGGGTGTTTTGGCGTGCAAGGCGGGCATGGGTGAAAGACTCTCAGCCTCTCAGCCCTTGGCGCGCCGCGCCAGTATCTCGAACGCCGGTAGCGTCTTGCCCTCCAGCACTTCGAGGAACGCGCCACCACCGGTGGAGATGTAGCCGATCTTTTTCGCGATTCCGTATTTGGCTATGGCCGCCAGCGTGTCGCCACCACCGGCGATGGAGAACGCATCGCTGTCGGCAATGGCACGCGCGATGCGTTTGGTGCCAGCTTCGAAGGCCGGGAACTCGAACACCCCCATCGGGCCGTTCCACACGATGGTGCCGGCCTCGTCGAGCTGATCGGCCAGCAGCTTGGCCGTCTGCGGGCCGATATCGAGAATCAGGTCGTCATCGAGCACATCGGTCGCAGCCTTCACCGTGGCCTTGGCATCGGACTTGAACGCCTTGGCGGTCACCACGTCTATGGGTATGGGAACTGCGGCACCACGCGCAGACATCGCCAGGATGACCGCCTTGGCCTGGTCGACCAAGTCGGGTTCGGCCAGGCTCTTGCCGATCTTCAATCCTGCCGCCAACATGAACGTATTGGCGATGCCGCCACCGACGATCAGTTGGTCCACGTTGTCGGCCAGGCTCTTGAGGATGCTGAGCTTGGTCGACACCTTGGCGCCGGCGACGATCGCCACCAACGGGCGTTTCGGGTTCTTGAGCGCCTTGGTGATGGCGTCGATCTCGGCCGCGAGCAGCGGGCCGGCACAGGCAACGGGCGCGAACTGCGCAATGCCATAGGTGCTGGCCTCGGCCCGGTGTGCGGTACCGAATGCATCGTGCACAAAGATGTCGCACAGCGCCGCCATCTTGCGCGCCAGCGATTCATCGTTCTTTTTCTCGCCGACGTTGATACGCACGTTCTCCAGCAGCACCACATCGCCAGGCACCAGGTCGCGGCCGTTGAGCTGCACGCCATCGAGCCAGTTCGACACCAGCGGCACTGCTCGCCCGAGCAGCTCGGCCATGCGCTGGGCGACCGGCGCCAGGGAGTCCTCGGGGGAAAAACTGCCTTCGCTGGGCCGGCCCAGATGCGAGGTGACCATGACGATGGCTCCGGCGTCGAGCGCTAGCTGGATGCAGCCGATCGAGGCCCGGATGCGGGTGTCTTCGGTGATCTTTCCCGCTTCGTCCTGCGGCACATTGAGGTCGGCGCGGATGAATACGCGTTTGCCTGCGACCTCACCTTTGGCGCAAAGATCGGCGAATCGGATAAATTCCATGGCACTAACTTCCCCGCAGTCTTGATCGACAAATTGTAGGCGTCAGCGACAGGCGGCAAACCAGTCCAGTTGCCGCTGATACAGGCTGGTCTGCACATCGAGCAAACCGAGCATGCCGTGGAACAGGTTGTCATGGCTGAGCGCGGCGCCCGCATTCTCGCGCAGGCAACCGGGTCGCAGCGCCAGGCGCTGGCGCATCGCACTCGACAACCAGCTCAGCATCGGCACATGGGTCTGGGTGTCGGGAGCCAACGCGTACGGCAGGCCGTGTAGATAGAGATTGTTCTCGCCCAGCGATTCGCCGTGATCGGACACGTAGACCATGGCCGTGTCGAGCGGCTCCGCTGCCGATTTGGCCTGCAGCCAGCGCACACTGCTGGCCAGCACATGGTCGGTGTAGACGAGCGTGTTGTCGTAGGCGTTGACCAGTTGCTCGCGCGGGCAGTCCTGCAATACATTGCTGGCGCACTCCGGCACAAAGGTCTTGTACGCGGCAGGTGAGCGCCGGTGATAGGCCGGTCCGTGGCTGCCCATCTGGTGCATGACCACAACCACGCCGCGCGCCCTGCGCGCCGGGTCGAGTGCAGCGATGCGCCCGTCCAGGTCCTTGAGCATGATTTCGTCGAAACACTCACCGTCGGCACATAGCTGGGGATCCTTCAGGTCATAAGTCTTGGCCTGCGCGACGCGGTCGCACAAACCCTTGCAACCGGACTGGTTGTCGACCCACAACACGGCCAGACCCGCGCGATGCAGCACGTCCAGCAGGTTCTCGAAAGGCTGGCCGGACGCCTCGAACGCCTGCTTTCCCAGGTGCGAGAACATGCAAGGCAACGAGGCCTGGGTATTGGTACCGCAGGATCGCACCGCAGCGTAATACGTCATGGCGTCGTCGCCCGCGAGTTGTTCCAGTTGGGGGTTGGTTTTGCGTCCATACGTGCCGAGCGAAAAATTGGCAGCGCGCGCGGTCTCGCCGACCACCAGCAGCACCAACGGCGTACGCGCCCCCTGGACGTGACTCGCACCCAGCCGGGCGTCCAGGCCGATAGGCTGCAGTTCGCGACTGGCGTGCGGCATGCGGTCCAATGCCAACTTGCCGCTGGCGTAGATCGTATTGAGCGGATTGACCAGAAAACGCACCTGCTTGTGGTTACGCATCAACGTGGCCAGGTCCTGGAACATCAGCAGCGTCAAAAGCACGACGACGGCAAGTCCGCCCAATGCGCCCAGCAGGTTGCGCCAGGTCTGAGGCCACCAGCGGCGCGCAAGCAGCCGCTGGCGCAACAGCCACCAGCCGGGCAGTACGGCCACCCCCAGCAGACTCAGCAACAGTGTCCACGACAGCAGATCGCGGACTTCGCGCGCGTCGGTATTGGCGATGTTTGCCATCATCGTCGCATCGATCACAACACCGTACTGCAGCATGAAGTAGCTGTTCGCCGCCGCCGTCAACAGCAAGAGCAGCAACACTGGCTTGAGTACGCGCCCCCAGGCCAGCAGGCTCAGAACCATGAACAGTGCGGCGACGATCCAGGCAAACAGGCCGAACGCGAAAACCACGCCACGCCCGCCGGCCAGCTCGGGCAAGGGCCAGACCGTACGCCAAAGCGGCAGATTGCCCGCCAACGCCAGCCAACAGCTGACCAGCAGGATCAGTGCACCAGGGCGCCACGGCGCGGCGCCATCGGAGCCATCAAGAAGGACCCGGTCAGTCGGATTGGCCATCGCTCTTCCAGACAATTGAGAAGCGGGTACCCATGCCTGGGTCGCCGGCATCGTGCACGAGTTGCGCGTGGTGGGTCGCGGCGATACGGGCAACCAGGCGCAGGCCGATGCCCAGGTGATCGTCCGACGCATCCGCGGCGGCCTGCGCATCAGTGACTTCGGCTGCGGCTGCAGGTGCCGCACCGTCGTCGCTGACCGATATATATGCCGCACCCTGCCGCTGGCCTACTTCGACGATGACCTGGGTTCCCGCGTCGGTGTGGCCAAGAGCGTTGTCAATCAGGTTGCGCAGCGCCAGTTCCAGCAGCAACGCATTACCAGTCACGTGAACCGGCCGATCGCCACGGCGCAGTTCAAGCACATGGCCGCTGTCATGGCTGGCCTGGGCAAATCCGGCCATGACAGTGGCGGCCAGTTCATCCAGGCAGACCGGACCCAGCGCTGCGCTGTCGGGCCGCTGCGCCCGGGCCAGGTCCAGCAGTTGGCGCAGGATCTGCCCGGCTCGCAGCGACTCGCGCCGCAGCCGGTCCAGCGCCTGGGCCCGCTGCGCCGGGTCCGGATGGTCCGCAGCCACATCGGCCAGCAAGGCGATGGCGGCCAGCGGGGTGCGCAATTCATGCGCCACATCGGAGGCGAACGCACGCTCGGCTTCGGTCTGCTGCTGCAGCCGTGCGATCAAGGCATTGATTGCCGCAACCGTGCTGGCGAACTCGGCAAAACCATGGGACTCGTCGATACGATCGGACTTGAGCAAGTCCAGCGCCCCGACCCGTTGCGACAACGCATGGAGCGGTCGCAGCCCACGCCGGATTGCCCACCACAGCAGCACGGCCACCAGTGGCAGCACGACCAGCGATGGCCGCGCGATCGTGAACGTGACCTCCCGTACGATGCGCGTGGGCTGGTCAAGGTCAACCATGGCCGTGACCCGGCGCGTTCCGTCCGGCCGTTGGGCCGAGAACGAACGCCATCGATGCGGCTCCCGATCCGGCCCCGGCTGCACTACCGTGGTGGCGTATCCGTCGGGGAAATCGAGGTTGCCGCGCTGCTCGGGTGCACGGGTGTCCGAGACGAGCTGGCCGTGTTCCCACACCAGCACCGCCACGCTGCGCGCGAGCTTCAGGTGGCGCGCGGAAGGAATCAACCGGCCGTCGGCGTGCTCGTCCATCGCAAATGCGTTCGCCAACACGCCGCCCGACGCACCGATCGTCGGCAATTGCAGCAACACATGGGTGGCCGAAGCCAGATGGCCGTCGGCAATCTCGCCCGCCTCGTGCAGGCCGGCGAAATACGATGCAATCATCAAGGCCAGCCAGGCCGCCGCCAATGCGGCCAGGGTCCAGCGCCACAGATATCGCCCCAGACTCGGGAGCTTCAAGACGCGGCCTCCCGCGCAACGAAATAGCCGACGCCGCGCATCGTCTTGATCAGGCCTTCGCCGAGTTTGCGGCGCAAGTGGTGCACATGGACTTCGATCGCATTGCTGTCGACCTCCTCACCGAAGCCGTATAGCGCCGCCTCCAGCCGGCTCTTGGACAAAACCTGCGGCCGCGCCTCCAGCAAGGTCAACAGCAACGCAAACTCCTTGGCGCCCAGCGCCACCGGCTTGCCATCGCGTGTGGCGGTGCGTGCAGCCGGATCGATCACGAGATCGCCGTGGCGCAACTCCGCACTGGCGCGCCCGGCACTGCGCCGCACCATGGCGCGGATACGCGCGAGCAACTCGTTGGCATCGAAGGGTTTGACGAGATAGTCGTCGGCACCGCTGTCCAGTCCGGCAATACGCTGGTCCACACCATCGCGTGCCGTCATGATCAGCACCGGCATATCGTTCGCCGGCAGCGCAGCCACGCCTGAACGCGGCATGTTGCGCAGGCGCGCCAGCAGGTTGACGCCGTCCCCATCGGGCAGACCCAGGTCGAGCAACAACACATCGTATGGCTCGACGCGCAGCGCCGCCCAGCCGTGTGCCAACGTGGCGCAGACATCGACCGCGTAACCCGCCAGTTTCAGCGACGCCTGCAAGGCATTGGCAATCGCCGCATCATCTTCAACCACCAGGATTCGCATCGCCGCAAGCATAGACCAGAGCGCAGTTGGCGCGCGCGGCGCCGCACCATGACTGAGGTGGATTGCGGGAGATAAGGCCGACTTAAGCCGAATGGCACTTACTTAAGCGGGTTCGTTCTACAAAACTCCGTTCGGGCTGAGCTTGTCGAAGCCTGTCCTGAGCCTGTCGAGGTGGCCTTATGACGAGGCTCCGCGTAAGGCCTTCGACAAGCTCAGGCCGAACGGAAGGGACAGGCAGGCGCTTAAGTAAGTGCCATTCGACTTAAGCCAGCCGGTGCGTGTTCCGGCGGTGGTGACCGACCCGGCCATTCACGCTGTGCCTACCTACCAGCCAAGGCCCAGATGCAAAGGCAAGTACACCGCCATGCCGGCCACGATCGTGAACAAGACGTCCTTGCGCCAGAAGTAGGCGCCTGCGCCAACGGCTGCCGCATAGAGCCGGGCATCCTGCCAGCTGTCGACCAGCTGGCCTTGTACCGTCACGACCTCCGGCACCACGACCGCTGCGAGCGCGGCAATCGGCGCGTATTGAAGGCCGCGCTGCGCCCAGTGCGGCAGCTGCCAGGTCTTGTTGGAAAACAGGAAGAAGCCGCGCGCCAGCACAGTGACCAGCGCCAGGCCCAGCACGACCACGACCGTGTGCCAGTTGATGTCCATCACGACAAGGCCCGACCGTGCGGCGCCGGGCGCAGCTTCTCCATCGTCAGACACAGGATCACGGCGACACCGATGGCCACGATGATGTTGAGCTTGAGCGGCAGGGCGTAAGCGGCTACACCGACAATGCCGGCGACCACGCAGGACAGGACCCGCAAGCGGGTCGTGGCCAACGAACACAGGATGCCCACCAGACACAGGATTCCGGCAAAACCCAGCCCCCAGCTCTGCGGAATAAAATTGGCTAGCGCGATGCCGACCAGACTCGAACTGACCCAGGCACCCCAGTTCATCAGATTGCTGCCAGCCAGATAAGCCTGCTCTGCCGCACGTCCTGCAGCATCGGTGGCGGGATGTGGAAAACGGCGCACGAACAGCACATAGGCCAGGTCGGCCGTGAGGTAGCCTGTCATCACCCGTCGCCAGGTCACCAGATGCGACAGATAGTGGTGCAGATGCAGGCTGAACACGACGAAACGCAGATTGACGCAAAAGCCGGTCGCCCAGATCACCCAGACCGGCGCGCCGGCCAGGATCAGCGGTATCGAGGCCAGCTGGGAGCTTCCGGCAAAAACCAGCAACGCCATCAGCAGCGATTCAAAAATGCCGATGCCCGACTTGACCATGGCGACCCCGGTCATCAATCCCCAGGCGGCAATGCCGGGTGCCGGGCGCAGAAACTCGGCAACTCCGATCCGGAATTCCGGATGGCTGAAATTGGCGCGTTGGAAAGACATCAGGCCTTCGCGGTACCCTCGCCCAGGCGCGCGCCGACACCGATCGGCAGGCCGCGCAGGAAATCGGCCACCGGTAGGCGCTTGCCACCGGCGCGTTGCAGTATCTGCAGAACCAGCGCGCCATCACCGCAGGCGACCATGATGCCCACGCCATCGGCAGCCAGCACCGTTCCGGGCGTCTGCCCGTGGGTCGCATGCGCCGGATCGACCTGTGCACCCCATATCTTGAGTATGTCGCCGCCGCAGGTGGTCCAGGCGCCCGGGGCGGGGTCGAACGCGCGCACACTGCGCGCGATCTGTTCGGCGCTGCGGCTCCAATCGACACAGGCCTGTGCCTTATGGATCTTGTCAGCGTAACTGACACCGTCGAGCGCCTGCGGCTGGGCTGTCAGCTGCCCAAGCTCTGCCAGGTTCAGCGCGCGCACGATCAGGTCTGCGCCCAGTTCGGCGAGCCTGTCATGCAAACTGCCCGTGGTATCGGCATGCGGCCCCCGGTGCAGGATGGGCAGATCCGCCTGCAGCAGGACGTCACCGGTGTCGAGCCCGGCGTCCATCTGCATGATGCACACACCGGTGCGCGCATCGCCGGCCTCGATCGCCCGGTGGATCGGCGCAGCGCCGCGCCAACGCGGCAACAGCGATGCGTGGATGTTCAGACAACCCAGGCCCAGCCGCGCTCCGTGCGCACGTTCGCGCATGGCGTCGAGCACCCATTGCGGCAGGATCAGGCCGTACGCCGCCACCACCATCACATCGGCACCCGCTGCGTGGATGGCGTCGCCCGCAGCCTGCGCATCGGCAGCAAAACGCCCGTCCAGGCGCAGTCCGCGCGGCTGGCACACAGGCACTCCGTGCTCCAGCGCAAACAGCTTGACTGGCGAGGCCTGCAACTTCATGCCGCGCCCCGCCGCTCGGTCAGGCTGGGTCAGCGCCAGGCTGATCGTGTGTCGGGCCTGGCTCAGGCGGCGCAACGCAACACCGGCGAATTCGGGCGTGCCGGCAAAGATCAGTTTCAATCGCGGTCCTCGCGCTGCAACTTGCGCATCTTGGTCTTGATCCGGTTGCGCTTGAGCGGCGACAGGTACTCCACGAAAACCTTCCCCAAGAGGTGGTCCATTTCATGCTGGATGCATACCGCCAGCATGCCGTCAGCCTGCACGCTCTGGCGCGCTCCGGTGGCATCGAGGTGCTCGACCTTCACTGCATCGCAACGCTCGACGTTGTCGTAGATGCCGGGCACCGACAGGCAACCTTCCTCGTTGACGTGTTTGTCGGCGCTGGTCCACACGATGGTGGGATTGATCAGCACCAGCGGCTGGTCGCGCTGCTCCGATATGTCAATCACAATCAAACGCTCATGCACGTCGATCTGGGTCGCTGCAAGGCCTATGCCTTTGGCGTCGTACATGGTCTGGAGCATGTCGGCAACCAGGGCCTTGATGCGCGCGTCGACCGCCTGAACCGGCTTGGCCAACTTGTGCAGTCGGGCGTCGGGATAATAAAGAATGGGTAACAAAGCCATGGATTCTCTTCAAAGATGTCGTTATTTTCGCCACTTTCGGGCTTGCAAGCCTTGGTGTACGACAGAAAACGTTGCCCAATCAAGGACTTGAGCGCAAAATCGTGCGTGATTTATCAAGATTATCCCGGCGCCCTTCGACCCTGGTCACGGATCCCGGGATGCCTTCAGGGGCAACCACAATGCATCAAGCCATGAGCACGAAATTGTCGATCAAAACCAAACTGGCGCTGGGCGTCGTGGGCGCGATGGCCTGCACCTGGCTTCATTCGCCGGTTCTGGCCCAGAATTTTCCGATCACGCCGGGCCAGCGTGCTACTGCAAACCAGGTCGCGCAAACCGGAGTACCGCTGAGCGAACTGGCCGCGAATGCACCTGACAGCCATACGGTCAAGGCCGGCGACACCTTGTGGGCGATCTCCGGCCTGTTTCTGAAAGGCCCGTGGCGCTGGCCCGAGCTGTGGGGCATGAACCTCAGCGAGATCCGCAATCCGCACCTGATCTACCCGGGGCAACGGCTGGTGCTGGAGCGCAAGGACGGTCGCGCCACACTGCGCCTGGCCGGTTCGGGCTCGGCGGACGGCATACCACCGACCGAAACCATCCGGGTGTCACCACGGACACGCTACGAAATTCTGGGCAGTGGCCCGTTGCCAGCGCTCAAGGCCCATCTGATCGAACCCTTTCTGGCCGAACCCATCGTGGTTGACGAAGCCGGACTGGCCAACGCCCCCCGCATTGTGGCGGCGCTGGACGGACGCGTGCTGCTGACACGCGGCGACCGTGCCTATGCGCGGGGAGAAAGCGGCAACCCGATGCTCGACGCGGCCGGTAAACAGCAGGAGTTCCGCATCTTTCGCAATGCGACGCCCCTCAAGGACCCCAGCAGTGGCGAGATCCTGGGTTACGAGGCGCAATACGTCGGCAAGGCTTTGTTGGCACGCGGCGAAACGACCACCGAGGTGACCGACAAGGAAGGCAAGACCACGTCGGACATCACACCGGCGACCATCGACATCGTGGCAGCCAAGGAGGAGATGCGGGTGGGCGATCGTCTGTTGCCTGAGCCACCACGCGAGCTGCTCAGCTATTCGCCGCGCGCACCGGCAGCCAACATCGCCGGCCGGATCGTCTCCGTTTACGGCAGTGCGGTCGTCAACGCGGCACAAAATCAGGTCGTCGCGATCAATCTGGGCAATCGCGACGGCATCGAAAACGGTCATGTCATGGCCATTTTGAAAGACGGTGCGCGCATGGTCGACAAGACCGACACGGCGCGCCCCATGATGAAGTTGCCCGACGAGCGCAACGGCCTGCTGATGGTGTTTCGCACCTTTGACCGCGTCTCGTATGCGCTGGTGCTCGACATCACCTCGGGCGTCAGGGTTGGCGACCGGCTTGTCAGCCCGCGCTGAAGCGGCCTGAGGCGACGGGCGGCAGCCACCGTTCCAGGGCAACAGGCACGGCCCGCCGGGATCGCCATGGGTTGCAGCCACCGGCGCTGAAATAGAAACCGCATGTTGCGCGCCGAACTGGAGTCCTGGCTGCGGCTGACGCTGACACCGGGCGTTGGCAACGTAGCCGCGCGACGGCTGTTGGCGAGTTTTGGATTGCCCGAGCAGATCTTCGGACAATCCGCCAGCGCGCTGCGCCAGGTTGTGTCAGCCACCCAGGCGAGCGCGCTGACGCGCGAACCCGACACCCTGGCGCAGGCGATCGATACAACCTGGAACTGGCTGCAGGACACGCACGACGACGCAGCCGGCTCCAGCAGCAAGGCCATTCTCACCCTGGCTGACAGCGCCTATCCGGGCTCGCTGCTGGCGATCGACGATCCACCGCTGTTGCTGTACTTGCATGGCATGGCTGGTTTGCTTAAAGGCACGTCGCAGGTGCAGTTGGCACAGGCGCTGGCCGCCTCGATCGCGATCGTCGGTAGTCGTAACCCCACACCCCAGGGCGCGGCCAATGCGCGCCAATTCGCCCGCGCACTGGGCCAGGCCGGCCTGGCCATCGTCTCCGGCCTCGCACTGGGTGTCGATGGCGCCGCCCACGAAGGTGCTCTCGGGGCCGCGGCGCCAGGCCGTCTGGCGACGGTTGCGGTGGTCGGCACCGGCCTTGATCGGGTATATCCCCGAAAACACCTGGAGCTGGCGCGGCGTATCGCGCGCCAAGGTTTGATCGTCAGTGAATATGCGATTGGCACCCCTCCGCTGGCCAGCAATTTCCCGCGCCGCAACCGGATCATTTCCGCGCTGTCGCAGGGCACGCTGGTTGTCGAAGCCGCTTTGCAATCGGGTTCCTTGATCACAGCACGACTCGCGGCGGAGCAAGGCAAGGACGTATTTGCAATCCCCGGCTCCATCCATTCGACACAGTCAAGGGGATGCCATGCCTTGATCCGCCAAGGCGCCAAGCTGGTCGAATCGGCCCAGGACATACTCGAAGAGCTGAAGTGGCAACACCACGCCGACCTGCCTCCAGGCTCGCGGGGCGCGGATGACGAACCGAGCCCACAGCCGGACGAATCGGCCCTGCTGCAGGCACTTGGATTCGACCCGGTCAGCCTGGATGCACTTCAGGCAAGAACCGGACTCCCGACCGCAGATCTGCATGCGCAGCTGATGGCCCTGGAGCTGGCCGGATTCGTCGCGCGGCTACCTGGAGCACTGTTCCAGCGTGTCGCCAAAGCCTGATCCATCGATCGCCAGCGCGGGCCGGGCGCAGGGGGGTCCACCATCTGCGCTATATTGGGAACATGTTCGAGGTGCTGGTATTTGTCTACGAGAATTATTGGCGCGGCGACGCGTGCCCGCAATGGCGCCAGCTCGAGCGCAAGCTCAGCGCGGTTGGCTTTGAGGCGCAGGAAATCGAAGACGCGCTGCATTGGCTCAACGGCCTGAGCCAGGCGACACACAACACGCAGCGGCACGGTTCGCACCGCAATGGCGCCGTCACGCCGACCCCATCGCACAGCGCCGACCGTTTGGCGCTGGGTGATTCCGGCACCAGCATGCGGGTGTTTTCCGTGTTGGAACAAAACCGGCTCGGATCCGAATGCCTGGGCTTCATCCGCTTCCTGGAAGACGCTGGCGTATTGCTACCGCACATGCGGGAAATCGTTGTCGATCGCGCAATGGCCTCCGGCGTTGACACCGTGTCGCTCGAAGACCTCAAGATCATCATCCTGATGGTCTACTGGAGTTTTGGCGAGGAACCCGACGCACTGGTGCTTGACGAGTTGTGCGACGACGCGAGCGATCGCCTGGCCCACTGAAGCGAATCCGCAAGCGCGGATCGCCGTCAGCCCAGCAGGCGCTCCGGATTGGCTTCGAGTTTGGCCAGGGCGTCCCGGGTCGCACGTACGGTCAAGGCCTCTTCTTCCTGCGGCAACAGCAGCCCGGCCTGCAGGTAGGCGGCAAGCCGACCCGCCTGGATCAGGTAGGAATGTCCGCTGGATGACGCAAACAGGTTCAATTGCTTGCGATCACTGCGCCAGGCAAACTGCACCTTGGCTACGCGCCCGTTGTGATCGAGTGTGAACCAGGCTCCCAGCTCCAGTTCGAGCGCCCACGCCATCATCGCGTTGGTCGGCTTGGATCCGCCATTGGCCACCACGTCAATCGTGGCCGGATCGATTCCCAGCATCAACTCGATGCTCTCGGCGTCCAGTGGCAAATCACCCATGCCGTCTTCGCTGACAAAATCTTCGAGATTGGCGAGCCGTTTGGCCAGCGCCTCGATCTGCGCTGCCGGAATGGCGTCGGTCTTGGACAGGAAAGCGTCGGCCAAGGCGTCACTGACGGTCTTGATGTGAACGTCCTGCTGGCTGGGCGCCATGCCCAGCAGCGTCATGCCGGCGCGCAGGCGTTGCAACAGCTTGGGCAGGTTCTGGATAACCAGGGCCCGATCGGCCCGGTTCGGTTTGGCACTCGCCGCCCAGACCAGATCGGACGACGTCTGCTTGAACTCGAGCGTCTCCGCGTGTTGCGGGCCCTTGCGCACTGCGGCAACTGCCAGCACCTCGGCCCAGACCTTGAACAGGTAGACGCGGATTTCCTCGCGCACCGGTAAGTCCTTGAGCATGTTGCGCATTTCGATCGTGTACTGGATCGTCAGCGTTTCCTTCTGTTCGACCTGCTGCGCCACGCTCGCCACCTTCTGGGATGCGCCACTGCCAGCCAGGAATTTCTGCAGAAACTTCTGGAACTCGGAATAGACGAGCTCGAACACCCGTTTGCCGGTTTCAGGGTATTGCTCTATCACCTGCACGATGCGCTTGATTTCCTTCTCAAGCGCTCCGCCCTGCACTTCACTGGCATCGAAACCCATCACGCATGACCCCATGCGGTCGATCAGCTGGCGTGCCGGATGGTTGGCGGTTCCGAAAAAGTCCGGCTCAGCCAGCGCTACCCGCAGCACCGGCATCTGCAAACGGGCAAACCAGACCCGGATCGCCGGCGGAATACGGTCCTCCTGCAGGATCGCCTGAAACATCAGCGCGACGATTTCAATGGTCGCCTTTTCGCCCTTGGTCTCGGCCTTGTTCTTGAGTTCGGTCGTCTGCGCCCGCAACCGACCCGCCACATGCGCAACACCCGCCGGACTGTAATCTTCGAGAACCGTATCGGACCCGGCGTTGACACCCGCAGGTGCACCGCGTATGGCGATCGCCGCGGCCAATGCCGGCGAAGCCGGTTGGTACGACGTCGCGTCGAACTCCGGCCCCGACCTTGCCAACCAGCAGGCGCTTGAGTTGTCCAAGCACACCCTGGGCACGGCTGCGCGCACGTGCCAACGGTGTTGCCGCTGTCATCATTCGAGTCTCGTCGTGCGTGCCGCCAATGTCACCGGCATCGGAGGCCAGCTGTCGCCTCGCCGCACCTGGCAGAGGCAGTGCGCCACTGGCCGGCACAAACCCGTGCTGAGGCGCGCGATCCGGTTCAGGCCGAGCCGCTGCACCGCCGCTATGTCTGGCGTCCATGCGTTGGCCGGCGCTATGCCCGCTATCCGGGCCCAGTCCCCGAGCGACGGGTGACTGGCTCGAAGGGCCGATGTCGGACGCGGCCAAAGTCGTCGGGAAAGCGCGCGCCTTGATTTCCGGTGACGGTATCCGTTTGACACGGTCCTTGAGCTCGATCGTGGGCATGACGCCTTGTTCGATCAAAGCCCGGTTGCACTTCTGGTAGGCCTGTTTGAGCCGTTCGGACAACAGGGTTTGCACTACATCGTTGACCAAAGGCCAACTGCCGCTGGGCATGCCCGACGACGCCCACTGTTCGACCAGTATCAGGACCAGCACTTCCGGTCGCAATATGTCGTTGCGTTCCAGATCTTCGGAGTCTTCCAGAAGCCGGATCCGCAATCGGAGGTCGTCCAGTTCGGAACTGACCTTGTCCATCACCCGCAGTACCAGACGCGACGCCAGGATCCGATTCTCGACCACATCCGTGCCAACCAGCTCCAGCGCATTGATGTCTTGCGGATCGGTTTTCACGTTTGTCGGCAATGACTCCACCGCCCGGCTCCATGCATGCACCGTGCTGTCGCGCCAAACCGTCTTGTTGCGTTGGTAGAACGTCCACGCATCGCGCCGAACCTGCGCCTCGCGCGACGGTGCCGCCTCGTCCACCAGCGCACGCAGACGCTCCTGCACCGCTGCAACGACCTCGGTCATGGTGCGCACGACATCTGCCACAAACAGCGCGCGGGCCTCGCGGGCCACACGGCGGCGCTGACTGGAGGAAGGAAGGGTCGCCATGCGTCTTGCTTGAGTGAAGGCCTGCTTAAACCGTTGCCCCCGCGTTTGGATCGTTCGGGTCGGTGGCCTTCGGGCTAGTCGGCTTGACCATGTCCTCGCGCTTGATACCCAACCACATCGCGATGGCCGCACCCACGAACACCGAGGAGTAAATGCCAAAGCAGATACCGATGGTGAGCGCCAACGCAAAGTAATACAGCGTTGGTCCACCAAAAAGCAGCATTGACAAAACCATGATTTGGGTAGAACCGTGGGTGATGATAGTACGACTGATCGTAGACGTAATCGCGTTGTTGATGATTTCGATTGTGTCCATCTTGCGATAACGACGGAAATTTTCGCGAATCCGGTCAAATATGACAACCGACTCGTTGACAGAATATCCCAGCACTGCCAACACAGCCGCCAGCACGGCAAGTGAGAACTCCCACTGGAAAAATGCGAAGAATCCCAGAATGATGATCACGTCGTGCAGGTTGGCAACGATCGCGGCGACAGCGAACTTCCATTCGAAGCGCACCGCCAGGTAGATCATGATGCCCACCACCACCATCGCCAGGGCTTTAAGGCCGTCGGTCACCAGTTCCTCGCCCACCTGGGGACCCACAAACTCCTGTCGGCGCAAATTGACACCCGGATCGGCCTGCTTCAAAGCTGCAAAAGCAAGCTCGCTTTGTTGCGCAGAGCTGACGCCTTTCTGGGCCGGCAAGCGAATGATGACGTCCTGCGCGGTGCCGAAGGTCTGCACCTGAATATCGGTGTATCCCAGTGCGGCGATGACCGAGCGCACCTTGGATACATCGGCCGGCTGGGAATACCCGATCTCCATCACGGTGCCGCCGGTGAATTCGACCGATAGATGCAGGCCACGGCTGAACAGGAAGAACACCGCCAGCAAGAACGTGGCGATCGACACGACATTGAGCGCCAGCGCGTGACGCATGAACGGAATGTCTTTGCGGAACTTGAAGAATTCCATGGCCTAGCCTCCTTGCCCTGACTTGACGACGGCGCCGGCGCCGTCGGGTCGCCATACCGTGCCGATCGACACGTTCTTGAGCTTCTTCACGCGTCCGTACCAGAAATTGACCAGGCCGCGCGAAAAGAACACCGCCGAGAACATGCTGGTCAGGATGCCGATGCAGTGCACTACCGCAAAACCACGCACCGGCCCGGATCCGAAGATCAGCAACGCCAATCCGGCGATCAGCGTTGTCACGTTGGAGTCGAAAATCGTGCCCCAGGCGCGGTCGTACCCTGCGTTGATGGCCGCCTGCGGTGAAGCACCACTGCGCAACTCCTCACGCACCCGCTCGTTGATCAGCACGTTGGAGTCGATCGCCATACCCAGCGCCAGGGCCATGGCGGCCATGCCGGGCAAGGTCAGCGTCGCCTGCAACATCGACAACACGGCCACCAGCAGCAACAGGTTGACGCCCAGCGCAATGCTGGAGAACACGCCGAACACCATGTAATAGACGCACATGAACAACACGATCACCAGGAAACCCCAGATCACACTGTTAAAACCCTTGGCGATGTTCTCCGCCCCCAGACTGGGGCCGATAGTGCGCTCCTCGATGATCTCCATCGGCGCGGCGAGCGATCCGGCGCGCAGCAGCAGCGCGGTGTCGTTCGCCTCGACCGTGCTCATGCGGCCCGAAATCTGAACCCGGCCACCACCGATCTCCGACCGGATCACCGGCGCCGTCACCACCTCGCCCTTGCCCTTTTCAAACAGCAGGATCGCCATGCGTTTGCCGATGTTCTCGCGTGTGATGTCGCGGAAAATGCGCGAGCCCTTGGCATCCAGGTTCAGATGCACCGCCGCTTCCTGGGTCTCGTTGTCGAATCCGGGCTGCGCGTCGGTCAGGTTCTCACCCGTCAGGATGACCTGTTTCTTCACGATCACCGGCTGGTTGTTGCGTTCCAGGAAACGCTCCGAACCAAAGGGCACCGGACCGGTCCCCGCTTCGGCGGAGCGCCCCTCCGCACTCTCGTCGACCAGACGCACTTCGAGCGTGGCCGTACGCCCGAGAATGTCCTTCGCCTTCGCCGTGTCCTGCACGCCGGGCAATTGCACGACGATGCGGTCCTGCCCTTGCTGCTGGATCACTGGCTCAGCGACACCCAACTCGTTGATCCGGTTGTGCAGCGTCACCATGTTCTGCTTGAGCGCCTGCTGCTGGATCGTGCGTGCCGCCACCTCCTTGATTCTGGCCGTGAGCTTGAACTCGCTGCCGTCGGGCGCCTCCACGGTCTGCAAATCGGTAAACTGATCCGCAATCAGGCTCTTGGCTGCGGCCATGACCGACGCTTCACGGAAGCGCAGTTCGATGCTCTGATCGACCCGGTTGATGCCGCCGTGGCGCACATTCTTTTCCCGCAACGCTGTGCGCAGATCGCCGGACAGGGACTCGACCTTCTTGGTCAAGGCAGCCTGCATGTCGACCTGCAGCATGAAGTGCACGCCGCCGCGCAGGTCCAGCCCCAGGTACATGGGCGCCGCTCCCATGGCCGAGAGCCAGGTCGGCGAACGCGACAACAGGTTGAGCGCCACGATATAAGCCGGATCGGACGGGTCCGGCACCAGCGCCTTCTGGATCACGTCCTTGGCCTTGAGCTGGTTGTCGGTGGTGTTCAGCCGGACCTTGATCGAGTTGCCATCGAAGGTGATCGCATCGAAGGCGATACCCGCCGTCTTCAGCGCCTCCTCGACCCGCCGCTGAACCGCCGTGTCGACCTTGACCGTCGCCTTGCCAGAAGAAACCTGGACGGCAGGGGCCTCTCCAAAAAAGTTGGGCAGGGTGAAAAACGCCCCCACCAGCATCGCGATCACGATGATCACGTATTTCCAGACCGGGTATCGGTTCATGAGTGCACTTCTGGCGGCACTTGTGCCGCATGACAACCGCCGCGCGGGCAGTCGGGGATTACTTACTTGATCGTGCCTTTTGGCAGCACCTGGATTACGGCGCCACGCTGGACCTGGATTTCCACGCCACTGGCAATTTCCACGCCCAGGTAACTGTCGCCCATCTTGGCCACCTTGCCCAATACGCCGCCGGTAGTAACGATCTCGTCACCCTTGGCCAGCGCATCCACCATGGCGCGATGCTCTTTCTGCTTCTTCATCTGCGGGCGGATCATGACAAAATAAAGTACGACAAACATCAACACCAGCGGCAACATGCTCATCAGCGACGATTGCATGTCGCCGCCAGTGGCTGCAGGGGCGGTTTGGGCGAAGGCGGAAGATATGAACACGAATGGCTCCAGGACAAGCAGTTGAGGGATCCGGGCGCAACCGGGCGCCGAACAGATAACCCGGCATTGTATGCGGCACCCCCAGGCCCTCTGTAGCTGGGGTTGACGGGCAAACCATCGGGCGACGGATCGAACCAATGACGCAAATGCAGACACCCCACGACCACGATCACGACCACGACCATTCCCACCTCGATGACATGGATCTGCGCGTGCGCGCGCTGGAAACCCTGTTGACGCGTAAAGGCTACGTCGACCCGGCGGCGCTGGACCGCATCGTTGAAACCTACGAAACCCGCATCGGCCCACACAATGGCGCGGCCGTCGTCGCCCGGTCCTGGGTCGACGACGCTTTCCGGCGCTGGCTGATGCAGGACGCGACGGCGGCGATCGCTTCCATGGGGTTTGGGGGGCGCCAGGGCGAACACATGGTGGCAGTGGCCAACACGCCCGAGACCCACAACATGGTGGTGTGCACCCTGTGTAGCTGTTATCCCTGGCCGGTGCTGGGCCTGCCGCCGGTCTGGTACAAAAGCGCGCCTTACCGATCCAAAGCGGTGATCGACCCGCGCGGCGTCTTGTCCGATTTCGGAGTGCAGCTGCCGGAATCGACGCAGATCCGGGTCTGGGATTCGACCGCCGAAGTGCGTTACCTCGTCATTCCGATGATGCCGGCCGGCGCCCAGGGCCTGGATCAGCAGCAACTCGCCGCTCTGGTCACGCGCGACGCGATGATCGGCACCGGACTGGCGCAACAACCCCCGTCGGCGGCTGGCGGCCGCTGACCCCACCACGCGCCCCGACTGTCTTTTCCCTACCCACCATCCGTATATATATGAACGGTGTACACGACATGGGCGGCATGCAGGGCTACGGGCCGGTCGTCGCGGAGGCAGACGAGCCACTTTTTCATGGCGACTGGGAAAAACGAGCGCTGGCGCTGACACTGGCCATGGGCGCCACCGGTCAGTGGAACATCGACTTGAGCCGCTCGGCGCGCGAATCGCTGCCGAGCGCGGTCTACCTGGGCAGCAGCTATTACGCGATCTGGCTGCGCGGTTTGGAGCGGCTGATGCGCGAGCGCGGCCTGGCCGACGCCGACGAACTGCGCGATGGTCGGATGCGCACGCCGGCGGCGCTGGCGGTACGGGTGTTGCGCGCCGCAGACGTCGACGCATCCCTGGCGCGGGGCACGCCGACCGCTCGCCCCGCACTGGCACCGGCGCGTTTTGCCGTGGGCACGCGGGTACACACGCGCAACATGCATCCACAAGGCCATACCCGGCTGCCGCGGTACGTGCGCGGGCACACCGGCACGATCGCGCTGGTGCACGGCGCACATGTGTTCGCCGATGCCCACGCCAGCCGTGCGCGGCCGCCGTTCCTGGAACAAGCGCAGTGGCTCTACACCGTCGTATTCGCGGCGCAGGACCTGTGGGGTCCGCAGGCCGACGCCACCGTGCAGGTCAGCGTCGACGCCTGGGAGTCGTATTTGGAGCCGGCGACGTGACAGCCTTGCACATGACCTTGGCCGAGGTGGCTGCCGCCTGCGCCCGCGAAGGCGCGGGCTTGCCCATGCCCCCGGACCCGGCCAGCGAGCGGCATTTCAGCGAACCCTGGCAGGCCCATGCCTTTGCGATGACGCTGATGCTGCATCAGCAAGGCGTGTTTACCTGGGTCGAGTGGGCCCAGACGCTGGCGGCGCGCATCCGCCAGTCCCAGCTTGATGGCGACCCGGACGACGGCAGCCACTATTACCGCCACTGGATGGATGCGCTTGAGCAGTTGACGATCACGCGCGGTATTGCCACGGCAGACCAGCTACACGCGCTCGAGCACGCCTGGGCGGATGCGGCCAAACACACGCCGCATGGCCAGCCGATTGTGTTGCCGCCGCGGCCGGGCGACACGCAGACGCCACCATTGCCGTAGGAGGATGCTGGCAGAGCGAGGCCGTCGCGTTGCCCCAAGGAACCCGGATCAAGGCTTGCTCATGCTCCCGATACGCCAGGCCGCCAGGCGGCCAACAAGCAGCTCGCTGAAAGTCTGCGCGCGCCGTTGCCCGTGGCGGCCCCAGGCGCGTGAGGATCCGCTCTGGCCCCGACGCCTCCAGAATGGCGGCGATCATCTTGAGTTCACCACCGCAGTTCGGGCAGTGCGCCGCATGAACTCCAGCGCCGACAGCAAGAGGTGCGTGCTGCCGTCGCGCCAGGGCGTGTTGAGCCTGAGCACCACCTGAGTGGCGCTGCTGATCTGCACGCGTTCCTCTGTCCTGCGCCGGTCGGGTGATGGTGCGGCAAAGCTGCTCCAGCCGCTGGCTCTCGTTGATGCCGCAACGCACCGCCGCATGCAGGCTGCATGCCATCGAACGGGCTCAAGCGCCCCCCGAAGAACAGTTTGTGGCAGGCTACGGGGGTTGAATCAAAGGAGTGACCGTGGGAACATCAGTAGAAGTCCTCGAAGCGGAACTGCTGCAACTGCCGAAGGCCGACCGCATCCGTGTCCTCGACCGGGTTGTCGCTGGCCTGGACGCTAACGCGGCGCGCGACGCGGCGAGTTCACGATGGTCGCCAACGTGGCCTTGGTGCTCGAGTACGAGGCCACCTGCGGCCGGGCCGAACATGTGCTTGCCTCGGGGCTCAGCACGCACCAGGTGGCCCTCTTCCTGGATGCCGTTGTCGCGATGGCCGAGCCGGTCGAGACACACTTTCTGTGGCGCCCACTGCTGCGCGATC
>ENA-ORBV01005510-ORBV01005510.1-microbial-mat-metagenome-genome-assembly--contig:-NODE-5510-length-23221-cov-5.447675_pt1 | contig 23221 bp, 22 predicted proteins | sample MGYA00237777_ERZ505514 | MGnify/ENA primary metagenome ERZ505514 (study PRJEB26160, sample SAMN06269048) | microbial mat metagenome | isolation source: Oligotrophic lake microbial mat | place... | reverse complement strand
GAAGATAAGCGGCGGGGGGCAGGCAGTTGGGCGGTTGGGCGGTTGGGCAGCTGACCCCTAGCCGCCGAATCGCCCAATCGCCGAATCGCCTAACCTCCTACCGTTCCCCACTCGCCCGGAGATATTCCTCCACCGCTCTGATCCCGTAGAGCAGCCGGTCCCAGCGGGGATCGGGGGTACTGACGGGGGCCCGCTCGGCCAGCAGCCAGCGCGAGATCTGGTCGGCCTGCGCGAGCGTGTCGAGCGAGGCCTGCGCCTCGACCCGGATAAGACCGTGAAGCAGGTCCTTGCCCTCCCACGGCCAGAGCCGCAGGGCCCAGGAATGGACCGGGGCAACCGTCCGGCCCGCCGGCTCGAAGATCGGTGAGCGGTGACCGGCGGGCAGCCGGAGGTAGGCCTCCAGATCGGCGTCGGCAAACGGCAGCGTCGAGTGACTCTTGGCGATACCGAGCATTCGCGGATCCCGGGCCCACTGGGGGCTTTCGGTCAACGACCCGTCGATGATCAGCCACGCATCGGAATCGGCGCGATACCCATGTCCGACCTCCACTTCGAGCCGGCCGCGCGCCGCATCCACTTCCCGGCGCGCAAGGAGAAAGTCATGCACCGGATGCGCCGGCCCCTCATCGGACAGCTCGACGGCATCATGACCCTCGATCGCGTCGGTCAGCTCATCGAGCACACCGGGGCGCGCGATCACCAGCCGCTGCCGGGCCACGCGAGCGACGTGCAGCTGGCGATCGCGTCGTTCCAGAACCGCGGCCGCGATTTCAGCCACCACCACCGGACTCGCGCCGGCGTACGCCATCACTTCGTAGCGTTGAATCCCGTCGAGGAAGGCCACGGTCCCGGGCCAAGGCTCCGGCGCGCCGACCGGATGGCCGGAGAGGGGCAGATCTTCCAGCACCCGGGCCGGCTTGATGGTCGCGGCCTCGGCCCGCCCCTCGCTCGCCACCGGAATCCAGGTGGCGGGCGTGAAGCCGCGCGCCGCCACCGCGCGACGGAGCCGGGTCCAGGTGCGAGTCGTCACCCTTACGCCGCCTTGGCCCGCAGGCGGGAGATCAGTGCGGTGATCCGGTCGACGGCGGTCTCCAGCTCCTTGTCCGACGTGGCGTAGCTCATCCGGACCCAGTGATCGTCGCCGAACGCCGCGCCCGGCACCATGGCCACACCCGCCACCATCGCCTGCTCGCAGAAGCTCGTGCCGGTGAGTCCGGCGGCGACGCCATCGACCCGGAAGAAGAAGTAGAAGGCGCCGGTCGGATCGACGAATTCGACGCCGGGCGCCTCCGCGCGGAAGCGGGCCACCACCCGGTCGCGCCGGCGGTGGAACGCCGCCACCATCTTCTTCACGTCAGGCTCGACCCGGTCGTCGCCAAAAGCCGTCGCCGCCGCCCATTGGGCGGGGTGATTGGCACCCGTCGTCATCTGCGACTGCAGGGCGGACATCGCCTTGACGATCGGCATCGGGGCGTAGGCAGCACCGATGCGCCAGCCGGTCATCGCGTACGCCTTGGCCGCGCCATAGATGAGCACGACGCGCTCGAGGTACTCATCCGGCAAGTCGAGGAATGATGGCGCCGGCCCGTCGCCGTAATAGATCCGGCGGTAGATCTCGTCGGCGATGATCCAGACCTGGTGCTTCCGGGCCCATTCCGCGATGGCCTTGATCTCAGTGGCGGTATAGGTGGCACCGGTGGGATTGCAGGGGGAGCAGAGAATCAGCCCTTTGACCAGCTTGTCGGTGCGCTGCTCCAGATCCGTCACCGACACCTTGAGGCCCCACTCCGGATCGCCGGGGACGGCGACCGGCTCGGCTCGGCAGAGATGTATGATCTGCGGATACGAGACCCAGGCGGGCGAGGGAATCAGCACCTTGTCCTTGGGACCGAAGAGCGTGAAGCAGGCGTTGAAGATCGACTGCTTCGAACCGTTGCTGATCACGATCTGGTCGGGGTTGAGCGCGCGGCCACCCGACATCAGCGAGAGGTTCCGGGCAATGGCGGTGCGCAGCTCGACGATGCCGGCGTTGGGCGGGTAGCGGGTGTAGCCCTTCTGAATGGCCGTGATCCCCGCCTCAGCCACCAGCTTCGGCGTGTCGAAATCGGGCTCCCCAACGCTCAGATCGACGATATCCTCCCCCGCGGCACGGCGCCGCTTGGTCTCGGCGCTGATCGCGACGGTCTCGGAGGCCTTGAGGTAGGCGAGGTTGGAGGACAGGCTGTCCGACATGCTGGAATCCGGCGCGGAGGTGAGCAGGAACGGTGACGGTGGACCGGCGACGCCGCGCCGATTCCACCGAGGAAATGACGGACAGATGGTCCGGGGCCGGGTAAAGTCCCCCGTCGTCCAACCGATGTCAACTGGCCCCGAGGCAACAGCTGGGTTACTTTGTGGCCTCGGTCACATCAGTACCGCTGTTTGACAATCGAGGATGGTCATGTCAGGACTTGTGGAGCTGCATCTCACGCCCGCCATCGCGGGCGTGCTGGACTCATTGGGATATACCGCCACCGACGCGGCGGTCCGTGATCAGGCCCCGGCGGCGGCGCGCGGCACCAACCTCGCGCTCGCGTGGCCCCCGGCCGCCTGCTACGCCACGCCGGCGCTCGCCGGACTGGTCAGTGCCCTCGCCCAGAGTTCGAGCACCGCCCTCCTCCTGGCACCCGAGCATGCGCTCGATGAATGGGCTGCGGTGCTGCTGCCGCTGGCCCAGGCCGCCTCGATTGCCACCCTCGTTTCCGCCACTCCCGCTCGCGCCACCCGGCGCCTCCGCGCCGGCCAGCTCCGACTCCTCCTCACGACACCGGCCGCCGCGCTCGCCCTGCTCGAGCGCAGCGCCCTCAAGGCCGATCAGCTGGGCCATGTGGTCCTGCTCTGGCCCGAACTGTTCGAGGATGCCGAGCCGCTCGTGCCGCTGATGCAGGATGTATCGGCCGAGGCACAGCGGATCGTGGTGCTGGCGGAACCGCGCGAGGGACACCCGGTCATCGAACGGTACGCCCGGAAGGCGCTGCTCACCGGGCCGCTCAGCCCGACCGGCGTGTTCGTTCCCCAGGCGCCGACGCTCCGCGTGGTGCCCACCTCATGGTCCGGCCGGGCGGCTGCGCTCATCGGCCTGCTGGAAGCCGAGGATCCCTCGACCACGGTGATCTGGTGTGCCGACCGGACCGGGGTGGCCCAGGTCCGCGCCGCACTCCCCGTCGCCGATCCCTCCCTGACGGTGACGACTGGCGACGCGACGGCTGCCGCGCTGATCGTCGCGTGGGACCTTCCCACGGCGGAGCGCCTGGCCCAGCTGCGCGCCCAGGGCGACGTCGTCGTCCTCGCGCCACCAACGGCGGGACGCTACCTCAATCGGATCGTGACCCGGCTGACGCTCGTGGCGGTGCACAGCGGCGCCGATGCGGCCCGCAGCCGCGCGGCGAGCCGACGCGCGCGGGTTTCGGCCGAACTGGAGCGGGGCGATCTCGACGGTGAACTGCTCGCGCTCGCGCCGCTCTTCGAGCGGTATGATCCTGCGGTCGTCGCGGCGGCCCTCTACCGGATGAACGGTGCGGCGCCGGTCGCTCCTGTCGGCGCGCCCGCCGCTGGCGCTGCGGTTACGGCCACGCCGGCATCGACGGCGGTGGCCCGGCTCTGGATCGGTATCGGCAAGAAGGACGGCGTGACACCCGCCGATATTGTCGGGACGCTGACCAAGGAGCTCGGCCTCGATGGCGGCTCGGTGGGCAAGATCGAGATCCGGGAGATGTTCTCGCTGGTGGAGGTGCCGGCGGGTGGGGCGGACGAGCTGGTGCGGCGGCTGACCGGCCGCGTGATCCGGCGGAAGAAGGTGGTCGCGAAGCTGGACGGCGGGAGCGACCGGCCGGGGGGGAGTCGGCCGTCGGGGCGGCCTATCGGCGGTTCAAGAGGTCCTTCAAGCCCTTCCCCGCGCGAAAGGCCGGCGCAACGGAAGCCTTGATCGTCATGGCCCGCCCGGTTCGCGGATTGCGGGCGGTGCGGGCCTTGCGCTTGCGGGACTCGAAATTCCCGAAGCCGCTGATCTGCACCTTCCGGCCGCGTTTCATCTCTCCGGCGATCAGCCCTTCGGTCCCGAACACCGCATCGACAATCCGGGCGGCCTCTGCCTTGGCGCAATCGAGCCGGGCGGCCAGCGCCTTGACCAGGTCCTGCTTGTTCACGGGCAGCTCCATCGCAATCGCAGCGGGGTGGAAACGGGGGCGCAATATGGCCCCGGGTTCTTCCGGACCGCAAGCGGCACCACCCGCTCGCTTGACCGCTCCCGTCGGCGGGCGTATCGTCTCCCCTCCCTTCTCCATCCTCTCACACATCGAGGCAGGCGGATGTATCACGGCTCGCGCCCCGGATGGATTGAAGTCATCACGGGCGTGATGTTCAGCGGCAAGAGCGAGGAACTGATCCGCCGGGTGCGGCGCAGCATCATTGCGCGACGCAAGGTGCAGGTATTCAAGTCGCACCTCGACGCCCGCTATGCCGGCCTCTACAGCGTCTCGACCCACGATGGCCGGGAGATCGAGGCGATGCCGGTGGACTCGGCGGCGGAGATCTTCCGCCTGGTGCGACCGGACACCGAGGTCGTGGCGATCGACGAAGCCCAGTTCCTCGACAACGAGATCGGTATGGTTGCGAGCGCCCTCGCGGCGCGCGGGGTGCAGGTGCTGCTGGCCGGCACCGACACCAACTTCCGGGGCGAGGCCTTCGGCCCGATGGGCGAACTGCTCGCCATCGCGGAATCGGTGGACAAGCTGCAGGCGATCTGCGTCATCTGCGGCGACCTGGCCACCCGCAACCAGCGGCTCATGGACGGGAAGCCGGCGCGCTACGACGCGCCGACCATCTTCGTGGGCGGCCGGGAGTCGTACGAAGCCCGCTGCCGCCATTGTCACCGGGTGCCGCGGAAGGATGAAGATCAGACGGCGTTGCTGTAGCGGCCGCCGGAGGGGCCACAGGCATGCGGCCCCTCCTGCGGCCCCACGACCACGCCGTCTGATCCACCGGGTGACCCCGTGATCCATGTCGCCCTCACCGGCAACGTCGCGGCCGGCAAGTCGACCGTCGCGGCGCTGTTCCGTGACTGGGGTGCCACGGTCATCGACGCCGACCACCTGGTCCGTGAGGTCCAGGCCCCCGGCTCGCCGGTCCTGGCGGCGATCGCCCGCCGCTTCGGTGACCACGTCCTCCTCCCCGACGGGGCACTCGACCGCCCCCGCCTCCGCTCGATCGTCCTCGCCGACCCCGCTGCCCGCCGTGACCTTGAAGCACTCGTCCATCCCGCCGTTCAGGCACGACGACTGGCGCTGGTCGAAGCGGCCCGCGCCCGCGGCGACCGGATCGTGGTGAGCGACATCCCCCTGCTCTTCGAGGTGCTCGATCCTTCGGCGTTCGATGCCGTGGTGCTGGTCGACGCCCCGGAGCCGGTGCGGCTCGCCCGGCTGCAGGAGCGCGGCCTGAGCGAGGCGGAGGCGCGCCGCCTGATGCTGGCGCAGCTGCCCAGCGCGGTGAAGCGTGCCTGGCGCGGGGGCCACCCGCCCCGCCGACCCGTCGTGATCGACAACGATGGCGACCGGGATGGACTCAGAACCCAGGCCCGAAGTGTGTGGGAGGCGCTGCGCCCGTAGCATCTTTATGCACCCGTCGGTGCACCTCTTGCCCCGACTTCACGTTCGGCCTACACTTTTCGACTGAATCACACTGGAGCTTTTCCGTGGCCGAGATTCCCGCCGGTCTGCACTACACACCTGAGCACGAGTATGTGCGCCGCACCGGCGATCCTGCCGTGGTCGAAATCGGCATCACCGACTTCGCCCAGGGCGAGCTGGGGGACATCGTCTTCCTCGACCTGCCCAAGGCGGGAGCGACCTTCACCCGCATGGGCGTGTTCGGAACCGTCGAGGCGGTGAAGGCGGTTTCGGAGCTGTTCTCGCCACTGAGCGGGGCGATCGTCGAGTCGAACGCCGCGCTCGAAGCCGATCCCGGAATTGTCAATCGCGATCCCTACGGGGCGGGCTGGATGATCCGGCTCCGCCTCTCGGATCCCCAGGAGCTGTCCGGCCTGCTGGATGCCAAGGCGTACGAGGCGAAAATCGGCGGATGACGCCCAACCCGCCTGCTGCCGCTTGTCTTCCCGCTGACGCCCCGCCGCTGTTGTGCGGGGCGTTTGGTTCGTTCGACCGGCCGCCCGGAAACGGTCACCCCAACCCAGTGTCCTTCCATGACTGACGCCGCACCCCGCCCCGAGGCCGCCTACACCTTGCTGCGCACCGATCGCTTCGTGGCCCGCCACATCGGCCCCCGGCGCACGGACATCAACGACATGCTCGGCGTCCTCGGGTATGACTCGATGGATCAGTTCATCGACGCGGTGGTCCCCGAGGACATCCGGCTCCGCCGCCCGCTCGACCTGCCACCCAACCGCAGCGAGCGCGAGGTACTGCAGGCATTGCGCGGGATCGCGGCGCAGAACCGGGTCTTCCGCTCGTATATTGGCATGGGGTACTACGGCACGTTCACGCCGCAGGTGATTCAGCGGAACATTCTGGAGAATCCCGGCTGGTACACCGCCTACACGCCGTACCAGGCCGAGATCGCCCAGGGACGGCTGGAAGCGCTGCTCAACTTCCAGACGATGGTCGCCGATCTCACCGCGCTTCCGGTCGCCAACGCCTCATTGCTGGACGAAGCGACCGCTGCCGCCGAGGCCATGCACCTGACCGCCGCCGTGAAGCGGGTGACCGGAACACCGGAGTACCTGGTGGACCCCGGCTGTCATCCGCAGACCATCGCGGTCGTCCGCACGCGGGCAGAGGCCCAGGGTGTCGATGTGCGCGTGGTCGCCGCGGATGACATGGTGTTCGGCCCGGCCACGATTGGCTGCCTGGTGCAGTACCCCGCCACCGATGGCAGCGTGCGGGACTTCGTGCCGCTATGCACCCGGGCGCACGTCGCGGGGGCGGTCGTCACCGTCGCCACCGACCTGCTGGCGCTGACGATGCTGACGCCACCGGGTGAGTGGGGAGCGGATATCGCGGTAGGGAGTTCCCAGCGTTTCGGCGTGCCGATGGGCTACGGCGGCCCGCACGCCGCCTTCTTCTCCTGCCGGGACGAGTACAAGCGCAACCTGCCGGGCCGGATCATCGGCGTGTCGAAGGACTCCAGCGGGCGCGTGGCGCTCCGCATGGCGCTGCAGACCCGGGAACAGCATATCCGGCGCGACAAGGCCACGAGCAATGTCTGCACGGCACAGGTCCTCCTCGCCGTGATGGCCAGCATGTATGCCGTGTACCACGGCCCCGACGGCCTGCGCCGTATCGCCGAGCGGGTCCATACCCAGGCCACCATGCTGGCGGATGCGCTGCGGCGCCTGCGGTATCGCGTGGTGCACAATCACTTCTTCGACACGGTGTGCGTGGAGGTCCGTTCGGCCAACCTCCCGCGCATCCTGGACGCCGCCCGGGATCGCAAGATCAACCTGCGGGTCCTCGACCCGCACCATCTCTGCGTCGCGCTCGACGAGACCGTCTCGGTCGCCGACCTCTCCGACCTGATTTCGGTGTTCTCGCTGGACATCGCCCTGCCCTACATGCTGGGCAACAGCACGGCGTCGCCCGAGGCAATCCCCGCCGGACTGGCGCGGCGTTCGGTGTACCTGATCCATCCCGTCTTTCATCGCTGCCACAGCGAGACGGAGATGCTGCGCTACATCAAGCGGCTCGAGGCCAAGGATCTCTCGCTCACCGCCGCGATGATCCCGCTGGGGTCCTGCACCATGAAGCTGAATGCCACCACCGAGATGATGCCGGTGAGCTGGCGCGAGTTGAACCGGCTGCACCCCTTCGTTCCGCTGTCGCAGGCGCAGGGGTACCAGCTGCTGTTTGATCATCTCGAGCGCTGGCTGGCGGAGATCACCGGATTCTCCCGCGTGTCGCTGCAGCCCAACGCCGGCTCCCAGGGCGAGTATGCCGGCCTGCTGGTGATCCGCGCCTACCACCGTGCCCGTGGCGACATGCACCGCACCACCTGCCTGATCCCGATGTCGGCCCATGGCACCAACCCGGCGAGCGCCGTCATGGCGGGACTCACCGTCGTGCCGGTGGCCACGGACCAGCGGGGCAACGTGGACCTGGCCGATCTGCGCGCCAAAGCGGTGAAGTATCGCGACACGCTCGCCTGCCTCATGGTGACCTATCCCTCGACCCATGGCGTCTTCGAGTCCTCGATCCGGGAGATCTGCCGCACGGTCCACGATCAGGGCGGACAGGTCTACATGGACGGCGCCAACATGAACGCCCAGGTCGGGCTCTGCCGCCCGGGCGATTTCGGCGCCGATGTCTGCCACCTGAACCTGCACAAGACGTTCTGTATCCCGCATGGCGGCGGCGGTCCCGGCATGGGACCGATCTGCGTGGCACCGCATCTCGCGCCGTTCCTGCCGGACCATCCCGTGGTACCGCAGGGTCATGCCCAGAGCTGCGGGACGATCGCCGCCGCGCCGTGGGCCAGCGCGGCGATCCTGCCGATCTCCTACGCCTACATCGCGCTGATGGGTCACGACGGCCTCGCCGAAGCCACGAAGGTCGCGATCCTGAGCGCGAACTACATCGCCCGCCGTCTCGCCGAGCATTTCCCCATTCTCTACAGCGGCACCAACGGCCTGGTGGCGCACGAGTGCATCGTCGACATGCGGCCGTTCAAGCAGTCCGCCGGCATCGAAGTGGAGGATATCGCCAAGCGGATCATCGACTACGGCTTCCACCCGCCGACGGTCTCCTTCCCCGTGCCCGGCACGCTGATGATCGAACCGACCGAGAGCGAGCCGCGGGAGGAGCTGGATCGCTTCATCGACGCGCTGATCGCCATCCGCGGGGAAATCCGCGAGATCGAGGAGGGACGCGCGCCGCGGGAGAACAACCTGCTCACCAACGCGCCGCATACGCTGGTGCAGGTGATCGGCGACACGTGGGACCGGCCCTACTCGCGGGAGCGGGCGGCTTTTCCCGCCTCGGGCCTGCGCGAGCACAAGACCTGGCCGACGGTGGGACGGGTCGATGGCGCCTACGGCGACCGGAACCTGGTCTGTACCTGTCCGCCGATGGCGGAATACGGGGCGACGTAGGGGCCGGATACATCCGGCCCCTACCCGTCCCGCATTCCGCCATCCGGTAACCCGTCGCCATGGAATGGGCCCACCATTTCGACGCCGCGCCCCGTCCCGGCTGGTACCAGATGGCCCTGGATCAGGCGCTGCTCGACGAGACCGAGCGCTCCGGCGGGGGGACGGTGCGCCTCTACCGCTGGTCCCCCCACTGCCTCTCCTTTGGCCGGCATGAGCCGGCCCTCCGCCGCTACGACCGCGACCGGATTGCCACCCTCGGACTCGACACTGTGCGCCGCCCCACCGGCGGCCGCGCGGTGTGGCATGCCCGCGAGCTGACCTACAGCATTATCGCGCCCGCCACGTCGTTCGGCGGTCTGCGCGAGAGCGGCCGGTTGATTCACCAGACCATCGCTGTCGCGCTGCGCAGCCTCGGCGTCGCCGCGGAACTGGCCCCGACCACGCGGACGCCCGGACTGCACGCCGGCGCCTGCTTCCAGGGCGCCGTCGGAGACGAGGTCACGGTGGGCGGGCGCAAGCTCATCGGCAGCGCCCAGCTCCGCCAGGGTGACGCGCTGCTGCAGCATGGCAGTCTGCTGCTCGAGGATGATCAAGCCGTCGTGGCCCAGATCTCCCGTGGCAGAGTGGGTACCGGCGGCGAGATCACACTGCGGGAAGTCCTGGGTCGATCGGTCAGCTTCGAAGAGGTGGCCGGTCTGATTGGCGCCGCCTTCAGCCGGTGGCTCACGCCCTCCGGTACCCTTGATGCTGCCGCGGCCGACGAGCTTGCCGCGCGCCACGCCGCCCGCTTCCGCGACCCGGCCTGGACCTGGCGGCGCTAGGGCCTGCGCCCGACGGCACCGGTGGCGCCGGCTCGCCGCCCGGCCTTACCTTAGAGCCGCCATGCGCTGCTACCCGCTCTCCCTCGCGCTCTGCCTTCTGTCCCCTGCTCCATCGGTCGCGGCCCAGCAGCCGTCCGATGGCGGCACCCTCGTCGTCGCCGGACCGAAGGAAGCGTTAAGTCCGGTCCCGACCCTCTGGCGCAACGACCAGTTCAACCGGGAAGTGAGCGATCTGCTCTTCCTGCGGCTCGCCGATGTCGGCGCCGAGGTCAGCACGACGAACGAGCGGAGTTTCCTGCCCCGACTCGCCGTGCGCTGGAAGCGGCCGGATCCGCGGACGCTGGTCTTCGAGCTCGATCCCCGTGCCAGATGGCAGGACGCCACGCCGGTCACGGCGGGTGATGCCGTGTTCGCGCTGAATCGGGCGCGGGATCCAAAGCTGTCACCCCAGCTCGCCACGCTGCTGCGCCGCATCTCCAGTGTGACCGCCACCGATCCACGCCACGTGACCATCAAGTTCACCGAGGCCTATCCGGAGCAGTTGTACGACGCGGTGTACCACGCTCCGCCCCTGCCGGCCCATCTGCTCTCCTCGATTCCGCCTGAGTCACTGGCCACGTCGGCATTTGTCCAGGACCCGGTCGGCAATGGCCCCTACCGGTTCAGCCGCCGGGTACCGGGCCAGCTGCTCGAGCTCGCGGCGAATGACGCCTTCTTCCTCGGCAAGCCCGGGATACACCGGGTGATCTTCCTTGTTGCCACCGACGGCGAGGCTCGTCTGAACCTGCTGCTCTCGGGCACCGCGGATGCGGCCGACAACATCTACGCGCTGCCCAACCCGGCGCGGGTCGAGAAGCTGCCCGACCTTTTCTACTATCCCGTCCCCGGCCTGAACTTGCAGTACGCCACACTGAACCTCCGCGATCCATCCGATACCAGCCGGCCGCACCCGATCCTGGCCGATCCCATCGTGCGGCGCGCCCTGGTCCTCGCCATCGACCGGGAAACCATCAGCAAGCTCGCCTTCGGCCGGTTTACCCGGACGCCGAGCGCACCGGTCTCGGCACTGGTCGGGCGGAACGCCGAGGCACCGCCACCGCTGCCGTACGACACGGCGCAGGCGCGCCGGCTGCTGGCGTCCCGGGGCTGGCTGGATCATGACGGCGACGGGGTGCTCGACAAGGATGGACGTCGGCTGAAGCTGACAGCGATGGTCCCTCCCGTCGCCTCGCGTCGGCAGATGTCGGCGCAGATGCAGGAGGCCTATCGGCGCATCGGGATCGAGCTGCTGCTCGAGCCACTCGATATTCCGGTGTTTGTTGAACGGCGCAACGCCGGCAAGTTCGACCTCGACTTCTATGGCGTCACACAGGATCCGACGCCCGCCGGACTGACCCAGAGCTGGAGCTGCGCGTCGCCGAGCAGCTCGAATGCGGGGCACTACTGCAATCGGTCGGTGGACTCGCTGATCGCGCTGGCAACAGTGGCGCCGAAGGATCCCGGCCGGCTCTACCGCGAGGCCGTACGGCGGATCGCGGAGGACGTCCCCGCGATCTTCCTCGCGGCACAGGTGCCGGTGGTCGCGGTACACCGCCGCTTCACCAACGTGACGCTGCGGCCGGAATCCCTCTGGGCCAATCTGTGGATGTGGAGCGTGCGGCCCGGCCAGCAGCTCGAGCGGGACCGGCAGTGAGCGGATGGCTGCTCCGCCGCAGCCTGCAGGCGGTCCTGACGTATGTCGTGGCCGTGAGTCTCATCTTCTTCCTCATGCGCCTGGTGCCAGGCGACCCGCTCGCACGCCTTTCCGATGACAAGCCGATGCCGCCCGAAGCGGTCGCGGCGCTCCGCGCCCGTTACGGGCTCGACCAGCCGGCCACGCGGCAGTTTGGCGTCTTCATCTCCCAGCTCCTGCACGGCGATCTCGGCCGGTCCATCGAGCGCGGCGGCCGGCCGGTCACCGCCCTGGTGATCGAGCGCCTCCCCGCCACGCTCCTGCTGGGCGGCAGCGCACTGCTGCTCAACCTCACCCTCGGCCTCTGGCTGGGCGCATGGCAGGCGACCCACCGCGGCACCCGCGGGGAGCGCGCGGTCGGGGCCGTCTCGCTGGCGCTCTACGCCATGCCGTCGTTCTGGCTCGGACTGGTGCTCGCGTGGGCGTTCGGCACCGAACTGCGCTGGTTGCCGGTGGCATTCATGACATCGCCATGGCTGTCACCGACCGCCTCGCTCGCGGCGCGGGTCGCGGATGTCCTGCCACACCTCGTCCTTCCCGTGCTCACCCTGACCCTCGTCACCCTCGGCGCGACCGCGCGGTACCAGCGCGGCGCGATGTCGGAGGCATTCTCACTGGGGACCGTGCGGGCGGCGCGGAGCCGCGGCCTGACGGAATCGGTGATCCGCTGGCGCTACGCCTGGCGCAGCGCCCTCGGCCCGATGCTCGCGCTCTTCGGCCTCTGGCTGCCGATGCTGGTGGCCGGCTCCGTCTTCGTCGAGTCGGTCTTTGCGTGGCCCGGTATCGGGTCGCTTGCCGCCGATGCGATCGCCAGTCGCGACTACCCCGTGATCATGGGCACGACCCTGCTGGTCTCCGCCGCCGTGGTCGGCGGCAACCTGCTGGCCGACGTGCTGCATCGCTGGCTCGATCCCCGGCTGCGCGAGACATGAACCCACTGGGGCGGCGCCTCTGGGCCGATCCGGCGGGACGGTTGGGCACCGTGGTGCTCCTCCTGCTCGTCGTCGCGGTCATCGTGTTGCCCCCGCTGTTGCCGGCACCCTGGCTGCAGCCGGATATCGCGCACGGCGGGTTGGCGCCGGGTACGCGGCACCTGCTCGGTACCGACCATCTCAGCCGCGATGTTCTCTCCAGGGTCGTGAGTGGTGGGCGAATCTCCCTCCTCGTGGCCGCTGGGGCGGTCGCGATGTCGCTGACGCTCGGGACGCTGGTGGGCCTCGTGGCGGGTTACTCGGGCGGCTGGATCGATGCCGTGCTGATGCGTCTGGTGGACGCCACCCTCGCCGTCCCCCGCCTCTTTCTGCTGCTGCTGCTGGTGGCCGCGCTCGAACGGATCCCGCTCAGCGTACTGATTCTCAGCATCGGAGCGACCGGCTGGCTCGGGACCAGCCGGCTGGTGCGCGCCGAGGTGCTGAAACTCAAGACGCTTGACTTCATCCGCGGCGCCGTGGCGCTTGGCGCCCGGCCGGCTCGCGTCATTTTCACCCATCTCCTGCCGAATGTGACCGGTCCGCTCGCGGTGGCGACCACGCTCGCCGTCGGCGATGTCATCCTGCTCGAGGCCGGCCTCTCATTCCTTGGCCTCGGCGTCCAGCCGCCGACACCGTCCTGGGGTGGAATGATCCTCGATGCCAAGCCGTACATCGTGTCCGCACCCTGGACCAGCCTCGCCCCGGGCGCGGCCATCGTGCTGACGGTCCTCGCGGTGAACCTCGTCGGCGATGCGCTCAGCCACGCACAGGCGGAGGACGGATGACACCCGTGCTCGATGTGCGCGAACTGCGGGTGCGCTTCCCCGGTCGGGACGGCCCGGCGTGGCCGGTCGATGGCGTCGACTTCACACTCGCGCGCGGGGAGATGCTGGCGCTCGTCGGCGAATCGGGCTCCGGCAAGAGCCTCACCAGCCTGGCGCTGCTGCGCCTGATACCGAGCCCCGGGACCATCACGACCGACAGCAGCATCCGGCTGGGCGAGACCGATGTGATGGCGCTCGAGGGAGAGGCGCTGCGGCGCATTCGCGGCCGACGCATCGGGCTGGTGATGCAGGACGCACTCGGCAGTCTCAACCCCGTCCTGACGATCGGCGACCAGCTGAGCGAGACGATCCGGACCCACTTCCCCCGCTCACGCCGCGACGCAAGGGCGCAGGCCGAAGCACTGCTCGCCGAGGTCGCGCTGCCCGATCCGGCGGGTCGGCTGGCGAGCTATCCGCACCAGTTGAGCGGCGGACAGCGGCAGCGGGTCCTCCTCGCGCTGGCGCTCGCGGGAGAGCCGGAGGTGCTGATCGCCGACGAGCCGACCGCCGCGCTCGATGTGACGGTGCAGGCCCAGATCCTCGCGCTGGTCGATCGTCTCCGCGCTACGCGGGGCATGGCGGTCCTGCTGATCACCCATGATCTCGCCATCGTCGCGGGGCGGGCGGACCGTGTCGCCGTCATGTACGCCGGCCGCATTGTTGAAACCGGACCGACCGCCACGGTGTTTGCGAAGCCGGGCCACCCGTACACCCGCGGGCTGCTGGACTCGCTGCCCCGCCTGCGGGGACCGATGCGCCTGGTCGCGCCGATTGCCGGATCCGTTCCGTCGCCCGATGACTGGCCGGATGGCTGTCGTTTCCATCCGCGCTGCCCGCGGCGCATGCCACCCTGCACCAGTCAGCCACCGGTCGTGCCCCTCGGTGCTGGCCATCTCATGCGCTGCTGGCTTCCGGGTTCGCCGTCATGACAGCACCGCTGCTCGAGGTGCGGGATCTCGTGGTGCACTATCACCAGACCGCGCTGTTCCGGAAGCGACCCGTCGTGCGCGCGGTCGACGGCGTGAGCTTTTCCATTGCGGCCGGTGAAACGCTCGCGCTGGTTGGAGAGTCGGGCTCGGGGAAGTCGTCGGTGGCCCGTGCGATTCTCAGGCTGGGACCCACGACCGGGGGCAGCGTGCGGTTCGAGGGGACGGAACTCCTCACATTGCCGGAGAAGCCCCTCCGCCAGCTTCGCCGGCGGATGCAGATCGTGTTTCAGGATCCATCGAGCGCGCTCAACCCGCGGATGCGGATTGGCGATGCGATCGCGGAAGGGCTGGAAATCCACCGCCTGCTGCCCACCCGGGACATGCCACGCCGGGTCGCGGTGTTGATGGAAGAAGTCGGGCTCGACCCAGGCTGGGCGGGCAAGCGGCCGCATGAACTCTCGGGCGGGCAACGACAGCGGGTCGGCATCGCCCGCGCCCTCGCGGTGGAACCGGCGCTGCTGATCTGTGACGAGCCGGTCTCAGCGCTCGATGTGTCGGTACAGGCGCAGGTCCTGCGCCTGCTGCTGGAATTGCAGCGTCGGCGCGGGCTGGCGTACCTGTTCATCGCCCACGATCTTGGCGTGGTCCGTCAGGTTGCCGGACGGGTGGCGGTGATGTACCTCGGGAAGATCGTGGAATCAGGCCCGACCGAGGCGGTACTCAGCGACCCGCGCCATCCCTACACCCGGGCCCTGCTCGCCTCGGCCCCTGATCCGGACGCGGTCGGCTCAGGATCTCCATTGCTGCTGGGCGGCGATCCCGCCGACCCGGCCGCGCCGCCGGACGGCTGCCACTTTCATCCCCGGTGTCCCCATCCGGGCAAGGACGAGCGCTGCCGTTCCGAGCCGCCCGTGCTGGTCGCGATCGGCTCGCGCGCGGTCGCCTGCCACCATGCCACCGCGGCCGGATGAGCCACTACTCCACTGGGAGGAGTCCGACCGACCCCAGCGCGGCACGCGCCTCCGCATAGGCGAGACGCAGCCGGCCGACCCCCTCGGCCAGAACAGCCGGATCCCCATCGGGTTGGGTCTCCAGATCCGCACAGACCCGGGCCAGCCGACTGGCGCCGACCGAGCTGGCGCTCCCGCGCAAGGCATGCAGGTGGGCGGCGATCAGCACCTCCTTGCCATCCGCCACGGCGGCGGCGATCGCCTCGAGGTGACGCTCGCTCTGTTCGGTGAACAATTGGACGACATCAGCGAGCAGGCCGGGTGACTCGGCTTGCTCGAGCTCCTCGAGCCCTTTGAGGACCGTTTGATCGAGCACCGGGACAGCAGGCGGGGGCGCACTCGCCGGCACCGGGCCATCCACCGGCCGGATCCTGCCGGACAGCCACCGCTCCAGCAGCTCGGCGATTCTCTCGGTGGAGATCGGCTTGGTGAGATAATCGTCCATCCCGGCCTCGAGACACCGTTCGCGGTCGCCCCGCATCGCGTGAGCCGTCATGGCCGCGATCGTCAACCGGGGCGCCCCGGCTGCTTCGCGCCGTCGGCGTTCACGCGTCGCGCTGAAACCATCCATCTCCGGCATCTGGCAGTCCATCAGCACCAGGTCGAAGGACTCCTGCTCCATCGCGTCCAGCGCTTCGCGCCCGTTGTTGGCCACTTGGACGGTACAATGCAGCCGGCGCAGCATGCTGGAAGCCACCTTCTGGTTGACCAGCGAGTCCTCAACCAGCAGTACCCGTGGAGCGGCGATCCCGGGCGACCTCACTACTCCTCCCGGTGGCGTCGTGGTGGCGGGAGCTGGCACGCTCCGCCGGTCCGCCAGCGCCTCAAGCAGCTCGCGCCGCCGATAGGGACGGGCCAGGACGGCCTGGACGCCAGGCGGCAGCTTCGCCCGCTCACCCCGATGAAACGCGGAAGTCAGCATGACCACCGGCAGCCCGGCCCGCAGCACAGCAGCGTCGGTCGCGGCGTATGCCGCACGATCATCGAGCAGGAGCGCGTCATAGCTGGCGATGTCCAACTGATGGGCAACCGCCGCCGCATCATCGGCGAGCTCCACATCGGCCATCTCGCCCCGCAGCTGTTCCTCGACCAGGTCCCGTTCGGGTCCCGGCGCCATGACCACAAGAAAGCGTCGCCCGGCAAGTGCCGGCGGTTCAATGACCGACTCGGGCAAGCGCCGGAACGGCAGCTGGCACCAGAAGGTGCTCCCCGCTCCTTCAACGCTCTCCACTCCGATCGATCCCCCCATCATCTCTGCGAGTTCACGGCAGATCGCCAGGCCAAGCCCTGTTCCGCCGTATTTCCGGGTGGTCGAGGCGTCGGCCTGGGTGAATTTCTCGAAGATGTGATCCCGCATGGATGCGGGGATCCCGATGCCGGTGTCCTCCACCGTGAGCCGCACCGTGATCACCTCCGCAGTCGCCGTCAGCCACTCCAGACTGACGATGACCCCTCCCTGCTCGGTGAATTTCACCGCATTGCCCAGCAGGTTGGTGACGATCTGGCGGAACCGGCCGTCATCACCGAACACCACCTCCGGCATTCCCGGAGCGATGCGTGAAGTCAGCACCAGCCCGCGTTCGGCGGCACGAGCGGCGAGCAGCGCCGTAGGCGCTTCGATCGCCTCGCGCAGGCGGAACGCCACCGGGTCCAGGGCGAGGCGCCCCGCTTCGATCTTGGCAAGATCGAGCAAGCCGTTCAGCAGCGTCAGCAGCGACAGCGCGCTCTGGTGCACGGTTTCCGCGCAGTCGCGCTGCTCGGCGTCGAGCGTCGTATCCAGCAGCAGGCTCGCCATCCCGATGACGCCGTTCATGGGGGTGCGCAGCTCATGGCTCATGTTGGCGAGAAATTCGCTCTTGGCACGGTTCGCCGCCTGAGCGGCGTTATTCGAGGCGACCAGCTCACGGGTACGTTCCTCCACCACGCGCTCCAACCCCACATTATAGGACGACAGCTTGTGGTAGAGCGCCGCGCTTTCGAGTGCGCCGGCGACATTGCTCAGGAGAATGGACAACAGCTTCTGGTATGCATCCGGCGACCGATCCAGGCCGACCGGTGCGAGGCCAAGAAACATTCCGACGACCCGGGAGCGGGTGGCGAGCGCGTGGAGCACGACCTGGGATCCGGGGCAACTGCGCGATGGCACCTGCACCGGTGCATTGCGCTGGATCGCCCAGGCGAAGACGCCGTCGGCGACCTGTGCGTCCACCTCCTCGTTGAGGCGCGCGGCGGCATCGGTGGGCTCGGCATCGACCAGACGGAAGCCGAGTCCGTCGGCCTCCATCAGGAAAAAGGCGGATTCCTCAAAGTTGGCCAGACGACGCAACACCGGCCGCGCCGCGGCGAGGATGGCCTCCGGGGACGTCTCGGTGGAGTCCTCGGCGCGAAAGGTGCCCAGCGAGGCGACCATGTCGAGGGCATCGAGCAGCCACCGCGCATCCAGTGCTGGCCCGGTGGTCATGTCGCTCATGCCGCATCCAGCGCCATGACCTGCACCGCGGTCTCGTAATGCTGCTCGACTTCGCCGATGACATCCGACAGGACGGTGGACGGAACACCGATGGCGTCCCACGACGTGTGATGCAGCGGCGGGATCCCGGGTTCGCCGCTCGACCCGAAGCGCAGCGCATTGGCGATCACGTCGGCGACATGCACGATCGCGGTTTCCACCGGAAAGCGGGTGGCCCGGTCGGGGAAGTGATGCTGGGCGACCGCCTCGCGGAGGCTGGGCGGCAGCTTCCACTGATCCAGCAGCGCGTGGCCAACGTGGGAATGATCGAACCCGAGCACCGCCTGCTCGACGAGGTAGAGCGGCTCTCCCGTTTCGCGGCTCCGGGTGACGGCCGCGCGCGCTTCCTCGGGGACCTGCATGTACATGATCGGCCGGCCGATATCGTGCAGCAATCCGGCGACGAAGAAGCGTTCGACATTCACCTCACACCGCCGCGTCGCCAGCGCGCGGGCCGCGACGCCGACGGCGACGCTGTGGCGCCAGAATGATTCCATCGTCACCAGGTCCTGCGGCATGCTGGCGAAGAGACGGATCACCGAGGTGGCGAGCGCCAGGTCCTGCAGCTGGGCGGTGCCCACGATACGGATCGCGTGGCTGACGGTGTCGATCTTCGATGGAAAGCCGTACATCGCGCTGTTGACGAGCTTGAGCAGTCGCGCGGTCAGCCCCGGGTCCTCGGCGATCACCAGGCCGACGTCGGCGGCGGAACTGCGCGGGTCGGCCACCACGCTCGACAGCCGCACATAGACGTCCGGCAGGGATGCGACGCCGACGACGCCCTTCAGCAGGTCAGAGGCCCTAGCCATGCGCACCGCCCGCCATCCGGCGCGCCTCCCGCCGGGCGCACTCGTCCAGCAGCACGGCGATCAGGGGATGCTGCAGATCGTTGCGGGCGAACCGGGGCAGGATCCGCTCCCGTGCGGCGGCCATCGCCTCGGGGGAGATGTCCGGCAGCGCCTCCTCCTCACCATCGGCGCCACGCACCCGGACCGACATGATGCCCCAGAGGCGGAATGCCCGCACGTGACGCTCGGTCAACTCGGTTCCGGCGGACATGAGCAGCCGGCCCTGACCGTCGTGCACACTTTCACCCAGCACCATGCCCGGCGCGAGATCGTCCACCGGAGTGGCGGCGCGCGAGGTCAGCGACACGCCAGAGCTCACGGGGGCCCGTCCATCCCGCTCGGGCTACGTTCTGCCGCCGCCGCCGCGCTCGCACGCTCGAGCTGGGGCTTGAGGTGATTGTCGTAACAGGCGGGGCAGATACCGTGGGAAAACTGGGCTTCCGTGCGGCGGGAGACGAAGTCCTCCACCTGCGACCAGCTCTCGGCCTCGTCGCGGATGCGCTTGCAATAGGAGCAGATCGGCAGCAAACCCTGGAGCTGATGCACTTCGCGCTGCAGGCCGAGCACGCGTTCCGCGACCCGGAGGCGGGCATGCAGCTCTTCGCGGTCGATCGGCTTGGTGACAAAGTCGTCCGCGCCCGCATCCATGCCATCGAGATATCTGGCCCGGCCCTCCAGCGCCGTCAGCAGCACCACATAGGTGTACCTTGGCTTGGGCATGGCCCGGATGCGGCGGGTCAATTCGAGCCCATCGAGCTCAGGCATCATCCAGTCGGTGATCACGATATCGAGCGACTCGGCCTGGAACCTGGTCCACGCCTCGGCGCCATCCTGCGCCACCACGGCATCGTGGCCCAGCCCGACCACCATCGCGGTCAGGATGCGCCGAGACACCGGATCATCATCCACAAACAGGATCTTCATACCCCCCCCGCCAACCCGCAGGTCGAGCAATCCCGGCGGCGCTGGGCCGGACGCGGGACCGCTGGCCCGGTGAGCTCCACCAGCCCCGCGCGCGTGAATTCCGCCGCCCTGGACATCCCCTCACACCGGGACAAGGCCCACGAGTTGCAGCTTCTCGCGCAGCACGTCCCTGGTAAACGGTTTCATGACGTACTCGTTGGCCCCCGCCTCGAGCGCCCGCTGCATCTGGCACATCTCGGTTTCGGTGGTGACCATGAGCACGATCATGTCCTTCCAGGCCGGGTTGGCCCGGACCGCCACGAGGAAATCGAAGCCGTTCATCTCCGGCATATTCCAGTCGACCAGCGCGAGCTCCACCACGCCGTGGCTCCGCAGGCGTTCGAGCGCTTCGCCGCCGTGGCTCGCCTCGAGGACTTCGAACCCGAGCTCCCGCACCGACTTGCCAATGATGCTCCGGATCGCCCGGGAATCGTCTACGACCAGCGCACGCACAGCTGCCTCCTTCATCTAGATGTTCGCTCGCCATCGCAGGCGGCCATCCTCGCACCACTCCCTCCACGACGCGCCACCCGAACCGGATGCGCACCCCTCAGCTGCGCCGCCTCCACCCTGGCGAGCGGGGCTGCTGCGGCCCGCGCGCCTCCTGCCAGTATCCCTCTCCAGCTATCGGCAGCACCGGCAGAAAGCATTATCGGCAGCCGGACGCGTTGCCCTCGCGTCAGATGTCCCGCTTGAGGCCGATGTGATCGTGAAATTCCTGCTCGACCTGCGCGGGGTTGTGCGAATTGAAGAGAATCACGTTTCGCAGGTGGTCGAGGCTGTCGACCCCGACGATTTCATCGAACTGGATCGCCGCGCCATCCGCCCCCTGGCGCACGACATGACCCTGGGCCCGCACCTCGACCTCGGTCCCGTCCAGATGCAGCCGCACCTCACAGCGTACCCCTTCCGCGGGCGGAGTCCCGCAGCGAAAGAAGCCGCCCTTGAGGCTCAGGCTTTCCATGATTCCTTCGGGCAGCAGGGTGCCGCCCACAAGGACTTCCGCCCGCAGGTGCACCGGTACCCGGCTGAACTCACGACGATGGGGAAAGGGGACATCGGACATGCCAGCCTCCTAGGATTTCCCAGTCACGGTCTTCTTGAGCAGGCGCACCACCAGGGCACCGCCATCGCAATCAAATGCCACCGTGGTGACCAACTCACTACCCGGGACGCGAGTGGTATAGTCCGTGCCTTCGACCACGGTCGGCAGCGAGAGCCGGCACGGTTCGGGGAGCAGCGATTTCACGTTGCCGCCGGTCATGTTGGCGAGTTCGCCAATGGCGTCTTGCGTGTCAGCCACCGTCGCCGCCGACGGCTCGATGCCGAACATCGTCCCGGCCGCGCTCCGCGCGAAGTCGGCGGAGCATTCGATTACGCACGCACCCTCCCACGCGCCGGTAAACTGGACGCACCCCGAGACCACCCGCCCACGTGCCGTCGGCAGGTCGGGTCGCCGGATCAGGCCGATGCCAAGCACCGACTCCCAGATGGTACTCGTGACCTGGGAGATTTCCTCCTCCAGAAACTGCATTGTGACCCCCTAGCTTCCTTTGATCCGGTAGCAACCAGCGCGGTCGAACTGCACCCGCTCGAACACATCACCCAGATTGATCGTGGTTTCGGCGCCCCCAAGAAACAGGTAGCCCCAGGGTGGCAGCACCTTCCGGACATTGGCCAGAATGTTGCGCTTGGTCTCCACATCGAAGTAGATCATGACGTTGCGCAGGAAGACGATGTCCATCTGCGGCATGAGTCCCCAGGGCTCGATGAGATTGAGCTCCCGGAACTCGCACAGTTTCTGCAGCTCCGGCTTGACTTGCCATTCCAGGCCCTTCTTCTCGAAATACTTGATCAGCAGCGACGCGGGGAGCCCGCGGTTCACCTCCATCTGGCCGTAGCGCCCCGTCTTGCACCGAGACACCATGGCGCTCGAGAGATCGGTCGCCAGGATCTTGACCGTCCAGCTCGACAGTTGGGGAAAGGTTTCGAGCAGGGTCATCGCGATCGTGAATGGTTCCTGGCCGCTGGAGGATGCGGCGCACCAGATATTGAGCCGACGTTCCGCCTGCCGGCGCTTGAGCACCTCAGGCACCACCATCGTCTTGAGGGCGTCGAATGGGTGGAGGTCACGGAAGAAGCTGGTCTCATTGGTCGTCATCGCCTCCAGCACCTTGCGGTGGAGGCCATTGGGCGACTTGGACCGGAGTCCCTCCACCAGGGCTTCGAGGGACGCAAAGCCGGAACGTCTGGCCAGCGGGCCCAGCCGTGACTCGACCAGGTACTCCTTCCCTGGATCGAGCACGATCGCTGAATGCTTCCGGACCAGGTCCCGGACAAACTCAAAGTCCACCGGACTGATTGACATTCGCTTTGCCTCGCTATCCGGAGATCACTGTTGGCCGCGGCACCGCTGAGACTCGTCCTGCGCCCACTCGCCGGATGATCTCGCGGGCCAGGTCGTCGAGCGGGAGCACCGCATCGGCGAGGCCCGCATTGGCCACATACCCCGGCATCCCCCACACGACGGACGACGCCTCATCCTGTGCTAGCACCTGTCCCCCCGCCTGCACGATCTCCTCGGCACCACGCAGCCCATCGTGGCCCATGCCGGTCAGCACGACGCCGAGCACCCGCTCATGGTATAACTCGACCGCAGATCGGAAGAGCGGATCAACCGCCGGGCGGCAGGAGTTCTCCGGTGGCCCCTGATGCAGGCTGAGGCTGACGCTGCAACCCACGCGCCGCAGCACCATGTGATGGTCGCCGGGCGCGATCCACGCGACGCCAGGCTCCACGGCGCCACCCGGAATGCCCTCGCGCACCCGGATCTGGCAGGTCTGATCCAGCCGTTCCGCGAGCAGTCGCGTGAATATCGGGGGCATGTGCTGGACGATGAGCACTGGCACTGGCAGGTCTCCCGGCAGGAGCGGCAGCAGGTGGGCCAGGGCACTCGGCCCGCCGGTGGAAACTCCGAGGACCAGGACATCCACACCCTGGACCGCCTTCGGCGTCGCGGTGGCGACCCGGGGCGCCGCCGCCATGGCGATTCGCGGCGCCGGTGGCTCCGCGCCGCAGAGCGCCAGGATCTTTGGCAGCAATTCGTCGCGCACCCGCTGCTGCGCCAGTGCCACGCTGCCGACGTTCGCCGGTTTGGTGACATAGTCGCTCGCACCCCGGGTCAGCGCATCCAGCGTGGTCGTGGCCCCTCGCTCAGTGAGGGTGCTGAACATGATGACGGGCAGCTTCGGCCAGGTCTTGCGGATCTCGACCAGCGTGGCCAGCCCGTCGAGCTCCGGCATCTCGACATCGAGCGTGATCACGTCGGGATTCACCTGGGGAATCTTCTGCAGCCCGATCGACCCGTTCGACGCGGTCCCCGCCACTTCCATGCGGGCGTCGCTGGCCACGATGTCGCTGACCATCCGGCGAATGACCACTGAATCGTCGACCACCAGCACCCTGATCTTGCGCATCC
>ENA-ORBV01005509-ORBV01005509.1-microbial-mat-metagenome-genome-assembly--contig:-NODE-5509-length-23224-cov-17.239297_pt1 | contig 23224 bp, 35 predicted proteins | sample MGYA00237777_ERZ505514 | MGnify/ENA primary metagenome ERZ505514 (study PRJEB26160, sample SAMN06269048) | microbial mat metagenome | isolation source: Oligotrophic lake microbial mat | place... | reverse complement strand
CCAATCGTCAAGGATCAACGAATTCCCATGCAGCCGCTGACGGATCCGGTCAGCCAGTGGCACGAGCGGGGCTGCGAAATAAAATTTCGCGTCACGCGCAGCACGCCGAGCACGAACGGCCGCGTCGGCTGGATAATGGTGAACGCCAACGGCGAAGTCCCGCTGAAATGGGAGTTCAGCCGCGACGGCGTTTATTCGATGCGCGGCTACGTCGAAAATGAGACCGTCATTCCAAATTACATTGAACTGAAATTGGACGCTGGGGCGGCGGCGACGGTTGAGATTTTAGACGTGATTAAGTTGGAGGCGGAATGACGCGATCTAGCGAACGAATTGCAAGGCACCAAACCTAACAGGAGAACGAACATGACTGATTACTTACCCGAAGAAGAGGACGAAGAAGAGGTGGATGATGATTGGAGCGAAGAAGAAGAAGAGGAAGAGGAAGAGGAAGACGGTATTGATGACGGAGACAACTTTGATCCGGACGTGGACCTCGACGATGAAGACGACGAAGAAGATGAGGACGAGGGCGAAGAGGCAAAATGACAACCAAGTCAAGTCCCATAAAAAACCTCCCGCCATCCCTACTTGTTAAGCTCGGCTCGATTGTCGTTCACGCCGAGGAGTTTTTTTCCGATGAACCCGGCCAAGCCACGATGAGCATCAGGCGAATGAACGAACTGCTCGCCGCCGAGCGGGGGTTAATGGCCTCAAAAAAATTATGCAACTGGGCGGCTCCTGAGTGTCGGAGGACGAGTCGGGAGCGGGATTTCCTTCGTTGGCGATGTTACGCATTGGGCAATATGTTGGATGCGGCTAATGCCGCCGCGAGGGAAATGCGGGAACTGGAGACAATACTAAGCGACTGGGCCGACCGTATGTACCCGCCAAGTGGGGAGGCGGAGCGATGACCAGAATCTACGCCGATTTCCTAACCACCAAGCACGCCGCCGCCGTCCCCACGGGCTTCACCGTCGCCGACGGCGACCTGAACCCACGGCTAATGGCGTTCCAACGTCGTATCGTGCCGTGGGCCACTCGGCTAGGCCGTGCCGCCATTTTTTCGGAATGCGGAACGGGCAAAACGCTGATGCAACTGGAATGGGGCCGACTCGTTCACCGCCATACCCGCAAGCCAATCCTGTTGCTTTGCCCGCTTGCCGTCGCATGGCAAACGAAAGCCGAGGCCGAGAAATTCCAGATCGGAAGTGAAGTTAAGGTTTGCCGCGAGCAGGCGGACGTGATTGACGGCATTAACATAACGAATTACGAGCGACTGCATTTATTCGATGCGGAGGAGTTCGGCGGTATCGTACTGGACGAATCCAGCGTCCTCAAAAACTACACCGGCAAAACCAAGCAACAGCTTTGCAATTTATTCACCCAAACTCCGTTCCGCCTTTGCTGTACCGCGACGCCCGCGCCGAACGACCGCATGGAACTCGGCAACCACGCTGAATTTCTCGGCGTTATGCCGTCATCGGAAATGCTTAGCCGCTGGTTTATTAACGACACAATGAAAGCGGGCGGATACAGATTGAGAAGCTACGCGAAAAACGACTTCTGGCGATGGGTAGCGTCATGGTCGGTCTGCGTCACGAAGCCCAGTGACATCGGTTGCGACGATGAAGGTTACGACCTGCCGGAGCTGATCGTCCATGAACATATCACGCGAGACGAAACAACCGCCGAGGGATTTTTATTCAACACCGGCAATGCTGTATCCGCGACAACCGTTCACCGCGAAAAAAGAATCAGTCTCGCGGCAAAAGTGAAGGTTGTCGAAGGTCTGGTATTGGGCGATAAAAATAAAGCGCCGTGGACGATTTGGTGCGGAACCGATTACGAAGCCGACGCATTGATTAAGGCGTTGAGGGGGGCCAGCGGGGGAATGGTGGAGGTTCGCGGGAGCCAAAAGCCGGAACAGAAGGAAGCGGGATTAAGATCGTTTAGTGAATGTAAGTCAAGGATAATCGTGACAAAAGCTAGCTTGGGGGGCTTTGGACTAAATTGGCAGCATTGCCATCAAACAGTTTGGTTCGCGTCGTTCAGTTACGAGGAATGGTATCAAGCGATCCGCCGTCTATGGAGGTTCGGCCAAAAAAACGCAGTCCACTGCCATTGTCTATTGTCCGAAGCCGAACAATCAATCAAGAAAGCAATCGAGCGTAAGCAGAAGGAACACGCCGAAATGCAAGAGGAAATGCGTAGCCTCATGCACGAGGCCATGCAATCGTTGTGGGGTGGAAATAATCGCCCCACGAAATACACCAACACTCTCCGAGTCGGCACGCCAAGCTGGCTTCACAGTAAGACACTGAAGACAAAATGAAAGCCGTGATGAAAAATGCCGTCAGTTTCGACTGAGACACCCACCCTGCCCGCAGGCCAATGTAGAGATCAGGCTACCGACAGCGGCCCAGAGGCGATCAAATCCGAATCCGGCGAAAGCTGGACAATGTACCACGGCGATTGTTGCGAGGTGGTCGCGGGCTTGCCCGACGATTCGATTGACTTTGGAATTCACTCGCCGCCCTTCGCCAATCTCTATATATATTCCGACTCCGAACGCGACATGGGGAACTCCGCCGACAGCGAGGAATTCTTCGAGCATTACCGTTTCCTGATCCGCGAACTCCACCGCGTTACCGTGGTCGGTCGGCTTTGCGCAGTCCACTGCAAAGACCTGCCGATGTACGCCAATCGTGACGGCACGACAGGCTTAATCGACTTCCCCGGCGAGATCATACGGGCGTTTCGAGAATGCGGATGGGCGTTCCACTCTCGCGTGACGATTTGGAAATGTCCCGTCCTTGAGCGAGAGCGGACAAACAACAACGGCTTACTTCACAAGACCGTGAAGCGAGATCGATCCCAGGTCCGGCAGGGTATGGCGGATTATATCGTCGTGTTCCGCAAGCCGCCCGTCGGCACGCTAATGAGCGACAGTCCGATATCTAGCAATGGCTTTGCGGAATACCACGGCGAAGAAGATCCGCGCACAACGGAATGCCCGCATCCGAGTCCGTACGCCAGAATTTCGCGGCGTACAATTTCGGTCAGTATTGATATCGAAAAAATGAACGAGAGCGTTCAAATCTGGCGGCGGTATGCCGAGCCGGTTTGGTGGGATATTAACCAGACGAACGTGTTGAATCACAAAGCCGGAACTACACCGGAAGACGAGAAGCATATTTGCCCATTGCAGTTGGACGTGATCGAACGCTGCGTACACCTCTGGAGCTTACCGGGAGACGTAGTGTTGTCGCCGTTCGCTGGCGTCGGAAGCGAAGGCTACGTTTCGGTGAAGATGGAGCGACGGTTTGTGGGTGTCGAGCTAAAGGAGAGTTACTTTAGCGTTGCATGCAAACACTTGAGGGAAGCGGAAGCCGAAACCAAACAGGAGAAGATGTTTTAGCCATGACCCTACCCCAATCTACCGACCAATCAATTGACATTTTCGCCCGCTGGACGAACGAAATGAACAGCGGCGTCATTCCGCCGCTCACCGAGGACGAACTCCGCGAAATGTGGCAACTAGTCCTTAGCTTAGTTCCGACGGGCCAGTGGAATGGACTGAACGTCAAATTCGTAACTACGATCCGCAGGCTTATGGCGGAGATTGATCGATTGAAATTTACCGAAGCATTCAAACGATTCAAGCAATCGAGGAACTCATGAACACCGAAACCGCCACTACCAAATCCGACATCGCCACCATCCGGCCTATCGGACTGGAAGACAATACGGAAAGCGGGCCATTCCGCGTTCAGGAATCGCCGCGAGACTACGCCAAGTTTCTAGTCACCTACCAAAAGCGATCCATCCTGGAATCAAATAGCCGAAAAGTCGCCGAACAGTACGCCGCCGTTTGCAATCATGGCTATTGGCAAGGCTACAGGGAGGCAGTCGAGGATGAAAAGGTTTGCCGAAAGTGTCAGAGAGCGATTGAGAGGAACGGGCCTGCGGGGAGAGAGGAGATCGGGCGACTGCCGACGTTGCCAGCGGGGAGGGGAAGGGAATGATCCGCGTCTCCACCGGCAACGCACCGACAGACCATCCTTCCCCGCTGGCCATCCCGGCGAAGCGAACGCGATCCCGCGAGCCGCACGTTCCGCCCTTCACGATCATCGTCGATACGAGAGAACAGACCTCTATCAGCTTCGAGGGGCTATTCGATTCGTTTGACGAAGAAGTATCGCCCTACGAATTCATCGCCATGAACGGCCGATCCAAGCAGGACAATCGGCCCATCGCGGTCAAGACCAAGATCGGCACCCTTGCGACTGGGGACTATTCAATCGAGGGAATGCAGGAGCTAGTGACCGTCGAACGGAAATCATTGACCGACCTTTACGGCACGTTGGCCAGCGGGAGGGAGAGATTCGAGCGAGAGCATGAGCGGATGAAGGCTATGTCTCTAGCGGGCGGTCGGGCTTGCGTTGTGATCGAGGCGAGCTTTTCGGAATCGCTCGAAACTGCCCCAGTGTGGTCGAACCTCCATCCCAATTCTGTTTTCGGTTACGCGGTTAGTTGGCCGTCGCGGTACTTGACTCCGTGGGTGTGGGCGGGCGGGAGGCGAGGGGCGGAGGAATTTACTTATCGTTTTCTGGAAATGTTTTGGCGGGAGCAGCAGAAAAATAAAGAAGAACACCAACCCCACCCATTACGGAGCAATCCCGATGATTCGAGTAGCCACCAGCTTTAGCGAAGATTTAGCCAGCGACATTGACTCATTGTTTCGAGAGCCGACGGCAATCAATCAGGCCGTCGAAACCTCACCCACCCCACAGGCGAAACCGGAGCAGCCAACCACCGCAACCACCAACCACGAACCGATACCGATAGTTCAGATCGGCTACGCCATTGGCAAGAAAGGCGATCCGACTGAATTCAAATGGACAAATTTAGATTCACCGGAACTCGAATGGAAACTCATATGGGACAAAACACTCCAGTCCGCCGAGACCTACGCCGCCGATTGCGGACTTGAAGTCATGGCGACCAAAGACCAATTGAAGGAACTCCGCCAGCAAGAAAAAAATGCCCTTGAATCACTCCGCGACTTGCGGGAGAAGGGATTCAACTCGTGGCGGGATGAGTTGATCGAGGCGGCGAAGGAAGGCCAGAGGGACAGGAAGAACTCGGCAGCGGCCGCGAGAGACACGGCGATGAAACCTACCCGCCCCGCAGGCCAAGACGGTGCTACGGCCACCGGCGATGACCCTTGGCGATCCGTGCCAATTGCCGAACTCGACTTCGATTCCGTCAAGGGCTTCGGTCCCAGGAAACGCGAGGCGTTATTCGCCGCCTGCCCGACCATCGGAGAGTTTGAGGATATTCGAGCCAAGCAATTTGAAGGCGGGCTAACGTCGATTGACGGCATTGGACCGACATTGGCGAGCGAGCTTGAGAATTTAATGCTGGACTGGCTTACCAAGAATCGAGACAAGTTCGGGGAGGTGGTTGAAAGCGATGCGGAAGCGGCAGCGACGGAACCGGCCGCAGAGCCAGCGGGGGAGAATGGGGCCACCGGCGTCGTTTTAGCTGGTGCTTCGATTGATGCGGAAAACTGCGTAATCAAATTTACGACAAGGCCAGACGCCCCAACCACCCCGCAATCCGAGAAGCAGGAACCGACCGCACCAGAACCCAAACCCAAAAAACCGCGAGCCGCCAATAATCCCCCGGCCGCCCGCAAGGGCAAACTCAAACCCGACACCCACTCCGACACCGAGGAGGGGTGTAAGGCCCGCTTCCGCGAGATCAAGGCGTCATTCGACCTTTCGCGGACCGAGGACGAGGACTTGCCTATGTGGAGTAAGGGCTACGAGGCGTTTGAAAACGGCGATCCATATCTTGATTGCCCCTACTCGCCAGGCGGACCGCGCACAAACTGGCTCAAAGGTTGGCTGTCGTCGAAGCGGGATAGCGAAATCGGATACGCAGCCGAAGAATCGGAAGAAGGAGGCGGAAAATGATTGTATTTTTTGCTGGAATCTTTTGCGGCATCGTCCTAGTCGCCGCCGCGTCAATTGTCGGCCAATTCATTGCCGACGTTGCCAACAACGACCGCGACTAAAAACCACCGCCGCCCGCCCAGCATGGCGCCCGACCACTAAGCTAAGGGAATGGCCTTGATATGTCAGTGTCTAAAAAATCCAGTAAACCGCCAACCTATGGCGAGATCGACCGCGACATTTTTGCACATCTAGACCTTGAATCGGAATACGAATCGTTCGGTATTCGGTTCGCCGGAATCGAGCGGCACGACGGAATTATCTCTTGCTACGCCATCGATCGTGACGAGAAATCGGCATCGGCATGGGTAAATGTGCAGACAGGGAGGTACGGCGACAGCGGCAGTAAAGACCCGCAGTTGGTAAAGTCGATATCGTTCTATGAATTCGCGGCGAGATTCGGCAAACTCAACTTTGCCGACTACCGAGTCGCCCGCGAACACTACGGCCAAAAGTGCGGCGTCGAAGTGCCGAAGACCAAAGCGAAATCCAAGAGCAAGGCGAAGATGGACGCGAAGGCCAGCGGGAAGGAAGGAGCCGACGGCAATTCCGCGAGTGATTCGGCCGACGGACTTTCCCCCGCCGAAAAACTCGCCTTCCTCCCCAATTGGCCACCCGATCCGACCAGCGACCAGCCCGATACACTCAGTTGGCTAGTCGATGAATTTTGCACGACCTACCGACCGGGATTGACCACCGCCGCCATCATTCAGGCAGGCGGAAAACTCGCGGACTGGCCGCGCTACCGCAACCAGTCGGGCGATTTAGTCCTAGCGCCAAATTCGCAAAAGGTAATCGCGTTGCCGATTTTCGGGCCGAGCGACCCGACCCACCCCGCAAGCCCAATCGTCAAGCCAGGCGAACCGCTCCCCGCCCCAACTGCCTGGACAATTTACGCCTTGACCACACGGCATTTATCCGTCTATAGAGGCAAAGACCAACCGCGAGAACTTAACAAAAAACTCACCATCGGCCCGGCCCGCGGCACTCTGGCGAATGCTCAGGCACTGGCCGTCCTAGCCGATCCGATCAAACGCGAAAACGTCACGGCCGTCTGGAAAACGGCAGGCGAATCGGACATGATCGCACTAATGTCGATCATTCCGGAACCGCTACGCGACGTTCAATTGGTCACGACTAACGCCAGCGGGGAGGGGGGAAACGTACTGCCTTGCCAGGTCGAAACACTGGCCGGAATCCGTACGATCGTCATTCACGACGCGGACGCAACGGGCGAGATCGGGGCGAAAAAATGGATCGATACCCTAGCTTTCGTGAGTAAACACGGCGAGCAAGAAGGAGGATTTGAAGTCAAGCAAATCCGATTGCCTTACGTCGTCACCGACAACCACGGCAAAGACCTACGCGACTGGATAAACGAACGGCTAGCGGCAGGGAAAACCTCCAATGAAGCCTACGGCGAGCTTTGCGACATGGCTATCGCCAGCGAAATCCATCAAGTTAGCGAACAAGACGCGGAGCGGATCCGCAAAGACTTCGAGCGGATCAAATTGAAGCAGGAAGTCGAGCAACTGGAGGCAGCGGAAATACCCACCACCCCGCAGGCCGCGGCCCGCTCCGCTATGAAGCCGCCGCAGGCCGGCAGCGGCGATAAGCCTCTGCACATCGGCCGAGTCGTCGATGAAGATAACGGAGATTCATACGAACTCGCCAACTACTATTTTGAAACTGTCACGACCTACAAAAACGGTAAAAAAGTAACATCTCCTCAAATCAAATCCAAGACCGCCGAACAGATCGCCGAAGACATTTTAACGCGGACTGGCACATGGCCTAAGCACGCCGACGATTCCGGACTATTCATCGACGCCAAACCGCTCTACGGCCACGCCGCCCACAAAATCCGCGTCATCCCCAATAGCACCGAACTATCGACATGGTTGAAAATCCACTTTGGAACAACGGATTGGCGAGGCGGTTCGGATTGCGTCAAATTCGATGAGTTATTTTGTATTCTCAAATCGAAAGCGGAGCGATTCACGTCCATTGAATACAACCCGCACCAGCCGCCAATTCCGGGCATATACTACGCTTGCGAAATGCCCGACCCGCCGGCGGAAATTCCCGAATACGAAATCACCGCCGACAACTCCGCTGGACTTTCCCCGCTCGACCGACTCGTTAGCTACTTCTCTCCCGGCACTCCGGACGTTGATGACGCCTTAATTAAAACGCTAATCCTCACGACGTTTTGGGGGACCAGCAAAGGAAAACCGGCATTTATTATCACATCGTCCAGCCAAGGCCAGGGAGTAGGAAAAACCACGTTAGTCGAAATCCTTGCGGGGCTTTGCGGCACGCCGGACACGCCAGAGGGATATATCGACTTCCACCCGTCGGAAGAAATGCGTGCGTTCAAAGAGCGGTTGTTCTCGGATATTTATAGCGGCGTTCGCACAATCTGCATCGACAATCTCAAATCCCACGGATTTAGCTGGGGCGAGCTCGAGGCAATGATTACTCGCGACACGATCCACGGCCGCAAAATGTACGTTGGGGGAGTCAGAAAACCAAATACATTCGTTTGGTGCATTACCGTGAACGGGCCGGCCATGAGCCGAGACATGGCCGAGCGGTGCATCACGATCGAACTTGCACCACCCCCGCAGGCCCAGCGAGAAACTTGGCGAGCAGGCGTCGAATCTTACATCGAGAACCACCGTGCGGCGATTATCTCGGACATTATTGCACACCTACGGCGACGGCCAGGAATTGAAGGTGAACAAGTGAAACCGCGAACACGATGGGCGAAGTGGGAAAAGTTAATGCTTCAACACTTCACGAATCCCGATGAGATTCAGGACGTTATCCAGAGCCGCCTTGATTGCATGGACAGCACGGCAGATGAGATCGAGATGCTAACCGAGGCATTTTCCAACACCATGAAAACCATCGGCTACGATCCGCTAGTTGATATGGTTTGCATTCCCACCGTTGAGGCAAACGCTATTGCCATCGACGCACTTAAAATGAAACGCGACCAATTCAAAACGGCAGGGGGAGTGTTACGGCAATATGTGAAGGAGGGGAAGCTATTAGGGCTAATTAACTCGCCGTCACACAAGCACACGCGGGGATATGTCTGGATCGGCGAACGCGATCCGGCCGACCCACGATTGCGAGTGCAGGGAGCATTTTCGGCAGACGACTTCCGTAAACGCTTCGAACGCTGGAAAGCCGACCAAGCCGCCCAACGCTACCACGGCCACGGCAGCGGGCCGAACGTCCGCCGCGTCAGCGATCCGCCGCCAGAGCAGCAGTCAGAGTTTTAGCCGCGAAACCAAAACTAACCAAACATTGCCACGGCAAAATAAAATCTGAAATAAACCCCGCCGCTTCGTTTACTGAATTACGCAATGACGTAATATCACCCATCGGCCAAGGGTTAACGAGACGCACAACGCGAATCGGACGCCTTGGCCCCTTGAGAAAGATGGGTATCGCAATGGCTCACGGATTCACCGACACCGACAACATGGTTATCGTCGGAACCCCCGCATGGCACGGACTCGGGCGAGTGGTTGACAACGCCCCCACGCCGGCCGAAGCATTGAAACTCGCCAAACTCGACTGGACCGTTGAGCAGTGGCCAATGGTCGCAGTGAACGAGCCGAGCCTCCGAATGCCGGTCACTTCGCACGTCTGTAATATGCGATCCGATACCGGCGAGCAGCTTGGCGTTGTCGGTCAAGGCTATCGCCCAATTCAAAACGCCGAGCTTGCCCAATTCGCAACCGCCCTTGGCGTTGACTCTAGTGGAGAATCGACGGTTAAGGTCGAATCTGCCGCTTCAATCTGCGGCGGACGCCGCGTTTGGTTCTTGCTCAGGGCCAACACGTTTTCCGTCAAGGGCTTCAATGATGAAGTGACGCCCTATTTACTCTTGGCCAACGGCCACGACGGCAGTTTAGCCTTCCACGCCCGGCCAACTAGCGTCCGCGTCGTTTGTAAAAACACGCTCAGCATGAGCATGGGCAGCAAATCGACATGCTTTGACTTGCGATTCAAACACGAAGGCGACATTCAAGGAAAGCTTGAAGAAACCCGTCGCGTTCTCGGACTGTTCAGCAAGACCGCCGACCAATTCCGCGAGAAGGTTGACTACCTCAGCAGTCAAACCGTAACCAAGGAGCAACTTGCGGCCTACTTTATTGACGCCTATTCCGCCGCCTTTAAACCGATCCCGGCCAACCCCACCACGACCACCGACCGGAAAGCGGCAACCGAGGCCCGCGAGACTATCTATCACTGGACGCGAGCCTTTGACCGCGACTCACAACGCTTCGGGGCGACACGCTGGATCGCGTTAAACGCCGTGACCGACTGTCTACAGCATCTTGACGTTGTTCGCGGCCGAGACGACCGCAGCCGCAACGAGAACCGCCTTAAATCGCAACTGTTCGGGGCGATCGAGGAACGCACCAACGCCGTTGCGAAAGTGGCGTTGACGTTGGCGGGATAGCAGCAAGCGGTAAATGCCAGCGGGGGAGGGGATGGGTCATCGTGATTCACTACCCCCGCTGGCAATCTCCAAGCCGAAAAAAATCGCCATGAACGCCGAACCATTATTTTTACTGTCAAATCGCCTTGACCGCAAAACGCAAATTCGCCAAGACCCGATTCACGACCTTTACCAATTCCGCGAATACAGCCACCTCCGCGAGGAATGGGACAACTGGCTATTTGTCGTTCACTCATTCGGGGAAGAACCGTTTTTTGAAACGGCATTGCTGTTAAGGAAAGTCGACGCCGACGGTAAATGCCATCACCGAAGGGTACGCATGAGCGGAGATAATTTGGCTATCGACCGAAAATTTTATGGTCCGCGCAACTGGAATCACTGATTGCCCCACGGCGAAATAATTATTTCCCGCCATCGCAGATACTTTGTTTACGATATTACGCAATCGCGTAATATCAGTTATGCAACGCGACTTCCGCGAAGCGAATGAGAATGAATAAGGGATTACGACCATGACCACTACTGCCCACAGCGTGTTTCAGACTTGGCTTGAGAAGGTTGACGATATCCTCCTCCGCATCGTCGGTCGGAGCAATGAAGACTATCCGCTCCATTACGTTGATTTGTGGGACGATGGTTTTACCCCCCAGCAGACGGCTTGCTTTGCAATGTTTGGGCAGTCGGCCGCTAACGATCCTTTAATCACGCCGCGGCAACTCGGCGTGCCTATGAGTACCGTTTTCCCACCCCTCTATTTTGGAGTTTGAACGATGCAACTGGAATCAGCCATTCGCACGGGCGACCGCGTTGCCTGGGACGCGCCGCAATTCAGCGGCGGGAGTTTTTTTCGCGGCCGATCATCCGGCGCGAAATTCACCGGCAATAAGCGGTTTGCGGGGATGGTCGTGAAACATTCCTACGGGGCAGGCACCGGCCAGCACACGTTTACCGTGTTGCTGGATGACGGTAGCAAAAAGATGGTGAAGGGGCGGAATTTGTACCCGAATTTAGTGGATCATACCCCGGACGCGAATTCGCCGGACCGGCAATAGTTTTCCCCCCACCGCCGCCAGCACCACCCATACCCGGAACCACTGCCATGACCTCGATTCAAACCCAAATCCTTGACTACACCCACCATCGCGCCGCGAATCGCGTGATGAATTACTCGCTCCGTTGCCTAGCCGGAATGATGGAAGGAGGTGAATCCACCGAGGCGGACTTTATCGCCTGCGGGGGGCCCAGTCTTCTCGCGGAGATCAAAAAATGGAAGAAAAACAACAATAAGCAAATTGAGAATCGGCTTCAACAACCAACATGACTGGCAGCCAGGCGACCACCCACACCCCAAAATCGGCCAGCGGGGAGAGCAGGTTCCCACCGACTCTCTCCGCTTTCCGTATTTTTATTTTTAATTCCTTCACACCGTCGCAGACAATGACCACGAAAAATAAAAATAAAATTTACGCGACTCGATCAAATCAAGCCGACAGCCACAAAAAGGGGGACAAGGGGGACAGACGGGGGACATCACGGGGGACACGACTTTTCTCGCGTCAATTCTACATAACTCACTACTACTACTCTACTTACTACTACTACTACTACTACTACTACACAGTAGGACAAGGGGGACACAGGTCACAGACCTAGAAAGATAGAACAGAGAGATCGGGAGGGAATAAAGAGAGTAATAACATGACTACTACTATTCCTACGGCTAGCTCTATAGGAACGGGAGTCCCCCGTGTCCCCCTTTTCCATAAGTCCAATACGCAGGAACGACTTAGCCCAAAAAACGATGTCCCCCGGAGCGTCCCCCGGCGTCCCCCTTTTCCGCAAACCATTACCACAAAACAACTTAGCAGCGTCCCCCTTCGTAACTCGGCCAAATACGCACTATTGACCAAAATAACACTCACAGCCACAGCCACGATCCTTGCACCTCACCACGGCGAAAAAATGAAACGCACAACGAAAAATAAAAAAATCCTCACGGTCGCCGAATCGCTGTTTGGCGGATGCGAGCCGGTCGGCATGGCCGAGCAGGTCAAGCCGGACGCATCGAACGAGACCCTTCCACCCCCGCAGGACCCCAGTGTGCCGCTGGACCGCGAATCGACTCGTACACGCCACACAAAGCCTCACAGAGGCACCCAGGCTGTCCAGGCGACCCAACCGGCGACACCACCCAGCGCCATCGCTGCTCCATGTATATGTTGTCAGTCGCCGATATTCTGGACCGACCCGGCCGACGAACCGCATTGCGGCGAGTGTGACCCCTGCCCCTTCCCGCAGGCCCAGAGGGGTCGATGGATCGTAATCGACACCAGCGAGCCGGGCGAACCGGACGGCACGCGGACGGATTGGGAGGAGATCGAGAGGGTAAAAGTGGCGGACCCGTTCCCGGTGAAACCAAGACCAAATTACCTAGACCACCAAGAGGCGGAGGCGGGGGAGCTTGAGTTTTGACACTTGAAACATTTATAATTAACGAAACTGCATGGAGTTTCGTAGATTAAAAACACTAACAACCAACAAAACTCCATGAAAATCACGACATATCGTAATTAAAAACACTAATAAATACATGAAATTCAGAGTTATCTAGTTTATAAACATTGACTCAATTAGTAATTAACGATATTATCAAGTAGCGGGCAACAAACAAAAACCAGCACGGAGACGACGCATGACCAAGAAACGAAATCCAGGACGACCGGCAGCCGAACGACCAGTTAAACAGTTCTCAATCAGCATGACCGACGACCACCGGGCATCGCTTACAAAAATTCGCGTTGCCAACCAATTGCAAGACGGCGGACCAATAAAAAACGAGTCTCAGTCAATTTGCGACCTAATCCACAGGAACGCCAGCAGCATCGGGCCGGACGGAAAATACGCCAAAGGCCCGCCCGACTCCGCCCCCCGCGGCAACGGTCGGCACATCAACGTTTGGTTGTCGCAGTCGGATTTGGATTCACTGGAAATAATTCAGATTGTGCAACATCAACCCAACGAAGACCGACCAACGGAATCGGACGTGATCGGCCGCCTGATTGCATCCGAAAGCAACGAGATTGCCACTATTGGCGAGACCGCCTACAGAAAACAGTTCAATGGCGAAGATGACGAGGATGAGGACCAGGACGACGACCAGGACGATGACGGCGACGAACCCGAACCCGACCGCCGCCCGCCGACCGACCTCAACTCATTCATCAACTCGAAGCCTCAATACGATCCGCAGCCGCAGCCGCAGCCGGAAACCAGACGCAGTCCGAACGGCAAAATCCGCGCCAGCACGGAATACGCCGAATAACCCCACGGCGGAAAATAATCTTCCCGCCCCGCAGGCCATTTCGGTTGACGATATTACGCAATCGCGTAATATGAGGTAGAGACAGAACCCCACCCCTAAATTAAGGACTGAACGATGACCGAGAACCAGGCCAAGCTAGTTGCACTGTTGACCACCGCCGCCCAGTGGAAAGTGACAACCGCGAAATTTAGCGGCGACCGGCTCGATTGCGTTGCCGACGTTACGAGCGGCGGCTACAAAATCAAAAAACAAAAGTTTTCGTTTCGCTTCGATGATCCCGCCTCGTGTTTCGGTTCGCGGTTTGTACCCGGCTCATGCCGCGGAGCATACAGCGAACATTACGCCGCAGCCGCCGCGAAAATCATTTTTGAGTTCTCCGCCGCCGTCGGGCAGGAAGTGATTTGAGAGTTCGGAGTTGCGGGCCGTGTTTCTTACGGCCCCATGCTCCGCATTTTCGCGGAAACGGCAACGCCGCCGCCGAGCAAGCGCGGCGATAAAGGAAAGTACGATGTACAAAAAATACAAGCTGACTTGTTGGAGCGATGACTTCGAGGTCGAAGCCGACCTCACCCAGGCGAGCGCGCCGATCAAGGTGGACGGCGAAGCTACCCAATATCAGACGGCCGACTGCCGTCACCGCTTGTCAGAATTGCTCGATCTAGCCGCGTCCTGGAGCTACCGCGACACGCCGGACAGCAATGTTGATTTCAGCGCGATCGCTACGCTAGTCGAGATCGAGTAACACCCCCCCACCCCCCCACCACTTTCCTCGCTGAGTGAGCGAGTCTAACGAAGGAGAAAAACAAATGATCGACTACCGAGGATTCAATTTAATCGGATCGTCCGGCGCGTGGGAAGCTGTATCGAGCGATGTATGCGGCAGCGGCCGCACGAAAAACAAAGCCGTCGATGATGCTCTTCGCCAACGACGCGGCGAGGCCGCTGAGTCACGGCGAATGGATCGTGAAGAAGGCGTAACCCGCGACAAATGACCCCCCCACCCACCTACTTCCAACTCGACCACGCCCGCCGCCGCGCTCAACAGCTCGGCGAGCGGGTTTATCTCGTTGGCACGATCCAAGGAACACTGACCGGCTTCGAGATTGTGCCGCAATCCCAACTCGCCAACCACCACGCGTTGACCTCACTCCCCGCCGCAGGCCAAATCGCCGGCATGGTCACGCCCGACGGCACTTACCGCCCGAACGGCCGATGACCGCAAGAAAATTTCAAATCGACCACGCCCGCGAGATCGCCGCCAAGCTTGGAGAGGACGTTTCAATCGTCGATTGCACTAGCGACGGTATCCAATCCTGGCAATACGTTCCGGCATCGGAAACACCGCCACACGCAAAAACCATCGGCACCGCCACTCCCGCAGGCGAATTCCACGAAGGAAAATACTAGATATGGCCGCACAAATGGGAATCGAACTAACCGCCGAACACCGCGACCAGATTGAGTGTCACCGCGAGAAAACTGGCATGACCCTCACGCAGATCGCCGCCGCCACGGCTAGTTCCGGCGCCAGCATCAGCCGAATCTTCGCAGGCCAGCAACGGCCATCGGAACCGCTACTGCACGCAATTTGCCGCGAGATCGGACTGGCGTGTAAGATCGAACAGATTACGAAAATTCGCTTCCGCCCAAGATCCACTTGACAATCGTTCCAGTCCACGCCTAATATCACAGTAGTTCTAGTGTCGGGGGAGATAGGGCTACAACACCCCACTCAATCGGCACCAGAATCATCTTGCACCGGATACCACCGGGCGAGCCGCGAATTATTCGCAGTTCGTCCGGTTATTTTTTTGCCGGTCGGGCAGGTCGAGCGACCAAACGAATCTCTTGCTTGATTCCTGAGATCACACTCAATCCAGCAACTCGATTCGATTCGTCAACGCAATCTCGATCCGCCCTATCTGCTCTTTGGTTTGCGGCGCTTCCGGCTTTGGCCGGCGCAGAGCCGCAAACCGGCGAACGACTCGCCCCCACCGCAGGCCAACCGCGTTTTCGCTCTAGAGCGTTTCGACATGCGAGCTAGAGCGAATCTGCCATCGCGGCGAGCCTGCCACCGGCCACCACATCACGCCGTGACGCCATCGGAGCGATCATTATCCCCGCCATCTTTCCGCGATTGGAGCAAATCCGAATGCTACGCCAAATCCTGACCTGGCTGCAAAGCCACATGGACGAAGCCGCCGCGCTATACCTCCTGGTTGACGATTGGCAAAACGCCTCAACGTGGTCGCAACGCTTTGCGGTCATTCAACGCGGCCTAGCCATCGTCGCCGAGATCGCAGCCGACTTCCCCGCGATCCTCTTTAGACCCAACACGTTCGGCTTCGCAGCCGAGAATGACGCGACCATCGAAACGGAATTCGGGCCGAGTTTCGCGGCTATCGGCATCACCGGCACGAGGTGGCAGGCGTTCACTAAATTCCTCAAAGAATTCATTCCCGCGATACTGCCGTACCTGCCGCTTATCTTCGCCGAGAAGGAAAAGTTTGCGGCGAGCCGGAAATGAAACCCAAACTCAAACCCAAACGCCGCCGACCGCCGCAACACGATCCCGACCACCCCGCAGGCCAACTCGCCGACGCCGAAATAGCCGCTTTTCACCGCCACGAATTACGCCGCGACATCGCCAGGAGAGTTTCACTTGTGGCCATTCCCCAAGCCGCCCCCGACCATCGATCCAATCAGCCTGCGGCTGGCGTTGACGTTGGAGCGAATCGAGCAGAGGTTTGAGAGGATCGATCAAAGATTCGAGAGGATCGAGCAGAAGCTAGAGCGAATCGGCAACGAGACCCAGGCAAGTAAGATTTCGGCGAGCTACGGAACCCAATCGCTAATCCGAGCGGTGAATAAAGTCGCCGGACGATTATTTCAATTGACGCAGCCAGAGGAAATGCGGATCCGGGTTACCAGGGAAACGGGAATATCCCACATCCGCGAATATCAATCCAGACAAAACGAACCCATCAAGCAATTCTACGCGAGAGAAAAATCCATGCTCAATTTCGACATCGTTCTTCCTCCGCCCAAAGCGACCGACGTTCAGTACCGCGAAGTCACGGTTCAAGTGAACGACGGGCCGGAAGTCAAAGTTGTTCTTGCCGGTAGCTCGATTTTGGCCACGGAATACAGCGGACCCGATAATGCGACCGTGACGGCGACTCTGGTGGACATCGACGACAACCAGAACCGGTCGATCCCACGCACCCAAACATTCCTGTTGCTCGACACAATCCCGCCCGGTCAGCCGGACGAAATGGGATTGACGGTGACCGGCGAAATCCCCGACCCGCAGCCGACGCCCGTACCGACGCCCGATGAACCGCCCACGCCCGACGAACCGGATGCTCCTAACGATCCCGATGCTCCGCCAGTTACCGACGCCTAATTCGCTTCGTTAAAAACAGCGTCGTTCGCCACCTTCTATTAGATAAACCATTAATGCCCAGGGGCGAACGACGCTAAATATCTGGCGATGGCCGGGAGCAGAATAAAAAACATTTCCCGTCGCCGCAGAATCGCAGCGACGGGAAATAGAAAACCAACCCGAATTGTAAGCAGTCCTATGCCAGCCGCCGAACCCAGCAAAACCGACGCTCCTCAGCCCAAGAGCAGCACACAGACGATCACTCTGTTGCTCATTGGAATTGTGTTAGCGGCCGGGCAGTGGCTCAATCGTCCGGCGGTTGTTCCCAATCCGGACGTACCGACAAAACCTGCAATTATCGTGCCGGTCAAGGTTGAGCCGGTCAAAGTGGAACCGGTCACGCCAAAGATCAATCCGCCGAAACCGGACCCTGCCCCCACCCCGCAGGCCCCAACGCCCTGCCCATACTGCCCACCGCAACCTACGCCCGCACCAGACGTTACGCCGACTGTCCTACCGATCCTACCCATTCCAAGCGTTATTAAGGCGATATCCGGCCCCGACGCGGTAAAGGTCGGCGAGATCGCGGAATTCACTTCCCCCGCTGGCGAATCACGACGCTGGCTAGTGGATCCGGAACTCTCGATCCGCGTTTTCGATGACGGCCAAACAATCATCCTGCCCACGGACAAGCCAGGGCGGTATGTCATTTTTCTAGCGTATGGCGACGGTCGGGAAACATTCGCGGCGAAGAAAGTCCTAGCGGTCGAGGGAAGCCAGCCGCCGCCGCCCCCCGTCATTCTCCCAGTAACGCCGCCCGACGTTCCACCGCCAATCGTCACGCCGCCGCCCGTTCCGCCGACCGTCAAGGCCACAGCTGCGACTTACGTTTACGAGCAGCGGGACGGCCCCGTACCAGTCGGCGTACTGACTGCGTTGAATCGCTTAAATCGGGAAAAAAAAATCGTCGCAACCCTTATCGACAATGACACGATCAGCGGCGCCAAAGACATTCCAAAACAATACAAGACGGCAGTTGCTGCCGCGCGTGCGATGGGCTTACCGACGCTGGTAGTGACGGCTGGCGACGTGGTGCTGAAGACGGTGAAAGCCCCCACGACGGAAGCCGCAGTTATGGAGGCCGCGCAGTGAACTCATTTGCCCCCATTGATCCAAAGCTAATCGACGTTATTCTCGCGCCGTCGGGTTATCCCCCCGAATTGGCCGCAGAGGATACGACTGACGCCCTGCGCGACGTTTGCGGCGCGGCAGCCAGAGACTTTCCGAAGGGACTCTGGGTCGAGCCGAAAGACTGGGCGGACAAGGCCCGCGAGAACGATGCGAATAATACTTGGCCGATGAATTTTTGCGACCGCTTCACTAACCAAAATCCGAATCATTTCTGTACATGCCATTCCAACGGCACGGCGTTTGAAATGTGCTGGAACCGGCAACGCGGAATCATCTTCCCTGACGGTCCCAAGAAAGATTTCCGCTACGAAGAATCGGCATGGTCTGGATCGGTTTGGGTTTCCCCAATGAGCGTTTACGCGGAGGCCAACCCGCGAGAGTGGGGAGGGGCTAACGTCCGGCAGGTGATGGAGATCGTCATTCGTCGCGGATTTCTACCCGATTCGATTCAGCCCCGCGAATATGGATTCAAGCACACGCTAGCGGGAACTACGGGCAAGGGCGGAAAAAATCAATCGAACGGCCCCTGGACGCCCGTATCTCGATTCCCCGAAGGGTGGCAGGAGACGGCAAAACACTTTCGAATTCTGGAAGTGATTTTTCCCGAGTCGGCCGAGCAAATTATGAGTCTAATTTTGAATGGCTTCCCGGTTTGCGTAGGCCGCAATGGCCACGCTATCCCGTATGCCTTTGCGAATGTTCAAGAAAAAAAGATTGGTTACATAGACAGTTATGACGTGGTTCGATGGGATTCATGGAACACAGTTCGCAACGCCGTTAGCGGCGCCCATTCGATTTCATCCGTCACTTCGCCCGATGTCTGGTCCAAACCCGCAGGAGATTAACCAATGCGTTTTTGTTTAACGATCGTTGCCGTCCTTTTCGCCGCCGTCACGATTTCCATCACGGCCAGCCAGGCGAACGGCCAAGTCGTTTGCGAAAACGGCGTTTGCGAATTGCAGCGAAAAGTCGCGGCGAAGCCGAAAGCCCAACCGACCGCCGAGTGTCAATGTAGCCCGTGCAACTGTTCGCCTTGCCAATGCGGAGCGGCAACCGCAACCGCAAAAACCACGGCGAAACTTTCCGCCCACCCGCAAGCCAAAGCGGGAGCTTTTCGCGGCCGACTGCTCCAAGCCAAGCCCCTCCGCTCCGTTGCCGGGCGAGTATTGTCGATCCGGCCGTTGCGGGCAATCGGGCGAGCCGCGAAGGGCTTGCGGGGGCGAGGATGCTAGGTCGATGAAACTCACCCCGTGCCTCAACGCCGACTGCCACCACGCCGTTCCGACCGCGAACGGGGCGGCGAATCTTTGTCGAGAGTGCAGGGAGAATATGCAGCGGCGGTTTAATCGTGAGTTAAACAATGACAGTGACATTGACGGCATCCTAAATTGCATTTACCGAACGGACGTGGTTAACGGCAAATGCGAAACGAGAGCGGCCGGAAATCGCAGACCGTTAAACCAGAAAAGCGGCAACTAACTCGGAGCAGAAACGAGTCAACGCACGATGGACAATTTGGAATGGGAGAAGATCGGCGAATTCATCAAGAGCGTCGGTATTCCATTTTGCATTCTTCTTATTTTCGTCGGACCCGTCGTATTTGCCCTCTACAAGCTAATTCGTATTTATGGAGCGAGGATTTTTGAGGCAATTCTGAAATACCTTACGACTGCCGAAGAATGCAACCGCAGCAACACCGACTCTGTTGCCATATTAGCAAAAACAGGTATCCATTCCAGCGAGAACCACGACAAGACGCACGACGTTCTGTTGCGGCTTTGCCATATCGGCAGGTCAGTGCTGCGGCGATCCAGCGACAACGAATTGAAGATCGAAATCCTACCGCACTTCGATGCGATTGACCGGCTCCTAGAAAAGTAATCAGCACCCTCCACCCCCCGCAGGCTAAAAAATGCCAGGACGAACCGTACTCTCAGGCGTCGATCAATCAGGCACATCCCGACCCGCCCGCGGCGGAAACATGGGGTCGCGTTTTTACGATGAAACCCTGCGGGCCAATTTCGTCTATGACGATACGCTCGGCCTTTGGCTTCCCCACTCACAACCAATTTTCGCCCCCGCCACCGCAGCCAACGGCTACATCTTCGATGACTTCCGCGAAGGCACTCTTTCATCCTATTGGACCGTCGATCGCGGCACCGACACAACCGCCGCAGTGAACTTCGCTCGATCCGCGCACAGCGAAATCCAAGGCACGACAGGCAATGAAGGGACGGGCTTTGCCGCCGATGGGATTTACCTCAGGACGCCGTTATGGGGCTTGCTCAGCGTACGGGCTTGTAGCTTCCGGGCGAAGCTGAAAATCAGCGATACGGCGGCTGTTGCGTTCTTCGCCGGACTAACGGCCACGTCAACGCTGCAAGAGCCGATGAGCCTGTCAGGCACGACGTTCACCACAACCGCAGTTGACGCCGCCGGATTCCTGTTCGATACCGCCGCGACCACCGGCACGATCCGCTGCATGGGCGTTGCCGGAAATACTGACGCGGCTTCGCCAATCGACACGGCAATCGCCGCGGCCAACAACACTTACTACGAGCTTCGCATCGACTTCGATGTTGCCGGCAACGGGACGTTCTATGTCAACGGCACGAGCTACGGAACGCTTGCCGTCGCCACGCGGCCGAGCGCAAACCTTTACGGGGTTATTTCGGTAGTAACCCGCAACGCCAACACGCGAATCGCCACCGTTGATTACTGCGGCGTTGTTTGATTTGTCCCACCCAGCGTGCCGCTGGACCGCCACAGCGGCAACCACGGCCACGGTTCATGGGTCGGCGGCTCGTTCGCCCACAACACCACGAGGGCGTTGGACATTCAGGGCAGCGTCGCCGCGCCATTTACCTACGGATTCGATTTCATCGGCTGCAATTGGGGAGCGGACAGCGTCACCTCCAATATTATCAAGCTCTCCTATTGTGCTGGCATCAACTTCATCGGTGGGTACTGGTCAACCCCAGTGCAAGTCACAGACGCGATTAATCCGATCCAAGGCGTTTGCCAAATCATCGGCATGCACGTTTACACCAACGGCATTGCCACAATTACCAACCAAAACGGCGCCGCGTTGGCGGCACAATATCGCTCACTGGTCGTCGTCAAGGATTGTTACGAGACGTTCACGCAAACGCCGTGGGTCGAATGCGGCTACGTTCCGAGCATCGCCGCGACGGGTGCCGATCAGGCGGGAGCGGCGTTAATGTTTCCGTCATTCACTAATAACGTGACGGCAGCGGACGGGGCTAAGGGCGTGCGATTGCCGCCCGCATCGCCAGGGCTGGAAGTGCCGGTTTACAACTCAGTCGCCACCAATGGGCTACGGATTTACCCAGCGACCGGCGACGACATCAACGACGGGGCCACGAACGCCGCTATTACGATTGAAGGCAAAACGCTGGCGATTTTCAAGGCGATTGACACTACCACTTGGGTAGCCATCTATACGCAGAATGTCTAATTCCCAAACCTACTCGCCCCCGCAGGCCAACAATGCTCTTATTCGTCGGCAAAGAAAAAAATACCACGCTATCCACGTCGCAAGCCTTGACCGTACCGGGGACTGGCCACAAACATGCCAATGTCGCCCGAATCATCGCCACGAGCCAGGCCGTGCGATATTTCCAAGACGGTACGGTCCCGACCGCCATTAACGGCCATCCGTTAGCCGTGGACACCGAACGCTGGTTTTTCGACAACCTAGACAACTTGCAATTTTTCGAGCAAGCGGCAAGTGCAACGCTATGGGTCGAATACTACGTTGCGGGCAACTAAATAATGCCAACCTCAAAATTCATCACCGATCCGCTTTGGCTAAGTTCAATGTTCCGCGAGTGTCGGCCTTTGGTCGCTACTTACGACGCCGACGCACAGACATATTTTGACCGTGACGCAAACATTGCCCCGACGGCCCCTGAAAAGCTGGCGGTTAGTAATTGGATTGCCGCGGGCAAAGCAAACGGATGGTGGACGCCGATTTACGATGCGGGCCTAATGTGCTGGGCCAACGCGACGGCCAACGCCAAGCGGATCAAGAGCGCATCGACGATTACATTCGCGGGCGGAACGACAACCCATAACGCCAACAGTATCGCGTTCAGCAGCAACGGTTATGCGGACCTTGGGATTACCGCAGCCAACGCCAGTCAAACCACCGCCAGTTGTTCCTTCGGAGCCAACATCCTCGGCGCGCTCAGCGACGTGAGCGGCGTGGATATGGGACCGTTCGATGCCACCGGAACGCAGCAATCTTTGTTCGTGACGAATTTTGCCGGAAACTATGCGGACATTGGGAACGAATCAACCGCGAGAGTGAGCGGCGGAGTGACCGGCGACGGCGGACTGTTTATCGCCAATCGCTACACGACCGGCAACGCGGAGCTAGTCCATTACGACGAGGACGGACAGACCGTGCTAGGGTCGAGAGCCGACGCTTCCGGCGGCAATATGTCAACTCGCGCGTTTTATCTTGGAGCACGAAACAACGTCGGATCGCCCTCCCTCTACACCAACCGTACATACAGCCTTTGGTTTATCGGCACGGCCATGACGACGGCCGAGCGGGCGTTATTTTTGTCAGACACATGGACGATGCTAATCGCCTTGGGAGCGACTTAGCCCGACAGCGAAAAGCGGCAGCAACCTAAAATGGACATCGAACCCACCTCCAACGGATACCACGACGAAGGTCACGGCCACGCCGAAAGCGGCAACCGTCGGGCCAGCGGGGAGGGCGTGTTTCCTTCGGGCGAATCAGCGAACAAAACCCCCGCCGTACCATCCCCCACCCCGCAGGCCAACAA
>ENA-ORBV01005508-ORBV01005508.1-microbial-mat-metagenome-genome-assembly--contig:-NODE-5508-length-23228-cov-6.745713_pt1 | contig 23228 bp, 11 predicted proteins | sample MGYA00237777_ERZ505514 | MGnify/ENA primary metagenome ERZ505514 (study PRJEB26160, sample SAMN06269048) | microbial mat metagenome | isolation source: Oligotrophic lake microbial mat | place... | reverse complement strand
AGCCATACTAGCGGACGACACTGTTGATTCATGTTTTGGTGTGGCATGGGGTGACATAGCACCATTGTCATTGGAAAATAATTATTGTAAAATAAAATCAACTTGTTGCTGACAACTAACATGCAGTAGCATTGGGGGTAAAAAACGAATGGCTGGTGGAGAGTGACCAAAATACTCGGTCATGTGAGTATAGCTGTACGTTCTGTACCAAAATCGGTACAGCGTATGTTCAGTACCAAGACCTACATGAAACAGTACCAAGACCTACATAAAACGAGCGAGAGAAAACTACTTGTATTAACAAGGCGACAATTCTCATAATGCATCTGAAACAGATAACGTTGTTTATCTACTAGTAGTAACGAAAACATATACAAAACAACGGCAATAGCACACGGTAACATTTTGCGAATAACGATCAGTCACATTAGAGTTCTCTATTAACGAAGCTACGGTGTGTCGTAGATACTCCCTTAACCAATGATTACTGTTAATTCGTTGACCCCCAACGCACAGCTACAGCACACACCACAAGTTTATCAAGTCGATATCACTCCCTGCATCAAGTCAATGCCTCATCTCGTCGCTTCAAGATAATCAGTGACAAAGGCAGCCACGAACAATCATCTCCATAGCATCGACAACAACAACAGGACAAGCCGCTACAACAGAAACAACAGAAACAACCAATTGCTTCAGCCAACACAGCCGATTAAACCAAACAGTCACAATTCTACGAGTAAGGGTCATACAAATCGTCGACGTCATCAAGAAGCGATATCATCCCATCGAAGACGACGACATTAGCTACCAAAATCTTTCAATCATCTTACTCGGCATCAAGTCTTTCTTGGTATCAGATATTTCGGTCAAGCACTCTTGTCGCCCTTTCCTTCACGACGACATAGCCAAGCCTACTCTTGTCGACGTGCACTCCATTTCCGACGTGCACTCCATTTCCGGTAGCAAGCAATCCAAGCCCTTCAAGCCGGTTCTGATTGCGCTCTCAAGCATTTAACACGGAATCAATTCAAGTCCTTCAAAGACATCATTTCCTTTCAAGTCGTGCATTTCTTTTCAAGTCCTCGTGCATTTCTTTTCAAGTCCTCGTCGAATTGATCGTCAAGCATGGAAGCATCTGGATTTGCTAGAATTCGAGACCAACAAGAGGATGTTTCTGCATTTGTAACAGTCACTCATTCAACTCCCGAAGTAGCTGCGAATTATTTGGATGCACACGGAGGAGATCTGGGTGCAGCGATTAACCAGACAACAGAAGATCGTCTGGCGGATTGTGCAGCTACAGGTCAATCTGCTTCTGTCTCTGTTCGCAACAGAAGCCCCACAAGATCCCCTCTAAGGAAAAAGAGGAGTGTTGCTCCTCCAAGGAAAAAGAGGAGTGTTGATGATGACAACGAAGAAGATGATGATTCTGAAGTTGTAGACCTGACTTCTCCTGTGAAGGCTTCTGCAAAACAAACCAAAAAAGACCAACCACAATCGGAATCTCCATCTATGTCCATGTTAACTGGCCCCACCTTGCTTGCAGGAAACTTGGGTTCTTCTGAGGATGTGACAAAGAGAGCGCCTATGGCTCCGTTGGAGAGGATGGACCAGTCTTCATCTAGCGAGATTGAGGTTGTGTCAGTTCACCCGCCACCCAATCTCCAGCCACCCAATCTGACCGAGGTGAAGTCAATTTCCACGATATCAACTCGCGATGCCATTTCCGCTAAGAAAGATCTGGTCCAAAACATAGAAGACATTTCAAATCTGTATCCAGCTGCTGCGTCGTTGCCTCCAGGAATCAATGCACCAAGCTTGCCTTCATCCAGCAAGTCCAGGAAAAGCAAGCTGTCATCTGGGATATCAAAGATGTCACGTGGGGCTAGCAGCACAGTCAAGAGTGTAGTGAAGGCTGTGAAGCAGACAGGAAGAAGCGTGGCAAAGTCCGCTAAAGCTGCAGCATCAAAGCTTGCTTGCAAGAAGAAGAATGCGGACAGCGACGATGACGATGACAGCGATGATCCCATCTTTATTTTTGACAGTGATAGCGAATACAGTGACTATGAGGACAACACGGAAGATGATGACCTCAAAGACGACGGCACTGACACTGACAATGATGATGACGAGGACACTGACTTCAAACTTCACATCTGGGAAGAGGATGCTGAGGATGACGATGCTGAGGATGACGAGCCACCCGGACTGCTTTACCTTCGCAGGTCCAAGTCCAGTTCCTATCCCAACGGGTTCGAAAATGACCCGGAAACAGGTCTGAGGGCTCCTATTCGGTTTCCTGGCAGCAGTGAAATTTTGAATCCAGATGATTTTGCCAAGCGCCAAGCGTGGTACTCAAAGTATGGCATTCTCAGACCAAAAGTTGGTGGTGCGTATTCTTATTTGCTGGGCCATCATCTTTATGAAGGCGGGGAGGTCTGTCAGTGGGACGAGATGAAACCATTGCTCGGAGCATTGAAGGAGTCTGGTCACAAGCACAAAGTTGGGTGGATAACTTGTTGTGGCACAATAAAAGAACAGATAGCCATGTCTGATCCTGAGCGAAAGGACAAGCACAACAACAGACTTGCCAAACAATTGCCTCTGGTAACCCACGATCAACACAAAGACAGAGACAAGACAACCTCCAACCGAATCATCAACACTTTCTGTGGGGAATCCACTGATAAATTTCTTTGTTTTCGGAAAGGTGGGAAAGTGATGCGCATCCCCATCGCCCATGGTGATGTTTGCTTGTTTGACAGAGAGGTTGGGGCACAGACTCACTGGGTCGAAGGAGGAAACGAGACACTGACCATCTGCATCACGTTCAATCCTGATCCTGACTCCGAATTCCAGGGATCAGATGAAGAACGCCTGGCAAAGCTCATTGAGCTGCTGGAAAAAAAAGACCATGAAGATGAAATGCCTCCCTACAAGGCCCCTGTCACTGGTTTGACTTACAAGGAAGGTGATTGGCACAAGAGAACAGTGCCATTCATGAGAACTGTGAAGAACACAGAGTGGTGGGAGCGTGACTTTGAAGAAAACATTGTGAAGATCAAAGCCTTCAAAGATCAATTTGACACAACGCGAGTTCCAAATTGGGTTGATGGTGAGCTGTCATTGGCGCCTCGCTTGAAGACCCAGTGGCTCGAGAAACCTGATTACGACCCAGCCTTGCACAATTTTATCAAACGTCAAGACCGTCGAGAGAGAAGAGACACCCTCATCAGTGCACGCAGGAAAAGATTGGAGGAAATTGGACATCGTTTTAGCCCCACCGTGCCCTGGGACGATAAATTTGATCTGCTGAAGGAATTTAGACAGGTTGTGGGCCATTGCGAGGTTCCCGAAACAGACAAGGAAACTGAGGCCCTAGCAAGCTGGGTGTTCAAGCAGCGCCTTCTTTGGTTCAAAGGGGTGTTGCCAAAACACAGAGAAGAAAAATTGTTGTCTCTGGGTTTTGTCTTTGACAGGTGCCAAGTCAGAAGCAGTGACAGATGGAGGGACCGTTTCCAGGAGTTGGTGGCTTTCAAAAAGTGCCATGGGCATTGTTTGGTTCCGCGAAATGGGCAAGGTCCCTCAGTTTTGGGAGAATGGGTGGACAAACAGCAAAAGAAACACAAGAAGAAAGAATTGGATGAGACAAGGCTCAAGTTGTTGGTCAAAGTGGGGTTTGTGTTTTCTGCACGCGAACACAAATGGGAAGAAAATTTCTCCAGATTGGTTGAGAGCAAGAATCAACAGGGCAATTGGGTCCATCCAAAGGACTGGGTCACAAGACAAAGGAGATTTTTTAAGAATGGATCGTTGAGCAAACATCACGAACGAAGGCTTCGCAAAATTGGATTCCCTTTCTTTCCCCATGATGACAAGTGGCTTGTTTTTTTTTATGAATTGATTGAATGCAAAAAAAAAAAGGTGATTGCAATGTGAATACGAAATCCGAGGGACTAGGAAATTGGGTGAAGAGGCAACGCCAAGAACACAAAAAAGGCAAATTGAATGAAATGGCGGGTTCAGAGTTGAACAGATGCGAAATGTTGAAAAACATAGGCTTCATTTTTGATCTGTCTGAGGGGACAGCCACCAAATCGTCGTTTGCAAACTCTGAAAATGCCCGCCTCTCCAGGACCCACACGCAAGGCTCTCGAAACGACGAACCAATGATGGATACCCAGACCATTAGACAACAACAAGCAAGCACATCGATCTTTGGCACTGCCAGATAGATGGCTTGGTTGCCCCCACTATGGTGCACTGCGACACTGTTGCGACTGCTTCTTGTTGCGACTATTGTTGTAGTCGACCCATGTAGCTAGTCCATAAGCTCAGCTATCCCCAGTACTGTAAACCGACCGGCTATCTCGTGAAACTGCCTCGGCGGAACAGCTTTGGATGCGCTAAAACGTGAAAAATCTACTACATACAAAATTGTTCGGCTCAAAAATAAAAATGTGCTACAATTATTCATCAGAGTCGTCCGTGTCTAGTTCTTCCTCCTGCGAAACAACACATGTCGACAAGAGTAGTCGCCGAAAGACCCACAGGAAGAACGGAATTTCTTGCACTTTGGCCAGGACTTGTTTTGTAGGAGCTTCCTCTTTCAAATCCGCAATGGGATGGTTTGTGTCTCCCTCTAGAGACGGTCGTCGAGTCGTCCACAAGACGATCATGGTCAGCCCATACAGAGCCAGGACCGCCAGCAACAACAAGAGCGAACCATATTGGATCGATCCATTGTAGCTAAAACACATAGTGTCGTCTTGTTCCAAGACGCCATACAAGGCCAAATTCTCGGTCAGGCGCTCCACAGGCTGACAGACCGAGGGTGCCACCATGTTGGTAATCCCACCCAGTTCCAAGGCAAACATAATGGCCGAAAGTAAAAAGACTTCCATGGATTGACAGGACTGCAGTATTTGAAGTGCCACTGCCAGTCGACGACGACGTATTTGGACTTTTGTTTTGTCAGCTGGTGGTTGCTCTTGGTTGGGTTGGGGCCAAAACCAATACACCAAGAGCAATGTCGCCTCGATAATAGGGGCCATGAACACGGTCAAAGCCAACAATGCGGCCAACCACAAATGCCCCACAAATTGACTTGGACTATTCAATAGACGGGCATGATGCATGAATCGGGCGATTGTGGAAAAGACACTAAAGGATTCGGATCCGTGAGTACTCCCATACGATCCCGACATGTCCATGAGGAGACCCGCAAAGCCACGAATATCGCGGGAAAAGGATGGCACCAAGCATCCTGCCGCCACCAGGCCTACCACTAGACTTGCCATTCCACCCGTGATGGCAATTCGCATGATACTTGTGGTTCCTCTTGTGGATGCAGCAGAGAACCAGAGGAAGCGGGGTTTGGCAATCCACACATTCCTTTGACAATCATCACCATCTTCTTCCTCTTGTGAGGATAATGATGATGATACAACGACTTGTTGTTCTTCGCCAGCTGCAATCGATACTTCCGTGGCCTCCTGGCTCATAATACTGGTTTCAAACACACAACATCCTGGGTTGTAGCTTGCACCTTGGGTCGTAGTAGCTTGCGGCACCAACTCGGATCTTGAGCCATGCTCTGCGTCGATTGACGCCACAAGATGATGATTGTCTCCTTCCTTTATATTTTCGGTTTCTTCTTCTTTGGACAGCTCTGTCGATGTAGAGCTTGCAACAATACGCTCGTGGTAGTGAATGCAAATTCGGGACGTGATCAAGGCCATGACATGCGCGATCGATGTCGCATATAGTCCCCAGTCGGGCACCATCAATATATCTACCATGTACAATTCCCCCGAAAGAATATATTGGGGGCTGGAATATCAATGCAAATGTTCATGAGATCAGGATCTAACATTGCCGCTGCGACGGCATGCTTTTGTACGATACGTACCTTGTAATTTCAAAGCGAAATACTGCCATCGAGATGAAGAACAAAAACACAGCTACGACGACAAGAACAACAAAACGGTTATAGAGTGTGTGGGAAGAGAATGCCGCTCGAACAACCAGCAATTTCCAGGTGCTGCATTAATAACTCACAAGCCATGGTCCATTTTCCCAGAAAATCAAAAATGTGAAGCAACATTCCGCGGGCTCGAATCGGAAGGAAAGACGTGGGAAGGAACCACAAGGCTATCGTTCCAAACAGTTTTACTTGAGGCCACATTCCGCTTCCAGCAATCACAAAAAGCTGCAAGAACATAATATACATTTGAGCAAACGGAATATTTTTGGTTGTGTAACTCAAAAGGAACATCAAAATCATCCAATGAACTTACGGCGAGTGCTCTCCCTCCAAGTGCCCAAGCATTCATGGCTACGTTTGCTACTGTAAAGGGCAAGTCTGCTTCATAGACCTCGAGACCTCCCACCATGGTATTCAACTTCACCATAACCGCGCTGCTAAGGATACCACACAAGAACAAGCCAGCCGAAGCCAAAAGCGCAATAGGGACAAGCACCTTCATGAACAGAGGTATTTGTTTGCTTAAAAACATGGGGCCCGCCAATAAGTCTCTTCTTCTTTGCCGGTCGTGTTCTTTTTGGGCAGCAGCTTTCAGAGCCATAACTTGTTGGTGTGGTAAGTTGGCAAGCCACGATCTGTAATGCAACGAAAGTGCCACGTAAAGAACCACCACCGCAGCCGCAAATCCGAGAATGGCTAGACCCCCTAACGCCAAAACTGCCACAAGGAACGAATGTGATTCATCCTCCGGCTTTGACGCCTTTAGGTGACTGATATCAATATGTACGGGTCGTAGCGCTGAAGTCATGTTGGGATTGTAATCTCGATGATGCCGGCAGAATTGTGGGGCATCCGCTAGCATTCGGTCCACCTGCGTCTGGAACACGGAGTCTTCGCCGTTTATTAAAAGAGAGATACCTGCTTTGATGATCTCATTCGGCGAGATCAAGCTGTCTTCATCATCCAACGTGTTCGTCAAGTTCACTACCCATTCGGCGGTTGGACCGGAACACTCGATACAGGACAAATCAAACCGGAAAAAGTCCCCGACTAGGACGTCCAATTCTGGCAAAAAAAGAGATGATTGGGTCCCGCTCAATTTTTTGCCGTCACTGTTTAATTTCGTTGGCGCAAGCGATGCAAGCCAGCATTGAAGATCCAATACATCATCGATCGGAAAGTTTAAGAAACTATCCTCTACAAGCTTGACAGCTGCTGTGGCGAGGAGAGCAATGGAATCAGTTTCCACTTCCAATTCCATATGGTTATGGCTCGTTGTCTCATTGTTTACTGAAACACCAACCATCAGTTCGGCTCGAAGCCGTATGGGCGATGCGGGCAAACCCAGCTGGACCATGTTGTAGAGAAAGCTCGGCGTTCCTGTTTTGGGGTCCAAAAAGGCCGTTGGTGTGGAGAAAGTATCCAGATTTTCTATGCGTACGTCGGAAACCCCAGCTCGAATCGACATGTTAAGATCTTCTCCAAGAACGATACTTTGCTCAACATGTGCGAATGTACCGTTGAATATGAGCTTTCCCGAAACTCCAGTTTGCTGTTCCGTCAGGGCTTTGATGACCCCATTGTTAATCTTCAAGAGACCAGTGGTGGAACCCTCGTCCATTATCAGTAAGTTTTTATCGATGAATTGTTTGGCCATTGGAACGAGGTTTCCATAAGGCTCCAACCCTGTAGCACCATATTCAAGTGCTCTCTCTGATGGTAACAGCAAATCTCGAAAGTCGACCACATGATCGTGGCTATTATTATCACGGACGGGAGCATTATTCGAGCAGGTTGAATTCGCAAAATCCTCAGCAATGCCCTGGACAAGTGCAGGCAATATTTCACGCATCAGTTGGGGTGCCGATTGAATTAGTACATCCTCGTACAGAGCCAAGCCGAATTCCATGATACCTGAATTTAATGCGGAAGATACTAAATTCGAGGAGGCAGACCGTTTGGTCCTCATGATTGCGGTTTCGTCATTCAGCTTATTGGTGGACGACATATTCATATGTATAGCCATCGAATCATCTAGAATGATATTTAACAATTGAAAGTCTTGAATAGCTGGAAAGCCTTGGCAAAGAATGTCTTGTAGTCGTAGCAATTTTCCCACTCGTAATTGGGACAAACTGGCCTCATCCAGGGCCAGCAGTATCGAGGCAGATGCGTTCAAGTCGGTCACACCAACATGAACTACAAATGGCTCTACTTCCGTTGTTGCATTCACGACGGGCTCCTGCTGCTGCTGCTGCTTGTCGTCTCCGGTGGTGGTGAGGCTACTAGGAGCCTCTATTTCAATCTGACCGTGCACCACAACCGACAAGGAAGACAAAGCCATTTGGACATGTACGGTCTGATTCTGCTGATTGCCCGTCGTGTTCGTGAGCCCAGCCGCAAAGCTTCGAAAGTTGTCTAGACCATAGATTTGCACAGCATTGATTTTGACCTTTGTGATACCAAAGAGTTTGTAGGCCGCGCCGGGAATATCCATCGTCATGATTCTGGTGTTATTGCGGGTGTTGTCGGTGCTGTTGCTAGAAGTAAGGTTTGGTTCTGGGCCCAAAATTTTGATAATTTCCGAATCTAAAAGCTCCATACCACTCTCCGGGAGAGGAAAGATAAAGCTACCATCCTCCGGATCTAAAAAGCTGCGCATGGCAGTATTGATGAACAAATCGTCGTCGTCGTTCACTCTGTTTGGACTTGATACTGCCTGATCACTTGGCACCGATTTCCCCAATATAGTTCCCATAGTTTTGATCCCATAGCTGAGAACGCGAGCAACCAATGAGTTGGGATGGTTGTAATTGACGAGGGTCACATTATTGGCGTGGCTCCTGATGATGCTTGTAGTTGTACCAGTAGTTGTATTTTCTTCGGCAATGGAGGCCGGTTGTTCATTCATGAATGGCCGAAAGACTTGCGTGACATTCTTCAATAGATTCTGCACCATGCCTTGTGTGGCCATGACAATCTCGCAGCCGACTCGATCCATGGCGCTTTCGACGGCATCTTGAATGATAAATTCCAGAGCATTCAAGACAAAGATGGCGAGTTGCAAATTTTCGCTTTGCTCAAAGAATAGATCCGTCACTCGAAATTGTGTATTGCATTCTTCAATGGAAAATATTTCTTCCTCATCATCCTCATTGGTGGCATTATATTGGTCGTTTAGCCTGTGATTTTCTTCTTTATCCAATTTACTAGTAGTTACTGGAGGAGGCTGAAAGAGCATTTGGGTTTCCATTTGATTCGCCTTACTGAGTAGATGTACCTTTCCATTTCCCGAAAAGATCACCCAGCTCGTCTCAAAATCAACTGTACACGAGAGATCCATTCCTTGTAATCGAAAGATAGCTCTGAAGGCTGCTGTTGTGTCGAGTTCTTCAAAATCCAAAGTAAACTCTCCAAAATCAATATCCTGGCATAGCATTTTGGTCAAGTTCAACTCCAATGGAAATCTTAGGACCGTTTCTTGGACAAAAATGGGAGGAAGTTGTATTCTGCCACGTCGGAGATCCAAAAAGTCCAAGCCAGGAATATTCATATAACCTGCACCGGCCTCTGTGGCGAGGTTGGCCAAGTCGAGATTATCCAATAACAAATTGCTGACGGCCTCTGTAGCAAATATTTTTTGGGTGGGAGCAGCGGTGGGTGGTCTGGTGGGGGCCATTGTGGGCTTCTGTGTCGGCTTCTTCGTTGTGGCAGCAGGCGGCTTGTTCGTCCAAGCCTTTGTAGGAGCCATTGTGGGTTTCTTGGTTGGTGCCTTCGTTGGAACAGTAGAAGGCTTCCGTGTAGGTTTATTTGTTAGTACTGGCGTTGTGCCAGCTCCTTCTTCCTCTTGTAGTAGTTGCTCATTACTAGTAATATTTGTTGGCAGTATCTCATTACTAGTAATATTTGTTGGCAGTTGCTGCAGCCGTCGATGATCATCACTTATTGCAGGTATTGGTCTCTGTAAGGAGGATGGTATGGATTGAGCGTGGCATGATGGCACCCATGCATGTACTAGTACTAGTAGCAACAGCATGCCCGTAAATAGCGACATGTTTTGCTAAAGTAATATACTAGCTACTAGTAGACGATGGCTTTCTATTGCATCTGACTCGGTTTATTTTAGGTATTTCGAGTGGATCACCTAGCGAGCTAGCTAGCTTACTATTGTTATGGTGGGTGCGTGATTCAAGGATTCCTTGTCGTTGTTCTGGATGTCAGTCAATGCAGCGCACCTTCTCTTCTCCAACCCGAATGAGCGAGCACCATGGTATCAGCTAGGTTGGTACTAGTAGCTATGATAAATCATGTGGGTCTGGTGATGGATTCCAACGCTTCAAGCGACTTCGCCATTTTTTCATGCTTCTACGGATTTTAAAAATAACTTCCCAATAACGGCGTCGGGTTTGCCTATTAATTCATTTTGGATATCGGAAAAGGGAGGGCGCGCAGCCTTGCCTAAGTATTTGTCACAGAAATCTCTAATTACCAAAGATAGATCTTTGTGCGCCATCTGAGCGGATATCCTACTCTAGCTAGACTAGCTAGTAGACAGCTCATCGACTACAATTATCAGGAAGAGTTTTGGAATTTCAAGAACATAATATACGGAGTAGCTAACTAGCTACCGCCGAACATAGAAGTTCAGAGGAGAAGGTTTGCTTATTGCCTGTCTGCCTGCCTCTGTTCTCGGCAACCACGCAAGTCTCACTTTTCACTGGCTCGGAGAGACAAAGTGATTTTTCAAATCTCAATTTTTCAAAGCCTGCGTGTTTATTACTGCAATCGTTTGATCTTGTCCCAACTTTAACTTCTAGCTAAAAGAAAGATGGCAGAAAATTACTCGACCTCGTCCTCGACCACGGACGGCGAAGGTGCCAGGATCATCCCTACTACTAATATACATAACGACAAAACCAAGGCCGCACGCAAGTCGTATCAGACCAACAACATTGAAATTGAAGGAACCTTGGAGGCCCACATTCCCAAGAAAAAAGAGTTTGGAGGTACCAATTTTCTTTTGCGGAAATGCTATGCCGCCAAGGTGAAACGAGCCGTGAAAGCCACCAACAAACCACAAGTACCAGTAAAAGCCGACTCTGCTGATGGTATTGACATTGCTGCCCTCCTGGATCAAATCCCGCAAATGCAAGAAGCTATCCGTATCTTGGCCGAGCATGGCAGCAAGCAAAACACTTCAAAGAAATCTATTAGTAGTATGATTAGCTGGCTTCGACTTGGACGCAAAGATAATAGTAGCCAAGTCAACAAAAGCAAGACTGTAGCATCTAAAAACAACAAACACCAACCAAAACAAGAACAACCAGCCATCACTGGCAACACTGCCAAAAGCGAAGACTTGGTAGCCAAACTGAAAACCATCTTGAACAATCTGGAGGACAAACCAGACCTTAGTTACAGCGACCCTTTAAACATTTTGGTAGAAGAAATGTTCTTCTCGACCTTCAAGGAGAACCAACCACACAACAAGACTACCACAACAAATGCATGTGCCTTGATCCAAACCTCGGTGAATATGATCAATTTTATTGTTCAAAAAAGTGCCGGCTTTCTGGCCCACGTCCATGCACAAGAAGTGGAACTCTTATTGCCCCGAGCGCATTACCGTGCTTTGACCAACTATTGGGTCTATTGCTTGATTGAATGGATTGTGGGACCCAGTCGTCATAACGAGGAGAACAATACCCTCGACTCATCTCTTCAAGACGACCCATCCTGCAATTGGATTCCCACTCCGGCATCGTATGCCTACGTGCTGTTGTATCCCTACACGGACGACATTCTCGATGACGAAACAACCGAGAAAAGCCACAAAAAGATGTTTATTGCCAACATTTTCAAAATCATTGAAGTGGCTCAAACCCAAGAAGAACGCATCCAGATTCTTCCACAAGACTTTGCCTTTGCGAGTTTTCGAGTCCCAAACAAGCCACTCCAAGAGCAACCCATTTTGATTCAAAAAGAACAACGTGTCTACGATCTCATTGACGTGTTGTTGGATGAAAACACTTCCGATTGTTTCTTGGCCTCTCTGCGAAATGTCAATGCCGCTCAAATGGAGAGTATGAAACAAAAACGTCCCCTTGCCCAAAATTTAAAACAATGCGCTTTGGAAATGACCAAGAAGGAAAGAGACGAAATCTGGGACATTTCGGTTCGCAAAGGAGCCGCCGCGTGTTTCCCCGTGGCCTATCTGCTGTACCGTGATGGTGTCACGGCCGAAGAAGCCGATATTATCGCCATTTTGGGTGGTATGGGCCAACACTTGAATGATATTGAAGGTATTTTTGATGATATGGAGGAAAAGTCCTTGACGGCGGCTCTCATTTCCTATTTTCGACATGACGATTCCATCGACCGCTACGTCGATCGTGTTTCTGCCTACCTGCGGACACTGTTAAGAACCGCACCCAAGCGCTTTCCAACCTTGCCGCTCGATCGACTTTTGTCCTTATTGAGCGTTATGCAAATTCGACTCTTTGGTACATCGGCCCTCCTGCACGAGAGAAGTCTTCCCAGCGGTATCCTTACCAAGGAGTGTATCCAAGCCCTTGAGCATTGGTTGCGTGTGGACATGAAATACCTGGCCGAGTTTGCCAAGGCGGAACAGGAACTCTGTGGTGGCGTCCCGGAACAGTATCCAAGACGCTACCAAGGACAACATCAGCTATCGTCGCCGCGGAAATATTTGGCCTTTGTCAAACATATACTCACCGGATGGATGCATATTCAAGGTTCTGGTCAGCAGCAAGAGACCGACAAGGACTTGAAAACGGTCACTAGACAGAAAAAGATGGAAAGCCCATTGCAGCCGCATGTGTTGAAAGTTTGAAACCGAAAAGCAGCGGTCAAGATCCCTCCTTTCGCGTTGAAGGCAACGTGGCAAGGCAGTGCCAATGTAGCAAACATCCAAACCTTAGGATAAAAATACAATGCATATCACAGAATCATACAAGAGTTCTTTCAGATGTATATTTCTACATGATGCTGTTTTGATTATGTCACATGGTTCAGTAGCTATCGGTCGGTAAGAGGAGCAAAAACTGCACCGATAAGATCTTTTTATTGTGTATGTAAACCATATGCTTTTGACGTGTCAGCATGGACCTAACGTAAAAACATTCTGCTAGACTAATAGCTCTAGCTACTGTAGTTATGAATACGCCAACACACATATTCCCTTGGTTCTGGGCCCTAGAATACTGATGAATGACTTGCTTGGTTTCGAGTCCCGTCAGAGGCCTACATCTTGGCCGCTGCGTGCTTCCATGCAGGTTCCTCAGCAGACATTCACAGGGTGTCAAAAATAATGCAACAGCTTACCTAGTACTGTAGTAGCAGCTGGTAGCTAAGAGAAAACACATTTTTGATCTGCCTTAGGAAACCCCTTTACCAAGCAATTCTAATCTCATTGTGTTCACTTGTGAACTTGTGTTGTCTTTTGTGTCAAGTTTGACAACATGTTTTGTTCTGTTTCCACTTTGTTTGTTTTGATGATCACTGTTTGTGAACAAACATCAGAATGGACAATTTAACTGTTTGTCACAAGTTAAAAACTGGATGGCATTGTTGCCCATTAAAATGTTAAATTCAATTTAGTACTTTATCCAAATAAAGATGTGCTGCAAAAAATCACAACTGTTGCATTTTGAAATGTTAATTTTTCTTTGCTTGCTAACTTTTATTGCTTTGGACTTGCATAAATCAGAACACTAGTTTGACTATTTAGTTCTCACTTTTGGAGCAAACACTGTTGTTGTTTTCCTTCTTCAATTGAAGCCAGAATTCAGCTCTTTTAAGAAGATTTTATAATTGTGCAGTTAAATCTTAAAAATCATTAAAATCACAATTTGAGACAAATTTAATTGAGCACTTAACATTCTGGACAACATTTTGTTCATTTGCATTTGTGTTCTATGAAAGAATTTTGCACGTGTCACAATAAAAACACCCAGAAACAAATTTGAGCTAATGTTTCAAGCAGAGCATTCTACCCTGGTTATTTTGTTAAACAAATGATAAATTCCACCAAAAAAGAAAACTGCAAAATGCTTAGCAAGCAGTGAAAATGCGGCACAGCATGACAAGAAACACACAGTGGAACATTGATAACAAAATTTATGAATTGGCTGCTCCTTCCACTGATAGCAAAAATGAAACGAAATGGAAAGGCAATGATGCTCTTGACTTTGAAGGCTTTCCTACAGTGTTGCTAAGCAACTAAAAGCTTTATCTCGTGCTGGACCAACACAAATCAGAGTTGTTGCTGCAAAGTGAGCCTGGATATTTAATCCTACTGTGCACACATGATGAGCCCAAACAATAAATATGTAAATTTCAACAGAGAACATTCCATAAAGCATTCCTAAACAACTGAAAATTGGTGTTCTAGAAGCATTCACTACAATATGACTAATGATACCAAATTCTGATAGAATTATCACATAAATGTCCGAAGAACAAAAATAAATGCTGACATAGCACAGAGTCTCCTCAACCTGCTAGGTAAAAAAAAAGTGTTAAAATTACTATCATTTAAAAAATTGTAATAACCCCTGCTAGCTAGTGCTGATAAAGAAAGCAATTGTGCAAATGCAGTGATAAAAATAGCTCATGCAAATAGAAGTAATCTGTGAAAAGATTTTTTTTTGTTGGCACATGGGTCATAATGCAAGTAAGGTTGATAGCTCCTAAAATACAAGATGCCCCTGAAAGATGCAAACTGAAGATTGCTAAATCTGCAGATCCTCGTGAGTGAGCTGTGATGCTAGATGAAGGAGGATAAATGGTCCAACCTGCACCTACTTCACAAAGAATTGATTCTGCTAATAACAGACTAGCACATGCCAGAAGGCCTGAGCTGTCTGAATCAAATTTTTTCAAGTGCAAATGAACTTTCGTGACAAGCTTCTTAATCCACCGTGACGTTTGCAAGGACATCTTCTATGCGAAAGACAAGGTGCACCCTTGACACTCGTTCAAGCACTGACACAAGTTTGCATCGATGCACCTTTGCGACCGCGTCCTTGCGTGACCGCTGGACAGCGTTGCTGTGGTGATGGATCTTCTTCTCCCTTGGGAAGGGAGGAACTGCTGTCCATCATTCAGGAAGCTAAGATTGGTCAAAGACTTTGATGAGGAAGACATTGATGAGGAAGACATTGATGAGGAAAACTTGGACAAGGACATCCAAAATGAAATGAAACCACTGCAGAGTGGCACTGGGAAAGACAAGTCATCATCCACCACTTTGCCGTCTCAAAGACTCCAGCAGTGTGTGCCTGCCTTCACATGATCATCCACATCAATTTGCAGAAAGCCGTTGCAAGCAAACTGCCAGACAACCCTGCTCATTGTTGTCAAAGTCAGTGTGTTCCACTCGTTTTGTTTTCACGTGTTGCAAGCAACATGCATCCGTGACATCACGGCACCTTTGGCACTTGCACGATGTCTCGGTTTCTGACAACACTCAAAGACGGCTAGGTGTGCACCAGAGCAAATCCATCTTTTCTCTGGAGCAATGCGACCTTTGCTGACAGAAGAAGGAAAAGGGACAAAGGATGGGCAGAAAGTCAGGATTCGTTTGATGGACAAACAACCGTTCTTGTGTTGCCAGACATGTCAGAATTTTTGAATGGAATGGAACCGGAAGATTTGGACGGAGGAAGGGGACTCGGATGTGGAAAAAGTAGATCACCGCTTTTTTCATGAAATTGTCTGATTCGGTTGTGCTTTGCTTGTCCCAAAAGAAACTTTCATAGCCAAGCTTCTTCCGTAGCATGCACAGCTTCTTTCGCAGTGCGAGCCATGCAAGTGCGGGGTCTGTGTCCAAACTTTCTGACGCTTGACTAGTCTAGTTGCTCCTAGTGTTCTTTTTCAAGCAGCCATCCAGCTCGACCGGTCTCTGGCTAGCCTTTCGGTTTCACTCGAGGGTAAGGAAAAATGCAGCGACTGCCGTTGCTGTCCATGCTGGCCAGACAGACAGCAACAGTTGCTGCCCTGCTGTTGTCTCCTGCAATTTCCTTTGTTTCTAGCCGTTGCAGTGTGGCGCGCGAGACAAATGAGCAAAATCACTGGGCACTGAATTTTCCATAGCAAAAACATATGAAACAGCGGGATGACACAGTTTGAGAGCATGCAGCGCATTCTCCGACATTTTTTGCATGACTGAATTTTCACCAGGTGTTGTCGGGCAAAAACAACACTTTCCACAGTCCCCGGGTGCAACATTCAACAGTGAACCGGGTCACAATAGGTAGATTGTTGGCTGCTGCATCCCATGTAAAATGTCTTGTCTGCATGCTGCAGGTGCAGGTTCTACTCTGACATGTCCTTAACAAATTTTTTTAGTTGGCTGTGGCCAAAAATCGATCATTTGAGGGTTTCACCCCAGATTTACCCAAAGAAAGTCTGTTAAGGACATCTCAAGCTTGTTGGAGCCACATCAGAGTGCAATGAGTGTGCTTTGCATGGGTCATCTGGCTGGAGAGTGCACCAGTTCTTCCAAAAGCCTGGCAGAAGTGCAACGCGGTGACACTGTGGTTTTCCCCCGATGACACGGTGACAAATTTCCAGTCGTGTCAAATCACCCAAATTTCAGCGAGCACTCGCTGGACATCATTAAAGCCAATGTCTCAGCTAGTTTGTACAAGTTTACCATGTCCTTGCAGGGTTAGGAACATTTTAATGTGGTAACACACTGGTAAAAGGATACGGTAAGAAACTGGTTATTCCATGACTTAGATTTTCTCACCTCGATCGATCCCATGGTGTCCTCACGTCTTACAGTGCCTGGTAGTCGCACAGTGGAGCGCCTCAAAACAATTCTCGAGAAAATGAACAGGTGAGCGTCTTTTTTCTATATTGCGAGGCACGAGAAATAATTAACAGAGGTCATCTTGAATGAATCTCTACCAAGAAAAGTCATTTTCCAGTATGACCATGCAACATGATACAACCGCGTTTCTCGACTCATACACCAACGTCCACAACCAAGATCTCTGGTTCACCAAAAAAACACAAAAGTAAATTTAGTCGAGATAAACTGGAGCATCTGGCAAGTGTAGCTAGCTAGATAGTAGTGACTATATCTGGCAAATAGTCTGCTGATATCGAAATAGCATTCTTGAGAGTTTGGTATCCTGGGATATTGATTATCCGTGTCCTACAAATCAATTGTTTTGAAGCAATACTTTCCTTGCGAAACCTTTTGGACCATCCATCCATCCATCATGAGCAGTACTCAAAACCGCGGTCCTTCCCGAACCGCTTCGGGCAAAGCTGCCATCGAGGCTGCCGCTTCTGCAGCAGCCGTGACCCCTCCTACACCCATTCAAGAAGAAACCGAGTGCAGCACTGGCAAATCCCGAGACAACAATGTGTTTTTGAGTGGCATTTCCAATAAGTTTTTGGCCAAATACCCTGTAATTGCTCAATGGAAGAGTCGCCGTGCCTTTGTGACGGCTCAATATCAAGTCCTTGGTATTTTGGCTGTCGCCTTCGTCTTGAATCGTTGGCCCGTGAGTTATCCTCGGGATCAAAATCATAATGAAATGATGTTTTGGGTCATGTGTGCCGCCTTGGGTGTAGTATCCTACTACACAACCAAACACGAAAAAGGAACACGTGGTATTCGACTCTTGTCGCGTGACCAAACCGAAGAATGGAAGGGTTGGATGCAGTTTGCCTTCATCATGGTAAGTATAAAATGTAGTTTTGCGGATGCAAATATTTGGTTTGTTTGTTTGGTGAAGTGGCAAAACTATAATGTGTCTTGACTCACATCATTCAAACTGATTTCCCATTCTTTCTTTTTTCAGTACCACTACTATCGCAACTGGTCCATCTACAATGAAATTCGTGTCCTGGTGTCGGCCTATGTCTGGATGACTGGATTTGGAAACTTTTTGTACTTTGAGAAAACACAAGATTTTTCGTTGGAACGTATGGTATCCATGTGGGTACGAATCAATTATTTTCCTCTCATGCTCAGTGTATTTTTAAGTGTCAAGTTGGAATTGTATTATGTGGTCCCACTCCACACCGTCGGCTTTTTCATGACCATGGCCACTTGTTACGTTGCCAAAGCCTTGCGCGCAAAATATCCTCAAAAACTAGACCAGTTCAAGAGCAACCTTGCTGCCATTGGCATTTCGTTGTTGCTGCACATTATCTTTTTTGAAACCTCCGCGTCCGGTCTTTTGACCGCGATTTCTCCCGAGTACGAATTCCGTTTTCAAACGGATAAATACTCGGCTTGGTTTGGAATGTGTTGTGGGTTCATGTGGGGCAAATTCCAGGCGTACATGCAATGGTGCTATGGTGAGGATGCCTCCGAGACTGCCATTGCTAGTGGTGATGCAGAAACGGATAAAAAAGCTGGAAACCCCAAAAAGCAGCAAGCCATGTACCTTCAACGAGGAGCGGGAGTCGCCTTGTTGCTTGGATGGTACTTTGCCTTTGGCAATACAGCGGACAAGCACACGTACAACCCTCAACACCCCTATATCTTTTGGATGCCCATTGCGGGCTGGTTGATGCTTCGCAATTCTTCCAAATACCTCACAGAGCTGCACAGCACAGCGTTAGAGTTTATGGGACGCATCACTTTGGAGACGTACGTTTTGCAGTTCCATGTCTTTATGTGTCGCAATGTGCAGCACATACCGGTTGTGATTCCTGGTAGTGGAGCGAACGGATTTGCCATTTTGAAGCTGGCCAACATGCTGGTGACCGGGGCTGGCTTTTTTTCTCTGGCCTGGTATGCCCGGCAAGCTACGATTGTCACGCAAGATGCCATTACAGAATTGGTTGGAGATATGAAGAAAAAAGTAAAGTGGTGTGGTGGTTCTTCTGATTTAGGCGGTGGCATGATGACAAAGCCAACCCTTGACATAATAGATGAACCGGATTCTCCTATGATGACGCCCCAGAAGGACAAGAAACAAGAGGCATAAATATGTGTGTGACAAGTGCATGTGATTATACTTCCTTTTGCATTTCATTGTGAGCTTCAAATAATGTGTATGGGGTAAAATAAACAGTATTTTGAAAAAGAACTGCATTGGAGTGAAGCTTGTCGAGAGAGCGATAGTTCTTTGTTTTGGTTAGATATTACAGTACCTAGAATTAACCATAATCGCTTTCTGTCATCAGCCCGCAAAAGCATTCGAGCAATCTACAGGCCGAACTCCGAAAAAAAGTCCACTGGCGGTGGCTGCACACGCGTTGTCGTCGAAGCTCTGCCGTCATTCCTAGTCGTAGGTTCATCAAAGATCATCAGGTCCGCTTGGGGTGGAGGCGGCGGTGAGTTTGCTGCCGGCATTACTGTGTTCTTTGGCGCAAAACGATGGCGCTCGTACTTGTCCACCAAGAACCGCCGCCATTCGCCATCTGGTGCATTAGGCAAAGGTCGATGGTCGCTGCCGCCATAGATTTGATTGGCGTGTTTGTTTCCAACTTCTTGCATTCGTTCCACTTCGTCTGGTCCCCACAAATACGTCCCAGTACATCCCTTTGGCTTGGATATGTGAGTTCCAATGCCTCGGTGATGGGAACCACATTTGATGCAAAGAAAAACACCAAGATTCACCGAAGCCCACTGTGTGCCGTGGGCATCACAGTCGGCGCATCGTTTGTTTTCGCTAAGACGGCGCAATCGATCAATTTCTGCCACGGCCAACGTTTCATTGTAGCGCTCAATCATGGTTTTGTCGTACTCGCTTCCGAGTTTGGATTTCCATGTCGTACTACTAGACATGTTGTCAGTTGCAGTGTTTCTATCGTTGATGCACTATGTAATAGTTAGCAGGTACGTAGCGTGATTTGCTGGTTCGATGGTTTATTATGAGACCGCAACGCGCCAAACCACCACCATTTTTAAGTCCCACCAATGCAATGACCGTCCTGATTGTGTCCTGTTTTCTCTTCTGTCGTTCATGCCCGGTGATGCTACGTCCACTACTACGTACATGTTTGTCTGTGATTGAGCTCGTGTTCTCTACCATGCTACCAGTTGAGTACAATTTTTGGCACCGTCAGCTACCGGCTGCCGGTAGGTAGCATTGTTACTGCCTAGTAGTTAATTAAGTAGTCTACTAACTAGCTACAATACCGCCGGTGACTTGCTACTAGCTAGGGGTCCGAGCAATCAAATGGCAGAGGAGGATGGGGTAATTAATAAATCGGTCGCACAACGGTCCCGAATTAACTTGCTTCAAAATAATCACCAGCCACATTTTCATCTCAAATCCACACTTCCATCGCCAAATAAATTAATCTATGCCAGACCAAATCGCGACTAAATCAACGAGAAATCGCGCTTGGGTCAACCAAAAATGCCAAAAGTGTATTGTATGACAATAATTATAGTCATCATCCAAATTTAAAGGCCTGGTGATTTCCTAGCTTGATTTAACCAAAGCGTTCAAGAGCACACTCCAGTCATACGAAACAAGCACCAGAGAGGCAGCATACTCACCAGACTGCCCAGAGCATGGGTCTCTTTTCGTATTTCCCAGGGTTTTCTTGTTTCAGTTCCTTCTGTGGTTCCAACACTTGGAAAGAATACCGTTCGTGTTTAAATCCGAATGCCATTCCGCCTAAAGAACAAATAATAAAAAATGATGCGATTCATATTGGGGTCGATTTTGAGCTCGGTGGAACAATAGGATACATTGCCGATGCCACCAAACCAAAGGTGAATTTAATCAATTCTGCTGATCAGGGGCGAGAGGTTCAAATGAGTTTCTATGCCGAGCCAGTTCCCTACAAAGTAAGCACAGAGGAATATCCGGACGGAGCTTGTGAAGATTTGTTTCGCGGCGATTGGCCATGGAATCCTATTGGCGGAGGAGACATTGAAGGAAATCCCAGCGATATTTTGGAATTTTCAAAGTCTTCTACAAGTATGCACGTATTGTCTCGGCCCAAACAATGGGCCTGCAGAAGGGTTGCATGTGAATGTACATTTTCAAAGACGATCGAATTTCCCATGCCGGGTCAACCCGTTGTAAAGGTTACAGCTACTTTGAACAATGCGCGGACCGACGACTATAATGAGGCAGTTATTCGAGACCAAGAGTTACCAGCAATGTACACCAACGCCTTTATTCCCAGGCTCATCACTTACAACGGCAGCAACCCTTTTACAAACGAGCCCGTCGTCGAATATGATGCGAGCTTTGACAATAGCCAGATCTTTCCTTGGATTCCAGGTAGATTCCCAGCCACCGAGCACTGGGCTGCCTTTGTCAACGAAAACGACTGGGGCCTAGGACTGATCAATCCAGCAGAGTCGGTCTTTCTAGGAGGTTTCTCAACTCCAGACGCAAAGGGATGTGGGGGACCCAAGGACGTTCCGACTGGGTACATTGCCCCTGTATCGCAACATGCCTTACCGAGGGATGTAACCTTTACTTACGAGTTCTATTTGGTGGTTGGTACTGTCGATTATATTCGGGAAAAAGCTACAGAGATTGAAGCCGCGACACGAAGAGACAGAACTGGCGATTGGGAACATGCCGGTACCTTGGACCAGCACGATATGTTACGGCATCCAGGATTGTTGCCCCAGTCAAGTGTAACCTGATAGAACCAAAAATGAACTTCTACTAGCGTTGTTTCTCAGTCTTGACATGTAGGTAGCGCGAGCACTTTTAGTTGCTCCCGATATCTCCACTCTATCCGGGAATCTACAACACAAGTCTTTTACTCTCGTTTCCCCCCTTTGCAATGGCATCTCCTGTCCGTATAGCCGTTAGCGCTTTGCCACTCGGGGGTACTACTAGTAGCTCTTGCAGTCGCGACTTCACTTGGACTTGCGTGTGTAAAGAACCTGCCGGAATTGAGCATCTAGTGTAGTCTGAAGCAAAATAGATATCAGTTTTTTTTCAAGATGGTCTACAAATGTCTATCCTTGTAGAGACCCATGTTCTTTGTTCATCAAAAACATGCCTCCACATTGTTTTGTGGTGCACAGCCCATTAGAAACCATATCAATTAAAGGTCATGCAACCCATTGCACAGTTTGTGATTATTTCTAGCTTCAGTGTCACTGCAGAATTGCTGGCAGGTGCCCAGGCCCTTTCCCTTGCTGACAGATGTCACTTTGAACTCAGCTTGGCTGATCTCCTTGACAAGTCAACACAATGCAAGAGAAACTGGCTCCTCGATGTTCTAGCAGAGAGGCAACAAGCTCACTGTGATGGCATCCAAACTCCATCTGTTGCCAACTCCAAACTGATCCAATGGATGACTACTGGCAGAGCCTCACAGTGCACACTCTCATCCCAACGCCCCATCCTTCTGGCCAAATCTTAGTCCACAGTCAATCGGGACCAAAGATGCCTTTTCTTCAGCTGAAGATGACCATTGCAATCACTCTGAATGGTCAAGCTCTTCGCTGGTGTTTCCAGTAGCACAGAACCCTACAACCCTCACACAAAACCCCCAACAAGTCTATCGAAACTGCTCCCACAAATGGATATGTAGATCAACCCCAGCAAAATGCAGCACGATGGAGTCCCCATGATGTAGATCGACCTGTTGTGCTGCTGGCTGCAATTTGCTCTGCAATCTCATCATCTCACAATTGCAGCAACCAACAACAAATCTTCCGACAATTATGTCAATCACCATGGCCAACAACCTCATGCCAAATCCTGATGACGTCATGGCCATGCAAAGCTAGGAACAACCCACAGACCTTCTTCACGCAAGAAACCTTCTCAGATGGCTTCGGAGCAGCATTGCTGGGCGAGCTTGTCATGCATGTTTCAATCCCAAGACCAAGGTCAAGAACGTTCCTATGCTTGCTCACATCATTTGGTCTGCCATGGAACAAGAAACACTGGATGATTTGATCACATGCAGACGTGTCAATGCCATTTATGTCTGTTTTCATCACAACTCTGCTGGAGCAAATGGATCCAATTCAACTCCAAAAGAGGTCGACTTTCGGTTTTAATTGTTGTTTGTGTGCACATCTCCCAAGTGAATTTTGAAGGAGTTCCAGGATGTGCTTTTGTTCTCCCTTGCCTTCTGTTCATTTGGTTTTGATCACATTTTGCAAAGACACACTCAATCTTATCCTGCGAGCAATGAGGGGTCGCTCTTCCACATCAAATGTCTTTTGAAGTTTCTTTCGAGACTGTGTCGGGTCACCACGGGCTGCAGTTTGCCCTGATGATGCTAATCTTTGAGTTAACAACAATTGTGA
>ENA-ORBV01005505-ORBV01005505.1-microbial-mat-metagenome-genome-assembly--contig:-NODE-5505-length-23248-cov-4.501748_pt1 | contig 23248 bp, 19 predicted proteins | sample MGYA00237777_ERZ505514 | MGnify/ENA primary metagenome ERZ505514 (study PRJEB26160, sample SAMN06269048) | microbial mat metagenome | isolation source: Oligotrophic lake microbial mat | place... | reverse complement strand
GTCGCTTCCGGATTCGCGGACGAGGTACGCCTCGCCGAAACGCGAGTGCGACTGGCGGCCGATTCACTGCAGCGCGCAGTCGAGGCATTCTCGCAGCGTCAGCAGGATCTCACCCCGACACAACGCGAGGCCGCGACGCTGACATTGCGGGCGCGCGAGTTGCAGCTTGAAGACATGGTACAACGATTGAATGCGTCGGTCATGCAGCGACGTGAGGCTCTTCAGGCGCCGCTCGCCGCGTGCGTGCGGCGCGCCATGCGCGTGGTACAAGAGCGCGACGGCTGGCACGCAATCGTGGATCGGGACGCACTGGGCTCGCTATTTGTCTTGTCATCGGAGGCAGACATCACGAGGCAGGTGCTCGATGTGCTCAGCGGTCTGGGCACGGAAGGCTGTCTGACCCGGTAGCTTCAGGCATTCGCGTCTCCTCGGGCAGCGAGGTCGCCTCCCCCAGCCGGGTGTGTCTGTTTCATGCTGAGCTCCGTCAACTACAATCACCTACGCTACTTCTGGACCGTCGCGCGTGTCGGTAGCGTGACGGCCGCCGCACGCACCCTCAACCTCACGCAGCCCACCGTGAGCTCGCAGTTGCGACAGTTTGAGCGCACGATCGGTGCGGCGCTCTTCGAGGGTGAGGGGCGCGAGCGGCAACTGACGGAAGCCGGTCACCTGCTGTTCCGTTTTGCCGAGGAGGTATTCTCGCTGGAGCGTGAAGTGCACGACGCGTTTGCGGGGCTTCCCACGGGACGCTCGTCATCGCTGCGACTGGGCGTGACCGACGGGATACCCAAGCTGCTGGTGCACCGCTTTCTGGTCCCGGCCTTACAGCTCCCGGAGGCGCCACAGTTGGTGGTCCGCGAGGGGACCCCGGAGGCGCTCCTTGGCCTGCTCGACGATCGCGCGCTGGATGTGGTCCTGCTCGACGCGCCGGCCGCCGGCCGCATGACGGGGCGCGCGCATTCCCTGGGCGAGTCCGAGGTCGCGCTCTTTGCCAGTCCGGATCTCGCCCGCACGTACAAGCGCGGCTTTCCCGGCTCGCTTGTGGGCGCGCCGATGCTGATGCCGCCGCAGGGCAGCGTGCTGCGGCAGGCACTCGACGCGTGGTTTGCGGTGGAGGGGCTGCATCCCCGCATCGTGGCCGAGGTGGATGACAGCGCGCTGCTGAAGGAGATGGGACGATCCGGGCTCGGACTCATTGCGCTGCCGGTGGCGATCGCAAAGGACGCGCGGGCTCGATACGGTGTGCGGCAGGTGGGCATCGTGGAAGGGGCACGCGTGATGTACTACGCGATCACGCTGGGACGGAAGATCGAGAATTCCACGTCCCAGTTGATCGACCTCATCACCCGACAGCCCCTCACACTCTGAGCCTAGGCGGCTGGCAGGCGCGCCGTTCGCAGGTAGTAGTGCGCTTGCTCCGCGCGCCCCACCGCCGCAAACAGCCGTGCCAGACGTACACGCACGTGCACACTGCTCCCGGTGCGGAGCGCATCTCCCGCCTCGGCCAGCTCCTGGCAACAGTCGTCATGCGCGCGGGAGAGCATCGCGATGGCATGCACGTTGGCCCGACGGACCTCTGCGGACAGCGAGTCCAGCAGCAGCTCGAGCTCGCGCGTCGCGCCGGTGAGAACTTCCGCGATCCGGTCGAGTACGCAATTCAGTTGCGACGCGCCCGGGTTCGGCTTCCCCGTGAGCGGTTCCGTGCCCGGCGCGGTGACCGCCTCATGCGCCAGGCTCGCCACGGCCATGTGGTAGTCTTCGATGCGTTCATGGTGCACATGCACGGGATGCAGCGTTCGGGTTGGAGGACGCAGCAGCAATTCGCGGGCAGTTCGGTATGGGAAGCGGGCGCGCATGTCGTTCTCCGTTGGCGACAAGGTGAGGCAGCATGTCAATGCTGCGCTTCTAACCTGTCTTCGGCCCTGCTCGCCGCCAAATCGAAGTACTCACCGTCGATGGTAGAGAAAATCTTTGGTGAACGTCCGGGTGGCTGAATCCGGAGAGCGGCTTGTCTATCGAGCGGCGTTCCGGCGAGATCTGGCAGGTCTACATCGACGCCGCCATCACCGCTGTGTTCAAGTCGAACTATCGCCTCTTTTCGGTATGGGTCACACGCGCGGTAGCGATCAGGCGCGCGTCCGCGTAAGCTGCATGCGGATGGTTGAGTTGCCGCCGGACGTTCCCTGCGGCGGCGCGCCGCGCACTACCCGACTCACCATGATCGCTCTGACCAGGCTGCTGATCCGCATCGCTTGTTGTATGCTGCTGGCGCTGCCTGCGTTCGTGCAGGCGCAAACGCCCACGGATATTCGCCTCCGTGTGTTTCTCGACTGTCCGTCAGGCGGGTGCGACCGGAACTTCATCGTCAACGAACATCCCTTCGCCATCTGGACCCAGGACCGTCTGGACGCTGACCTGCATCTCCTCATAACGCGGCTGACCACGGGTGCCGGCGGCCGCGCGTACACGCTGCAGTTCATCGCGCAGCGACGTTTGGCACCCGCGGTGGATACGCTGCAGGTGAACGTGCCGCCAAACTCGAGCGACGACATGCAGCGTCGCGCGCTGTCGCGCAGCATCAATCTCGGACTCGTCTCGAACGCCGCGCGCTTTGTGGGCAGCGATCAGTTCATCGTCACGTATGCGGCGCCTGAAGCTGACGCGGCGGCCGATGCGGCCGGACTGAGCGACCGCTGGAATCTGTGGGTCTACCGATTTCGACTCAGCGGCAACGGCAATGCGGAAAGTCGCGCCAGCGAATACGAACTGTCCGGTGATTTCAGCGCGACGCGCGTCACCGAGGCGTGGAAACTGACGTTCGATGCAGAGAACGAGTATCAGGCCCAGCGCTTCACGCTCCGCGATGGGACAGAACGTCAGTTTGTGTTGCGGAGCGCCGAGCTCAACGCCCGCGTGGTACGCAGTCTGACGGAGCACTGGTCTGTCGGTACGCAATTCAACGGCGGCCGCTCCGAGTTCCGCAATCAGGATGCGTCGGCGGGCTTTGATGTCACGGCGGAGTACAATGTGTTTCCGTGGTCAGAGGCGACCAGTCGACAGTTGATTGCGCTGGTCGCGCTGGGCAGTCGCTACTACGACTACCGCGAAATCACGCTCTTCGATCGTACCACGGAGCATCGCCCGGTGGCGCAGGCCGTGATCGCGGGGGAATCACGCATGGCGTGGGGCACCATCGACGGCTCACTGCGCTACACACAATTTCTGCACGATTTTGAGCGCTACAACCTGTCCTTCTTTGCCCGCACCGAGTTCCGCCTCACGCGCGGGCTCTCGCTCGATCTGAGCGCCCAGGCGGCCAAGGTGCAGGACCAGTTGTACTTGCCGCGAGGCGAGGCGAGCAACGATGAAGTACTCACCAGGCAGCGCGCGCTGGCCACGGCGTATCGGCTGAGCGCATCGGTTGGCATCAGTTTTACGTTCGGATCGATCTACAATACCATTGTCAATCCGCGACTCAACGAGCTGCGGAACTGAGGAGCGCGGCGGCGCGGCGCCGTCGATCGTCCCGGCCGGTCAGCTACGCCCGGATTCATGGTCCGTGAACGCTATTGCTTCAATCCACTCACGCGATACACCGTGATGATCTGCTCATCATCCGGCCCTTTCCCCATCGCGAACAGCTGATCGCCGGCTACCTGAATCAGTCCCTGCAAGGGCGGCAACTCAACACGCCCGAGGAACGCGCCCGCCGTACGGTACACATCGAACGTGGCGCGCTGTCGCCACACCAGCAGTGGTCGTTTGTCACCCGCAGCGCGCGGCGTGATGTCGCGCTTCTCCGCCGTCGCAAACATCGATACCCAGATGCGACCGTCGAGATCAACCCTGATGTCGTTGAAGGCCGGTTTCCGGCTTGGAATCGTGTACGTGAATCGGCCATCATCCTGCTTCGACATGTACGTCGCCCACTGCGCCCAGTTCGCGCGCTCGCCCGACGTGAGGGCGACGGGTGTCCACGGTGGCTCCACTACCCGTGGCGCGCCTTGGCGTGGCGTGCTGGAGAAGCGCATCGTTTCGCCGGTGCCCGAGACAATTGCCCCAGTGGGAGATGGCACGACCACAGGCTCGGGGAGAAACGCCATGTGGCCTTCCTCGGCCAGCATCAGATAAAAGCCTCGCGGTTGTGGCTTGGCGAGTTTGGGAAACACCACGGGGATTGAGTCAACCAGGCGGCCGTTGGTATCGAACCCGAGAAATCGGGCGCCGGCAATTGCGTCGGGCCCTTCGGATCCCTCACGAGCGCCGGGTTTGCGCACGGAAATTCGTACGAACACTCGGCCGGCGTTGTCGGCGAAGAACGATGCCCCACCCCAAGATGTCGCACGAGGTTCGCTGATGGTCCGATAAAGCTTGCCCGAGGGTGCAAACAGTGTAATGCGACGAACTTACCGGCCGCGTCGTACGCACGCAGTTGATGATCTTTTTGATCGTATGTGTACATTCGGCCACGCCTGTCCGCCGCAATCTCACCAAGTTGCCCGAACGCATATTCGGGTGGCCCGTCCAGCGTGCCGATGGTACGAATGGGTGTGAGTCGGACGCCCGGCTGTTGAGCTGATGCGGCGACGGATGGCGCCGGTCGCGCCTTGGCTGCGGGTTGGGCGTACGACACACACACGCTGGTTGCACACAGACCGAGCGCTGCGCCGACTCGAATCATGTGGCGCGACATTCCGACAAGTTCAAGTGTGGTGGGCATGGTCCCGAAGTGTTGGGTGCACGATGTCGATAACAACATGACGCCCAACCGAGACTTCGTCCAGCGGCGGAAACCGGCTACCAACCCGCTACACCGTCAGCGTCCGCAACACCTGTGTCCCACTGCGGCTCGCCGTGATCCGTGCACCGTCCCGCATTTCCACGCAGAGCCGCGCCGAGTCAAACGGAATAAGGGCCGCGACATAGTCGAGGTTGACGGCGTGGGATCGATGGATGCGAATGAAACGCCGCCCGTCGAGTTTCGTGAGCAGCGCCGCGAGCGTGATCGTGAGCACATATCGACGGCCGCGCGAGAAAATCGTCACGTAGTCATCTTCTGCTTCCAGCCGCTCGATCTCCTGCACCATGATCGGGACAATCCGTCCGCGCTCACGCACGAACACACGTGTCAACGCGCCATGCGTGAACCGGACTCGTTCCGCCACCGACGTGTCGTCACCCTCGATCGACAAGGAACGTTCCACTCGCGCAACGGCCGTGGCGAAGCGTTCCGGACCAAACGGTTTGAGCAGGTAGTCGATCGCGCCAAGCTCGAACGCCTGCACGGCATGCGCGTCAAACGCGGTGGTGAACACGACGGCCGGCCGGTGCGCAATGCGTTCGAGCACTTCCAGTCCATTCAACTCCGGCATCGCGATATCAAGAAAGATGATTGCCGGCCGGAGCCGGTCGATGAGCGTCACGGCATTACTGCCATCGGCCACCTCGCCAACCCACAGCAGGCTCGGCGTGGATTCGATCAAGCCGCGAAGATGCAGCCGCGCCAGAGGCTCGTCTTCACACACGAGCACGGTGAGCGGAGCGCTCATAGCGGGAGGTAGACACTCACGCCGAACCCTTCACCCGCGACCGCGCGCACGTCGACCCGCGCGGTCTCTCCGTAGAGCACCGTCATGCGCTGCCGCAACGCATGAAGTCCAACGCCCAGTCCACGCGTGTCGTCGTGCGGCAACGATCCCGGTCCATCATCGCTCACTTGCAGAACGAGCTGCGCGCCTTCAATGCGTCCACCGAGTCGTACCACGCCGCCGGCGCTCCGAGGTGCGATGCTGTGTTTCACCGCATTCTCCACCAGCGATTGCAACACAAAGCTTGGCACACGCTGACGTAACGCGTCGGCTGAAATGTCGCGGTCCACACGCAACCGTTCTCCAAAACGTAGCGACTCCAACGCGAGATACGCGTCGGTAAACGCGACCTCATCCGCGAGCAGTACTTCGTCGCGCCCTCCCTGACGCGCATCGAGCACATACCGCAGCAACGCGCTCAGTCGCTCCACCGCCAACGCCGCCGCGACCGGATCGTGTTGAATGAGGACGGTAACGGAATGCAGCGTGTTAAAGAGAAAGTGTGGGTCGAGCCGTCCTCGGAGCGCTTCCAGTTCAGCGCGAGCCCGCTGCGCTTCGACGTGCGCCACGCGTGATTCCTGCGCGCGCCCTCGCGCCGCAGACTGTCTCGCCCAGGTCACCCCGCACAGCGCGGCGTAGATCAACACGCCCTCAAAAGTCTGCCAGTGCAGCCAGGCGGCTACCTCTTCGCCCACGAGTTGCCAGCTGGTCACGCTCTGGCGGACGCCAAGCAGGATAAATCCGTCCCAGAGGCCCGCATAGATGAGCGCCATTCCCGCATGGACCAGAAAAAATCGCGGCGTGGGACGGTCGGGCCATGTCCAACGCTGTGCAATCCGCACCACGCCCACGCCGAGGACCGCTGCCCACACGATTGTGGTGAACGCCGCGTTGATCGCGGTGCCCGCCGAGACTTTGCCCGAGGCGCCAATCAGTGTGGCGTACACCAACACCAGTGGCGACCATGCCGCCGTGTACCATGCGCTCCAGCGGAGCCACGTGATCCAACGGGGCGACGCTGTCATCGGGGGGCGCCGAGCGCTGGTCGCAGCTCGTCACGCACCCAACGGTACTCGGGAGCAATGGCCAGCGCGCGATCGTACGCCGCGCGGGCCGCGCTCACATTCCCGCGATCCCTTTCCATTTGTCCAAGCCATGCATACGCTTCGGCGGCTCCCCACGACGGCAGTGGACGCGCCGGTTGATCCTTCGCGAACGCGGCAATCGCTTCTTGCACCAACGCAAAGCCTTTCTCTTTTCCGCCTCCCCACATGGACGGCGTAAACCAGGCGCCGATCCCGGCCAACAGCGCCACGCGCGGATTGTTCGGCTCCAACGCGCGCGCTTTGGCACCGGCTTCACTCGCGGCGTTTCCATAGCGCATGCCATTGATCATGCCGGTTCCGGCAAGCACGCCCAGGCAAGACGACAACAACGCCTGAGTCTCGGGCAGCGGTCGGGCCGCAGCCGAACGCTCGAGCAATGCGATAGCCGATTTCAACTTCTGCTCGGTCGCATCTGATATGTCACCGTCCGGGTCGCGTCCCATTGTTTCGCGATACAGCCCATACGCACGATAGTGCAGCAGCAAGGGATCGTTGGGATACGCCGTCAGCGCGCGTTCGAGCATGACCCCGGCACTGGCCAAGGCCGCAGCATCGTTCGCGAGCACGGCGCGTTCGATGTGTGTTTGCGCGCTGTCGGCCCATCGCGCGGCGCCGGTGAGTGGCGCCGGAATGGACTGTGCGTACAAAGGCGGGACGGTCATGCACGCGAGCATCATCGTGCTGTTGACGATACGTCGGGTGCACTCAGTAGAGAAGCGTTGCGCCGGCATAGAGAGCTCGGTTGAAGGGAGCAAGGACCGGCAGACGCTCGCGATAGTCGGCACTCCACCGATAGCGCATCACGTTGCCGCGGTTGAACAGGTTGGACAGGTCACCCCAGAGCACCATGGCGCGTCCGCCGCCAATGGGCCGATACCAGCTCGCAGAGATGTCGCTGCGCCAATACGCGGGCAGTCGCTCGCCATTGGGCGCACCAAACACGGGCAGTCGCTCCTCGCCCGTGGGTTGTGTGCCGACGATATCCGTGAACGGGCGTCCGGTGGCATACCGTAGCGCGGTGTTCACCGTCAGGCGCCCAAAAACACGCTCGGTAATCCAGCTCACGGAGTGTCGGATATCGCCGATGGCTGGTGCGTCGACACCAGTGTCGGGGTCGTCTCGACGGGAGCGGACGACGCTCCACGCAAGGCGGCTCCGCGTGGCCGTACTGAACCGGGTGCGCAGAAAGATGTCGGCCCCTCGGGCATGGCCGCGGCCATTGCCGGCCGCTACGAAGTCGCGGGTGAACTGCCAGAGATTGCTGTAGGCTTTGTCGTAGAGTTCGACGCGTAAACCCACGCTGTCTCCGCCCCACTGCGCGCCCACGATCGACTCGCGGACGCGCATGGGCGCGAAGCGACGGCCGTTTTGTTCCGGGCGGAAGAAGATCGGTTCCGCCACCTGATGCAGCACGCCGAATGCTGCCGTCAGACCCAGCGTCCCGCGCTGCCAGACGGCAGAGACGCGAGGGTCAACGGTGCGGATACCGGTGATGGTGGCGCGGTCCGTGCGCACGCCTGTGATCACGCGGAGGTTGGGTGTCTGGCGCACCGCCGCTTCAACGAAGGCGCCGGTTCGGTCGCTCCGGCTAGTGGCCACAAACAGCGTGCGCTCCGGCGCTCCGCCGTCCACCAGCGCGCCCGTGTATCGGGCGTCGAGCCGTTCCAGGTCGCCGCCGAATCGCAGACTGATGCGCCCATCGGGCTGCCAGCCGAGCGAGCCCACCAAGTGTGTCACGCCGAGTCGGGTGCCGAGTTGGAGGGTTTCGAAGGACTCCGTGCGATCGACGCCTGAGCGAGCGAGCGTAAGGGCCGGTCGCCATTTGGTAGCACTATCGCGCCATGACAAAACCACCATTTGCTGACCTGATGTGGCTGAATACGATGTGCCGCTCCGTACGCCCGCATTCCCAACCCCGAAGCGCGACCGGTCGCGTAACCCGAAGAGGCGGATGCGTCCGGCGGTCCCGCTCTGCCACTCGACTGTGCCGCTGAGATCGCCGCCCTCGGGGGGCGGATTGTACGGCTGCGTTTCTCCGAAGATGGCAATGAGTGGGGCCAGTGCGCGGATATTGGCATTAGCGCGCACGCCCACACGCTTGTGTGGCGCGAGTGCGGCGGCGAGGCCCGCGCCGCCGATCGAGGCCGTGGCATTGCCCGTTGACGTGAGCGGTCGTCCGGCCGTTTCCATGCGCACGAGTCCCGAGAGCGCATTGCCGTACTGCGCGCCGAACCCGCCGGCCGAAAAGATGGTGCGATCGAGCAGAAACGGGTCGACGGTGGCTGTGACGTGGCCCACGGGATTGTCGAATCGCGCCGGGGAGAGCAGCCAGGCGTCGTCGAGCAAGACCCGCGTCTCGGTCACGTCGCCGCCGCGGACGAAGAGGCCACTGCCCTCGTCGACATTCTGCGGTCCCGGCAGCGTTTGCAGCGCCTTGGCGACATTCGCGGCGGCACCCGGCGTCTGCGCAATCTCCAGCGGTGTGAGCGAGGCGGTCCGACCCGATCCCAGGGTGTACTCGCCGGCCGCGACCACGGTCAGCGTGGACAGCGAGGGGGGCATGGGCACGAGTGTCAGCGTCACGGCGGTGTCGATCGGCAGCACGATGTCCACAGCCGCCGGCACGAAGCCCACGCGCCGAGCGACCAAGGTAGCCACGCCGCGATACGCGGAAGAGAGCACGAACTGTCCCAGACTATCCGATGCGGTCTGGTCCTGCGTTTCGAGGAGAACGATCGTCGTGGGCGGCGCCGGCTTCCCATTGGGCAGCTGCACCTGCCCGCGCACGACGGCATTCGGCGCGCCTTGCGCGCGTAGCGTAGTGGTCAGGCTGGCGCATGCCAACACGAGCAGGGCCACGATCGTGTGGAGCCGAACTACGGTACTGCGCTCGGCGAACCGACGAAGAGTGTTGTGCATACACCGGAGCCTACGGGCCTGGGCACGTGGTCGGTGTCAGCGAATCGGTGAATAGACAGATCGGGTCGGTGAATGGACGGCGACCGTGAATGAGTGTTCTGTAGCAGTGCGCGCACAATCGTCGCCGCAAGCTGTTGAGCCCGCACAACGAAAACGCGAACATGCCAGAGGTAACACGCATTTCCTCACGTCGTTGCCGTTACAACGCAGCCGCTTCGCCGACGTCGCGTACGTCAGCGTAACCGGTGGCGGCGTCACGACCGTCGGTGGAGGGGGCAACCGTCAGCGGCCGTGAGCGACGCGAGACAGGCCGGTATATGCCTTGCCACAGCTGTTCGCATCACGGGCACGCTCTCCTACACTCCAGTCCCAGGACTCATGAACGCCATTACTCGTGCGATCTGCCTCGTTGCCGTCAGCAGCACCTCGCTTCTCGCTCAACCATGGGCGGGCACCTTCACCAAAGGCACTCCGGCCAGTATGCCCGGGCTGGCGCAGAGCGGGTTTGGCGTGGGTCCGTACAAGGGAACGCTGACCGCTCCCGGTGCTACAGCCCGCGTACTGGCGGACATCGCCACGGCCAACGCCGGATTCAGCTTCTGGTGTGTTGACGGCAAGGGCGCGTTCCAATCGGACAACTCCGTGACCGTGCAGACGATTGCGTCGCTTGGTACTGGCGATCTGAAGTCAAAGCTGTCAAAGGCGGCCTTTGTCACCACGCTCTATCAGGGGTTCGGCGGCACGATGAACGGGGCGAACATCAGCAACTTCAACGCGGCCATCTGGCGCATCATGGAGTACACGCCGGCCGGACTGGTGCCGGGCAACGCGACGACGGTGGACGACTATATGGCCGCTGCAGCGGCAGGCTACGGCACTCTGGATCTGAGCAACTTCTACTACGTGCAGTTTGATGCATCGGGGTACAAGCAGGGTGGCGCGCAGGAGCTGATCTTCCAGGGTGGTGGGGAGCCGTTCACGACCGTGCCGGAACCCGGCACCTACGCGCTGGTGACCGTTGGCCTTTTTGGTCTCGCCGCCGTTCGTCGGCGCCGCGCGACGGCGTAGCGCGACGGCGTAACGCGACGGCGTAACGCGACGGCGTAACGCGACGGCGTAACGCGACGGCAGTTCGCATGGCTGTAACCGACGGCCGTCTTCTGATGCTGAATCAGGAGGCGGCCGTTTCGGCGCGGGAGCGAATAGCTTGTATCGCTGACGTCTTTACGACGCGCTCTCTCGTGGCGAACCCATCTGCTCCAGTCGCTCAGGATCCGAATGAAACCATACGAACAACTCGGCGAGGCGCGCACCCCCAACGGCAGTGTGCTCGCGCTCTACCGTCACGATGGCGCGTATCTCATTCGCGCCGACGGCGTCGAGCTCATGTCCACACGCCGGCACCTCTCCGAAGACCGGCTCGCCGAAGTCGCGTGCGTGCCACTGCAGTCCACGCCCAGCGCGCGCGTGTTGATTGGTGGGCTGGGGCTCGGCTTCACACTGCGCGAGGCGCTGCGCGTGCTGCCGTCCGATGCGGAAGTGGTGGTGGCGGAGTTGCTGGCCGAAGTGATCGAATGGAACGCGAATGCCGAGTACGACCTGTCAGCGGACGCGATGCGCGATCCACGCGTGCGCATGGTGCACGATGATGTGGTGAACGTGCTCGTGGTCAACCCCGGCGGCTTTGATGCGATCATGCTCGACACCGACAACGGACCTGACGGCATGCTCATGTCGGAGAACGCCCGGTTGTACATCGCGAAGGGCATCGTGACCACGATTGCCGCACTGCGACCGGGCGGAGTGATTGCCTATTGGTCGGTGGAGGACGATCCCAGGTTCGCGCGCGCACTGCAGCGGGCGAAGCTCACCGTCGACACGTTACGAGTGCGCGCGCATGAGACGTCCGGCCCGATGCATACGCTCTACGTGGCCCGGCGGAAGGCGTAGCGAAGCCGTTGGCACTCGGTGCGCGGCGTGTGCTGTGCGCGTGCGCATTGCGCGAACTGCGCTTACGACGCTGCCACCAGTCGCGCGATCGCGCGCAGCCCGTCATCACCCATGTCAAGACTGTGTTCGTTGACGTACAGCGCGATGTGCGCCGCACACACCTCGTCCGACATTTCCTGCGCGTGTGCCCGCACGTAGTCACGACTCGCGTCGGGATGGTCAAACGCCCACTGCACCGATGCGCGAACGGCCCGTTCGGCTTCGGCGAATGTGACGTCATCGAGATCATGACGTGCGCAGATTCCGGCGAGCGGCACCGGCAGTCCGGTCTCGGTTTCCCACCATTCGCCAAGATCGGCAACTTTCACCAGTCCGTGTTCGGCGAACGTGAACCGGCTCTCGTGAATGATGAGCCCCGCGTCCACCTCGCCGCTGCTCACCGCCTGCAGAATGCAATCGTAGCGCATCTCAATCACGTGCTGTAGCGGTGGCAGGGCCAAACGCAGCAGTCGGTACGCCGTGGTCGCACGTCCCGGTATCGCCATGCGTCCGCGTGCCGCGGCCTCACGCGATACCGGCGTGCGTGAAACGACCAGCGGTCCCACTCCATGGCCGAGCGCCGCGCCGCTGCGCAACAGGCGATAGCGATCGCCGACGGCGGCGAATGCACCGACACTCAGCTTGGTGAGATCAAACTCGCCGGTGTGCGCGCGTCGATTCAACTCCTCGATGTCGAGCAGGACGGGCTTGATGCGAAACGGCGCGTCAACCAGACCGTGTGACAGCGCGTGAAACGCAAACGTATCGTTGGGGCACGGCGAATAGCCAAACGTGAGTTCACGCATGCGTATCAACCGTTGTGGGTATCGCCCGGAGCAGCGCCGCCACGAGCGCGGGTGTGGCCGCCGTGATCGCGTCAAACGCACGGTCGAAGTGCCAGCGTGTGCGGTCGGATTCTTCGATGTCGTTCGAAATCGCGCGCACTTCAATGGCCGGTACGTTGGCAAGCTGCGCCGCTCGCAGCACTGCAAATCCTTCCATTCCCTCCACGTCGCAGTCGATTGTTCCGCCAACGCGCGCACTCGTACCAATTGCCAGCACCGGTGCGAGCGGGAACGCTCGCTCGACGGCCGCACGCAGCCACGCCGGCGCCGACACCACGGTCGGGGCCCACGTCGTCGGCACCATCAGATCGCCGTAGCGCGACTCGCCGCCGATCACGAGCGACGCGGGCGCCAGCGCACGGGCGCGTCGGGCACCGGCGATGCCCACGTGCAGGATCGCGACCGGTTTGTGCGTGGCAATAGCGGCGGCCGTCGCAGCCGCGGCTTCAACCGGCCCCACGCCGCATTGCAGCGTGCGCCAGCCGTTGGGTGTCGCCAGTTCGCGCGCCGTGGCGGCGACGACAAGGATTGAGTGACGGTCGATCATATTACTGGTGGAATTTAAGGAGTCACACCGCGCCCTGCCGGCGCGTCACCGCGCGCCCTGTCTCATGTCGCTGCATGTTGTGCTGGTTCACCCGGAGATTCACTGGAATACCGGCAACGCGGGGCGCACCGGTCTCGCGACCGGCGCCACACTGCATCTCATCGAGCCGCTCGGCTTCTCGCTCGACGAGCGGGAAGTCAAACGTGCCGGGCTCGACTACTGGGAGCATGTAGACGTGCATGTGTGGCCGAGCTGGGAGGCGTCTGAAGCGGTGCTGCCCACGCACCAGCGCTTCGCCGATCGCTTTGTGACGATGCCCATGCACTCGCCGCGCGTGCGGTCGCTCAACCTCTCCTCGAGCGTGGCGATCGCGGTGTATGAGGTGCTCCGGCAGATGCGTGAGGCGGAGCGGTAATGCGGCCATCCCGGTTGCCATCCCACTGGCGCCGGGCTCTCTTGCACACGAGGAGCACACCGATTCGCCGCACTGCACCAACGTATCCATGACCGATCCAACTGCCCATTTGATTCCAGGCCGCCGCGCCTTCGACGGCGCTGACACCATCTTCACGATGAACGCCGCCGCGCAGAAGGCCGCCGCCGCAGGCGTTTCCGTGATCAATGCGACGGTCGGCGCTCTGCTCGACGACGACGGTCGCTTTGTGGCCCTGGACACCGTGATGGCCCAGTACGCGCAGCTCACGCCGCCCGAGATCGCGCCGTACGCGCCCATTACCGGTGACCCGCGCTACCTGTTGGCGCTCACCCTGCGCCATTGGCCCACGCTCGAGAGCTACGGTGTGGGCGTGGCCACACCGGGTGGTACGGGCGCGCTCGCATTCAGTGTGCGCAACCTGCTCGAGCCCGGCCAGCGTCTCCTCACGATCGCGCCGTACTGGGGACCGTATGCAACGCTCGCGATCGAAAATGGTGTACAGCTCGACACGGTACCGTATCCGGCGCCGGGCGAAAATCTTGACATTGACGCGTGGCGCACGAAGTCCGAGGAGATTCTTCGCACGCAGGGACGACTGCTCTTCTGGCTCAACGATCCGTGTCATAACCCGAACGGACGCAACCTGTCGACCACCGATCGGCGGGCCGTGTTGCAGCTGCTCCGGGAGCTCAGTGCGCTCGGACCGGTCACATTGCTGCTCGACTTTGCCTACCTCGACTACGCGCGGGACCCGCAGACCGTGCGCGACGCACTCGACGATTATCGCGCATTTGGCGCGGAAGGCACCGTGCTGGTGGGCGCGAGCCTGAGCCTGAGCAAGGCGTACACCCTGTACGGCGCCCGCGCGGGAGCGCTGGTGTTTCCGTGGAGCACCGATCGGGCGCTGGCGGCGGCGCTCGCCACAAGTTGTCGAGGCACATTCTCCAACTGCGCCCGCGCGCCGATGAGTGTGTTGCTGCGTATAACGGCCGATCCGGGGGCGCAGGCTGCCTTGGCCGCCGAGCACGCGCATTGGAGGGAGGTGCTGACCGAGCGGGCCAACGCGCTCGATGCCGCGCTCAAGGCCGAGGGGCTTGCCGGTGCGCCGTGGGATGGTGGGTTTTTTGTGACACTGGCGACAATCGACTCGAGTCGGGCGACTGAACAGCTCATGCGCGATGGCGTGTTTGTGGTGCCGATCCCGAAAGGCCTGCGTGTGGGGATCTGTGGGCTGCGCGCGGCCGACGCGCCGCGCTTTGCGTCAGTCATGCGCATTGCGCTCGCGGACTAGTCATTGAGGCCGGTTCGCGTGTAGCCAGTAACCACCGTTGACGGACACGTTTCGTCAGCGCCAGTAGGCGAAGGCCGTGCGCGCGCAAACTATTTGACAGCGCTGAGCTGCGGAGATATGGTAGGGCACTCGGTACACTGGAGACCCGATTTGTCTCGACCGGTCCGTCGGACCACTGCAGCCATAACGCTCCGCTCGCGATGCGTGATCATCGCGGCGGAGCGTGCGCGTCTCAGCCCTCCCTATCGAGCCCACCCAGCGAACGCGGCGCGACATCGCTCCGAATGGCGTCCGCGCCGTCAGTCGCTGATCACCACCACCCGGCCCCCTTCATGATGAAGCAACGAATACTCACGGTGTTGCTCGGCACACTGCTCGTCGCCGTGCCCATGCACGCGCAACAAAAAACCGTGACCGGAAAAGTGACCCGCGATGGCAGTGTGCCGCTCTCCGGCGTCTCCGTCGTGATCAAAGGAACGGCGCAAGGCACGCAGACCAACAACAGTGGTGACTACTCGATCAACGTGGACGTTGGGCAGACGCTGCAGTTCCGCCTGATCGGGTACGTGCCGCGGGAACGTCTGGTCGGTACCTCGAACGTGATCGGCGTGCAGATGGACAAGACGGCCACCGACCTCAATGCGGTGGTGGTGACGGCACTTGGGCAGACAGCGCGCCAGCGCAGTATCGGCACCGCGCAGCAGACAGTGCTGGGTGCGGATCTCGCGCAGACCGGACGCGAGAACTTCATCAATGGCCTGCAGGGCCGAGTCGCCGGTGTGGAAGTGGTGAGCACCTCCGGCGTGCCGGGCGCGTCCACCTCGATCACGATTCGCGGCGTCAGTTCCATCAGCAGCAGCAACCAGCCGCTCATGGTGATCGATGGGCTGCCGATGGACAACAAGACGCTGAACACCAACGTGCTCGCGTCTGATGCGCCGGGCTCGGTGAACGCCTTCAACAACCGGGGCGTTGACTTCACCAATCGCGCCGCTGACATCAATCCGGAAGACATCGAGACGATGGTCGTGCTCAAGGGTCCGGAAGCCTCGGCGCTCTACGGCATTGATGCCGCGAACGGCGCGATCGTGATCACCACCAAGCGTGGCAAGGCTGGCACGAGCGGCCTGGAGTACAGCACCAACTTCCGCCTCGACAACACGCGCGCACAGCCCGTGATGCAGCGGACGTACGGACCCACCACGGTGGACGGCGGCGAGATCGGCTCATTTTCGTATTTTGGGCAACCGTACGCAGCCGGCACACCATTTTTCAATAATGTGGACGGTTTTTTCCAGACGGCGTTCACACAGGCGCACAATCTGGCCTTCAGCGGTGCCTCCGCGGACAACCGTATTAACTACCGCGTTTCGGCCGCCGCGAACCGCCAGGAAGGCGTGGTGCCCGGCTCGGAATACAATCGCATCACACTCACCGGCTCGTCTGGTGCGCAGGTCACGAGTTGGCTGCGCTCCGATGTATCACTCCAGTATTCGCAGGCGGGCAATGAGCAGGCTTACAAAGGCGCCAACGGTCCGCTCATCGGCTTGTTGCTCTGGCCGCAGACTGACAACGCGTCCGAGTTTCTGACGCCGGCCGGCAACCGCCGACGCATCACGCTGCTGGCGGCGTCCGGCGAAACGGACAACCCGTACTTCAATGTTCTCCGCAATCGCATCAACTCCGACAACAACCGGTTGATCGCCAACGTGGGCTTGATCGTCACACCGTTCTCGTGGGGCAACTTCCGTTCGAACATCGGCTCTGACGGCTACACCAATGAGAACCTGATCCTCCGGCATCCGGAGAGCGTGTACGGCATCACGAACAACGGTATCCTCGATGTTGCCACTGACGTCACGCGCAACATCAACGTGCAGAATCTGTTCAACATCAATCAGTTCAACGTCACAAAGAACCTCTCGCTGACGGCGATGGTGGGCAACGCGATCAACGATTCGCGCTCGCAGACCAACGGTCTGGCCGGACAGGATTTTCTTGATCCGAACTTCGTCTCGATCAACAACACGAACCTGCGGCAGAACCGCACCGTGCTCTCGCAGCGCCGCTTGGTCAGCGCCTTTGGTAGCATCTCGGCGAACTACCGTGACTACCTGTTCGTCCAGGTGACGGGCCGCAATGACTGGACGTCCACGATTCCGCAGGAGCGGAACTCGTTCTTCTATCCGTCCATCAATTCGTCGTTCATCTTCACCGATGCCATTCCGTCGCTCAGCAACTTCATGACCGGCAAACTGCGCGCGGGCTATGCGGAAGTAGGCCGCGACGCCCGTCCGTACGCGTTCCGACCGTCGCTTGAGTTCAAGACCACATCGTTCGGCGGCTACGGCTACGGCTTCACCGGTCCGAACATCAATCTCAAGCCGGAGTTCGCCCGATCGTATGAGTTCGGTACCGAGCTCGGGTTCTTCCAGGACCGGCTCGGCCTCGACATCACGGGCTATCGCAAGCAGACGAAGGATCAGATCGTCAATGACATCCGCGGCAGCTACGCCACCGGTTTCATTCTCTTCAACCTGAATGGCGCCGTCACCCGGAACGAAGGACTCGAGATCACCGCGCGCATGACGCCGCTGCTCAGGAACAACTTCTCATGGGACGTGCTGGCCAACTTCGACCGCTCCCGTGGCCGTGTGCTCGCGCTGCCCAATGAGCTCCCGGAGTCGTATGTGTCCGACACCTGGCTGTTCGGCAACGTGCGCAACGGCACCGCGCCGAATCTCTCCACCCGTTCAATGACCGGTCTGTTCTATTTGCGGGATACGGTGCCGGGGCGACGGGAGTTGTTGATCGATCCCACCTCCGGCCTGCCGATCCGCTCCACGTCGTTCATTGACGCCGGTTACGATCGCCAGCCCGATTTCACGGTGGGCATCACCAACACGTTCCGCTACAAGCGGCTCTCGCTCAACTTCCTGATCGATCTCCGCCGCGGCGGCGATGTGTTCAACGCCACCGAGCAGTTCCTCACGGCGCGTGGACTCAGCGAGCGCACGCTGGATCGTGACGTACCGCGCGTGATCGATGGCGTGCTTCGTGATGGCAAGGAAAACACTGCCAATCCCACACGCAACACGATCGTGGTCATCCCCTCCGTGCAGAACTCGTTCTACACCAACATCAGTGAAGAGCTGTTCATCGAGAAGGACATCAACTGGGTGCGACTGCGCGATGTGACCATGCGCATGACGCTGCCGGGCCGGCTGGTCGGCGGCCGCGACGCCAGTGTGTTCGTCACCGGCACCGACCTGCTGCTCTTCACCAACTATTCGGGGCTGGACCCGATCGTGAACGGCAACACGGCCGCCGTTGGCGGGTCCGGCGCCGCGGGCATTGACTACGGAAACTTCCCGATGCCGCGCGGTTTCGCGTTCGGCTTCAAGGTGGCGTACTGACCATGCGATCCCTCTCAGAACGCGCCGCGCCCCGCGCGATGCGCATGACACCGCCTACATCAAAGCCCATGAAAACACTCACTGGAGTGCTGCTGGCCGGCGCTCTGGCCTTCACCGCCAGCTGCGACGACTTCCTCAACGTCAACATCAACCCCAACGCGCCACAGGAAGTCTCGGCCAATCTGTATCTGCCACCCTTGCTCTACTGGATGGGCACATCTCCGCAGTTCGATGGACGCTTTGTCGGCCGTTACACGCAGCAGTGGTTCATCGCCGGCGGATCGCTCAGCACCTGGGACCGCATGGGCTACGATCCGTCCAGTGACAACGGTGCGCAGCAGTGGCGCGACGTGTACTGGAGCCACGGGCAAAATCTCGTGGACATGATGCGCATCGCCGGCGCCGAAGAGCGCTGGGACCTGCTTGGCGTTGGGTATGCCATCAAGGCCTGGGGATGGATGGTGCTCACCGACCTGCACGGCGAGATCATCATCAAGGAAGCAATCGATCAGACCAAGTTCAGCTTCAACTACGACTCGCAGGAGTTCGCCTATCAGGAGATCGCCGTCCTGCTCGACTCGGCCATCACCCTGCTGCAGCGTACCGATGGCGCCGTGGATCAAGTCTATCTCGGTCGTACCGACAACTTCTATCAGGGCGACCGCACCAAGTGGCTCAAGTTTGCCTACGGGCTGAGGGCACTCTCGCTGAACCACTTTTCCAACAAGTCGTCGTACAATCCGGCGGCGGTCATCGCCGCGGTGAACAGCTCTCTGGCGAGCAACGCCGACGACGCACTCGCCGGGTTCCCCGGCACAAACAACAACGACCGCAACTTCTGGGGCCGCACGCGCAACAACATGAATGCCTACCGTCAGACGCGATTTGCGCTTGGGCTGATGGACGGCACTGAGTTCGGTGGCGCAGTCGATCCGCGCATGAGCCGCATGCTGTCGCCGGCGCCGGATGGTGTGTATCGTGGGCTCGATCCGAACGTGATCGGATTCGGTGGCTTGCCGACGGCGTCGCAGCCGAACAACCTGCAGGGTTATCCGGGAGCGGGCGGACTTGGCTTGCCCGGACGCTACCTGTTCGCGGATAAGGCGAAGCTACCCGTGATGACATATGCGCAGCTGCAGTTCGTGAAAGCCGAAGCCGCGTATCGCGCCAACGACAAGGCCACCGCACGGTTGGCGTACATTAACGGCGTCTCGTCACACATCGACTTCGTGAACGCACGCAATACCGACGACGCGCAGGCGGTGACAGCGATCTCCGCGGCGGAGAAGGCGGCGTTCCTCGCGAATGCTGGGGTTGTGCCCATCAACCCAAACAGCCTTACACTGACGCAAATCATGTCGCAGAAGTACATCGCGCAGTGGGGCTGGGGGCACAACGAGTTGTGGATGGATATGCGTCGCTACAACTACACCGACATCGATCCGGCCAGCGGCAAACAGGTGTTCCCGGGCTTTACACTGCCCATTAACCTGTTCCCCGACAACAGCGGAAAGATCGTGCAGCGCATTCGACCGCGGTTCAACTCCGAGTACGTCTGGAACATACCGGGGCTGGAAGCCATCGGCGCACGTGCGCTCGACTACCACACGAAGCCGCTCTGGATCACTCAACCGTAACCATCCATGAAAATTCATAGATCTCTGGCGCTGCTACTATGCGCCCTCTCGCTTTCGGCCTGTGAGAAGAACGCCGTGCAGGACATCACCGGCACACTGCCCGGCGCGCGCATCAAGTTTTTTAACTTCGGCGTGAACGCGCCGCCGGTGAACTTCTACGCGAACGACACCAAAGTCACGGCAATTAGCTCGACGTCTGGCGCGGAATCCGTCCTCGGTGTCGCCTACGGCGCCGTGGGAGCGGGTGGACTGTACTCGGCGATCGAACCTGGGCAGTACACGTTCTCGGGGCGCATCGCGGCCGTCGTCGACAAGGACCTGCCGATCTCGTCGCTGTCCGCCACGCTGGAGAACGGAAAGTCCTACTCCTTCTACCAGAGCGGCTTCTACAACACCACGTCCAAGACCGTCGAAGGTTTTTTGCTTGAGGATCCGTACGTGGATCAGGACAACTTCAGTACAGCCCAGGTTCGGTTCGTGAACGCGATTGCGAACTCCTCGCCAATGACACTTTACATCACGGGGACCACGCCCGTGACTGCAGAAGTTGCCGTTGGAGGGCCGGTTGCCTACAAGTCGGGCAGCGCATTCGTAGCGGTGCCTAACGGCGTATATAGCGTGGCCACCCGCACGACCGGCTCCGCCACCAACGTGATTCTTCGCACCGGTGTGTCATTCGTGGCCGGACGCATTTACACGATCGGGGCACGCGGCGACATCACGGTGACGTCAACCACTGCGGTCACTCGTCCGTTCCTCGACAATACGATCAATCGTTAGTCAAACGCACGCTTGCAAAAAAGGGCCCCGGCGAAACATCGCCGGGGCCTTTTTGCGTGCATTCTCTTCTTGCTAGCGCGTCCAGAATACGATGCTGCCACACTCGCTGAGTCCAGGCACAAACTGCGGCGGCGCCTGCGATTGTGAATACACCTCGATACCCTGAATGTCCCTGGCCGGCACAAGCAAATCGATGTCCGACGCGCTCACCCCCACCATCAACGAGCCGTTCAGATACACGGCCGGATCACAGCTGTCGGTAAAGATCCCCTTCATCTTCACCGTGCGATCAATGCCGGCCACACCATCGACGGCAAGCCCCGGCACCATCATGAACAGGTCGGTGGTGACCGTCGGTGAACGCTTCGCGATGTCCGCGGCCGTCAGGAATCGGCCCAGTCCTCGGCGGCTGCGTTCGCGAAACCCCTCGAGATTGCTGAACCGATCGTACTGCGCGACCACCTTGAGCGTATCGATCACCGACTTGTACGTCTTGAGCGCCACCCGCACCGGCGCGGCACCGTCCACCACATTCACCGTGCGTCGCTCGGGATAGAAGCCGACGGCGCGGATCTCCAGCAGTCGTGTGCCGCCGGGCGCGTCGGCAAATGTCCATTCGCCACGCGCGTCGGCGCGGACCTGCGGGCCGTTCGCAAAAAACACCTGCGCATCGGCGAGCGGCTTCCCGTCAACCGCGCTCACCGCCGAACCACGCAGCCGTACATCGCCAACGTTGATGCGACGAACGCGAGGCGACGCGGAATCGGGCTGCGCCGCGGAATCGGTCGCTGCAGTAGTCGCAACCGACACGCCGCGCACGCGGCCGAGATACAACTCCTGTCGCAGATAGCCGTTGTCCGGTACCTGCGCTTCGACGAAGTCGGTGCTGTCGGCGCCACGATTGGCCATGAGCACGAGCACTCCCGGACTCGGCACATCGCAGAGTGAGTACCAGCCGTTCTCCGCCGTGGTCGCCACCCGTCGCACGGTGCGACGTCCCACGCTTCCCCGGCCCACCGTCATCTCAATCCATTCCGCGGTGACGGTTGCACCGGCCAGCGGCTCCCGTGTGCGGGCATCTCGCACCACGCCGGTCGCGACGGCCGCCGCATTCCTCGCGTTGGACACACCACACATCGCGGCACGAATGCGCGTGGGCGCCGGAATCGCCAGGTCCACGCGCACCTCGAGTTCCCCCGCAACCGACACGCTGCGCGTCATCGGTGCGAGGCCGAGCGAGTCGAGCATGTCGTGAAAAAAACCGAGGGTGTAGCGGCCGTTGGGAACGTCGGTGAACGCAAAGCGGCCCAACGAATCGGAGATCACGGTCTGTCCGAAGTTGACGAGCGAGTCGGTGGCCACAAGCTGCACGAGGGCGCCAACGAGCGGTTGATTGCGCACGCTGTCGTGCACGACGCCCGAAACTCTGGTGCTTGCGTGGGCGCGTGTATTCAGACCTTCGAGCTCACCGTTGACCCGTAGCATGCTCGATAGCGGCTCCGGACGTACCAGTGCGGCCACAAGCGAGAGCATCATGGGAGTGAACATTAACGCCAGCGGACGAAACGAATGCAGCACTGATCAGTTGCCTCGTGAGGGGAGAACAGGCAAGCTATGCGATTGGGCGCGCGCCGCCACGGTGACGCCCCTCAACCGCTACCTCCTGAATGATGCACGCTCTCTTCGTACTCCGCAGGCCGATCGCGCGATCCCGGCCATCCAGTCGCTGGCTGGTGGCCTGTCTGGCGCTGTGTTCCACAGCGGCCGATCCGTCATCGCTCGCTGCACAGCAGTCCACTGCGCCGCCACCTGCGGCCCAGAACCCGTCGCCCATGACGGAGCGCACACGAGCACACGAACGGCTGACCGAACGGCCACTCGCCGGATTCGCGCGCTCGGTGCCGGGACCGGACGGCCGGCCGGTCGACATCCTGATTCCCGCGCGCACTCGTTCGCGAAACGAGTTCGACCTGGTGATTCACTTCCACGGGGCAGCATGGCTCGCACATCAGGCCGTTGACTCGCGCGGAGACGGTGCGGTGTCAGCCGTGGTGAACCTCGGCGCCGGATCAGGCGCCTATCACCGTGCGTTCTCCGACCCCGCGGTGTTTGACTCACTGCTCGTGCACATCGCGCTCGAAGTGTCGGCCGCTCGTGTACGGCCCTCGCGAATTCGACTGCTGACGCTCGTGGGATTCTCCGCGGGCCATGGCGCGATTCGCGTGATTCTGCGAGAGCCGAGACAAGCGGCCCGAGTGCAGCGCGTGCTGCTGCTTGACGGTATGCACACCTCATACGAACCCGAGGGCCGCCCACTGGCAGCGGACGGTTTGCTCGACACGATGAATCTTGTCGCCTTCCGCGACTTCGCGCGTGTCGCGATACGAGGTGACAAGTCATTCGTCATCACGAACTCGGAAATTTTTCCGGGTACGTTCGCCAGCACCACCGAAACCGCTGATTGGCTGCTCGAGTCACTCGGCCTGCGTCGCACGCCCGTGCTGAAGTGGGGGCCACGTGGCATGCAGCAGCTCAGCGAAGTGCACGCCGGTTCGTTCTCGGTGCTCGGTTATGCCGGCAACACGGCCCCCGATCATATTGATCATCTGCACGCGATGCCCGAACCGCTCGCGCGCGTGCAGATGATCAATATGATCGGGGGCCGTGTTGCCGGCATAACCGAGCACCGAGAAC
>ENA-ORBV01005504-ORBV01005504.1-microbial-mat-metagenome-genome-assembly--contig:-NODE-5504-length-23248-cov-11.764361_pt1 | contig 23248 bp, 26 predicted proteins | sample MGYA00237777_ERZ505514 | MGnify/ENA primary metagenome ERZ505514 (study PRJEB26160, sample SAMN06269048) | microbial mat metagenome | isolation source: Oligotrophic lake microbial mat | place... | reverse complement strand
CAGGTCACCAAGGCCGAGCAGGCCGTCGCCGGTAAGACCGCGATCAAGCGGAACCGCTTCGTGAAGCTTGCCGGTGGTGACCGCCCGGTGAACCGGGACCTGGAGGCGAAAGCCAGCGCCCTGGCCGGGCTGAAGGGCTACGTCACCAACCTCACCGCCCCGGACCCGGACTTCGTGATCGGTGCCCACCACCAGCTCTGGCACATCGAGAAGTCGTTCCGGATGTCCAAGCACGACCTACGGGCACGACCGATCTACCACCACAAACGCGAGTCGATCGACGCCCACCTCACCATCGTGTTCACCGCCCTGGCCGTCACCCACTTCATCGAGGACCGCACCGGCTGGTCGATCAAGAAGTTCGTCCGCACCGCCCGCCGCTACCGCACCATCAGCATCAGCACCGGCAAGCACGAGCTGACCGCCGAAAACCCACTGCCCCCGAATCTGCGGGACGCCCTCTCCATGATCAACTGAACGACGGGGTGCGCACTAAAATTGAGCAAAGTCAGGCCGCCTCTCGCCCGTCGTCGGCCCGATCGTGCACCTGGTGATCTCCCAGTTGATCGGCGTGTCCTACGCGGTGCTGTTCCGGCGCCGCCGCTTCGACCTGGCCTCCGGCATCGGCTGGGGCGTGTCGTACGGGTTCCTCTGGTGGGTGTTGGGGGATCTGACGCTGTTGCCCGTCCTGACTGGCGCGCCGCCGCAGTGGAGCGCTGCCGGGATCGCCGCGGGCTTCCCGTCCCTCGTCGGCCACCTCGGCTACGGCGCCGCGCTGGGTGCCGTCTACTACCGGCTAGAGGAGCGCACCAATCCGTGGTGGTTCCGGCGTAGCACCGCCGAGGCCGAGCGGGTCGCGGCGCAGCAAGACCAGACGCTCGGATCTGCGCAGCACTGTGGGCACTGATCGTGATGTTCGCGCTGACCGTTCCCGTGCTGGTCAGTCAGTGAAGCGGCAGGAGATCGCGAGATCCGTGATCACCGTGCTGTTCTAGACTCCCGATTCCCGACTCCCGAGGTAGTGACGATGAAGACGTATGACCTGCTGGTGCTCGGCGCCGGTAGCGGCAACATGCTCTTCGGCCCGCAGACCGAGCACCTGCGGTCGGCGATCGTCGAGCCGAGCCGCTTCGGCGGGACCTGCCTCAACCGCGGGTGCATCCCCTCGAAGATGTTGGTCGTCGCGGCCGACGCCGCGCTCGCGGTGCGCGAAGCGGGGCGGCTCGGCGTCCACGCGACGCTGGACGGGGTGGATTGGCCCGGGATCAGGGACCGCGTCTTCGGCCGTATCGACCCGATCCATGGCAGCGCAGTGGACTACCGCCGCAGCATCGGGATCGACGTGTACACCGACCCCGCGCGGTTCGTCGCCCCGAACACCCTCGACGTTGGGGGACAGCGGGTCACCGCGGAGCAGATCGTCGTCGCGGTCGGGTCGCGACCCGTCGTGCCCGTCATCGCGGGGCTGCAGGACGTCCCGTTCCACACCTCGGACACGATCATGCGGGTCGAGGAGGTCCCGCGGTCGCTGCTCGTCATCGGGGGAGGTTTCATCGCAGCCGAGCTCGGGCACGTCTTCGGCGCCTTTGGGACCCGGGTGACGATGGTCCAGCGCGGTCCGCGGCTGCTCATGGCCGAGGACGCCGAGATCTCGCAGCGGTTCACCGAGCTTGCCGGCGAGCGGCACCGGCTGCTGCTCGACAGCGAGGTGACCCAGGTACGGTCGCGGCCTGACGGGGGCGTCACCGCGACGGTGCGCCGGCGGGACGGCGCGACGTTGGTCGAGGAGACGGTCGACGCTGACGCTGTCCTCGTCGCAGTCGGCCGGCGCCCGAACACCGACCTGCTCGACGCCGCAGCCGGTGGCCTCGACCTCGACGCGCACGGGCACGTCGCCACCGACGACGCCTACCGCACGAGCGTTCCCGGCGTCTGGTCGTTCGGTGACGCGGCGAACCACTTCCAGCTCAAACACATGGCGAATGCCGAGATGCGCGTGCTTCGGCACAACCTCTTGCATCCGAACAACCTGCGCACCCTCGGGCACACGCTCGCACCCCACGCTGTCTTCTCTCACCCGCAGGTCGCCGGTGTCGGTCTGACGCAGGAGCAGGCCGATGCGCGGGGCGCCGCGTACGTGACGAGCGTGCGGGCGTACTCGGACACCGCATACGGGTGGGCCCTCGAGGACACCACGAGCTTCGTCAAGCTCCTCGCCGACCCGCAGAACCGGATGCTGCTCGGCGCCCACATCATCGGCCCGCAGGCCGCGACACTGCTGCAGCCCCTGCTTCAGGGCATGATGCTGGGACAGACCGTCGACCAGATGGCCCACGACGTTCTCTATGTGCATCCGGCGCTCACGGAGGTCGTCGAGCAGGCCCTGCTGGACCTCTAGCCCGCAGGACTCGGGTCGCTACGGCAAGCCAGTCGAGGACGAGCGGCTCGTCAGCCACGTGGCGCTGTGCCGGGGCTGGCCGGCGCGCACGCCAGGCTCGCAGCGGCCGTGGAGGCAAGGGCCTGAGCCGGCTGACGACGATGACGTGGCTGATGGGTCGCGGCGACGAGGTCCCCCGCGCCGAGGTCACCCGCCACCTGCAGTCCTACCTCGACTGGCACAACGACAAAGCCTAGGTGCGCAGGATCGAGGAGCACCTGGAGCACTGCCGCAGACGCGTTCTCCAGGCGACATCACGATCGGCTGCATCCAGCTCAGGATGCTCGACGCGGCCGAACGACGCTCCCGCCACAGCGAACTTCTGGAGGAAACTACTGGCTGGCCGGGTCACCCCGCGGGCGGGAACGAAGTAGCACGGCAGCGCTCACGAGGCCAGCCGCTATGAGCATGACAACGCCACCGACCAGTATCCATCGGAGCGGGCCTGACACGGCACTCGCCGTGGGCGCCGTCGCCAGCGGCTGCAAGCCTGAGTCCGGGGCGGCGGCGGACCCTGACGCCGACCTCTCGACCACCTCGCCTGTCACCGTGGCGGGCGCATCCGGCGGGTCGACCTTGACGGCGCCGACGTCCTCGACGAGCGACTGATCATTGCTCAGCCCCAGTGCGATGAGCGCGTCTTCCCATTCCGTCTGGACCGTGGCACTTAGTTGCGCTCTCGTTGACGGGTTCTCGGACGTGGCGGTAGCTCCGGTGGTGGCCGGACTGGAAGCGGGGCCAGACCCACCACCGGCAGTGGCTGGCCTGACACCTGATCCAGTTGTGGCCAGCCGCACCTGAGGACGTAACGTCACGCTCTGGCCGGGCTCAAGCCGAATCGACCGGGGGAAGCCGGTCACCTCGATGTTGCCGTCCGATAGGGTGAGCGCCAGGTCAGTGAGGGTGTACGGGATGAACGTCGACGTCGATGTGACGTCGATCCGCCAACCCGCTCCTGCCTGGTCAAGGGTAGGCAGCGGGGCGGCGTCGACGTCGAGGCCACGTGTGGTGTCTTCGGCGAGAATCAAGGTCGCCTCTCGCGAGCGGATCTTGACCCCGGACTGGGCCAGCGCTGACCCCAGGTCGCCGGCGGTGGCGACTTGCAGGACCTCCGGGGTAGCGAAGACGTACCCCAGGATTTCGGCGCCGGTGGCATTGCCCGAGATTGGTAGGGCGTACGCCTCCACGTCTCCCAAGGCTGTGGCCCGTGCGGCAAGATCTTGCCAGGCGGGGTTGTCCGCGACGCCCTCGGAAGGGTACGGGCTGCCCGGGGCGGGGTCTTGCGTCCCGTCACTGATAAGGATGAGCGATCGGATCGCGGTATCGGTGGCCTCCAACTCGCTGATGCCCGCGTCGAGCGCCCTGCCGAAGTCGGTGTAGTCGCCGGTGGCCTCCGTCGGCAGGCAGGCGAGGATTCCTGGGCCGTCGGCTGCGGGCAGTACTCCGGATCCGCATTGTCTAGGCGTTACATCGAACGCGATGAGCGACACCAGGTCGGTGGTGGGCAGGGCCTGGACAAGATTGGACACGGCAGGCGACACCTGGGCATAAACGCTCTCCGCGGCCATGGACCCGGAGGTGTCGACCAGCAGCACGTAATGAGCGCTGATGTCCTCACCAGCCGTGACCGTGGCGACGACGTCGCCGGGCATCGCCTGGGCGGGCCCGCCCGACGTGCCGACAAGGGAACCGAACGCGCTCATCTGGGCCGCTGAAACGGCGATCATGACCGTAGCCGCGGCCGCCGCATGGATGAGGATGCGAGGAGTCACGGCCGCCCAGCGAGCAGGCTGTCCGTGGCGGACCGACCAGTGCCCGGGGCTGTGGTCGCGTCGCGGGCGACGTCAAGCCGATCCAGGTCGATTCGGTCCAGCGCGTCATCGGTGAGCTCCTGACGCCGACGCCGAATCGTGGCGCGGCCCCCGATGAAGATGACGATTCCCAAGCCGACCTTGTTGATGAAATCTGCGACGTTATAGAGCAGTTCACGGAAATCCGGACTGAATCCCAGGGCCGGCTGCAGGTAACCGAGGGGATAGATTGTCCAACCCAGGACGACGAGGATGACCATGGCACGGACTGTCCGTACGGTCTGTGGCGGTGTCCGCTCCGGTAGTGCCCGCAGGGCGATCAACAACGGTCCCACGATGGCTAGCGCGAAGGCGCACCCCAGAACCCACAGGCCCAGGTGCAAGGTCGTGTCGTCAGCGTTGATTTCACCCAGATATCCCGCGGTCAACATGAGCAGTGAGAAGGTGATGAGCCACACCATGAACATTCGCCCGCGTCTGCCCATCCCGAGGTGCAGCGGGAACTGCGCCAGCATCAGGGGCACCGTGAGAAACCAGTCAATGTAGCGGAACTCGGTCGGGAACAGGCCGCCGCCCTCAAGGGCGCCGGTAACGTAGATCTCGCGCATGTAGAAGTAATTGCCTGCAGCTATAGCACACACGAGACCGGCGAGCGCAACCGGGACGCGGAACTCTGCAGAAACCTGGTCCCGTTCGACCAGAAAGAAGAGCGCTGCCGCGGCCATCCCGAAGAATGTGAGCAAGAACGTGAAAGAGACGAGTTGCTGCAAGGCGTTCAATTCGGTGATCATGGCTCAGCCCCAAACCTCGTCACGTCGACGTCGCCGCCCGGGTCGCGCCTCGGCGCTTGCCGGGTGGGTCGGAATTTCCTGCGGCTGCGTGACCGCGGCCAGCGTCGCCTCGGAGACCCGAGTCGCAGTTCGCACCAGAGTGGTTCTGGTGCCGGGTTCACCCAGCAGGACCAGCAGGTTGGCCCCCACCCGCTTGGCGAAGATGGTGAGTCGCTCGAAGCGGAGTACGACGTGGTCCGAGCCGGGTAGCGGCATACCCGCTGCCATCAGGGCCGCCTGACACCGACGGCCTACGCTGATCAACAGATCATCGGCGATGTCACCGGGCACGTCGCGAATGAGGACATGCCCGGCGGGATCGACCAGACACGAGCCGGCGACCCCCGGCACGTCGCGCAGTAGCGCCATCAGCTCCGTGGGTTTCACGAGGACGGCTGCCCGGTAGCTCCCTCGAGGGCGGCCGCCAATGTCTCGGTCGCGCCAGCTGCTGGGTCCACCAGGCCGCGGACCGTCACCCGCTGCGTCGAATCGGTCGTGAGGGCCGCGTACATCGACGCGGGTCCCAGCACTTCGACCGCCGTCAAGCGACCCGCGCCGAGGGCGAAGCCGACCGCGTCCGCCAACTGAGCGATGTAGAGGACCGACTCGGCCACTTCCACGGCCGTCGCCGTCGAACCCAAGATCCGCGCGTCGGGGTGGACGATGAACGAGCGGGCTGTCGAAGGCGGTGGTGGCATCGTTGAGACCAATGTCAGGCCGGGACTCGGAGGCATCGTGTCCCCCTGCTGCGGACTCGACGAGATGCTCACCGGTGACCCCTACCCGTTGTGATGGCAGCCCCTGACGTTGCGAGGCAGGGTCGAAGCTAACATGATGCGGTCTAAGATCACCAGGTTTTGTGTCTTTCTGTACCGAATCGTGACTCAGGGTGCATATGGGCAGGTGGCATCCCTATCGGGCAGGTCCGCCCCTATCGTCGGCGGAAGCCGTGGGCGGGCGGGCCGCCGCCGCAGTTGCCCCGCTACCCCATGCCTCGCTCAAGGATCAGGCGAGATAGCCACGGTGGTCTCGACGCTCACGATCGAAGTTCAGCCGCGACAACGGGATCACCGGTGCTCAGTCCAGTGGCTTGAGGCCTTTTAGGATGGTGGGCGCACACGTGCACGTACTGCGTCGCCGTCCACCGCACCATCGCCTACCGGAACAAGGTGCCGGTAAAGGCGCGCGCGGACGGCGCCCGCCTGACCCCTCCGCGGGGCCGGGAAGGGGAGCGGCGGTCGGCCGGGTTCCCGGGGTATGGACATCGACACGCTCCCGTTGGTGCGATGGTTGGCCTGCCTGTGGACGGCTCGCAGGATCCAGGCTGCCCTCGACGACGACCCGGACGGCCGCCTGAGCCTGCGTGACCTTCAGCGGCTCCTCACCCACGTGGCGCACTGCCGGCGCTGCTGCTCGATGACCACCGACTACCAGCGGCTGGCCGCCTCCCTGGGCCGGATCGCCGCCCGCACCGCCCCCGACCCCGCTGCTGTGCACCGCCTCCAGCACCTGGCTGCTGGCCTTCCGTCCGAGGAGCCCACGTGACCGCGCCCGTGTCTGCAGACGCGTTCCCGGCGCCGCCCACGGGCGGCTGGGACCTCCTGGTCGTCGGTGGCGGCACGGCCGGGATCGTCGCGGCAAAGACCGCCGCGGGGTTCGGGGCGTCGGTGCTGCTCGTCGAGCGGGAGCGGATGGGCGGCGACTGCCTGTGGACCGGGTGTGTCCCGAGCAAGGCGATCCTCTCCGCCGCCGCGAAGGCGGCGACTGCCCGCCGTTCGTCCGCGCACGGCGTGCATGTGGACTCGGTGGAGGTCGACTTCCCTGCGGTGATGAAGCACGTGAGGACGGCGGTGGCGACGATCGAGCCGGCCGACTCCGTCGAGGCGATGGAGGCGGCCGGGGTGCGGGTCGGCACCGGGGACCTCACGTTCACCGGACGGCGGACCGCACGGGTGGGGGGCACCGAGATCGCGTTCCGCCAGGCGGTGCTCGCGATGGGCGCCTCGCCCGCGGTCCCGCCGGTCCCGGGCCTCGCCGACGCCGTGGCCTCCGGGCACGCCCTGAGCAGCGACACAGTCTGGGACCTCGCCGACCTCCCGGCCCGCCTCGTCGTGCTCGGCGGGGGCAGCATCGGCTGCGAGCTGGGCCAGGCGTTCGCCCGGCTCGGCGCCGCGGTCACGGTCCTCGACGCCGCGCCGGGGCTCCTGCCCCGCGAGGACCCCGACGCCGCCGCAGTGGTGACCGACGCCCTGCGCGAGGACGGCATCACTGTTCTCACCGGTGCCGCGGTGCGCCGGGTGGTCCCAAACACCGCCCATGGGGCGACGGGTGCGGTGCCCGGCGCCGGGGGCCGCCTGGTCCTGGACGGTGACGTCGAGTTGGTCTACGACCGGCTCCTGGTCGCCGTCGGGCGGAGCCCGCGGACCACGGGGCTGGGCCTGGACGCCGCGGGCGTGCACGTCGACGCGCGGGGCGTCGTCGTTGTCGACAAGGCGCTGCGCACGGACAACCCGCGGATCTGGGCGGCCGGTGACATCACCGGGCACCCGCAGTTCACCCACACGGCCGGCGTGCACGCGAGCACCGCCGCCTCGAACGCCGTCCTCGGGCTGCGCCGCGCGGCGCAGACGACGGCGATCCCTCGGGTCACGTTCACCGAGCCGGAGGTCGCAGCGGTGGGCGTGCCCGCGACCGCCGCCGAGGGCCGCCCGGGGTGGCGGGTCGTGACCCGGTGGCACCACGAGGTCGACCGCGCGGTCGCCGAGGCCGACACCGCCGGCTTCGCCCGGCTCGTGCTCGACGGCAAAGGTCGGGTCCGGGGGGCTACGGTCGTCGGACCCCGGGCGGGCGAGTCGCTCGCCGAGCTCGTGCTCGCCGTCCGGCTGGGTCTGCGCAGCCGTGACCTCGCCGGTACCGTCCACGCGTACCCCACGTACGGGGACGGGCCGTGGAACGCGGCGATCGCCGACGTGCGCGCCCAACTCGCCGCGCCGCGGGCGGCGTGGGCGGTCGGGGTCCTCGTCACGCTACGCCGTCGCTGGCTCGGGCTGCGGCGCTGAGGCCCGATCCCGCGATCGTCAGCGCAGTGCCCGGTATCCGGCCCAGATCCGGTGCGCTGCGCTGACCCCGACCACAACGGCCCACACCATGGCGATCCGTCCGGCCGCGCCGGGCAACAGGCACCACAGGGCATGCACGACGATGGTCTCGGTTCCCTCGGCCAGCCCACCGAGGAACGACAGGGACCGCCCGTCGTCGGACGTGCGACCAGTTCGCTCAGCGATCGAGGAGAAGGCGAGGAACACCGACCCGTTGATGTAGTAGGCGAGCAGGACGGCGACGAACGGCCAGGGCGAGCCCCCCACGCCGATGGCCACTGCGACCACGGTCGTTCCGTAGACGACGAAGTCGGCACTGATGTCGAGAAAGCCGCCCGCCTGGGACGGCGGAAGACCGTCCGCGTCCGACGGCGCCCGGGTCGACGCAAGGCGGCGGGCCAGCGGGCCGTCCAGGCCGTCCGCCAGTCGCGACAGCAGCCACAGCACGAGTGCCACCGTCCACCATCGCTGCGTCGCCGCAGCAGCACTGCCGAGGCCGAGTCCGAGGCCGACGAGCGTGACCCGGTCCGGGGTCAGCCACCCGACCCGCGCGAGTCCGCCGGCGACCGAGTCCAGGGGCCGTTCGAGGACGCGTCGCGCCGCAGCGTCGAGCATCAGCCCATGTCCGGCTCGGACGACGGGCCGTGCAACGGCGGGCTTGGCGACGGCGGGGCGCCGGTCGACGCGCGGTGCCGGCGGGCTGCCAGCCACCCGCCGAGCGACAGCGCGCCAAGCACCGCGACCGACAGCGCGAACTGCCAGGATCGCGGTGTCGTGCCGTAGGCGCCGAGGGCGACGAACGCGACGGTGCCGGGGATGATGCCGACGGCGGTGCCGATGAGGTAGTCGCGGAACCGCACCGCGAGTAGGCCGCTGCCGTAGTTGACCGCGGTGAACGGGACGACGGGCACGAGACGGACGGCGACGACCGCTAGGACGCCGCGGCGTTCGAGGAGCTGATCGAGGCGGGCTAGCCGCCGGCCCGTGATCCGCCGGACGCCGGAGCGGCCGAGCAGGCGGCCCAACCAGAACCCCGCAATCGCGCCGAGCATGGCCCCCAGGAGCACCAGCGCGGTCCCGGCGACGACCCCGAAGAGCACCCCGGCCGCCGCGGTGAGGACGGTCTTCGGCACGGGTGCCAACGTGGCAAGCGCGTAGCCGAGCACGAAGAGCGCCGGACCGGCGGCGCCGGCGTCCGCCACGAGCGCCCTCAGCCCCTCGACGTCGGGAACGCCGAGGACCGCGACGGCCAGCGCCGCGCCGCCCACGAGTAGCAGCAAAACGGTGAGGCGCAGCCACACCCCGGGGGTCGCCCCGTCGACTCCCGGGTCGTCGGTGCTCAGCGGACCTCCACCAGGGGCAGAAGACGGCGCAGCCCGACGTTCTCCATCGGGTCCAGGACGGCGTGCTGGGCGCACGCAGGGACCAGCTTCCCCGTGTCCGGGTGGGCCATCGTGTACATGCACGCCTGCAGTCTCTGCTGGGTCGCGAGGACCGTCGGATCGGTGCTGATCTCCCCGCGCTCGAGCAGGTCCCAGGCGGGGGTGACGTCGGCGGCGTCCATGAAGGCATGGACGACGAACGTCATCGGCCGCACCCGACGCTCCACGAGCGCCCTCAGCAGTCGGGGCAGACCGCCGACGCGACGCAGTAGCGACCTGCCGAACCGCAGGGCGACGACGAGGTCGCCGGGGTGCGCGGTGAGCATGCGCAGCAGCTTGACGAGGAGCAGGGCCGACGCGGTGCCACCGATGTTGACGCCGCCGAAGTGGGCGTAGAACCGGTCCCTTGCCACGACGTCCAGCGGTTCAGTCTCGTCCAGCAGCGGCACCCAGCGTGGGCCGACGAGCAGCCCGAACGCGGTCCGGTTGCAGCGGCTGTCGCCGAGCTGAATGGCGCCCCACGGCAACCGGACTCCGGCTCCGCGCTCGATCTGTGCCCAGACGGCGTCGATGTCGATCGTGCGGTAGCTCTCCTTCCACCGCCGGTCGTCGCCCAGGAATGCCGCAGGCTGGAAGGACATCATCTGATAGCCCATCGGCAGGACGGCGGCGACGACCTCGGCGACCTGGTCGAGGTTCGCCGGCGTCACGGTCATGTTGTGGGCCAGGTAGGAGCGCACGCCGAGGTCGCGCCGCAGCGCGGTGAACATGTCGGCGAACCGTTGCCGGTAGGGGTGCAGCTCGGCCTCGGTCCGCGGGCGGGGGATGCCCCGGCGGCCACGCATGAGGGAGTCCATGTGCGCGGCGAACGACACCCGCCGCAGCCGGACCTGCCCGGTCCCGTCCGTGACGAGCCGCCGCAGGTAGTCGGCGTCAAAGTCCCCGTGCGTCATGGACATCGGCTCGCGGCCATGGCTGCGCATCGACAGCAGGGCGGCGGCGTGATCGTCGGGCGGGAGCAGGCTCACCTCGCCGCCGATGAGCTGGGCGTGGGCGCGCGGGCCGCGCTGCTCGCGCAGGAAGGCCATCTGGCGGTCCACCTCTGCCAGCGTGTGCGCCCCGTCGACGCGGACCTTGTTCGCGTCCTTGGAGTGGTAGCAGGGCGTGCAGGTGAGGTCGCACCTCGGGAAGACGCCGTGCGTCCCCTCGCACCCAATCGCGTGCCGACCCAGAGACTGCGCGGGGGTGCGCGCGTGCTCGGGGAGCTCCGCCCAGCGGCGGTCCAATGCTGCCCGGGCCTCGGGGTGCACCGGACGCGTTGCGTCGAGCAGTTGCCGAATGGTCGACCGAAATCGCACATGTCTCCTCTGTCAGTAGGGATCAGCCGGGCAGGACGTACCCGTGGCCGGGGGGTAGCCGGACCCGGACGAGGTCGCCGGGCGCGGCCTTGATGGTCGGCGCTGTGACCGCGTGCAGGACGGTCCCGTCGACCTGCAGGTCCAGCTCCCACGACGTCCCGCGGTAGCGGGCGTCGGTGACGAGCGCGGGCAGGCCGTCGGCGTCGGGGTCGAGATCGACGACCAGGGACTCCTGCCGGACGGCGAGGGTCGCGGCGCCGTCTGGGGCCCCGGTCGCAATGCGCCCGAGCGGTCCTGTCCACGAGCCTTCGCGGACAACGCCGGGGACGAGGTTCGCAGTGCCCAGGAACCGGGCGACCGACAGCGACGCGGGCCGCTCGTAGAGGTCCTGGGGCGGGCCGTGCTGGGCGATCCGGCCGTCGAGCATGACGGCGACCCGGTCGGACAGGGCCGCTGCCTCCTCCTGGTCGTGCGTGACGAACAGGGTGGTCAGTCGCAGCTCGCGCTGAACCGTCCGCACCAGCTCTCGCATCTCCTGTTGCAGTCCAGCGTCCAGCTGAGACAGCGGCTCGTCGAGCAGCAGGACACTCGGCCGCACGACGAGGGCACGGGCCAGGGCCACCCGCTGCTCCTGCCCGCCGGACAGCTGTGCGGGACGGCGCGACTCCAGCCCGGTCAGGTGCACCAGGTCGAGCATGTCGGCGACCCGGCGCCGGGTAGTCGCCCGATCCAGGCCCTGCATCCGCAGGCCGAACCCGATGTTCCCGGTGACGTCCAGGTGTGGGAAGAGCAGCGGCTGCTGGAAGACCACCGCCAGCGGCCGCCGGTGGGTGGGCAACGCCAGGACCGACCTCCCGCCGACCAGGATGTCCCCCGCGAGCGGGGCGAGCAGACCGGCGAGCAGCCGCAGTGCCGTGGTCTTGCCGCAGCCGGACGGGCCGAGCAGGGACGTCAGCGTGCCCTCGTCAACAGTGAGGCCGAAGCCGTCGAGCACCGGTGGGCCGCCGCGGTCATAGCGGGCGACTACGCCGTCGAATCGCACGTCAGCAGATCGCTGCGGCACGGCATCGGCCACGCTCACGCCCTGCCCAGGCCGGCGAGTGTCGCGCCCGCACCGGGGTGCATGCCCGGGTCGGCCCGGCCATCGTTCCGGCCTGCGCCGGGACCTGTCAGAGCGCGAGCGGTGACGCCGACGAACAGCAGCGGCGGGATGCTGACGACCATCGCGAGGGCGGCGGCGACCGACGTGTCCCCAGATCCGATAGCGGAGAACAGCAGCAACGGCAGTGTGCTCACGCTGCCACCTCCTATGAGCAGGGTGAGCACGTACTCGTTCCAGGAGATGAGGAACGTCAGCATCAGCGCGACGGTCAGTGCCGGTCGCAGTGCGGGAAGGGTGACGTGCAGCAGCACCCGCAGCGGGCCGGCGCCGAGGACGCGTGCCTGGTCCTCGAACGCGGTGTCCAACCGGGTGTACGCGGCGGCCAGGACGAGGGTCGCGTACGGGGTCGCCGGGATCAGATGCGCCAGGACGACTCCGTGCACGGTGTCGGTGAGGTGGTAGCGGATGAACACCACCTGGATGCCCAGGCTCACGGTGATCCCCGGCACGATCACCGGTGCGAGCAGCGCGAACCGGACCAATCCCCTGCCGGGGAACGTGTGCAGCCCCAGGGCACGGCCAGCGGCCAGCCCGATGGCGCAGGAGACGACGGCGACCGTCGCGGCAATGCCGGCCGACGTCACCAGCCCTGGCAGGATCGTGGAGCCGGGGTCGGTGACGACCCGCAGGGCGCGGTCGTCGAACGCCTGCGGCCACAGGGCCGGGTAACGCCAGGTTTCGGTCACCGCCCACACGGCCAGCAGGACAAGCGGTGTGAGTACCGCAACGACGAGTCCTGTTACCAGCAGCGGTGCCCCAACGGCCCGTCTCACCGGGTTGCGCCGAGCCGGTCGAGGAGCCGCAGGTAGACGGCGACCAGTGCGGTGACCGCGACGGCCAGGACCACGCCGAGCGCGAACGCCTGTGGCCGGACCGTGAGGTCGGTGTCAGTGAAGCGCTGGTAGGCGACCACGGACAGCGGGGCAGGGTAGGGGCGCCCGAGGACGGCGGGAACCTCGTAGGAGCCGAATGTGAAGGCGAGGACGACCACCGACGCCGCCCCCACCGCTGGGGTGACAAGCGGCAGGACCACGTACCGGAACCGTTGCCAGGGACTGGCTCCGAGGGTGGCTGCGACGTCCTGCAGGGGTGCGACCCCGCGGGCGAGCGCGGTCAGGGCGACGACCGCGACGAACGGGGTCTCCTTCCACAGGTACTCGGCAAGCATTGCCCAGCCGAACCTGTCCTCGGTGAGGGCGGGGAAGTCCGACGGCGACGTCGTGAGCCCGATGGCGTACGTGAGCCGGGAGAGCAGCCCGCTCTGCGAAAGCATGAGGCTCATGGACAGCGCGCCGACCAGATGAGGCACCGGGAGCCCGACCTGCAGCACGGCGGTCAGCAACCGGCGGCCGCGTCGCGACGAATGCACGAGCATGGCGACCGCCAACCCCAGGATCGCCGCGCCGGCTGTCGCAAGCACGGAGGTCCGCAGCGTCAGCACGAGCGAGGCGCGGACCGCCCGGTCGTCGATCAGCCCGGTGTATGCGGCCGTGGTCCAGGACCAGCCCTCGAGGTACGGCTGGTAGCCCAGGCTCTGGAGCAGCCCGAGCCCCAGCCCCGCACCGAAGAGCCCGACGACGACGAGTAGTGCCGGGGCGAGCAGCACGGCGACGCGCAGGCCGGCGCGCCGGTTCATCGTTGCTGGACCTCGCTGACCCAGTCCTTCTCCAGCCGGGTCACCCAGCCGGCCTGCATCTCTGGGACGACGGCCTCGGCGAGCACGCTGGCCGGCAGCTCTGCGGCGGGCACCGGGATCGCCGCGAACCTGGCAGCGAAGTCGCCGGCTTTGGTGGTGTCGATCGCGGGGTCGTACCCGGGCGGGTTGACCTTCTTCTCGTACTGGGCGGCGGGGGACTGCAGCAGGTCGGCGAGGACCATCGCGCCCGCCGCGTTCGGGCTGTTCCTCGGGATGGCCAGGAAGTTCGCGTTGCCGATGCTCCCGCCGGAGAAGACCGCCGTCCGGGTCGTCGCGGGTAGCCGGCCCTGCTGGACCTGCGTGCCCAGTCCACCGACGCCGTAGGTGAAGTAGGCGTCGATCTCGCCGTCCGCGAAGAGCTTGGCGACCGCGTCCTGCGAGGCGGGGTAGGTGTCGCCCTCGCGCCACAGGCTCGGCCCGAGCTCGTTGAGCCGGCCCCAGAGCCGCGGGGCAAGCGCGTCGTAGCGGGCCTGGTCGAACGGGCCCTGCAGGCGCTGGTAGCCGCCCGCCTCGTCGTAGGCGAACGTGCGCACGACCATTGAGCCGGTGAAGTCCGGCGCAGCAGGGTAGGTGAAGCGGCCGGGGTGGGCCTGCACCCACTGCTGGAACGCCGCGAGCGAGACGACGTCCGCGGCATCGAGCCTCGCAGCGTCGTAGACGAGCGCGGACGTCGTGGTGTTCCAGGCGGCCTCGCAGTCCTCGACCGGCCGGCCGAAGTCGTTCGCGATCGCCGGGTCCGCCAGGTCGACGTAGCGGGCGCTGGGCAGGCGCGAGGGCCAGCCGCAGGCCCACAGGTCGGCCTGGCGCCCCGTCGCGAAGTTCTCTCCGTTGACCCAGACCAGGTCGACCGACCCGTCCGACGTCCGCCCCGCCTGCGTCTCCCCGAGGATCTTGTTCACCGCGTCGACGGTGTCGGCGATCCTTACCTGCCGGACCGTCACCCCCAGCTCCGCCGCCTTCGGGGACACCCAGTCGTTGACGTAGTCGTTGAGGCCCTCGTCGCCACCCCACATGTACCAGTTGACCGTCTGGCCCTTCGCCTCGGCGAGGACGTCCGACCAGCGCGAAGGGTCCGGTCCGTCCGAGGCTGCGCCCTGTGCGGTTGCCGGGACCGAAGCGGACTGCGTCGCGGGCGCCCCAGTGGATGCTGCGGAGCAGGCGCTGAGAAGCACCAGGGCGGCGGCCAATAGGGCCGGGCCGTAGAGACGGACAGACACGCGGGTTCCCTTCACCGATCAGCGGGCAGTGCGGAAACCCGGGCTGGGCAGGTGCCATTCCCGGTCGCCTTGTGGCCGTCGCTGCGCCGGGCCACGATTCCGGCATGTCACTCCGCGCGCTCCTGTTCGACGTCAACGAGACCCTCTCCGACATGGCGCCGCTCGCGGACCGGTTCTGCGACGTCGGCGCGCCGCCGCACCTGCTGCAGGTCTGGTTCGCGGCGCTGCTGCGCGACGGGTTCGCGCTGACCGCCGTCGGCGAGATGCGCACCTTTGCCGACCTCGGCCGGCAGGGGCTGCGCGCCGTCCTCCATGACGTCCTGCCGCAGGCGGACGTCGAGGCGGCGGTCGAGCACGTGATGGCTGGCTTCGCGGGGCTCGGTCTACATCCCGACGTCGCCGATGGCATCCGCGCCCTGGCGGACACCGGTGCGAGGCTCGCGACGCTGAGCAACGGCGCGGCGGCCGTCGCCGAGCAGCTGCTGTCCGCCGCCGGCATCCGGGACCGCTTCGATCGGGTGCTCACCGTCGAGGACGCCGGCGTCTGGAAACCGGCAGCCGGCGCCTACCGGTACGCGGCCGACCAACTGGGCGTCGCCCCCGCGGACCTGCTCATGGTCGCCGTCCATCCCTGGGACCTGCACGGCGCCGCCGCAGCAGGGCTCTCGACGGCATGGGTCAACCGCAGCGGGAGCTGCTACCCCTCGACCTTCCGCCGTCCGGATTACGAGGTGGCGGGGGTCGGCGGGCTCCTCGGGGTCATCGCCGGCTGAGCGCCTCGTCGTCCGCGACGCCCTTCCAGAGGGCCCCGTGACCGCGGATCTGGTCGGCCGCGCCGGCGGTTGTGAGCATCCCGTACGAGAGGTGCGCGACAAGGCTGCCCCAGGCCTGGCCACCGACCACTAGGACCGGCACCCCGAGCGCCAGGGGCATGAGCACGCGGCCGCCGAGGACCCACAAGAGGACCCCGTAGAGCAGCCCCCCGATCACCACCACCCCGGAGCGGTTGAGCCGATCATCGCGGTCACCATCGGGATGCGGTCACCATCGGGATGCGGTCACCATCGGGATCACGCCGTCCGACTGCATCTGCAGCCCGAAGACGACCCCACCGACGAGGCAGCCGACCGCGGCTGTGGCGGCTCCGACCACGAGATCCCCGGTTGGCTCCGCGACGGTCGTGGCCGCAGTGTCCACCTGTGTGCTCCTCCGTTTCTCGGCGCGGCACCGCGCGCTCGACCGTCCACGGCCGTCGTTCTCTGTGCCCGCACACACACGGGCGTCGGGAATGCCGGGCGGTCCGGGCCGGGTTACCGCCGCGTGAGTGATCCCCCGCCTGCCGTGGAGCCCTCCGGTGCTGCGGCCGCGGAGACCGCCCGTCACCGGGCGTTCGCCGAGCACGTGCTGCCCGAGGTCGACGTCCTCCTGCGGGTGGCGCTCACCATGACGCAGCAGCCCGTCGACGCGGAGGACCTGGTCCAGGACACCCTCATCCGGGCGTTCCGCGCGTGCGACCGGTTCGACGGGGCGCATCCGCGGGCCTGGCTCCTCACGATCCTGCGCAACACCCACCTCAACCGGGTCCGCACGCGGCGCCCGGCACTGCTCGCCGACCCGCAGACCCACGAGGAGGACCGTGTGAGCTGGCCGGGCGCCCCAGCGCCGTCCACTCCCGAGGACCTCGTCCTCGGCGAGGTCTTCGACCACACGGTGGCCCGGGCTCTCGACGGCCTGCCCGAGGTCTTCGGCTCGGTCGTGCGGCTCGTGGACCTCGACGGGCTCAGCTACGCCGAGGCCGCCCGGGTGCTCGATGTCCCGACGGGCACCGTGATGAGCCGCCTGCACCGGGGCCGCGCGAGGATCCGCGCCGCTCTGAGCCAGACGGGCGTGGCGCCGGCGCCCGCCCGCGCGCACGCCAGGGTCGGAGCAGCAGTGGAGGCCAGGGCATGAGCCGGCTGACGACGACGATGATGTGGCTAATGGGCCGCGGCGACGAGGCCTCCTGCGCCGAGGTCGCCCGGCACCTGCAGTCTTACCTCGACGGGCACACCGAGGAGACCCAGGTGCGCAGGATCGACAAGCACCTCGAGCACTGCCGCAAGTGCGGTCTCGAGGCGCGGACGTATCGCGAGATCAAGGCGACGCTGTCCCGCCGCGGCGCGACGGTCGACCCTGCTGCGGCGGCCCGTCTGACAGCATTCGGGCAGTCGCTCCTGGCCGCCGGGGACGACCGGTAGGTCCCGTCAGGCCGTGCTGCACCTACCCGCGCAGCGACCTGCCGATGCGCGACGCGTTCGTCGGTGACGGTTCCCCCGGCGCGGGCACGACGGACCGGGACGTCATCGTGTGTCGTGCGTCCGACCGGCCAGGAACGTCCGGCCGAGGCGCTGCAGCGTCGCCCCATGCGCGTGCCCGGCGATCGTGGCGCTTGCGGAGGCGGTCAACGAGCTGATGTCAGCCGCTGACGCTGCTCGTATAGAGCTCGCCGCGGTCCGCACGGCACGTCAATCGGCCGTGCCGACGAGCAGAGACGTTGGCTTGACGCAGACCCGAACGACCATGCCAGCGAGCAGATCCACTCAGCGCCGCTGCCCAACGCGGGCACCCTTCGGGCCCGCCGTTCGACACCGATTCCAGCTGCGGTGCTTCGTGACGAGCAACCAGCGCGTGATGCGTGTGATCCGGAAGGGAGACTGATCCTCCTCGCGAGGACGTCCCCTTGCCGTCCAGACACCGAGCGCCTCTTGGCGACAGATAGCGCTTTCCTACGCCAGCCTAAGGGCGCCGGGTACGCGCTGTCAGTCTGGGAGGCTGATCCGGATCTCCACCCCGTCGGTGAACGGCAGCCCGCGCAGCCGGTTCACCCAGCCGGCGACCGTGAACATGAGGCCATACTTGGCCTTGAGCAACCCGACGAGACGGTCGAGTTCGGGCACGTCCGTGATCATCTCGACGGTGCCCTCGACGTCCTGGGCGCCGGGCTTCACCCGTCCCCGTTGATCGCTGGCAGCGACCAGCACCCGAGGAGTGTGCCGCAGCCGCTTCACTTTGCCGGTCTTGCCGTTCGTGATGACGAGCAACCGGTCGCCGTCGCGGACCAGCCACACCGGCGTGGGCACCGGCGTACCATCTCGCCGGAAGGTGGTCAGTCGGACGTACTTGCGCTGTCCGAGTTGGTCAAGCGCTGAGGTCGTCACTTCGGGAGGCTACCCGCTGACTGCGACGACGGGCCAAGACGAATTCCCCGCCCGGTCATACCGCGTTGCGCCCTATCCGAAGTTGTGCCCTATCCCGAACCCGACCGCGCATCCGGGCTGAGTAGGCGATACCCCGGTCGAGAAGGTCGAGTGAGCCGGCGAGAGAGGCCGCCAGCTGGGAAAGGCTCAGGTGGCGGGCTTGGGCCGTGGCGAGCTCGATGGCGAGCGGGAGACCGTCGACGAGCGCGGCGATCCGGGCTGCCGCGCCGATGTAGTCGTCCGTCGGCGTACCGAGAGCCGGCCGGACCTGTCGCATGGTCGAGGAGCAGCAGCGCGCCGATGTCCTGCGCCGCACCGGGAAGGGGCTCGAGGCGCACCTGGTGCTCGCCCGGCAGCCCGAGGGGTCACCGGCTCGTCACGACGACGGCCAGGTCGGGCGACCGCGAGAGGAGCGCCGTGACGAGCGTCGCGACCCGCCCCAGGACGTGCTCAGCGCTCCAGGTTGGTATCAGGCAGCAGGGCGGGACGGTGAGTCAGCGGTGCCACAACGAGGCGGTCGTCGAAGCCGAGTGGGTTGGCTGGCGGCGAGCACGGCGGGCCGTGTCAGGTGCGGTCGTCGTTCCACCGGCTGGTAACGATTCGACCCGCCTCCTGGTCGTCAACGACGAGGACGAGCTGGTGGTCGTGGTCGCTGTACATGACCTCGATATTCACGCCGGCCTCGGCCATGCGGGTGCAGAGGGCGCCGAGCTGGCCGGGTTGGTCTTGGCGCAGCCGTTGCAGGAGAACGTCACGGACGGCGTGCACGGTGATACCCGCGCTGCTCAGTGCCGCGGCGGCTGCCAACCCGTCATGGAACAGGAAGTGGCCGACGCCGTGCCCGTCGGTGACGAACACTCCGCCGCCTTCGACGCTGAGGCCGGCATCGCCGAGCACCTGTCCCATCTGGGCCAGCGCGCCAGGGCGGTGATCGAGCCGGATCGCGACGTCCTGCATCACACGACCTTCGGTGCGAGTTCGACCGACGGCTCAAGGGTGATGTCGCAGGTGAGGGTGTTGGCGACGTAGCAGCCATGGTGCGCCCGGGTGACGAGGACCCGGACGTGATCGGTGTCCGTGCCGGCCGCCACGACGATGGTGGGGCGCAGCACGATGCGGGTGAGTCGCATCGGCGGGTCGTCCTCAGGCATCACCGCCTCGGCCTCGTCGGAGTAGGACACCACATCGACGCGGTCGTGCGCGGCGAGGGCGAGGAAGGACAGCAACTGGCACGAGCTGGCCGCCGCCACGAGCAGAGCCTCGGGGTTCCATAGGGTCGCATCACCCCGAAACGCCGCGTCGGCGCTGAGCCGCAGCTCCTGCGGGGATGGTGGGGTGAGCACCCCGTGGCTGCGATCGTAGCGAGCGGGTCCGTCTGCGGTGGAGCCTTCCCACAGCAGCCGGGACTGATACCGGTGCACCGTCGTCACGTTCGGTCCTACCTCCTGGAAGAGCTGCGTGTAGCCACCTGGTGCGTTATTCATCACCATGGGTCCGGCGGCGCCGGACTGGCTGCGAGCGTGCGGCTCCGTGGCCGTGACCGAGGGGTCAGGGTTCATCGGATCTCGCCCGGCGTGATGGCCCGCGGGCGCGCTTTCGGCAGCGAGCTCGGGCGTCGAAGAGAGAAGGCGTGGCTACAGCCGGCCCCAGGCCAGCGACCCCCACACTCACCGTGTTCTCGTTCGTGCCGCGCGGCCAGGGGCTGTGGGCAGTGAGGACCTCTGCTTCGCCGAAGTGCCCACGTGTCGCGACGGTCGGCCCGAGTTCGAACAGCAGCAATTCGGCGTTACGCGCTGATCTTGTCCACGCATCTCGAACTTCACGATCCTGGAGGAATCTATACCAGATTGAGTTTGAGATGTGGGCGGCAGGAGATTGTTGGGTTCCCCGCCTGCCGCCGATCACCAGAACGGCAGGCACAGCTAGAGTTGCCCGGGTGATAAGGAGCCGCACTGAAATAACATGATTGTTTGGTGGATTTCTGCTAGTATTCTTCCTATGGCCGTGGATCGTTCTCGTGAGCGCGAGTCGATGACCGTCAGATTGAGTGGCTTGTTGCCGAGGTTGAATGAGCGGGATCGCCGGTTGGCGTTGGGTGTAGAAGCGAATGCCTGGGGTCGCGGAGGAATTGAGGAGGTGCACCGCGCGACTGGGGCTGCACGTAACACGATTGTGCGGGGTATTCGGGAATTGTCCGAGGAGAAGGTGGGTGCAGGCGAGGGCGGGGGTGTGGGTCGGGTGCGTAGTCGGGGTGGTGGACGAAAAAGGGCGGAGGAGGCTGATCCGGGTCTGTTGCCGGCATTGGATGGCCTGATCGAACCTGGAACTCGGGGGGATCCAGAATCGGCGGTCCGGTGGACGACGAAGTCGACCCGGAATTTGGCCGAGGCACTGACCTCAGGTGGTCACCCGGTGAGCGCGTCGGTCGTGGGGAAGATCCTCCGGTCGCAGGGGTACAGCCTGCAGTCGACCCGCAAGACCCTCGAGGGCGCCCAACACCCCGACCGGGACGCGCAGTTCCGGTACATCAACACGGCCGTGGCCGCGGCCCTGGCTGCGGGCGAGCCTGTGATCAGTGTCGACACGAAGAAGAAGGAGCTCGTCGGCCGGTTCACGCAGGCGGGACGGGAGTGGCACCGATCCGGGGAACCCGTGGCCGTATCGACGTATGACTTCCCCCAGCTGGCCGACGGCAAGGCCATCCCCTACGGCGTCTACGACCTGGGCGATGATTCTGCCTGGGTGTCCGTGGGCGTCGACCATGACACGTCCGTCTTCGCCGTGGCCACCATCGAGAAATGGTGGGACCAGGTCGGGCGCGACAAATACCCGCACGCCACCAGCTTGCTCATCACCGCCGACGGTGGCGGCTCCAACGGCCACCGGCCGTGGCGGTGGAAATCCGAACTCGCCCGCCTCGCGGCGGCCACCGGCCTCACCATCGTCGTCGCCCACTACCCACCCGGCACATCTAAATGGAACAAAATTGAGCACCGACTATTCTCTCGCATCACCCTCAACTGGCGGGGCCGCCCACTGACCACCTACCAGACCATCATCAATCTCATCTCCAACACCACCACCCGCACCGGACTCGTCGTCCAATGCGAACTCGACCCCGGCATCTACCCCACCAAAACCACACTCACCCGCGAACAGAAAGAGGCCATCCCCATCACCCGCCACGAATTTCACCCCGACTGGAACTACACAATCAATCCGCGAAAATAAGGAGGTTATTGCAATACGGCTCCTAAGCGGCATTGCAGCCAATACACCTCCGAACAGTTCCGGAGCTTCTGCGCCGCCAACACCATCCGACCCTCAGTCGGAAAAACCGGTATCTGCTACGACAACGCCGTCGCCGAATCCTTCTTCGCGACGATCAAGAAAGAACTCATCCACCTACGCCCGTGGCCCACCCTGGCCCGGCTCAGCACAGCGCTATTCGCCTACATCGAGACGTACTACAACCGCAAGCGACGCCATTCAACCCTCGCCTACCTCACCCCCCTAGAATATGAGCTCAAGTTTGACAAGGAGACCTCAAAAGCAGCATAATCCGGTGTCCGCGAAAATGGGAACACTCCAGTCCGTCCTAGCTTTGCTCACGATCCGATGATCATGAGAGCGGCGAGCGTCTGACCTGAGGTTCTGCGTCTCGACGGGCTCGAATGTGTGCACTGAGCGGGGTCGTAGGGTGCGCGTTCGTGGCCTACGTGCGGACGGTGAAGACGTCGTCGGGGGCCACGGCGGTGCAGCTCGTGCAGTCCTCACGGCGGGGACTCAGTCAACCGGGACCTCGAGGCCAAGGCCCGCGCCCTGGCCGGGCTGAAGGGCTACGTCACCAAACTGACCGACCCGACCCCGGACTTCGTGATCGGTGCCTACCACCAGCTCTGGCACATCGAGAAGTCGTTCCGCATGTCCAAGCACGACCTGCGCGCCCGACCGATCTACCACCACAAGCGCGAGTCCATCGACGCCCACCTCGCCATCGTGTTCGCCGCCCTGGCCGTGACCCACTTCATCGAGGACCGCACCGGCTGGTCGATCAAGAAGTTCGTCCGCACCGCCCGCCGCTACCGCATCATCAAGATCCGCGCCCGCACCCAGACCCTCACCGCCGAAGTCCCCATACCGGCCGACCTCCGGGACGCCCTCGCCATGATCAATGGAACGACGGGGTGCGCATTAAATTGAGCAAGGTCAGGTGACCGCCGAAGACCCACTGCCCCCGGATCTGCGGGACGCCCTCTCCATGATTGAGCTGAACACCGTCGCCGGGGACTGCAGACTAATCTGAGCTAGGTCAGGGCAGCCCCGCCCGCCGGGCACCCGCCGCCCCCAGAGTCATCAAAACGCAAGATGCCTAATTAGCACGTCAAACGCGCCTACCACGCCGCCTGGCCACAGCTCACCCGAAAGACGACCTCCACCGTGCAACGAGTCTGATTGAACGGCATTTCGGCTAACTCACGTTCTTATGCTGTTGTTAGTAAGGGTTGGTTCAGTCGTGTAAGTCAGGAACATGTCTGGCCCAAAATGGCAACGATAGAGAGTTCGAGTCCGGACCAAATGCGATGAACACAAGATGGTTGAAATGCATGGCGAGGTAAGGGTCTATAGGCGGCCTCTCGCTGAGCCGCAGGCTTAGTTCCTGTGACAGAACTTCATCGTGCAACCGAGCCTCCTTCAGTCGAAGGGCATCCTCAGGCGTCACCCCTGCACGTGCAAAGTCGAACGTATTGGGCAGATTCAAATCGATCCAGCGGCGGGCAGTATCCTCCCAGAGACTGCGATCCGAGCTGAGCAGGTTCAGCAAGGTCACGGCCTTGGGGTGCCAGTCGTGGGATCGACAATAGCTGGCAAAGCTGACATGAGGCCCGGTGTCCCAGAGGCTTATTCACGGGGTGGATTGATTGCGTTTTGATCGGCGCGCCTGGAGGCTGAACGGCTCGTTTCTCGGGACAATTGGGTTACCACACTCAACAACCCAAGAGACGAGCCGCCCGTATGTA
>ENA-ORBV01005503-ORBV01005503.1-microbial-mat-metagenome-genome-assembly--contig:-NODE-5503-length-23250-cov-5.549346_pt1 | contig 23250 bp, 18 predicted proteins | sample MGYA00237777_ERZ505514 | MGnify/ENA primary metagenome ERZ505514 (study PRJEB26160, sample SAMN06269048) | microbial mat metagenome | isolation source: Oligotrophic lake microbial mat | place... | reverse complement strand
GCTTACTACCCTTGCGGACAGTATTGCTCTGCCACCGCCAGAAGGGCGAATGTTGCCCTTCAATGCATCAATGGATGACCGCGACTGGCCAGGTGAAGTAGTGAAGGAAGGATTGGCGGGCGAAATAATCATCAACATCCGATTCGACGATTATCCGGAGGAAGTTGATTGGAAGGTTGAAGAATATACCGCTGAACACAGCATGGACGACACCCACGATCACTACCCCGGCGGTGAAGAAGAGGTTCCAGTCGCAAGGCAACGATCGGAGTCGTGCTATACACATAGAAAAGATTGCCTTGCGTGCTTAGAAGATCCGTTGGGGTGTGTCTTCTCTTACTGGTGTAAAGCCTCCTGCAATGATACAGAACCTCCGAGCGACCCCAGCGCCCCTTGTTACTCTGTCAGTACTGGATATGGTGATGATCCAGCTGAAGTGTGCGCCACTTATGAAGCTGACGTTGCGTTGTGTCGAGCGAAAACCAGCTGTAGCGATTGCGTGGCGGCCATTAAGAGTGATGGATGCACATGTCAGTGGTATGCCAGGGCAGACTCATACCCCTGTTTTGTGGGTGGAATGTTTTACTTTGGAGTTGGTGCCACCACGTGTGAAGATGTCAGTGATAATTGGCTTGTTTTGGATGAATTTGTTGGTTCAGTGGTGGCAGATCTCTCCGAGACGCGTGCTCAACTCGTCTCATTTCATCAAGTGGGATTGGCTTTCAACACGCACTATCGATTTGCAATTTTGGACAATGCCCCGGGTGGAGGCGATGGTATATGCTGCAAATACGGCTATGGGTGGGTTACCATCACTGACAGTAGTGGCGTTGTGTGGAGCCTCGCCGGAGATGAAATTAGAGAAGAACCAACCACTGTCCATTTATACGTGGATAGTGATGGTGCTGTAAGCATTGTTGACAGTAGTTTGTTTGCTTCCAGCTCACCGGTCTGTCAGGCTAATACTACCAGTCCACCTGACAGTAGTTCCAGTAGCTTTATTACTTTCTCTCTACCTCCATCAGCCACTTCACCAACCTCTCCACCAACCACTCAATTGGCCACTCAACCAACCACTCCACCAATCTCTCAACCAACCGATCCACCAAGACCTCCACGATTCACTCAACCAACCATTCCGCCAAAGCCTCCACCTGCTGAGTCAATGTCCACTTCATATCGCATTGTTTGGTAGGGCCATGGATGGGGCTGCGACGAGCCAAAGCCCTCCATGGAAGTAAGCTGCGGCGGCAACGGTACGATCCATATCGTGCCCCTTGATACGATCGATATCGCGCCCCCTGGTGGTAACCCTTGCATTGAAATGGGTTCACGAATGATTTGGTGTCCTGGCGACTGGGGCTCCCCCATCAACCAGGGCGTGGATTTTGTTTCGGTAAGATGTAACACGAACCTCGGCGGAGCTGTGGATGACTTGGTTTTGACAGTTTCTTTGTCAGAAGGAGAAACGCCATTGGAGTGTGATAAGTGTCTCGATCCTACATGGAATCCACCACGCTGCACAATGGTGGGTGGTTCTGCATTCATTGGACTTGCAATAAGCACCTTTTGTTCCGACCAGATGGTTTTTCTGGATGAAACATGCACCGGAACGGTCGAGGTCTTAACAGTCGATTTCATGGACCTACCGTTCTGCTTGGGTAGAACTGAATGTTATGTTCCAATTGCTGACGAAGACAGTCGTGATCCTTGTGATGCCTTACTGCCGTCTGTAGAAGTGACGACCACGGGCCCGGGGCTTGGATGCATTGATTATTTTTGAACTTTTTTTTATGGAATATCCACCTGCATGCCACTAATAGCTAGTAGCAGATCTTTAGTAGCTTTTTGGTAGTCTTATTGCATGCACTAATTTGCGATGAAAAATCATTGAAATTGTATTGTTGCAATCCACGATCGAGCCTTCCAGTTCTATTCTAATATAGTACTGTACAGTATCTTCCTTTCGGGATTTCTCTACTCAACGATTACAGTATGTAGTAGCAATAGCTTTATGTATGTTTGTGGTGCTGTTTTTGAAGGGAGAATGAGGCATCATGTGCGACCAAAATATTCCCAACGGAGGGTTTTGATTCCAATGTGCTCGGTTGGGGTCCTCTACCAAACGAAGTAACAAAGACTGCGCTACTAGCTAGCTAGCTAGCTAGCTGCCACCTTAAGAAAACTTGAATGCTGTAGATGGGCCATCCCTGCTCTAAAGAAGGGGTAAAGTGGTAGGCTTTAAAAGTCTTCAGCCAGTATTCTATATCCAAGATAGTCGCCGCGCCCGGGCCAGTGCGCCCACAATAGAAGAGAAGGGAGGCCACTTCTAGGTAGTTGGTCAAAAGGCTTGCAGGTGTGTGTTTCAAATGATCTATTTTACAAAGACACTTTGGTCCATTCTTTCAGGATAGATCCTCACCAAGTCCATTTTTACGAAACTCAAGATTGCCGCAAAATCTTGAAGTTATGGGTGTCTCAAGGTGAGCCTTCCTGCAAACTTGCCTATGCTTTCACTTAATTGAAGACTGCCAAATTTGGAGGTCTTGGCTTGTTGGAAGCACCCCCCCGTGGAAGAAGGCCAACCTCTGCATGTTGGCTGATGTGCACTTGAACAAGCACAAGGGAGATTCAAATAAGATCCCAGTCTTGTTTGAGAGAAGTGTCAGGGAGCTATCTGACAATGAATCTGCGGAGGTGGGCACACCTGTGGCGGCAGATTCAACTGCTCCCTCCTCCCCACGCCGAGTCTCCATGGACTAGAATCCAAACAATTGTTTGTGTCGGTGGAGCAGCTACCTATCTGTTTGAATTTGTCCATAGAATGGGTGCGTGCTTTTTGGGAGTGCCACTGCACCGTTCTGTCTTTTCTAGAGTCTCGTCTGAATCGTCCTGGAGACACAAGGGTCGATCTTGTGGAGTCGTTCTGTCTTTTCTAGAGTCTCGTCTGTGTCGTCGTGGAGACATAAGTGTGGTTCCAGAGCAGCTGTGTTTTCGGAGCAACTGTGGTATTGGAGGTGCAGAGCAGCTGTACAGAAGAAGGAAATGAATGAGGCTGCAGTTTAGCTGGATCCCCTAGCTAGAATGTGTTTTGAATGAGATGACGCAGCATGTCACCAAAATATATAGAAATACTGAATTGTTCAGCTTCAAATGACCGTCCTTCGTAGTCGTCCTAAACTCCTGCTCAGAATCCGCAACCTAAAGGTCTACTAGCGGAGTAAAGTGTCCTCCTCCTCTTGTTGTCTCAGTGTCCAGGTGTTTGGAATGCTGTAGAGCTCTGATGTGCATTTCAGAATACCTTTTCCAATCTCTCCAGTCACCGACTCAGTGCACCCGTTGGTCCGCACAGAGAACAGATGTAGGTTTCTTTGGCTTCAGCTCACTAGCTAGAAGAATACAGCACTTGTCTTTTTAGTGCTAGACTGTCTTTAAAACAGATTGTAGCTAATAAAACAGTTTCCTATTGTTCATACAAGACCGAAGTCATCATGCATGTTCCTCAAAACATCAGTGAAAACAGCTGCCAGAATATCGTAATTCCTTGTCGTCTCCTTGTGCTCAACGCCAATTGCCTCGATCACGGTGGTGGTATATTCAATTCCCGTCGTGCGAGACATGCCAACACTGTGATAGCGGTGCATTTCCGGCTTGTATTTTGTACCATGCGGGTGATTTGTCCCTGTGTCACTCTCTCCCACCCTTTTCTTCTCGTCCACGGGCTCTGCCCGCTTTGGAGGTAAGCCTTTTTCCCACGCCATCGCTCCTTTAGGCCGATAGCTGACTTGGATATCTTCCAAGGGATTGCGTGTAAAGCTGCCCGAGTGAAGAATTGCGCGCGCAGCGTGTAAAAGCCATGTGTGTGCCCAGGCAAGGGATAAATATGGAACGCTGCCATCACCACTGTGTTCCAGCGAGCCCTTCTTCAGTCGCTCTCGCTTCCTACGTTTCTTTATCAAAAGCTCGGTCAGACTACTCCTAGCTACATCCATTTCCTCCGCAAGAAGCTCTCCGTTCGCTTCCTCCCATATAATTCTGTCCAAGTTTGGTACCCCGTCTCCTTCCTCCTTTGATTTACCTTGATCCTTCACATTTTTCTTCTTATACCCATACGCAACTTCGGTATGAATATCGACACCATACGCCATAATCACATGTTTTATCAAAGGTCGTTCCCAGGTGTGATTCAATATGTTTGGTACCTTTGAATTCCAGAAGGATTCTTCCAGCTGCTGCTTTTTGATAATAAGAGGTTCGTTCTCTTCCTTCCATACGCTATGAAACGCATCAAAAACTTCTCCCGTTTCCGCCATCCTTGGGCCAAGAGTCATGTTGGAGACTTCCACACATTGTCGACCTTTGGCCTGGCATTCTTCAACTGTGATCAGGAACGGGGAAGGGAAGTCGGAGTCCCAATCTTTTCTCTCCTTCAGTAATGCTCTTAATGCTGGGTAATCTTTCCATGGATCATCCCCGTACCCACCGGATTCAATTTCGGTTTGGACGTCATCCAAACAAGCTAGCTTCGTATGAGCGGGGCTTTTCTCTGACTCGGAAGGTTCTTCGTCCCACTCGTCCGTGTCCCATTGGTCACAAAACCCACTTTTGGAGGATATAGGGTTGATGCTGTGGGTTGATCCGAAAGCTTTATGAAAAGGGCATTTAGAGAAAAATAAGTATGAAGCTCATATCTCTTACTGGCTACAATACACCTTCATTGAATTGACTTCGTCGTTGTACTTACTCAGTTCCATGCTTCGAGCGACTTCATCTGAGATAGGCAAACCCATATTTTCGCCACTTATGACAGCCCGCAATGGATTGATCGCACCAAGCAAGGGAGATGATAACCCTACGTATGTCCAAACATGCTCCTCCAACCACTCAATAAAATTACCATCGCCTTCCATCTTGGCCAACTCCCACAGTTTGGGGTGCCGATTGTGGCTGTAATCGGAGTGTTCACCGCCTCGGGACTGACCGGAACCCTCTTCTTGTGAGGAAAAGTAGGCAGTCCACCATTCATCAAAGCCGGATACTACGCCACCCATCCACCCAGTCAAGTACGAGCTTGCATCAACATCGGATTGTGCCGGTTGTTGCTGTTGCTGCTTTTTGACTCTTCTCTCGGCTCGCTTAACATATTGCTGGTACGATTCCTCGCGCATCTCTTGTCTCAACCACTCCAGAAAGTAACGAAACACGACATTACCCATGGAGTGGGCCACCATGATTCCAGGCTCACCGTTTGACTTCACAGCTGCTTCTATCCGGTGTCTGGTGAGAGTCAAAAATCCATCCCTACCTTCCATTCTCTCTGGTGATAACCTCCAGTCGTAGGGAAGTCCAATTATGTTGGTTACATCATATCCCAAATTATCGGCCAACCACTGTATCAACCAGGCATAGACTTAACAAAAGTAGAGAGTCGGTTATTGCTGTTAGATATGTAGCGACTATAACAGCACCGCACAAACAAAGCCATGGACACCGACTGACTCTTTCCTGCAACTTTCATCTTACCAGTGTTCGTCCCTCCCACCAAAAGATCAGAACCGATACCCCCTGGTGACAGTGAGGATATAGCGTCCAGCCCTTCGTCAGGCCGAAGTTTACATCCCGACTCCAAGTCATCCGTGTCGGTTTGGTTCAAACCCAAGGATAGACAATCCTTCAGGCACGACGCTTCCAAGGTTCCCATTTGAAAGACTAAGTTAATATTCAGCCAGGCAATGTCGAGGACTTTGATATCCGAAAGCAATGGGTGTTGTGGACAACTCTTAAACTTCCAAGCAATTAACCGAGTGGAAGCTAATCCAGGCATCAGGAACACAGGAGGCCTTCGATTCTTTGGTATAGAAGAAGTTGTTGACTTTGTTTTGGAATCTTTGACCTCTTTTACTACTCTATTGGAACTCGCAACGGATCCCGCTTCTCTCAATTTGTCGCGCATTATCAAAATGTGGGGATCGGAGCCCCAGTGTTTGTCGACAGGAGGAGAACTGCTGCACTCGCCAGCAGTCTCATCTATCCCATCTTCTGACGTCTCCGGTGGCTGACTACTGCAAGTTGGATTCGTATCACTCTCGTCGACTTCAACTGTAGATTGGGGAGGAGCCCAACAATCGTCGTCATGACAGGAGGGGTCACGTGACAGTGCATCAAAAAACGAATCTTCAATCTCGTCCAGCAAGTTTTGAGGCAAAACAGTGACGTTATTACTTGAGACCCCAGAGGAATTGGAAGAGTCTTCCTTATGATCCAACTCAGCTTTCAGCACTGTGTCTAAGTTGTCGCTACTGCTGCTGCTGCTGCTGCCCCCGCCGTCGCCACTGTCTGCAGCCACTGGATTGGAGACATCCGTTGAGCAGACTGCAACAAAACACTGTGCCGCAAGAAAGACCAACGAGACTGCGATACATATCGAACTGAGGATTCTTGATGAAAGTCGCGTCATTTTTAGCTGTGTCTATCCGTGAGGATATGGTAAACTCTTATTTTTGGCCGATGGTGTCGTCGCAATGAATCTGACCCCGCCTCAAGTCAATAACATCATTCAAATAGATTCATCGACAAATAAATAGTGAGGCGCTGTCGATCGAGTGACTGCGAAAGACGCCTTCAACATGCATGTCACCGCTATTTTGCCAGCGAACGTAGTTTAGTACCGCACAGTAGTTCATGTGCATTTTATATGATAAAGTGTGCTACCTTTTTGTCACTCTACTCAACCTCAATCAATGAACCACTGCCTCACAGTACTGTAGGTTAATGACACAGGAATTCCTTGGAGAAAAAAGCAAGCTAAGTAGGTCCAGCAAGTAGCTTATTTAGCACCAACCCACTTTGGACTTCCTAAACAGACAGGCCACACAGCCATTGCTAGAAATGACTTGGCGTTGAACTGTGTGTCACACACCCAAAAGTTGCAGTTGCATATCAACGTCGCCCAAGCCAAGGAACGTGGGCTCCATCTTGCATGCACTGTAAACTGTTTTCATTAGATAACAGACTCATTGAAAGAATGTCTGTTCCCAAGACCAATGCTGTATTCTTCTAGTGGGCTGAGGCCTAAAAAATTGGTCTAACTGTGCTCTGTATAATATTATAGACTGTGTGGATCAGCGGGTGCACTGGAGAAATTGGCATAGGTATACTGAAATTCACAACAGAGCTCTACAGCTTTCCTAACACATGGACTTCTCGTTCTTTGCAAATTATTTCCCCCGGTTTTTGAAATGACATGCAGTACCTACTAGCTAGCTCGTGTCCGTCGGAAGAGGGGTGACAGTGAAAACAGAGAGAATAAACAGACAACGTCACATGGGTCTCGACCTATCGCCTCATAGCTTTCGCTTGTGTCAATTTCGCCTTCGAATCATCCAATTGCTTGGTAATCTTACTGACCTCCTTCTCAGATTTCTTGGGTGACTTTTCAACTGCTTTCTTTTCCTTCTCTAGGCGTTTTACGTCGCCTTCGAGTTTTTGGATCTTCTTGGTAAGTTCCTTTTTTACCTTTGCGGCCTTCTCAGCGGCTGCGGCTGCCTTCTTGGCTTGCACTTCCTTATCTGCTTTAGCCTTTTCTGCAGCTTTCTGCGCATCTTCAGCTGCTTTCTTTCTGGCAGCAATGTCAGCTTCCTTCTTTTTGATTGCGTCTTTCTTGGCTTGTTCTGCTGCTTGCTTATCCGCTTTCGCTTTTAGTTCGGCTTGTTTCTTTTCAAACTTTTTCAAAGTTTCTTCGGCTTGCTTCACTTTCTGTTCCGTGGATGCCTTATCTTTGATGGCCTTTTCCAGTCCTTTTTCTTTTGCGGCCAAGTCTGTTTTGGCGGTTTGGGCTGCGGCTTTCGCAGCTACAACTTTCGCTTGGGCATCCTTTACCTTACCAGCTGATTCAGCTGTCTCGAGAGAAATAACCAAGGTGTGAGTCGATGTATCTAGTTACCAAAATAATTGTGAGCGCTCTGCTCTGCAGCGAAATAATGAGGACTTACCAGCTTTCTTTTCCGCCTGAGCGATGGTAGCTGGGTCAAACTTGGAAGCGCTAACCTTCAAGGAGTTGAGCCTTTCATCAGCTTGTGCTTGACTCTTTTGAAAAGTAATCACGGCGTTTTGTGCCACAGTCACAGCCTTGGTCGCATCTCTTTCAGCTTGTTTGGCCAAGGGCACGGACTTGGAGAAATCTACCAGAGATGCGGATGCTGCTGCAAATTGTTTTTTAGCAGTATCCACAGCGGCAACTTCAGCGGGCACTTTGACTGGGGCGGCTTTTTTGGCGGCTGGCTTTGCGGCCACGGTAGCTACGGGTGCAGCAGCAAATGCTGGCTCAATGGGGCTCACCGACATGCCCAACGAGGCAGCAGAAATGAACGAGGCAGCAACGACAGCAGCAACTTGATTAGCCATTCTTGAAGAGTTGCCATTCTCGTTAGATGGCTCTGCATAGAGCTGTGTGGGTAACTGAATTCGAGATTCCTCGATTTTTGGCATGGCGAATCCTGCCCTAGCATTATTGATACCGGATGGGGCAAAGGAGGCAACATCTCCAGCCAAACAGAGGATGGTCAAAGCAGCAACGGAAAATCTCATTTTGAAGGTCTCGTGATGAATAAAATATGACTAAGCAAAGAGAAAGGTCGCTACGGCAAAGTAATGGAAGGCGATGATAGCTTGGCTATTGGAGTATTGCTGAGTCCTCGAAACAACTATCTCGTTCAAAAACGAGGTGGCGGCAGTACAATATGTTGACGAGCAAATTTTTTGTTTGCATGCCGATCTTTCTATTCACTGATGACGTATGCGTCCAAAGGATCTCGTGGTCCAATCAGTTTGCGGCGCCTATAACCCTATTCCTAATAGAGTGACTCAGTTCTCATTTTTTTCGCCTCGAGGTTTTTTAATAGGCGCCCTCAAATAGATACTACTAGTTTAAGGGCTATTATGAGTCACGATTATTGGACAAGTCACGACCAGATTTTCCAAATTCAGCTAAACTAAAATAACAAACACCAATTAGCTACATTAACAACCATATGACTATATAAGTTGTTTAGTTTATGTGTTAGTTGACACATTCGCCTCTTCAGTTTGTTGTTTTCAGAGCTATGTTGGTGATTTTAGCCTCTTGGAAGCTCCGCCGGAAAAGGTCATTTTAGTCATCCACAGAGGTCCACTGTGTCCTGCAGTGATGCTCGTCTACAGAAGCTCCTAGCTTGGCTCAAATCTGTTGCACAACGTCAACATGCCACCAAAGAAGAGACCTGTCTACTCAGTTGAGGAGAGAGAGCGGATTGCGGCGCAGCTTTTGGCTGCTTCAGAGGGTCTTCTTTCCACTGCCCAAGCCATGAAACAAGCCGGGTTGAACTCTCCAGAAATGTCTGAATCCAGGAAGAAAAGTGTTTATAGACATGCCAAGGACATCACATTTGTAAGCACCAAGGATTCGACTGCAAGCTCTGCTAGCGCATCCACACCCAGGCAGCTTGTCATGGAGCCCAATCCAACATCACAAGAACAGTCTGTGTCATCCCTGTCTGCACCTCCATCAAATTCCCCATCCACAACAACCCATCAAGCAACCATACCAGAGCAGGAAACGTTGAGGAGGCAGCTCGCCAACGTCAACACTGGGTCTCCAACAAAACGGACTCGCCGGACGTCTAAACAAAAGCACTTTGAGGATAGTGAAAAGAACAAAAAAAGAAGGAAACAAGCCACAGCAACCAAGATTGCCACAACACAAGTGGCGGCAGCAAAATTGATGTCACCATCGAACCCCAACAAAAAGTCACAGATCGATATAGTGGATGAAATAAACATGCGAATGGGAACGAATGTCAGCCACAAATCAATCTCACGAATGGTGAGAGCAGGGGAGATTGGCGTGTCACCTGCCAAGCCTGGCCCTGTTGGGTCATTTAACAAGATTGAGCATGATGCAATGAAGGTCGCCTTTCTTTCATACATAAAACTTGAACAATCCATTGGTAAAAAACAATCATCAATGAAGCAATTGGGTTTTCGTGTGAATGCGATGGTTAATCACTGTGGAAAGATCAATCGGAAAGGCGACGAATTGGCGAAGAGGCTCAAAAAGGATGTGTCTCATGAGTTGGAAGTAAACAAACCAAATGCACAAGAACTTCGGCGTATTCTTTGGACGTCCTATGCGAACTTGAAAGCCTGGTATGACCAATGGGAACACCAACTCATTGCCCTTGGTTTTGGCCGCTTGAAGTTAACTGATGGAACAGAGGATCATTTAGAGGAAGGAACAGTTGTCTTCTTTGACGGCCAAAAGAAAAGAATCCTCAACTTGGATGAAACGGATGGTTCACTCGACAATACCAAAGGCAAGAGAGGAGGCAGGCCCCCTATTGTCTTTTATGGAAAAGCCATTTCGGGTGGTTCGACAGCTGCAAGCAAGTCATCTTACACGCCAACAATTACATGCGGGTCGAACGCGGACGGAGAGGCAATGCCACCACACTTCCAGTTGAAAAGCACAGCCACTGCGTCACAGCGAGAACGTTTGTCCTTGGAGTTTATTGCACGCTGTAAAGATGTGTGGGGGACCTTTGGCAACAACGTTCGGAAGCTTCTCCCTTGCACATATGGCCTCAACGAGAAAGCTGGTGTGAACAGTGTTGAACTTGACAAATGCTTCAAGGGGTCCATGTTGCCACTTTACCCAGACATTGAAGATGTGCCACGGAAAAGAGTCATTGCCAAACTTGACTCTGGACCGGGGAGAATGAATGTTGAAATGCTTGCTCACTTGCAAATTAGAGGGCTGCACGTGGTGCCAGGACTACCAAACAGCACTGGCAAAACACAGGAGACCGATCAGAACTGCGGGCCATTCAAAGGGTCTTACCGCACCAATCTACATGATTTGGCTAGCGCCAGATTTGAAAAGAAGAAAACAATCACCATCACTGATTTACCACTTCTCGTATTCGGAGGCACTGACCCGGAAACTGGCATCGAGCTAACAGATGCCTTTAGTGATTGTTTTTGCTTGGAGAATTGTCTTTCTTGCTGGAGTAAGTGTGGTGCTGTGCCGCTGACACGGGCCCCAATGAGCGACAAGGCCATTCGCCATGAAGTTGTGATGAATTCGGATCAAACAATCAACACTGTGCTTGATCCAGAGGGATCCAAACTACTACAACTAGAGGAAGCAAACCACAATGCCTGTGACTTTCTTGCGTCCATTGGACATGATGGGGGTCGTCTTCGATTAGACGCGCCAAGGCGAGGAGCAAAGAAGCACGAGCTGACGCAACCACAATCCAAAGAAAGAGTCGAGCTATTAAGAAAAGCAAAGACTGCAGGGAAACTCTTTCATGCCACACATGGGGAACATTTGAACTCAGACGATTTCTTTAAATCAAGAGCAATTGACGAGAGGAAGAAACTATCGGATGCAATGTTGAAGGACAAGAGAAGACGTTATGAACTGGAAAAACTTAGTGTGCAGGCGCAGGCAATTCTTAAAGAACACGGAGAGCCAACCGAAGAAAAGATCAAAGATTATCCAGCAAAGGCAATGCAAAAACTGCACGAGTGGAAGTTCAACAAACGATCTACAGAAGGCCGAGAGAAACTGCTAAAAGCCTATCTAAGTAAGCCTGCACCATTGAAGGTGCCGGAATGGACAATGTCTGAAGAAATAAGGCTCAAACAACTGCTCACGGAGGACATGCACGCCAAGGATGCTGCCGTTGGTGTGCAGTTAAGGCAAACTGCAAGAGCACTCGTCAACAACATTGATGATTTAGATGAAGAATCGAAAGCTGAATTGTTACACAAACTTCAAGGCGATCAGCGTGAACAGTCCATGGGAGATCAGCAATTAGGAATTTTATAGTTAACTAGTAAAATAACAGCGCAACAGCCGTCGACATCATCATTGTCATGCAATTGTTCTTTGATTTTGTGGGTAACTCGCTACACATTACTGCTAATGCCATTAAGGTTAGACACCACTTATCGCTCAAGGGGATATTTGAGATTTCCGAGGTAATCTTCGTGGTACAAATTCTACGTGTTTCTACGTGTCCAACCCATAATAGCCGCTAAACTAGTACCAGTCCAGACTTCCAGAGGGCATGCCCGAATCTATTCTACTTGTAGCAATACTAGTGTTAGGAATACATTTAGTTTTGTTCAGAGGTGATCCTGTTCCTTCAGCACGCATAGCATTCATTGCCTTGATTAGTCAGTTTGCTCTACAACCATGCCTGCAAAAAAAGCCGGCGTGCACTCTCTTACTGCAAGGGTTGACAGCCATTGACATTTGCTTGCATACCAGCTCGATAGAAAGACATGGCTTGTCTTGCTTACACCTATCCTTAGTAGCGTGCATTCGAGTTCATCTCAACATTGCGTCCGTAATCCTGACACTGAGGTGGATCTCGCATTCCTGTATTGTGACACTGCTTGTCCTTGTGTCCTCGGTTGTTGCCACCCGGGAGCTGTCCTCTGCTTTTCTCTGTGGTGCCGTCCTCAGGGTCGCTCAAGAACAGATCCGTAGCAAGATGACAATAATCATACCTCCACCATTTGTCTTCAAAAGTCGTGGTATAATAATGAACCTGGGCCCGAGCCCAAGAAGAAATGTTTGACAACCAATTTGGCGCTCCCGATTCGGTAAGATCTGTGTTCGTCCCACAACCTGCGCCAAAGACATCGCCTAGAACGGCAAGGTTGCCAGCGAGAGCCGTGCCTTGGTAGGGAGTTCCCACCGATTGAATCATCCTTGAACCGCCATGTTCGGCATAGTCAAGGCATGACCACTAGTACGTATACAAGTGCAGACAAGCAGCTCCCCCTTGAGAGTGAGCAATGCACCCACATCCATGTATCCCGCTGTCATCTGCGAATTTGTCAATCTTCCGAGCAAATAGATCGTGGCTCCAACTGGACGCTTGGGGATTCGGAACATCAGGATCTGAAAAACTAATTGCATTCGAAAAGTGGTTAACAGGAAAAGGACTGGCTGCAGCACAGTATCCATGGACAAGGATCTGTTTGTGTGTACTGCTCAAACGACGTCCACCAAGACGTCTCTCTCTTTGTTTCTTCGAAGGCTTCTTACCGAACTTCATTTCGTCGCTGATCACACTTTCTTCCTGGCTTGGTTTCCGAGAAAGCTTCTCGCGCTTGTGCGCTTGATTCGCCGATAGTCCATTTTTCTTGGGTTCCTTCATAACAGAGACAACTCGATATTCATTTTCCGGGTCTGAAGCCACCGCCTGAATAATAACAATGTCCCAGCCCTCGGTCGTGCCCTCGAGATTCTCAGCACCAATGGCATTTCGAATCCACCCTCCATGGACGGTCATGGTGCCTCCCTTTGTTACCATGCTCGAAGCATCCACCACATCAATGGTATCCTGTACTCCATTCAACGCAAGACCTAGGCGGATATCTACGCGCAAGAATTCATCGTTGCCGTTGACCAAACCGGGAAAGGCAATTTCAATATCGCCATCGTCATTGATATCGCAACACCTGACAGGCAAGTTCCCAGCCTGGTGAAACTTTTCCTTCTTCGGCTTGCTCTAGTGGATCAATGTACGACGGACCTTGAACCCATCCGCGTTAAAGAAGCCGTCAATGAGAGCAATGCCACGTCCATTGTTCTCTTTGTCGTGTTTGATTCGAATCTTTTTGTTGCCAGCAGAGTCAAAGGAAACAGGAGATTTGGAATTCTTCTTGCTCTTTGTAGATCCTGTAAGGCTGCCTTCTGCTTTGACGCCGCCTAAAATCTCCAACTCGTCGCCCTCTTCTGTTTCCTTGATTTCCGCATGAATTTCAAGTCCAACCTTGTCCTTCATCACCACAATGACGGTTGTGGCAACACCGCAGCTAACACGAGCCGGCACTCCATCCACAGTCTTGACAGATCCATCCAACATGTACTCCAAGGCATATCCGATATACTCTTCATCACATGGTGCAGATTCGTCAAAGCCAAAAAATGACTGGGTATCTACTCCAAGATGCGTTTCAGCACCAGTCGCCTCGACCGTGATACCTTGCACGCTAGCAGCCCCGGTAACGCCAATGGCGCCGACACCCTCTGGGCCGTAGAGAGTAAAATGGAATGGACTTTCCGGATCACATTCACCAAAGTAGGTGGCAGTCGAGGAAGAAAGAGTTCGTTCAACTGGAGACTGAGGACCTAGAGGCTTTCCTGGCCAGGCCTTTTCGGAGAGAACCTTTGGAATCGCAGCATGTACGGCTTGAGTGGAGATGCCTGCCAGGAGAAGAGTTGGAAGGCTGAATTTCATCTTACTTAAGTTTAAATTTGACGATAGAATTTTATTTTTGACACAAGTCTTTTATTATGACGATGCGTCCGAGCAGCAACTTTCGCGAAGTTACAAAAGCAGCGGGTCTTGCTGCCCTGGGATTCGGGCACTGCAAAAGACTCCGCGCGATTTGCAGTCGTGAAAGTAGCAGCTACATCGAAAACCGGCATTCTATTTGTGAAGATGTTGCACCCACCGTAGGTGTGCCACGGACTGACCTAGAGCCAAATCCTATCACCGACCATGAATCATGATGGTGCAAACCCATAAGCTCGGAGAAGCGATCGGAGCGGAAGATCGAATTCTGCGCATCAAAAACACTCCATCGACGACAGTATTTAGTGCGTTGCTACTAAGTCAATTCAACGTCCCATGGATTGGTAATCGCGGAAACTCCAACAGCAGAGCAAGCTCCAGCCCTGTTTACGGGGCAGGGGCAGTGGCCGGGGAAACTCCAACAGCAGACCACGATCCATGCCTCTATGCCACTGGATGCGCGGAAACTCCAACTACAGAGCACGCCCCGGATCTACTGGAACGTTCCCAGTCGTGCATAAAATCATGTGATAAATTTTTCACACGATTTTCGAAAATCATGTGACAAAATCATGTGACAAAAAACAGTGTGATGTTTTTGTCACATGATTCAACGGATTTTATCACATAATTTCTGTGGAATCATTTAACAGTTGGAAGCAAAACGAACAACGGTTCAAAACAGCGTCAATTGAATCCAAACCCCAATGTCAAATGGACCAATCAAAATCATGTGACAAAATCATGTGACAAATTTTTCACACGATTTTCGAAAATCATGTGACAACATCATGTGATAAAAAACAGTGTGACATTTTTGTCACACAATTTTAACGGCTAACGCATGACTGGCAACGTTCCAGTGACAGCATCGCTCGCTTGAATGATGTCGTCGTGTCTTTGAAACAGACGCACAGTGGCTGCGTGGGGTGCCCATCATGGTCCTACCTGATGCTGCTGTGGCTAGCCACCACTGCCCACAGGCGCACAGGGGAATTCTTGGCCACATGTCATCCAACTGCTAGCTAGCAGCATGCCATCTCCAATGGAATTGTGCCAGTTGCCTAAGCAATTTGAGACTCTCAGGGTTGTGGAGAATAGAAAAAAACAGAGAACATGGGACATCCACTTGTCCAACAAAAGACACGCAAGTGTTAGTTCAATGAATTGCACAAGCAACATTTCATGAATTTCTTTCTGACATGAGCTGCATTGATCATGTGTTGAAAGCAATGGATCAAATGTTTTTCAAGTCAGCTGAACAGCAAACTGTCAATCACCTAGAAGGTGAGTTGCATGCAAACATCAAGCGACCAAGGACAATGCCGACAACAGAGGAAATTGTTTGAAACAAAACGGAATGCAGGAATGAAGAATGTTCCAACTAGCACATTTGTGCTGTTGTCACCATCATTTTGTGTGCAACAGCATGACAAACCATAGGAAGCATGAAACAGGTTGAAGGAAAAACAGGTGGTTCCCCTCAAAAAATTGATGCGAGTTTGACCACAATTGACACTGCAAAGTGTCCAGTGTCAATGACATTGTTCAAGCAGTGTTGTCACAAAACATGCAAAGAGCTTCAATCTTGCATGGTCACACCCAAACTTTGCAAGGATGCAAAGGATGAGCCGAAATGAAGGAGTTAAAGAAAAATCAGAAACAGTCTGTGTTTTGATGCAAAGAATGCATGTCCAAATGACCATCACCATGGTTGCCATGAACGCAAAAACAGCAAGTGTCACTGACTGGTGATGCAGGCGATGTCTGAGTCGTTGACAGAAGTCAAATGTTGCAAAGTTGCATTGTTGCTGGTGAAGTTTTTATTGCAAGTGTGAGTGATTTTTCCCAGAAACTTGCACAAAAAAATGACAGTGTTGTTTGTCTTCCTTGAGAGTTCGAAGATTGCCTTCTGACACATGGATGTGTTCTTTGGGGAAAAGAGCAACATGTTGATTTGTTGACTTGAATTCCATCTGGATGTTGCCTCAATTTGACAAAAAGGGTTCAATCAACTAGCTTCTTTTGATGACAACCTCAAAGCAAATGGTCCGAGAACCAGTTCATCACTGGCTAATGAAGACATTCATTGAAAATCAACTCAAAGGTGGAACAATCAGTGATCATAAAAACTCATGGATTTTTGCAAGCAAACTTTTCTATCATGATTGTGATCCATTCATTGTCTGTAACACTAAATGTTGTTTGTGCAGCATTTCATTAGCATTCCACGGTGAGGATGACCACAAATAACTTCTTAAGTTAACATGTTGGTGTTTGTTCAACACGTTTTGTTTTTCACAATGGTTATCCATTTTTGCTTTTTCTGGGTGCATCTGAAAAGCTCATTTTGTGGTTGTGTGGAAAAAAAATTAATTTTTTTTTACTGCCTTTGGATTGGTCAATCATTGTTGGTTGATCAAGCTCTTTTGTTGTTGGCTGATCTGACTGATGGTCACAACAGAATCATTGTTGTTAATCCTTCCATTTTCTTGTTCTTGTTTTGAACAAATGAACCAAGTTGAATGTGCATAACTATCTTTGTTGGACGTGAACAAGCACAAACCAGAGGGTGATCTTTCTTAATTGATTTGGAATTCAACTTTGCACCTGCAAATTGGACTTCATTCACTGTGCAGCATTGGTTATTGCTGCAGCATTTTGTTGGCACTTGGCTTTTTCAAATTATGCTCAGGCATGCGCATGTTGATGGTGACTTTCCAGAGAAACAGTTTGTTGTGAACAAAAAGAACAGCAATGTTGAAAAAAGTGACCAACTGTTATTATGTTGTTAGTTCCAGACATTTTAGACTGGCGAGGAGCCAAAATGCACAAAAAATGTAATAGACAGAAGACAACAATGTGCCTTTTGAGTTGTTTTGAAACAAATCTTAAAAGTTTTTGATAGTTTTCTTGCAAATGCTCTTCTGAGAGTAACTCAAAGTGATCTCTTGTCTTTCAAATTGTGTTTTGGCTGCTGCCAAGCTTCAGTTGCTAATGCAGGGGCTTCTTTTTGTTGCCATGCCATGTTGTCCAGTGATCCATTTTGTTGATGCATGTGTCCTTCAGTTGCAAGCAATGATGACTTGTTTGCCCTTCATGCTTGAGACAAGGGCCTAATTTTCTGCCTGTTCTTTCGCATGTTCAATCTTGAACTTTTCAAGGAGCCACTTTGATTTCCCTCATGGGCTCATTGGGAAACATGCTCCAATGGTCCAGTTGTTGCAATTTAATGACTTCTTGCACTTGTCGATGAAAGACATCTTCGTTCAGAGCTTCGCGATCAAGCACAGGTTCTAACCTTCATCCGCAGTTCAAAGGTAGTGTGCAAATGTGACCAAAAGAAATGCTGAGAGAAACACTAATTGCTCAAGACACAATCAAGCAGCAGTTCACACACTCAAACAATTAATTGTGGCAATTCGAAAGTGAGTTGAAGCTTCCTCCATCCCTCCCCTGTGTTCAATGCTTGACAAAAATCCATCACAATTGTTCTCAGCAAAATGCAAAATTTCAAAGGACAAAGAAGAAAGAAAGCAAAGGAACAAAACCAACTTGACATTGCAACTGCAACAACGCTTAGAAACCAATTGATGTTGTTCACATTTTGCTGCATTGGCTCTGCAACATAGATTTCTTTGGAGTTGGGAGACAAAGAAAAGCAAAGATAAAAATGATGCACATGGGTACTGTAGATTGTGTCACAAGGTTCATGAATTATGACTGTTGGCTGGAGCAGTCTCCTGTGCATTGTAGTTTTTTTCACAGTTCTGTTCATCGTTCTCAAGCAAGAACCCCGATCGGCGAAAATAGGAGCACTCGAAATGGAACCCGAAGCCAAGATGACTTAATGTTCCGTCGCATGGGCCTCATCAACTATGGCAGGATCTGTCAATGTTTTGTTGTTTGTTTGATTCAATTGATACGTTACCCGTCAAAGAGGAGTCGGGCCATCACAGGTATGCATTCTTGGCGTCCTCTTTGGGCGCTTAATGCAACTCATTTCTCTCATTTCAGTCATTCATTGTTCCCTCCCCACTCAAAGAAGTCTTCCGTTCCCCAAAACTGGAGAACATTCACCGGTGATGGGTCACAAAAGGTGCATTCGATTCCTTCGTTCATTTGCGAGACGCGGAACATTAGCGTTCTATGCAATCATGCTGTTGTAGCAAGGGGAGCATCCTCTAGTAGTCATTAGGCTAGATAGCTAGCCTTGCAGACTTATTCTGTCTTGCCGGTTCCACTCGTGGCATATTATTAGCGCATGCCTTTTCTACGGTGTAGGCTACCAAGCCTCCAGTAGCTAGCTACTCGATGATTACGTATTCTTACATCATCGTGCAAGATCAACTCCGTGCGGAGTAATTAGTGGTAGCAACGTCTGCAACTACGAGAACATTTGTTCGCTACGTATATCATTATTTTGATCCAACAACGGTGACCGCAGACGATTCTTTTCTACCAACGAGTTTCTTCGTCTACCCGCGAAAAACCAGGTTGGCATACATCTTTTCATGCCAAAGCATCTTTTGGCACGATCTGTTCCTTCCTTGCGAACTGCCAGCTAAAACGAGCTTCACCGTTCAAGTCCCCTGTGGAAGACAAACAGCGCCTGTTGTTGGCTACTTGCAGTTGTTCCATCCAAAATCCATCAATACTGAAAACCATACACGGCACTGAATGGTATAAGCAAGAAACTCATAAAGTGGCGAAATCTAGGATTATAGACGGAGATAAAACAACAAGACAGCATGACACGGAGCACAGTATTGACTGGTACTAAGAATAATCGAAGCAGCCTGTTTCGTCGTAGCATGGAGGACTCGTCTGATTCCTTGGACTTTTCGGCCGTCATGTACGAAGATACATCCGAAGTCTCCTTGGGTGCAGAAATGGACCCCTTCGAGTACCAACAGCTGAAACGAGTTCCCGGGAATAATGTATGCCTTGACTGTGGCCTCACATCCGACACGGAATGTGGTTCCGTGACCTTTGGGGTCCTGATCTGTGCCGACTGCTCTTTGATTCATCAGTAAGTATTCACCTGCTAAAAAAAAGGTCTACTACATCGTGCGCATGTTTTCCAATCTCATCGTGCCTTGTCATGTCTTGCTCGGAACCTCTATTACATCGATCTAGGTCCATGGGAAACAAAGTATCCCATGTTCGCTCCATTGTGCATGATTGCTGGTCCAACGAGCAAATGAATCACATGCGTTATGGCGGAAACGAACGTTTTCGTGCCTATCTGGAATGGAACAATTTCAACTTTGAAGCTGCCTCGGTCCAAGACCGATATACCTGTCAATTTGCAGGTGAGTATCAACAAGCATTGGCCAAAATTGCACAAGAGGCTGATGCCAAAGACTCCACAAAACAAGAAATCGCGCAACCACCCACGCAGCCGTTGGAACCAGAACCAGAAGGAGATGATCAACAAGAGCAACTTTGCAACGATCCTTCCGCTCCTGAAGAAGAAGAAGACAACATGATCGAGGATGGACCTTGTATGGGTGCTGACGTGGTCGAGAGCGCCAAGGTACAGCAACGGATATCGATTTTCAATTACTTTTGGCAGAAGGCTGATGAAGGGCAAGCTAGCGTTGTGTTGGAAAAAGAGACTTCCCTAGAGGATATTGATGGCGAGGACGACGAGAACTCCAGAGCAGCCTGTGCATCATTTACAAACTACTTGAAGAAAAGCAAAGCAAAGGAATCTTCTTCCAAAAAATTACCCGATGAAGCGTCTAACGATCACAAGACCAAAACTTCTCCATTCGAGTCTTCAGGATCTACAAGGATGCCTTCACTAGACGAAGTGGATGAGTTGTCCTTGAGCAAAGCATCCAATGCCTCATCCGTTGAAGTGTCCCATCAACTGCAGCAACCGGGCTGGATCACTGGTTTGATTCCTAGGTCACAGAGGTCTCGCAGTAGCACAGACGAGAATCAGGACAGCACCAGTTCTGTTGGAGCGCTCATGGGCATGGGCAGCAGACGGACTCTGGATCGATCAGCGACGCTCCGTGTCCACCAGTGCCTGGAAGTAGGCAAAGACAAGCAGCCGGACACCATTCGACATCAGCTGCAGACTCTCTTGACCAACCCTACTGTGACTTACTTGGGCAGTGAATACGATGTCCCTGCTGCAGCAAGTAGTATCAGTACGAGCAAGGAAAGCAAAATGCCTCCTGAGCCATTATCTTCCGAGCGTGGTTTTCCCAGGCCAGCTCGTCGCTTGCCGGGGCGATCCAAGTCTGAATCTGTCCCTCGAAAGAAAGGGCTACAAGATGCCGCATTGCCAATTAAGAGATCTAAAACAGCTCCCACGCCTGATCGGCAGAGGGATGGCTTGTCCTTGATGAAGGCCATGAACCGTAGTTGGTCAGTCTTCTCAACGTCAGGATTGGCTTCTCCTGCTGCCACTTCTATTACTGCTATCCCCTATGAATCGAAACAAACCGAGTACCTTCTCGACATGGACGAAATGGAATTCTCTGCATTAAAGGGAGCCCTCCGGAACGAAGGGGTTTGGACTAACATGGGTGTTCATGAAAACATTCATTCCGTAGCAGCTACTTGTGATTTGCACAACAAACCACCTGCACATCTCACTGTCGCGGCCTCTTCCAAATCGGTATCATCCTTTTTTGATCCACAGCAACTGCTGCGACACCGGACTCCAGATTGGATGCTTGCACAAGACGATCCATGTGATATGGATGGGAGCAGTCGTATTCCCATTACAAATACTTTGGACGAAACTCAATTGGAAGAGGTTCCGTGGTCGATCCCTCTCACCATGGATGCGTCCGGGTTGAGAGGCACCATGCGGAGCGAACAGGATAATGACAACGTCGACGAAACCGAAGCGTTGGAACTCGCAAATTGGGACTTGCACGAGCGGTGGAGCAAGCATTTAATGGAAGAAGCAAAAAAAGAACAATCTGAAACGGAAGAAGATGACTTTAGCGAGGTTACTAGCTAGTAGAAGCATTATAGAAGCATAAAATATACAGATAAATATTTGGGTAAATAGTCCTACGCTTTATGGCTGTTGATAGGGTGTCCTTCCAATTTGACTGCCGAACTTTGTGGCGTCCTGGTTCATACTTGATCCGGAAATTGCAACAGTAGTCTTGATATTTGCTGCCAAGGATCTCTCGATCCCGTGGCCTGACTATGGATTCTTACTCTTATTGTACGCGCCACACTGCAACCGCCGCTTGCCCTCTCCGGCCAAGCCCGTAGAGAGTCTTGTCGTTTTCTTCTTCGGTCCAGAATAAATCAGAGCTGTATACTATGCTATCAGGATAAGATTGTGCGTCTATTGTTGTTTTGTGAAAAAATATGCTGTTTCCGTGAAGGATGAAAGGCGAATACATTGGCACCGGTATGTAAATCTCACGACCGATTTTGTCGTTCCATGAATGTGGAAATGCTTGTTGTCGCTTTTGGCATGTTTTTACTTTCTTTCCATGACTTTATTATTATCACAGTTATCAACTCCCAGTTGAGAAAGACGCTCACTTTGTAAATCCGAGTACTCTTCGTCGTCACTGTTATTTTGCGACTCGAAGGCCTTCATTTCGTAAAGCAAACTTTCTCGTTCTTGTCGGCGTTGGACGTTGACAAAATCATCCTCGTAATCACGATATTGATTATCACTACTTTTGCCTCGACATTCGGAAAAGGCGCGACTGGACGCGTCCGAAGTTTCTTTTACAGCGTTAGCCGTTTCGCTAGAGTTTTCTTTGAAAAGCTTGAGTGGGACCCATACAATTCCAGAGGACTCTTCGCCGTAATCTTCTTCCTCTTGCTCTTCCCGTTTGTTGTTGTTCTTGTTGTTGTTGACTTGCAAGACATAAAAAGTCTTGTCGGAACCACCATAGGCCACCCGCCGTTGATTCATGGCAATCCACACCGCTCCCACCACAATGGGAAAAAAGAGGGTCGTCACAATGGCTCCATATTTCATCAACTTCATGCCGGCCGAATAACACGTCAAGGCATCCGAGTCGGTGGTAATGATCCATTTGCTCCACATGCCGACTTGCTGATCCCGATCCGTCACGTGCTTGCCACAATCGTACCGATGGTCGTTGGTCAAATAGTGGCCATAATAACTCATGATGGAGACACAGCAGGCATCATCACCACCACCGCCGCCGGTGCCGCAATTTTGCAAAAACCATTTTTCATTGTCTCCAATGGTTTTGGACGAACACTTGATTTCACTGGCGGTCGAGGCGGTGTAAAAATTGTTGTTCACGGACAAGTATTTGCCGTTGCTGCCCTGGAAGGTGACGTATTGCAAGTGGGATTCGGTGGCCTCGTGGAGTTGCAATTCAAAGCGTTGCAATTGTCCCGCCGGACCAAACGAATTGCCCAAGAGCTGGCCATTGGGAAGGCACGTCAACGCGGGATGACCAGGTTTGGAGAGGATCCGTCGTCGACTCCGTAGAAAGACCATCCATTTGGGAGTATTCTTGGCGGTAGTGGTAATGACGGTGGAGGAGAAGTCTTCTTCTTCTTGCTCGGAAGGATTCATTTTCGTTTTCGTTTTCGATTATGGTTGCAAGTACTTGTGTTTATGTTGGTTGTCCGATTGGAAGAAGTATCGTAGCTAGCTAGCTAGCTAGACCACTACCTATCATAAACGTTCTGTGCGATAGAGGAAGAGACCGAACTGCATGCTTGCATCTAACCAGTGGACAAGTGGTATCGCTGTTTGTGTCGTGAGTGCGAAGACTCATTATTAGCGTGGTTTGATGTCTTATATTAGCTACTCCAGAGTAGCTAGCTAGCTAGCTAGGTAGCTAGCTACTAGCTAGCTAGCTACTCTGGAGCTGTCTCTTATACACATCTCCGAGCCCACGAGACTAAGGCGAATCTC
>ENA-ORBV01005502-ORBV01005502.1-microbial-mat-metagenome-genome-assembly--contig:-NODE-5502-length-23253-cov-8.135658_pt1 | contig 23253 bp, 21 predicted proteins | sample MGYA00237777_ERZ505514 | MGnify/ENA primary metagenome ERZ505514 (study PRJEB26160, sample SAMN06269048) | microbial mat metagenome | isolation source: Oligotrophic lake microbial mat | place... | reverse complement strand
TACACCTCTCTATTCGTCGGCAGCGTCAGATGTGTATAAGAGACAGGTTCCCTGTTCCCTGTTCCCTGTTCCCTGTCCCCTTGCCTATGCACACACTCACATGGCTGGCGTGGCTGGCGGCGGCGTTCGGGGCCACGGTGCTCGCCCCGAACCCGCTCTACCTCTGCCTGATCTTCCTGGCGGCCACGCAGGTCTTTCTGGCCTGGCGCGGCGACTCGCCGCTGGCGCGCAGCTTCGGGCTCTTCGTGCGCGCCGGGGCCTATGTCTGCGCCAGCTATGTGCTATTTAGCGTGATCACGGTGGGCGGCGCGCGCGGCGCCACGGCGCTGGCCACGCTGCCGGCCCTGCGCCTGCCCGCCTGGCTCGGCGGCGTGGTCCTGGGTGGCCCGATCACCGCCGAGGCCCTGGCCTGGGGCTTTACGCGCGGCCTCGCCATCTGGGCGCTGATGGTGATCTTTGGCGCCTTCAACGCCCTGGTGGATCATCACCGGCTGCTGCGCCTCGCGCCGCCCTCGCTCTTCCACGCCGGGCTCGCCGTCACCATCGCCGTGGCATTCGTGCCCGCGCTGCTGCGCTCAATCGGCGAGATCGGCCAGGCCCAGCGCGCGCGCGGCCACCGCTTTGGCGGGCCGCGCAGCTGGCCGCCGCTCGTGGCGCCGCTGCTCGCCGGCAGCCTGGAGAAGTCGGTGCAGCTTGCCGAGGCCCTGGACGCACGCGGCTATGGGCGGGCCTCGGGTGGTGGGCTGTGGCGCCAGGCGATGCTCATCCTCGGCGTGCCGCTGCTCGGCGCGGGCGCCTTTGTCTGGCTCTACTACGGGCAGGCGAGCGCTCCGGCCGCGGGCGCCCTCGGCGCGGCGGGCGCGCTCTGCCTCGCCCTGGCGATGCGCGCCGTGGGCGCCGATGCCACGCGCAGCCACTACAGCCGCGAGCGTTGGCGCCGCCGCGATAGTCTGGCATGTGCGGCCTGTGCAGTCTGCCTACTCGCTCTGCTCGCCCTGCGCCTCAGCGGGCGGGGCGATCTGGTCTACTATCCCTTCCCCAGCCTTATGGCACCGGGCTTCAGCCTGTGGGCGGGGGGCGCCCTGCTGCTCCTGGCGGCCCCCGCCATCACCAGCCACCGTGAGCCGCCACGCGCCCGGCGCTCGGCCAGGCTGCGCTAGCCCGCTGCCTGCGCGGCGAGCCAGGTGGGCAGCAGCCCGACATGAGCCAGCGCTACGATGCTGACTGGTAGCGCCGCGTGCGCCACCTGCTCGTGGGCTCAGGTTGTGTGGTAGGGGATGTGGACCGCGCGCCCGCCCAGCGCGATCAGGCGAGCATGGCTTTGCCCAGGTCGATGATCTGCTGGATCACCGCCGCAGGTAGGTCGGCGCCAGTCAACTCGATGGCGGTCTCGATCATCGACAGCATGAAACCCTTGATGCCGTAGCCAAAGTGCTGGAGGTTGCGCAGCTCGGTGGCGTAGAGCTCCTCGCCCGTCCAGTGGCGCAGCAGGTAGGGCGCGAGCAGGGCGTGGAAGCTGGACTATGTGAGCGTAAACAGCGTCTCGTTATGCCAGAGTGTGTCGTCGGCATCGAAGGCGATCAGGTCAAACATGGTGCTGGGGCTCCGTCAGATCAGGGGCAGCCCTGCTGCCCGACTCGCCCTATCGTACACCAATGCCTCACGTGGCTTCATAACGCCGGGCGTCAGCTGCGCCGCTGGCAGGCGTCTGAAGGGTGGAGGACGCGGGCGAGAGGCAGCTGCCAGGCAATGCGCGTGCGGCTGCCCCCTGAGGCGGGACGAGTCAGGGTCGCCAGGAACGGATGAAGGTTGCGGATTGTCTGGTCGCCAGCAGGCCGAAGCGTTTTGCCGGGTGAATCGCGCCCAGCCCACACACGCGCCAGCGGTGTCAGCTGCACAGCGTGGTTGGACAGCACTTTTGAAGACAAGAATTAATTTATTAGATAAAACGCCTCTGATTATATAACTCTTTAATCCAAATAATTAACCCTTCTGTAGTCTCTCCGTAAACTGCTCCTTGTGTCCCGTAATCGGAGAGTAATTTAGGATACAAACTTATAGCTAAAGATAGCGCATAGCCTTTGTTGTGTATAAAGTTGTCTCTTGTTAATTCGAAAACTATAGCACTTACGACTTGCCCTATTTCTGTTTGTGCATTGCGGGCGCTCTCTTCGAAGTTAGCTTGTTTTATTTCGGCTTGCTCAACGGCCAAATAGTGGTCAATTATTAAGTTAATTTGTTTAGCACGCTTCTGATCAATAGTATATTGGTGAAGTTCCTCAAGTCGCTGTTCCAAAGCTGATCCCTTATTCCTTGTTCCTGTCGAAGTTGACGCCGCTAATTCACTAAACGCCGTAGTAAATGCTTTAGGCGTGGAAACACGTATTCTAAGCCTTTTAAGATAAGGCCATTTTCGCCATATCTTTGCGTCATTAGTAAGAAACCAGTCCCTATTATCTACAAAATGCCCATATAGATGATCAATATCCCAAAGAGTGTTACGTCTCCGAGGTTCGCCTTCTGCCTCGAATATAACATGGAGGCATTTAATGATGCTTTCATCTGCCAATATACCATGTTCTTGAGTTACGCCAATGCGAAACGTGCTCGATATTTCTGTAAACCTTGTTGCTTCCACTAAATGTCTATACGCTTTTGCTGCATCTTTATCTGTGGCCTTGTCTTTTTCGATACGATTACTTACCGCAATTTCAATAAGCCCAGTATTATGCCATTCAATAAGTTTGTTGTAAACCGTACGTTCCTCATCAATTCCGTCAAGGCCTCCAATTATAACATTTGTGTCAAGGGTGAGCTTAAACATGATGTGTACTCCTATGGCATACTCAGGAAGCATGTGATCTTATTATATCATTTCTCTTCAGATATTGAACGTTTACGACAGGTATAGGGATTCCAGGCAAAGGTCGCACTATCATCCCGCGCGCCTACTCGCTTATTCAAGGCTTCAGAAAGCGAAATCCTGATGACCGGCATTGTACGACTTTAGCTTGAAGTCCCTATAACTAAACAAGCGCAGTCCAACGTATAGCGGTCAGCTGCACCGCTGGCAGGCGTCTGAAGCGTGGAGGACGCCGAGAGAGGCAGGTACCAGGCAATGCGCGTGCGGCCGACCGCTGGATCGCCACATGTTTTGGGTTGCCCGCAATCGCTGAAGGTTGCGGGTTGTGAGGTCGCCAGCAGGCCGGCGCGTTTTGCCGGGTGAATCGCGCCCAGCCCAGGGGCCGCGCCAGCGGCGTCAGCTGCACGCCGTGGTTGGGCCGTAATTGGTGTTTGAGCATCTAAATTCACACTAGAAGCGTGAACCTAATTATTTTTCGGCTGTATGTTTGCCACGTAGAACTTTGGATTGCTCATTTATCATATTCGAATGGATTTGTGTAACTTGATTTTTCTTTGTTGTTAATCTACTACGTCGGCCTACCTTTGTATAACCACCGTAAGTTAGCAATATAAACATTGTGACTAGAACGCCATTCAGTAGAATTCCGAGGCCAATATTCCCAAAACCCTCGATTATAAACAATGCTGTTTCCAAATCGGCAATATCTGCGCGATCCGAGATAGAGAATAACTGAAATCCGGCAAGTGAAGTCAGCCCTAATAGAAAAAATATTACAATCTTACTACTATTCAAGTCGATAAATGTTCGAATTATACCTTGTTGCGGCTTTGCTTCACTGATGCCCGCTATTCTGCTGTCAATATATATATCATTTGTCTGTTTACTCGTAATAATCTTGATTGTTATTGCCTCCCCCTTATTTAATAGCGTGGGTGCGACTTCGATTTTTCCATTCTGTAGTGATGCTGATGTCTTGATATTGTCCGGCTTTGTTCCCATAACATCAACATATAATACTTGAACCTGATCCGCGAAGAAAATAATCATAGACTGCTCATAATCATTTGGATTAATCGGTGTATCGCCAGCATTATTTATAGTTAGAAGTATCAAATTGGCGCTACTTAATGGTTTATTTTCGAATGTCACTCGAATTTTCCCTGCTGCGCTATCAGCCACTAGAAAAAGTGGTCCATTATAAACTACATCGTAACGTAAATCTCTTTTCCCTTGCTGCAAACGAGGTATTACTATTGCTGCGATTGCCGCAATAACTGATACGATCACTCCATAAAATTGCCAGGAGCCATCTCTCATCCACTCCACAGTAAACTCCTATGTCAATTCGAGAATTCATCAATTCTTCTTTACGGCGACAATTATACCATTGTTTCTTGATAACGGCCTAACCAGCAATAGACCGGAAATCTGTAGCATCTGTGGACAACATGCCCGGTTCATAGACGGTTGCATCAGCCCAGGGGCGGCCGGCGGGCAAAGGCGAGATTCGCTGGCACATCCACCCAGATACCTTGCGCCGTAACCAGCGCGTCCAGCTCGGCCAGATGCTCCGCCTCGATCTGTGCGCGCTGCCCCGGCGTCATCCGAGCGAGCGGCAGGCCCTCCAGGCTCGCGGCGAGCTCCACCCAGCGCGCCGCTGTAGTTGCCAGGAAATAGCCAAGCTGCTCGCTCTCCACCGCTACATCCACAAAGCCGGCCTCGCGGAGCAGCTGCGCGCACAGCTGCGGATCGGCCAGGCGAAGGGTAGGCGGCACGGGCGGGACGATGCCGTGCTGGCGCAGGCGATTCGCCCACAGCGCGGCGAGCGGATGCATCAGGGACGCGCCAAAGCTGGTGAAGCCCAGCCTGCCGCCGGGGACGAGCACGCGCCAGGCCTCGCGCAGGGCCGCCGCCATATCCGGCACAAAGAAGAGCGACGAGGCGCACAGCGCCAGATCAAACGACTGGTCGGGGAAGGGGAGCTGCTCCATGTCGCCCGCCTGGAATGTAACGTTGGCCAGGCCAGCGGCGGCGAGCTTGTGGCGCGCCTGGGCGAGCATCTCGGGGGCGAGGTCGAGGCCGACAACCGCGCCGCTCGGCCCCACAAGCTGCGCGGCGGCGGCGGCGACCAGGCCGGTCCCGGTTGCGAGATCGAGCACGCGCGCGCCAGGCGCCAGGTTCGCTCGCTCAAGCAGGCGCGTGGCGCAGACCTGGACGAAGCCGAGCGCGTCGTAGCGGGCTGCGATGCTGTCGAAGTTGGCCTGCACCTGGCGCTTGCGCTCGGCGGCTGTGATTGGCTCAGACATTGAGCGCCCCTCCTTAGCGGAGTTTCAGAGGCCTACAGTAGTCTGGCACAGTATACGGGGTATGACAATGGTTCGTGTGAGAAGGGGCGCGGCGTATTGTTTCGGGCTGCCCGCTGGCGGGCGGCTGAACGCCGCGCCGGCCGGGCCTACGGCCGCTCGTCCGCCGACGCGGACGCAGCGCGGCGTCGGCGCAGGCCGACGCGCGGCGCGCAGCGCCCCGGTGGCGCGACTTCAGTCGCCCGCTGCCCCGCCTGGCCCGAAACGTTACGCCGCACCCCATGTGTGAAGGTCTAGGGACATAGGCGCCCGTGCTGCGGTATACTGAGGCAGATCCGCTGGCTCACATCAGAAGGAGGCGCTATGGCTCTAGCGATTCGCACACCGCCGATGGGTGTGGCGATTGCGGGCGAGCTCACCGATATTGATCTGACCATGCTCCAAGGCCTCTGGAGCGTTGAGCAATATCTGCGCCTCAGCGACCAGACAAATCGCCTGCTGGAACTCACCGATGGGGTCATCGAAGTCCTGCCAATGCCGACCGAGAACCATCAGGCGCTGCTCGAATGGCTCTTCTTTGCGCTGCGAGCGTTTGTGGAGCAGATCGGCGGCAAAGCACGCTTTGCGCCGTTACGCCTGCTGGTTGGAGCCGACAAGTTCCGCGAGCCAGATATTCTGCTTGTGCGTAACGCCAACGACCCACGGCGGCAAAATCGCTACTGGCTCGGCGCGGATCTTGTGGTCGAGGTGGTGAGCGAGGATCATCCTGAGCGAGACACCGAGGAGAAGCCGCGCGACTATGCGGCCGCTGGCATTCCCGAGTACTGGATCGTGAATCCGCTGGACGCAACGATTACTGTGCTTACGCTCGATGGCGAGCACTATACGGCACACGGCGTGTTTCGTCGCGGCGAGCAGGCCACATCGAAGCTGCTCACCGGCTTCAGTGTGAGCGTCGACGCCCTGTTCGACGCGGAGTAGTCTCCCCTACTCACTGGTGCTAAGAATGTGCGCCCCCCAGGCTAGCAGGTCGATGTAGAGCCCCTCGGCGGCCAGCGCATCGCCGTGGCGCTCGTAGCGCGCGTCGTCTAGCATGTCACGGAGGAACCAGCGGCGGCCGGCGAGGCCATCCCAGCGCAGGTGGGCGCGTGCCTGGGCCGGCGCGTCGGAGAGGTTCACCGCCACGAGGATCCAATCCTCTGTGCCCACCCAGGCCCACGCCACCATGTTAAGGTGGCTCTGGTTGTCGGGCCAGCCCGTGAGCTCGCAAAGCTGCCACGCGCCGTGCCGCAGCGGCGCCAGGTGCAGCGCGGCGAGCAGCCGCCCGTAGAAGCGCTGCAGCTCCCGGTCGGGCGTCTCGGCGCGGCGGCGCCCCAGGAAGACGGGCACGCGCGTGGTGCGGCCATCGAGTTGGCCCTCGTGGAAGAGGCGCATGCCAAGCTGCGTGGCGGTGGCCACGGCGACGGCGCGGTGCTGGGCGGGGCCAAACAGCGTGGCGGCGCGCTGCTCGTCGTGGTTCTCGATAAAGCGCACCAGCCGCTGCTGGTAGGCTGGGTCGGCGTGGAGGTGGCCGGCAACGGCGGCAGGGCCATCGTGGGCCAGCCTGTCGTAGAGCCGCTTGTCGTAGCAGTAGTCGAAGCCAAGCTGCTGGAGCGCCCACTCTTGATCCCAGTAGGCCTCGGCCACCCAGACGAAGCCGGGGTGCGCAAGCTTCACGGCGCCGATCACCTCAACCCAGTACTCGCTGGGCGGTGGGGGGCCAGCGCGCTCGCCCCATGTCTGGGCGAAGATAGCGTCCATGAACAGCATGGCCATATCGCAGCGCACGCCGTCGCATTGCTCGGCAATCGCGTTGAGCGTGGCAATGATCGCGGCGCGCATGCCGCCGTCGAAGGCGTTGAGCTGCACCACATCCGGCCAGGGCGCAAAGTAGGGGTCGCGGCCCCTGGCCAGCACGCTGTGGCCGACGCGCAGGAACTCGCTAGGGGCGCGCTCGATGTCGCTGTTGTCGCCGAGCACGCAGTAGCCTGGGTGCTCCAGCGCCCACGGGTGGTCGGGCGCAACGTGGTTCGGCACAAAGTCGAGCATCAGGCCCATGCCGCGCGCCGCCAGAGCTTGGCGCGCCACGGCTAGCCCTGCGCGCCCACCGAGCTGTGCGTCCACCTCGTAGTTCCGGATGCAGTAGGCCGAGCCCACAATGTCGGCGTCGGCCAGATCCGGCAGGGCGAGGCGAAAGTCGGCCAGCTGCTCGGAGTTCTCACGCGTGATGGCGAGCCCGGCGGGGCTGCGCTCCCAGACGCCCATCAGCCAGACGGCGTCGACGCCCAGGGCGGCCAGCTCGTCCCAGCGCTGCTCCGGCACGTTGCCGAGCGTGATGGGCGCGCCATGGAGGCGGCTCAGCTCGTTTAGCCAGACCCAGCTGTTGATCTCGTACACGATGGGGTGGGCGGGCAGAGTAGACATCTGTTGCTTCCTTGCAACCTTAGGCGACGGCTTAGAGCTGCAATGATACCAAGCATGCGGCGCTTGCGCCAGCCCCTTGCGCAGCTGCAGCCAGGGCGATATAGTAGAGGTATCAGCGAACAGGCGTGCTGTACAGGAGGTGCGTATGGATCTCAACGAGGCGATGGCCCGGCTCGAAGCCTGTGGTACCGAGCAGAACTGCAAGATTTACCTGCGCCATGGCGCGCGCGCGCCGCTCTTCGGCGTGAGCTACGCCGACCTTGGCAAGCTCAAGCAGCAGATCAAGCGCGATCACGCTCTAGCTGTGGCGCTCTGGGACACGGGCAACCACGATGCGCGCATCCTGGCTACCATGATCGCCGACCCGCGCCAGGCCGACCAGGCCCTGCTGGAACACTGGTCGCAGGCGCTGGATAACAAAGTGCTCACCGATGCCTTCACCAACGTGGCCGCCCCCGCCCCCGGCGCGCAGGCCAACATGGCGCGCTGGATCGACGCCGACCACGCGTGGCTTGAGTACGCCGGCTGGGGGCTGCTCGGCCAGCTCGCCTCGCAAGAGCCAGCGCTGCCCGACAGCTTCTTTGCGCCCTACATCGAGCGGATCGAACGCGAGATCGCGGGCGCCAAGAACTGGGTGCGCTACGCCATGAACTTCACCCTGATCAACCTGGGCTGCCGCAGTGATGCCCTAGACGCCGCCGCCACCGCCGCCGCCGCGCGTATTGGCAAGGTTGCCGTAGATCACGGGCAGACAGGCTGCAAGACCCCTGACGCCGCCAGCTACATCCGCAAAACGCGAGCGCACCAGGCGGCGAAGGCGGCCAAGTCGGTGCGGATGTAAGCTTATCTATCCACAGATGCTACAGAAGCCGTGGTGGCAGACCATCGGCTACGTGCGCGATCTCAACGGAGGCGCTCATGGTGAACATCGTCAATGTGGGCTACGACTCCACGAACTACTATGTGATCGCCGCAGAGCGCGGGCAGCTGCTGGTCGATGTTGGCTGGCCCGGCACGCTGCCGAAGCTGCGCCACACGCTCACGCGCGCCCGGCAGGGAGCCGAAGGAGATGACATGCCCCGCAAACGGTCAACGGCCACGCATGGCGTGCAGCCGCCCCAGCTCCCCGAGGCGCTGCCCCTGGCGCTTGAGCCGACCACGTTAAGCGACAACGCCAGTTACAGCGGCACGACAATCCTAGACGCCGACTGGTCTGGGGCGCACGCCACCGACATCCTGCTCGATCAGGTGGTCTGCCGTCGGGTGCGCTTTACCCAGGCCGAGCTGCGCCTTGCCCAGCTCACCGATGTGCAGCTCGATACCTGTGACCTTGCGGGCACCACTTTTGCCAAGGCGCAGCTGCGCCGCGTCGCCCTTGTGGGCTGTCGGCTGCTGGGCGCCGCGCTGCTCGACACTCGTGTCGATGATATGCTCGTGCTGCGCGGCAACGGCGAGGCGCTGCGCTGCTGGAGCTCGACGCTGCGCGCAGTACGCTTCGAGCGCTGCTCACTGCGCGCCGCCTCGTTTGTCGGCTCGGATCTCACAGGTGTGGTGTTTCACAGCTGCGACCTGAGCGGCGCCGATTTTCGTGACGCAACCCTGCGCGGCACGGATCTGCGCGGCTCGACCATCACCGGCCTACAGGTCGGCCTGCGCGAGCTCCAGGGGGCAGTCGTCTCGCCCGCCCAGGCGGTGGAGCTCGCGCAGCTACTCGGGCTCGTCGTTACGCCTGAAGAAGTCGGCGCGTAGGCGGTGCAGGCATCAGGGCTACGTCATTGTGGGCGCGGTTGCCAGAACCCGGCGGTTGAAACCGCGTCGGCAGGGCCTGTGGCCGCGCGTCGGCCGGCGCCGACGTGCCCGGACGCGCCCGCGCAGGCGGGCGCCCGGCGCAGCGCGCCCCCACGGCGCGCGTGTACGCGCCCGCCGGCCGACTATGACGTAGCCCTAGCAGTCATACGCGCCGCTTGACGCCCGGCGGGGCGGGCGGTATAGTGCCCTAATTCCCTCTAGCCTGCCCGAGAAAGGACCGATGCTCATGCACAGACACCCCTGGACTGGACTACTCGCCATGCTCCTGCTCGCCGCCAGCCTGCTCGCCGCCTGTGGTTCGGCGGCGCCTGTCGCACCCGGCGTGGGCACAGCGGTGGTCGGCACTGCCCAGGCCGTCGCGCCTACCGTTGCGGCTGCAGCGACCGAGCTGGCGCCAACGGTGGCCGCTGCGGCCGACACCGCCGTCGCCGCTGTTGGGAACGATCTGCTTGTCGATGTGAAGACCCGTGGCAAGCTGCTCGTCGCCACCGACCCGAACTACGCCCCGCAGAGCTTCCGCACGCCCGACGAGGCCTGGGAGGGCTTCGATATCGAGGTGGCCCGCGAGGTCGCTAAGCGGCTTGGCGTCGAGGCGGAGTTTCTCGACATCAGCTGGGATGTCATTACGGCCGGTAGCTGGAATGGCCGCTGGGACATCAACATCGGCTCGATGACGGTGACGCCAGGGCGCAAAGAGGTGCTCTACTTCACCACGCCCTACTACTACACCCCGGCGGCCTTCGCTGTTCACGCCGACAGCGCCGCCGCCGATATCGCCGGGCTGGCTGGCAAGAAGGTCGGCGTGGGCACCGCGACAACCTACTTCGACTATCTTAACAACAGCCTGACGCTGGAGGACGAGAAGATTCTTATCCCGGCGCCGGCCGCGACGGCCCAGGTGTACGACACAGACGTGCTCGCCCTGCAGGACCTCGCCCTTGGCGACGGCACCCGGCTCGACGCGGTGCTCACCGCCCTGCCGACAATCGAGAACGCCATCAAGAACGGCGAGCCGATCAAGGTGCTGGGCGGGCCGGTCTACTACGAGGCGCTCGCGGTGGCGCTGGACAAGACCGGCCCCAAGAGCTCGGAGAGCCTGGCCGCTGCGATCAGCCTGGCCATCGAGGCGATGCGCGCCGACGGCACGCTTACCCGGCTGTCCATGCAGTTTTACGGCGTGGACATCGCAACAAAGCAGCCGTAGGCGGAATAGCCGCTAGCCGTCTGGACCGCGAACCGCGCGAATGGGGACGAAGGGCGCGAACGCCCCACGCGCGTGGCCGGATTCGCGGTGGTTCGTGGCCGTTCGCGGCTTCGTGGTCCAAAGGGCTGGAGTGTCCAGGCAGGAGAGGCGTGTAAGCTACCCACCGCTAAAGCTGGTGGGCTTTACCCTGGCGCTACCGACGAGTCGGCATCCGGGTAGTATGGCGGGCTTACAGCCGCCCGACTGGCAATGTTGCCAGCCGCGATCACATCTGCAAGGCCAGCGAACCTGCAGCGTATACACACAAACGACGCCTGAGTCTTGCGGTTGGCCTTGTCAATACACCCGCACGCAGGGCAGGTACGCGAGGTGTTACGCGGGTCAACGAGATGGACAGGAACGCCCGCCAGTGCGGCCTTGTAGGCAATAAAGGCACGCAACTGAAAGAACGCCCAGCTATGGAGTGTTGCGCGCTGCGACTTGCGAGCCGTAATCCGCGTGCGAATGTGCGTGAGGTCTTCAAGCGCAATCGCCCGCTTCGTGCCTTCGGCCTTCGCAACAATCCGTTTGCTGAGGTTGTGATTGACCCATGCGGCAAAGCGGCGTTCCTGCCCCGCGAGCTTCCGCAAGCGACGGCGGGCGCCGTGGGTGCGCTTCCGTTGGAGCTTGTTTCGCAGGCTCCGATGCCGATAGCGAATGTTCTTGATCGCCTTGCCGGAATGGGTCTCGCCGTCGCTATCCACGGCAATGTTTGTCACCCCCATATCAATACCCAGGACGCCTGCTACGTCGATAGGTTCGGGCGTCTCGACATCGCAGACGGCGAACAGATACCATTCGCCGTTGACCAGGGCCAGATCGGTTTCACCGTGCTGCGCCTGAATCAGTTGCCGCTGGCGCTCACCACAGACGAAGGGCATAGATTGTCGCCCATCCAAAGTCCAGATCGAGATCGCCTGGTTGCCGCGATGGAAGTACAGGATGCGATCATCGTAGGCAATCGCCCCAAGTGGCGAAAAGGTGCGCCTCCGCTTCGTGTCCAGCTTGTAGGCATCCGCAACCTTGGAGATGCAGCGCACCGTCAGTTGCGCGGCAAGGTCAAACGTCTCGCGCACCCCCTTGTAGCACAGCTTGTGGATGGCGAACTGGCGAAAGGTCGTCGCCTCCCATGCGATCGTGCTGATGTAGTCGCACGCCTCATTCGCCCGAACCAGGGTACGCCGCAAGGCATCCGCCTGCGCGGGGGTCGGCTGCAACTTCAGTTGTATTGTAAGCCTCATAATATGAGGATTATACCACGTAGCGAACGCCTGTGCAACGCTGGGCTAAAGCCGCTAAAGCGGGGCGCTCCTCCCAGGGCTAAAGCTCCTGGGTTTCCGCGCCTAAAGGCAAGCTTTCTATGAGCGCCGAGACTCAGCAACCAATTCCCGCGCTGCCGAGTGATCGGCGCCTGCGCCTCTCATTCACGCTGCGCTACCGCCTCTGGCTGGCCTTCTGGCTGGCGCTGATCGTGCTCTTCTTCAGCGGCCTACAGCTCAGCCTGGGGCCAATCCAGCTGCGCAGCATCGCCTTGGACTGGGGCTTCATCGGTGAGTGGTGGCGCTTCATCTCGCGCGGCGTGCTCACCACGATCGCCCTCGCCGCCTGCGCCATCATCGGCGCGACGGTGCTGGCCCTGCTGTCGGCCCTGGCGCGGCTCTCGCGCAGCGCCCCGCTCTCCAGCCTCGCCGGCCTCTACATCTCGCTCTTTCGTGGCACGCCGCTCTTCCTCCAGATGTTCATCGTCTACTTTGGGCTCGCCCAGGTTGGGCTGGTGTTCAACGGCTTTACGGCGGCAGTGCTGGTGCTGTGCCTGAACTACGGCGCCTATATGAGCGAGATCTTCCGCGCAGGCATTCAGGCCGTGAGCCGTGGGCAGGCCGAGGCCTCTGCGGCGCTTGGCATGACGCCCGCGCAGACTATGCGGCGCATCGTGCTGCCCCAGGCGCTGCGCATCATCACCCCCGACATCGGCAACCAGTTTATCGCCATGCAGAAGGATACCTCGCTCGCCAGCGCGATCACCGTGACGGAGCTGGCCGGCCGCGCGCGCCAGGCCGGCTCGCCCAACAATCGCTTCTTTGAGGCGCTGATCGTCGCCGCCGCCTGGTACTGGCTGCTCACCCTGATCTTCAGCTTCTGCCAGGAGCTGCTGGAGCGACGCATGGCCCGCTCGGATCGCTGATGCTAGTTTGGCCCTCACCCCCCAACCCCCTCTCCGTGAGCGGGAGAGGGGGAGCCAAAGCTGTGCTGATGCGCGTGCTCCCCTCTCCCCCTGAGGGAGAGGGGCCGGGGGTGAGGGTCTGATACGAGGAAGCGCCCAATGGCAGAGCCAATTCTTACCGTGACGAACTTACACAAGCGCTTTGGTGCGATCAAGGTGCTGTGCGGGGTGGATCTGGCGCTCGATCCGCGCGAGGTGGTCTGCCTGATCGGGCGCTCCGGCTCGGGCAAGAGCACCCTGCTGCGCTGCATCAACTTTCTGGATGAGGCGGACGCGGGCGAGATCGCGGTGGCCGGCTTTCGGGTGCCCGCAGGCGAGAAAAGCCGCGAGCACCGGCGCCAGATCCTGATGCTGCGCCAGCGCGTGGGCATGGTCTTCCAGCAGTTCAACCTGTTTATGCATATGACTGTGCTGGAGAACCTGATTGAGGCGCCGATCCAGGTGCGCAAGCTAGAGCGCGAGCTTGCCGTGGCGGTTGCCGAGGATCTGCTCCAGCGGCTTGGCCTCTACGACAAGCGCGATGTCTACCCCTCGCGCCTCTCGGGCGGCCAGCAGCAGCGCGTGGCCATTGCCCGCGCCCTGGCGATGGAGCCGATTGTGCTGCTCTTCGACGAGCCGACCTCGGCGCTCGACCCGGAGTTGACGGGCGAGGTGCTTCAGACGATGCGCTACCTGGCGCGCGAGGGGACGACAATGATCGTCGTGACCCACGAGATGGGCTTTGCTCGCGATGTGGCCGACCGGGTGATCTATATCGATCAGGGCGTCTTTGTGGAGCAGGGGCCGCCCGCCCAGCTGCTCGGCCAGCCGAAAGATGAGCGGCTCAAGCTTTTCCTCGATCATGTGATCGATTAGCGGCGCCCGGTTGAGCGGCTGATCCTCCAGTGCTACGCGCCTACCAGCTGATGGCTACGGGTCGGCCCTGTTCGGCGCTGGCGATGGCGCCAAGCACCATCGCGAGGCTTTTGATATTATCGGTGCAGATCGTCTCGGGCTGCGCGCCGCTGCGCACGCAGCGCACGAACTCGGCGATGATGCCGGCGTGGCCACCTACGCCGTCGTGTGCAGCCAGGGGCGGCAGCTCTAGCGGCGCTGTCTCGGAGCGAAAGCCGCCCGTACTCGTCACCACCTCGGCGGCGAACCCAGCGCCGCCATCCCAGCGTGCGCTCCCGCGCGTGCCCACCAGGCGCCAATCGCTCTCCCAGCTTGTCGGCAACCCCTCGGCGCACCAGCTGCCCCGGTAGGTGTAGATCGTGCCATCGCTCAGCTCGAAGATGGCCACCGCCGAGGCGCCGTGGGCGTACCAGGAGCCGCTCGGGTTCCACTCCTTGCAGTAGACCGACACAGGATCGGCGCCGCTGAGCAGGCGGGCCGCGTCGAAGGTGTGGATGGCCATATCGAGCAGCAGCACGTGGCGCATCTGATCGCGAAAGCCGCCAAAGTGCGCCCCGATCAAGAAGTCGCTTGTGAGCGTTGTGAGCTGCCCAAGCTCGCCCGAGGCGACCAGACGGCGCATCCGGCGAATGTTCGGGTCGTAGCGACGGTTCTGGATCACCGCGTAGAGCTTGCCCGCCGCCTGGGCTGCGGCGAGCATCTGCTGCGCGTGCTCCAGAGAGTCGGCCAGCGGCTTTTCGCCCAGCACGTGGCAGCCGTGGGCCAGGGCCGTCAGCGTCACCTGCAGGTGCGCCTCGGGGATCGTGCAGTCGAAGACGATCTCGGCGCTGGTCTGTCGCAGCGTGTGGGCGAGATCGTCGCCCACGACGGCAGTGTGCAGGGCGAACTGCTCGGCCCGGCGCTGCGCCGCCGCCGCGTGCAGATCGACCAGGCCGACGATAGTGAGATCCGGCAGGGCCGTGGCCGCGCTGAGCCAGGCCTCGCTCATGGCGCCGCATCCGACGAGAACGGCCCGTAGTGGTTGTTGCATGGCCTTTTCCTGGATCATGCCCAGCCTTTAGACGTTGCAGATTGCAGATTGAGCGCAGCCAGACGCGCTGCGTCGGTGCAAATTGGGCGACCTTATGCTACCACAACTGCTACCAGTCGGCACTTTTCGCGGCTGCTAGCAGCCCTCGCAGCGCGCCAATCGAGGCCGCCGGCGCCTCCTCCTGCGGGAAGTGGCCCACGTCGGGCAGCTCCAGCAGCTCCGCGTAGGGCAGGATCTCGCGCCAGCGCGCCAGGTAGCGCGGGCCGAAGGCGGGATCTTTCATGCCCCAGACGATGCGGGCGGGTAGATCGGCGAGGGCTGCGCGCCGCTCCCAGAGCCGCGCGCACCAGGGCGCACCGGCCGCCATCTGCTGGGCAAAGGCGTACATGCCGTGGCGATCTGCGGGGCGCGCGAAGGGCGCGATGTACTGCTGGTGGATGGCCGGCGTCAGCTTGGCGCGATCAGCGTAGACTAGCGGCAGCAGCGCGCGGGCCGAGGCGTTGAGCTGTAGGTAGAGTAGGCGCCCCACTGGCCCCCCGAAGAGCTTGCCGACCGCCGGCACCGCGAACTCGCCCGTCATGGGCCACATGAAAGTATTGAAGAGCAGCAGTCGCGTCACATTGCCAGGGTGATCAAGCGCGTAGCTCAGGCTGATCGGCCCGCCTAAATCGTGGGTTACCAGCGTGAAGCTGCGCAGGCCCAGATGATCGATCAGCGCTGCCAGGTTGCGGGCATGGTCCGCGAAGCTGTAGCCCCAGTCGGCCGGCTTATCGGAGCGACCGAAGCCGATGTGATCAAGGGCAATGCAGCGGTGATCCTGGCGTAGATCGTGGATCAGATGGCGATACAGGAACGACCAGGTGGGCGTGCCGTGGACAAACAGGATCGGCTCGCCCGCGCCCTCGTCTAGATAGTGCATGCGCCCGCCGCTCACGTCCAGGTAATGTGGCGCAAAGGGGTACTCGTTCGGGTCAGGCCAGGCTGCTGTCATGGCTGCCTCCTTGGTAGCGCGCTACAAGGGCCTCGGTTACGGCTGCAAGCGGATAGGCGTCGGGGTCCAGAACATAGTGCTGGGCAACGCCGTCGATGGTCGCAAAGAGGATCGCGGCCTCAACCTGCGGCTGTGCGGCGCCCGAGGCCAGCAGCGCCTGCTCCAACGTCGCGCGGATCGTGCCCGTCCAGTCGGGTAGATCATCGCCAAGCGCCTTGAGCACGGCGGGCTGCATACGCACGCCGTAGGAGAGCCGCCAGAAGTCGCGCCGTTCCTGCACGAGCGTCAAGGCAGCTCTGATGATCCGCTCCACCTGCGACTGCGCCGGGTCGCCTGCCTCGGCCATTGCGAACGAGGCGTAGACATCCTGGATACTCTGCTGGAAGATCGCCAGCAGCAGCGCCTCTTTACTTGCAAAATGGCTGTACATCAGGCCTTGGGCCACACCCGCCGCCTCGGCGATCAGCTTGATGCTGGTACGCTCGTAGCCGTTGGCGCCAAAGAGGCGCAGCGCGGCCGCGATGAGCTTCGCGCGGCTTTCATCCCGCAGGCTCTGGTTCTGCTGCACGGTTCGTGGCGACATCCGCATCTCTCTATGAATGAACGTACATTCAATATGCAGGCCTATCAGCCGGCTGTCAAGCCCCGCGCTGACCAAGCAGTCATTTAGCTCACCGCATAGGTCACGCCATGTTCATCAGCACTGGGTACTGTAGAAGCGTGCCGTGCCTCTATGCGTATGGGAGCTACGAACTATGCCTCGTCTGGAGCGCCAACTAACCTGGCTGGCCTACCTGATCCTACCGCTCAGCGTGCTGCTAGTTCTGTACCTGACACTGGAGCCCTATACATTTCGTTTCGGGGAGCTCTGGGCGTCTGCGAGCCCGCTCACGCTTGTGGGCCGCTTTCTGGGTGGGCCAAGCGACCCCGAGGACGCGATCAATAATCATGTGCTCTTCATGCCGCTTGGCTTTGCCATGGCCTGTCTGCTCCAGGGGCGCGTTTCACGGCCCCTGGGTCTGCTTGCCGCAATCGGCGTCGGCGCAGCGCTCTCGCTGGGCGTCGAGCTGCTCCAGCTTTTTCTGCCCGGACGCACATCGACCGTGCTTGATGTCCGCTCAAACAGCCTTGGGAGCGGCATGGGGTGGGGGCTCTGGCTGGCCGCCCAGCTCTGGCTCAGCTCACGCCGTCGGCTCAGGCTCGGCCTGCTTGCCTACCTGGCCCTGGCGCTGCTCGCACTCTTCACCGTGCCGGTGGACAGCACCCTGAGCTCCTGGGATCGCTCGTTTGCGCTCCACGTCGGCAATGAGCAGAGCGGCGATCGGCCCTGGCAAGGCGCCGTGACCCGCCTCCAGCTCGCGGATCACGTGCTCACCGCGGATGCGCTGGCGGCAGCAGCCTCGCCGGCCCAGCCCTCCGCCACCCTGCTGGCCGACTACGTCCCGAGCGAGCTGGGCGGGCTTGTGGATCGCACGGGCCAGCAGCCTGCCCTGCTGCCACAGCAGCGCGAGGATGGGACGACGTGGTTGACAACTGGCACTGCCGTGCGCCCTCTTACCGAGCGGCTGGCCGCAACCTCGCAGTTCACGCTGATCGCCACTGTGGCCACGGCCAGCACGTCTCAGTCTGGCCCCGCGCGTATCATCTCGCTCTCGGAGAGTCCTACCCAGCGCAACTTTACTCTAGGTCAGGCGGGCGACGATCTGGTCTTTCGGCTACGAATGCCCCTGACTGGGCCGAACGGCGTCTGGCCGGAGTTCCGCGCCAGGGGCATCTTCGCCACCACAGCAGCGCAGCGGCTGGTGCTTACCTACGATGGGCAGCAGCTCCAGCTTGCGGTGGACGGGGCGAGCTACCCGGTGGTGCTGCGCTTCACACCTGCCTGGGCGCTTATACAGCGCATCATGCCGCCAGAGCTTTCCGGCAGCTTGGTCTGGCTGCTGCCATTTTTGAGCAGCGTGGCGCTGTTGTTGCCACGCCTGATCTGCCTGGCGGTGATCTATCTCCCTGCGGGCCTGCTGCTGGCCGTGCTCGCCCCGGATCAGCGCGCCGGCTCCGAGCGGCGCCGTTGGATACTCACAGGCCTGAGCGCCCTTGCCATGCTGGTACTGTTTCAGGGCAGCTGGATCGCTGTCAACGGAGCCTTCAACCTGCTCGAAGATCTGGCCATGGGCCTGCTGCTGTTTGGCGCCGCCTTCGCCCTGTTCAACGCCCGCGCCGCGCTCCCCAGCCCTGCCTGAGTCCTGGCGCGCCCCAGCGCGGCGGCACATGGGCCGGAAATCTGCGCAGTCTGTGGCTGAAAAGTTCGCTGCGCAGAATACTGCTATCATACAGCCACTGTAGCTGCCTAGACACGGCCCGAGTTTTGTCTGAAGGGGATCCCATGCACGGCGGCGATCTGATCGCGAGTGTGCTGGCGGCCCAGGGCACGCCCTAGCTGTTCACGCTGGTGGGCGGCCACATCTCGCCAATCCTGGTGGGCTGCAAGGCGCGCGGCATCCGTGTTCCCTGCTCATGCGCCACCAGCGCCGCGTCGCCCTCAAGGATGCCGATCTCGTGCTGCTGGCCGGGGTGCCCTGCGACTTCCGGCTCGACTACGGGCGCCCGATCCGGCGCGGCGCCACCTACATCGCCGCCAACCGCAGCCGCGCCGACCTTACGCTGAACCGCCGCCCAAGCATCGCGCTGCTCGCCGACCCCGGCCGCACCCTACGCGCCCTCGCGGCCACGGCGCCGCCCGGCGAGCGCTGGCAAGCCTGGCGGGCCACGCTGCGCGCCCGCGACAATGCCCGCGAGGCTGAGATCGCCCGCCAGGCCGACGAGCGCGTGGGCCTGATTAACCCGCTCCAGCTCTGCCGCGCCATCGACGCCGCCCTACCAGATAACGCGCTGCTCGTGGCCGACGGCGGCGACTTCATGGCCACAGCGGCCTACACGGTGGCCCCGCGCGCGCCGCTGCGCTGGCTCGACCCTGGCCCCTTTGGCACGCTCGGCGTCGGCGCCGGCTTTGCTTTGGGCGCTGCCCTCGCCTGCCCCGAGGCTGAGGTCTGGGTGATCTTCGGCGACGGCGCCTTTGGCTACAGCCTGGCCGAGCTCGACTGCGCGTGGAGCCGTAGGTGCGTCCTTGCTTAGCGCTCCGCGCTAAACGCCAGCGCCTGCGCCGTCTCTAGCTGCCAGACCGTCACGTCCATGTAGTGGCGGAAGCCGAGTGCGACGTTGATCGCGAGCATGGCCGCGTTGGTCTCGGCGTTGTCGGTGCGGATAAAGCGCGCCTCAGGGCGCTCTTGCAGCACGCGCTCCAGGTTATCCGCCTTAAGCCAGCGGCCCAGGCCGAGGTTGCGATACTCGGGGCGCACGCCCGTGGCGCCCTGCCCAATAATCGTGGGCCGCGCCGGGTTGAGGAATAGCTCGTTGAAGCCGGCCAGGTTGCCGCCGGCCTGCTCACGGGCAACGACTGTCCAGCTGCGCTGACCGCTGGCACTCACGCTCTTGTGCCAGGCCCGTAGCTTCTCCGGCGTCACATGCTGATCTTCCACATCTAGCTCGCCGCGCGGCGCGCTGTTCATCACCTCGCAGAGATCGGCAAACGGCACGATCAGCTCCTCGGGGTAGACGTGATCCCAGAACAGCAGCTCGAAGCCGACCGCTCGCTCGGCGGCACGCGCCTGCCAGTCGCGCAGCAGCTCGCGGTCCAGTTCGGCCAGCACAAGCTGGCTGTGGCGCTCCACCAGACCTGTCTTCGCCTCCGCCGCCTGCGCAAAGGCCACCCCGGCCGGCACCTGGCTGTAGCTGTAGCCAAGCAGCAGGCGGCGCTCCACCTTCTGAGCCTGCGCGGCGGCCAGGTGCAACAGGCGGCGCCCAAGGCCCTTGCGACGATGCTGCGGGCGAATATCGATATCGACGCTGGCCAGGTGCGCGTTCTGGCCGGAGGTGTCGTAGCTCATCGAGACCGAGCCGACAAAACCGTCCTCGCCCGGCGCACGCGCGACAAGATCCCATACCTGATAGTAGTCCGGCACGTTGCGGTAGCGCCCAAGGAATGTCTCGAACGGCACTGGCGGGTCGTCCGGCATGCGCTCAGCGCGCATTGCCTCGTCGAGCTCCCAAAGCGTGCGGAACGCCGCGTCGTCGGCGCTGCGCAAATCGAATGGCTCCAGCTCGTAGTTTGTCATGGGTGTACCAGGGTTTTATACAGCTCCAGCGTCTTCTGCGCGATCGCGTCCCAGCTGAACTGCTCCTCTACGCGCCGGCGCCCAGCCTGCCCGAAGCGCTCGGCCAGGGCCGGATCTTGCGCCACCCGGTTGATCCCGGCAGCCAGGTCGGCTGAGAAGCGTACGGCGTCTACCGGCTCAAAGCCGCCATCCTTCAGCTCAAGCGGCACCAGGATGCCCGTCTCCTCGGGCACAACGACCTCTTTGATCCCGCCCACAGCCGAGGCGACCACGGCGGTCTCGCAGGCCATCGCCTCCAGGTTGATGATCCCGAACGGCTCGTAGACCGACGGGCAGCAGAAGACGGCGGCGTGCGAGTAGAGCTGAATCACGTCGGGGCGAGTCAGCATCTCGCGCACCCAGATCACACCCTCGCGGCCCTGGCTCACCGCCGCCACGCGCTCCTGCATCTCGGCGCCGATCTCGGGCGTGTCGGGGGCGCCGGCGCAGAGCACCACCTGGAGCGCCGGGTCGAGCTGCGGGATCGCGTTCACCAGATGAATAATCCCCTTCTGGCGCGTGATCCGGCCGACGAACAGCACAAAGGGGCGCTCCGGGTCGATGCCGTACTTCACCAGGGCGTCGGTGGCGGCTGTCTTACGATACTCGGCCAGATCGATGCCGTTGTAGATGACGTGGACTTTCTCGGGGGCGATCTTGAACAGGCGCAGCACGTCGTCGCGGGTCTCCTTGGAGACGGCGATCACGGCGTCGGCCTGCTCGATCGCGGTGCGCTCCATCCAGGCGCTCAGATGGTAGGCGTTGCCAAGCTGCTCCACCTTCCAGGGGCGCAGCGGCTCCAGCGAGTGGATCGTGAGCACGTAGGGCACGCCCCAGAGCTTGCCGGCCAGCAGGCCGCCCATGTCGGTGTACCAGGTATGGCAATGCACGATGTCGGCGTCCAGGCTGTCCTTGGCCATCAGCAGCGAGCGGGCGAAGGCGTCGACGGCGCCGCCAAAGCGCGGGTCGCTGCCGCGCTTCGTCTCCTCCCAGAGCGGGTAGCCGCGCACCGTAAGCTCGGGCGCAGCGGAGCGCTGCTCGCCAAAGCAGCGCACCTCCACGGGCACAAGCTTTGCCAAGGCACGGCTAAGGTACTCGACATGCACGCCGGCCCCGCCGTAGACATGCGGCGGGTACTCGTTGGTAAAGAGCGCAACTTTACGCAGCTCGGCCATAGTTGCTCCTCGGCTGGTGACGACTGGTGTGGGGCAAGTATAACATGCGGGGCGCCAGCGCACATCCCCGGTGGTATAATGCACCCTATGGCGAAGCCACGTACGATCTTTATCTGTCAGCAATGCGGCTCCCAGCAGAGCCGCTGGATGGGCAAATGCCCCGACTGCGACACCTGGGACAGCCTCGTCGAGCAGATCGAGGCCAAAAGCTCCTCCACCCGCGGCAGCATCCGTGAGAGCGGCAGCGCCGGCGCGCGCCCCGTCCGCCTGCGCGATGTCCCGATCGGCGGCTTTCAGCGCCTGCCTATCTATTCCGAGGAGCTCTCCCGCGTGCTTGGCGGCGGCCTCGTCCCTGGCTCTGTCGTGCTGATCGGCGGCGAGCCTGGCACCGGTAAAAGCACCCTGCTCAGCCAGGTCGCTGCCCACTTTGCCGCCAACGTCGGCGTCGCCCTCTACGTAAGCGCCGAGGAGTCCGCCCAGCAGATCAAGCTGCGCGCCGAGCGCCTCGAGCTCGGCGGCGACGAGCTGTACGTCTACTCCGAGACCTCGCTCGACATTATCCTGCGCCAGATCCGCGATCTGCGCCCCGGCCTCGTGATCGTCGACTCGATCCAGACGGTGTACCTCGAGGATCTCAGCAGCGCCGCCGGCAGCGTCAGCCAGGTGCGCGAGGGCGCCCTGCGTCTGATGCAGCTCGCCAAAGAGCTCGGCATCCCGATCTTCCTGGTTGGCCACGTCACCAAAGAGGGCACCATCGCCGGCCCGCGCGTGCTGGAGCATATCGTCGATGTGGTGCTCTACCTCGAGGGCGACCGCTTCCACCAGTATCGGCTGCTGCGCGGCGTGAAGAACCGCTTCGGCTCCACCAACGAGGTCGGCGTCTTCGAGATGAGCAGCGACGGCATGCGCGAGGTGCTCAACCCTTCGCAGGTCTTCCTCGCCGAGCGCAGCGTCGGCAGCCCCGGCTCCACTGTCGCCGTCACCATGGAAGGCACCCGCCCGCTGCTCGTCGAGGTGCAGGCCCTCACCTCCACCACCGGCAGCGCCCAGCCTCGCCGCACCACGAACGGCTTCGACCTCAACCGCATGCTCATGCTTGGCGCCGTGCTCACCAAGCGCGTTGGCTTGCCGCTCTTCAACCAGGATGTCTATCTCAATATTGTCGGCGGCCTGCGCATCGGCGAGCCAGCCGCCGACCTCGCCGTCTGTCTCTCGGTGGCCTCCTCGTTTCGCAATCAGCGCATCGCCTCCGACCTGGTGCTGGTGGGCGAAGTTGGCCTCTCCGGCGAGCTGCGCAGCGTGAGCCAGCTCGACCGGCGCCTCGCCGAGGCCGCCAAGCTCGGCTTCGCCCGCGCCGTCGTGCCCGCCACCGCTCAGCTCCCCGCCATCAGCGGGATCGAGCTGCTGCCTGCCCGCTCCCTCGCCGAGGTCGTAGATCTGCTCGCCCGCAAGGGCGGCCACAGCGAGGGAACAGGGAACAGGGAACAGCGGACAGGGGACGAGGACGAGGACGGGGCGTAGCCGCCCCCTCGCCGCTTGCGCGGCTTCCTCCTTTCTCGCTCAGGGAGAGCGGGCCAGAGGGCGAGGGCCACCAGCCTGAAGTGTAAACCGCGATCTGCCCGCTCCGCCCCCTGTTCCCAGTCCCCTGTACCCTGTACCCTCTTATGAAGCTCAGCCTGAACTTCATTGTCCGTATCATCGGCATGATTGGTCTAGCCTACCTGGGCTGGTTTGTCGGTCGCTCCCTCTCGCGGCCTCAGCCGGACGAGATGGAGCTCTTTGCTACGCAGCTGCTCACCCTCGCCGGGGCCGGCATCGGGCTGCTCGTCGCCCCCCGCCTCACGATCGAGCCCGTCAACGAGCTGCTGCGCCGCTCACGCGGGGTGCCCCTCCCCGACCTGCTGCTCACCGGCGCAGGCGCCATGCTCGGGCTGCTCGTGGCCGTGCTGCTCGCCGTGCCGCTTGCCGCCCTACCCCGCCCGCTCAGCCAGTACCTGCCCCTGCTCGTCGCTGGCCTCTGCGCCTACCTCGGCGCCACCATCGC
>ENA-ORBV01005501-ORBV01005501.1-microbial-mat-metagenome-genome-assembly--contig:-NODE-5501-length-23258-cov-5.271084_pt1 | contig 23258 bp, 20 predicted proteins | sample MGYA00237777_ERZ505514 | MGnify/ENA primary metagenome ERZ505514 (study PRJEB26160, sample SAMN06269048) | microbial mat metagenome | isolation source: Oligotrophic lake microbial mat | place... | reverse complement strand
GTTGCCGAGATGGCTCCGACGGACTGGGCAGCGGCGATGCTGGAAACGGACAGGCAGAGCACGACGAGGATTGTCGTGAACGCGGGAACCCTGTCCTCCCCGTCAATCAGTCTAGGCAGCCACGGTCGTGTCATGAAAAAATTGTTTCACAATAATACAAAACATGCAATCCACCAAGAAGCCAGCCTGCGTTGGACAGGCCACCGCCGGGGCCTCAGCCCAGGCGCCCGGCTCCGGGGAGTTTTCCGACCGCGCGATCAAAGGTGCCCAGCGGCGTGTGGCCGGCCTTGCGGGCGATCTCAAGCAGCAAGCAGTCCGAAAAGCCGAGTGCAGGCGTGGTCTTGAAGTGGCCGAGGGCGGCAAACACCACCTCGGGGTCCTGGATGGTCAACTGGCGGTGATCCGGGACCTCGCCGTGCACGATACCCAGTGCGGTGTTGCCTCCTGTGCCCTCGGGTACAGATACCCGCGCCTGCCGGCTCGTACGCTGGCGGTATGATGAAACACACACTCGCTCCGTTCGTCCTCGCCCTGTCGCTGGCCGGTGTCGCGTGGACATCTCCCGCCAGCGCACAGACCAACCTGAATAACCGGACGTTGCTGACCTTCTCGCAGCCGGTGGAAGTCCCGGGCAAGATTCTGCCTGCAGGGACGTACACGTTCGAACTGAACGACAGCATGGCCAACCGCCATATCGTGCAGATCTTCGATCAGGGCGGCACCAAGCTCATCGCGATCGTGCTTGCGATCCCCAACCGCCGCGCCGCCGCCACCGACCAGACCGTGATCACGTTTGCGGAAGTGCCAGCCGGACAGCCGCAGGCCGTGCGCGAGTGGTTCTATCCAGGGCAGGTCATGGGCCACGAAATGGTCTACTCGCAGACACGCGCTCAGGCGCTGGCCGCGACGTCGAACGTGGCCGTGTCGGCTGTTGACGACTCGTATTATGCGGACGCCAAAGTCGACGCGATGAAAACCGCGGAGATCGCTCCTGTGCCTGCCGCGCGCCAGGCCCCACCTGCCGTTGTGACGCCGACCCCGGCGCCGGCACAGGTCGAGCCCGCGCCTGCCGCGACGCCTGCCCCACGCACCGCGCTGCCGCGTACGGCCAGCACGCTGCCGCTCATCACGCTCTTCGGCTTCGGCACGATCGCACTGGGAATGGCGATGCGCCGGTTTTCAACGCGTCGCGCCACTCGCTAGGCGGGCGCTGCACGGCTACGATCCCGTGATGCGACTGTACGCATGTCTGTTCATCGTCCTGCAGGCGACCTTCTCCGTGCGAACGGAGATGGTCGTCCTGCCGGTGACGGTCACGGATGCACGCGGCCAGAGCGTGACGGGACTCACGGCTGACGACTTCCGGGTGTTTGACAACGGCCGGCTTCAGCCGATCACGCTGTTTCGCGGCGGGGATGTGCCGGTCACTGTCGGCCTGATCGTCGATCACAGCCAGAGCATGCGGGGAAAGCTGGCGGCCGTGAATGCCGCCATCGCCGCGTTCGCAGGTTCGGGTGGGACCCAGGACGAGTTGTTTGTCGTGGGGTTCAACGATCATGCGCGGCTGCAGCCGCTGCCCGGCGGCAAACCGTTTACCAGTGATGCCGTAGAGCTGGCGTCGGCGCTCAACGCGGGAACGCCCGGCGGCAGAACGGCGCTCTATGACGCCGTGGCGCTGGGCCTGCAGCATTTGCCGGCCGGTCAGGCGCAGCGCAAAGCCCTGATCGTGGTCACAGACGGCGGCGACAATGCGAGTGCACTGAACTACGGCGATGTGCGCGATCTTGCCCGAGCGTCACACGCGGTCATCTACGGCATTGGACTCACCGGTTCGGTCATGCAGGAAGAGAACCCCAACATCCTCAAGCGTTTGTGTGTGGACAGCGGCGGCACCGCGCATTTTCCGCCGGCGACCGCCGACATTGCAGACGTCGTCAGGGCCGTGGCTCGGGATTTGCGCACGCAGTACACCATCGGCTTTGCCCCGGCCCCAGCCGGACCACGGCCCACCTTCCACACCATCAGAGTCCACGTCGCGAGCCCGCAGGGCGATCCTCGGCGCGTGCGGACTCGGGCCGGGTACACAGTGCGGCCATCACCATGATGAGCATCCGCTGGACCGTTCGCCTCGCGGGAACCGTGGCCATTGGTGCAGGGCTGGTCGCGCTCCTGTATGTCGGGCTGGTGATCGCCCGCACACACACCCCGGAGCTGCCGCCGCCCTCCGAGCCACTCGAATCCACGCGCGTCGCGGCCCCGAGACTCCTGGTGGCCGGCGAGTCACTGGGACAGATCCACATCGAGCGGCTTGGCGTGGCGGCCCAGATCAGGGAGGGTGAAAGTGAGGCGGTGCTCCGCACCGGGGTCGGCCATCTCGCCGACACGCCGTGGGTGGGCCAGGGCGGCAACGTGGCCCTGGCCGGCCACCGTGACACGGTGTTTCGTGCACTCCGGCACATCACGCCTGGTGACGTGATTGTGGTCGTCACACCCGATCGAACCGCCCGTTACTCGGTGGAGGATTCGACGATCGTCGCGCCGGACAACCTCACCGTGCTCGCGCCATCCGGGGACAGCACGCTCACACTCATCACGTGTCACCCGTTCAACTACATCGGTTCGGCCCCGAATCGTTTCATCGTTCGGGCCAGAGAACTCCCTCCTCGTCCACGATGACGCGCGGACGGCCCTGCGATGAAGCCACCAGGAATGCCACATGTTCGTAATTCCTTACTGGCGCCGAGCGCGTGCGCGGTTTGCCGCGGGTATGGACCGCAACGCCGTGTCAATCACGCGCTGTGTGTCGCCTCGCGACGCGTGACGTGGTCGCTCAGGTGCGCGCCTCAGACGCGGTCAGCGTCGTTGCGTGGAACCCGAGCGCGATCATGCTGGTCCGCACGACGGCCGATGTCAGTCTCTTCATGTCACGCCTGCTTTCGTTGAACATTTCCTACCCCTCACATACCGAGACGATCACAGCTGACGCCTCAGCATCCCCGCCAGCTGATCGAGCACCTTCCCCACCGCCGAGCGGTCCTTGAACTCCGCGCGGGTAATCAGACGCGAGCGCAGTTTGTCGCGCTCAAATTGCTGCGCCTGCGCGACCGCAAACGCCGCGTCGTAGATATTGAGATTCGCTTCATCATTGAGGCGGAATGACCGGTCGTCGAAGTTGGTTGACCCGACCGACACCCAGAGGTCGTCCACGATGAGCACCTTACAGTGGTACATGGTGGGCTGGAACTCGTAGATCTCCACACCGGCATCAAGCAAGTCCCCCCAGCGGGAGCGGCTCGCGCTGCGGACGATCGTCGCGTCGGTAATCGACCCGGGCACAATGATTTCCACCCGGACGCCTCGTGCCCGCGCGGCGACAAACGTCTGCACCGCCAGTGAGTCCGGAATGAAGTAGGCCGCCTGGAGTCGAATGTGCTTGGTCGCCGACGCCATCGAGAGCAGGTACATCAGGCGTATGCTCTCGCTGCCTTCGCCCCTGGAACTTTTGAACATCTGCGCCGGCAGAGTGCCGACCGGCGACAGCGGCGGAAAATACCGTTCGCCAAGCAACACACTGGCGGTGGTCTTGATCCAGTTGTCGTTGAAGGCCGTCTGCATCTGACCGACCGCGGGTCCTTCGAGGCGATAGTGCGATTCGCGCCAGTGCTCCGGGGATTGGGCATGGCCCAGCCAGTGATCTGCGATCCCGACACCGCCGGTGAATCCGATGCGGCCGTCCACGACCAGCAGCTTGCGGTGTGTCCGCTGGTTCATGCGGGTGAGGTTGTACCAGCGGAGCGGATGGTACAACGCGACCTCGACGCCGGCCGCCTTCATTCCGTCAAGCTGGGGCTTGTCGAGTTTGCCGGCACCCACCCAGTCCAGCAGCACGTGGACCTTCACGCCGGCTCGGGCGCGTTCACTCAACGCGTCGGCAAACCACTGTCCCACTGTGCCGGACCAGTAGATGTAGGTCTCAAACGTAATGCTCTGTTGCGCGCCACGGATGGCCTCGAGCATTGACGGGAAAATTTCGTCGCCGTTCTGCAGCGCCGTCACGCTGTTGCCGGCCAGAATAGCCGGCCCCAGCGCCACGTCCATCGTCCGTTGGAATGCCGGGTCGTCCACCGCGAACGCATGAGGCAGCTCGTACCGAAGATGCCGCTCCCCGGCCTGAAGGTTCAGGAACAGCACGGTCAGCAGAATCGTTACCACCGCGGTGATCAGGATGGTGCGCCACATGCGGCCATCCTGTCACCTGCGATGACGGACACCTGCACTGTTCGGTACACCCAGTGGTCGGCATGCCGAGCGTCAGTACCGGCGCGGCTCGGTCAGACCGCAACTGCAGGTCCGGATTGTCCAACACCAGCTTGAGGAAATCGAGATACCCGGCAGACAGCAGTTGATAAGTCTCTTCGTCTTCGTTCTCGCGTTCTTTTCGCTGCTCCTGCCAGAACGTGAAGATCGCGAGGGGCAGGGCGATGACGGTGACGATGTAGCTCAGCAGTTCCCAGACTTCGATTCCGGACGTGACGCCTTCGCCCTCCATGATCCCTCGTCGGCGATAGCCGCCGCGCTGCACCGATAGAAGAGCACGGCGTGTGCGGCAAGCAGGATCATGTTCGCCAGTGATAAACCGGCGGTCCACACCCAGAACCATCCGGTGCGATCGGGATAGTCAAAGTCTCGCCCAAATCCGTAGAACAGGAACTGGTTCAGGGCGGCGATAGCGGTCAGCCCCCAGAACACACGCCAGTATTGTGGCCAAAAGACGGCCGCAAGTGCTGCCAGGGGAATCGCGTTGACCAGGTGGTTCTCGTGCACCGAAATGGCGAACACAAAGTAGGTATGAATCGCCAGCGAGCCCATCGACGCCGCGGCGGGAAGGCTGGGTGTGCGGCTGACCCGCGCGTACATCCAGAGCGTCGCTCCGACGACAAACAGACGAGTATAGATTCTGGGTGAGACGCCGGTGGCGGCGATCAGCCTGGGGACATCAATCCACTGCAACTCTTGATGGATCGCCGCGAAGCCCGATTGCGTGATCTGCAACCCAATGGTGACCAGCCACCAGAAGTTGAGCGCGTTGCCTGACACAAGGTCGTCGATCACGTTCACCTTGAGCCCCTCGACAACGCCCGTGGCCGAGCCGAAGATCACGAACGGTGCCACGACCACTGCGACGGTCGCTCCGCACGCCAGGAGCAGGCGCATCGCCGCCGGCCACTGTCGCCCCGCAGCGGCCAACACTGGGAAACCGAACAACACGCCCTGATGTTTGGTGAGCATGGCAATGGCCAGCAACACCCCCGCGGCCTTGTAGTGGCCGCGGCTGCTGGCCACGATGGCCGCGATGCCAGGCGCCCAACACCAGGCATCCAGGTAGCCCAACGTCGAGCCGTTGAGAATTAGCGCCGGGTTCAGCCACGTCGCCAACGCGGTGGTCCACGCCAGGGTGGGATCACCGGTTGTTCGAAAGACCACCCACAACAGGAGCAAGAACACGCCCACCCGGACCCCCAGCAGGAGGCTCTTGATTGCGACCGTCAACCGCCGCGACCCAACGGTCAGGCCTGGACTGACGGCGTCGCTCGATTTTGCAATCGTCCACAACGCAATGACGCTCAGGGGCGGATAGTCGGGACGCGAGAAACTTTCGTGTTCGCCGGGTGGCAGGTGTGGGGGGCGGGTGTAGGCTCGAAACACTCCGGAGGACGCCGCATTCACCGCCCAGGTCTTGAACGCCGTCATGTCCCCGGTGCCTCGCAGCGCCAGGGCACTGATTTGGAGCAGCAGACCAAGCATAAATGCCGCGACAAAAGCGCGTCGACCGAGCCCGAATCTCAGAAGCGTGAGCATGATGGAGGTTCGAGGGCCCACGCGCAGGCAACACTGCGCCCGCCCCCGCTCCCGGGTAATATTAACGGGAGCCGTCCGGAACTGGCCGGAGGAATCACACAGGCCGTACGGCCGGAAGTCACGGGGCAGAATGCGCGAAAGTGGGTTTGTTCAGGTCTGGGTACGTTTCCGGTCGTTCGCTCTTGTCTGGGTCACGGCGGGCATCCTGTCCTTGGGCGCCGGGCCTGCGTTCGCGCAGGCGTCTCACGATAGCGCCACAGCGGCGACCGGTCAGGACCAGGCGGGCATCACCCTTCGGGTCTTCCTCGACTGTCAGCAGTGCGACTTCAACAACATCCGCCAGGACATCAGTTTCATCAACTACGTCCGGGACAAGGCCGATTCGGACGTTCACGTATTGATCTCCACGCAGAATACGGCGTCAGGCGGGCGTGAATACGCAATGGACTTTATTGGCCAGCGCACGTTTGTTGACCTCAAACAGCGTCTGACCTACACCAGTAGCGGTACCGACACCGAGGACGAGCGACGCCGCGGCATTTCGCGAACGTTTGCGCTGGGGCTCGCACCATTTTTGGTGAGAACTCCGCAGGGCGACAGGTTTTCGCTGCAATACCGGGTACCGACCGGCGGCCTCACCGTCAAGTCGACCGCGCCGGCCGACGACCCCTGGAATGCGTGGATCTTCCGCCTTGGCGCGAGTACGGAACTCAACGGAGAGGAGCGTCAGAAGAGCAACCGCTTCCGCACCAACGTCTCGGGCAACCGCACGACCGAACGGTGGAAATTTTCGTTCAACGGCAATGGCGACTTCAACCGCAGCAACTTCACGTTGAGCGACGGGCGGGTCGTCAAGAGTTCCTCCGACAACTGGAACCTGTCCGGCTCGGTCATCAAGAGTTTGGGCCAGTCTCACTGGGCCGGCCTGATGCGCACCGAGGTGCGCTCCAACACCCAGTCGAATGAAGCACTGGAGTTGCGTGTGGCGGCGGGACTCGAATGGGACTATTTCCCCTACGAAGATTCCACGCGGCGCTCGATGGTCCTACAGTATTCGGCGGGTGTCTCGAAGATCGATTATTACCAGACCACGGTGTTCGACAAGACCGAAGATACGCTGGTCGAACATCGGCTGGCGGCCATCCTGGCGCTGCGTCAGCCGTGGGGATCGTGGCGTGCATCGGCGGCCTATTCGGCGCAAGTAAATGATGCGGCGAAGTACAACCTTGATTTTTTTGCCGATGCGGACGTCCGGCTCTTTCGGGGCTTCAGCCTGAACCTCGAAGGCAGCTATTCGCGCGTGCGTGACCAGGTGTACCTGCCGGCCGGCAACGCCTCCGACGAGGAAGTGCTGCTCAAGTTGCGTCGCCTGCAGACCGGCTACCGCTATCGCATGCTCGTGGGCTTCAGCTTCCAGTTCGGGTCCATCTACAACAACGTGGTCAATCCGCGCTGGAGTGCCACGACCGGACGTGGGTTCGGCGGCGGCGGCGGCGGCGGCGGCAGCTGACGCGCCCCATCACTGTGCTCGTCAACCCCTCGGCCGGCGGCACCACCACGCCCGGGCTGGCCGACGACATCGCGGCCGCATTCGCGGCTTTCGGCGTGGCGCCCCGCATGGTCACGTTCCACGCCGGTGACGACGTGGTCGCGCTGGCACGGGAGGCCGCCGACACGTCCGACGTGGTGGTGGCGGCCGGAGGCGACGGCACGGTCAACGCCGTCGCGGGCGTCGTGGCCGGGACCGAGGTGGCACTCGGCGTCCTCCCGGTCGGGACCCTCAACCACTTCGCCCAGGACTTGCACCTGCCGATGGACCTCACCGAGGCGGTCGCGACGATTGTCGCCGGACGAGTGTCGTGCGTGGACGCCGCGGAGGTCAACGGCCAACTCTTCGTCAACAACTCGTCGATCGGTGTGTACCCCAGCGCCGTCGACATCCGCGAACAACTGCGTGAAGCGGGGCACGGCAAGTGGGTCGCAATGGCGATTGCGTCGTGGCGCGTGGTCCGCACGTACCGCGGCCTCCACGTGCACCTCACGGTCAATGGACGTCGGCTCTCGACGCGCACACCCTTTGTCTTCGTGGGCAACAATGAATATGTGATCGAAGGGCGCACGGTCGGCAAACGGGAGCACCTGACGAGTGGGCAGATCTTCGTCTACCTGGCACCGCGGATCGCGACCCGCCAACTGCCGATGCTCGTGCTCCGCACGCTCTTCGGCCACGCCTCTGCAGTGGGCGCCTTCGAGATCATTCCCACGACCGACCTGATTATCGAGACCACCAGTGCCCGGCGCGTCATCGTCTCACTCGACGGAGAGACGACGACGTTGACGCTGCCGCTGCGGTATCAGGCCAGGCCCGGCGTGTTGCGGGTGATCGTGTAGTGCGCACGATCGTCCACACGTCGGACCTGCATTTCCCTCGTGTGGACGGGCGCGTGATGGCGTCATTGGCGACGTACATCAACGGCCTCTCGCCGGATCTCGTGGTGGTGTCGGGCGACCTGACCCAACGCGCGCGTCGAAGCCAGTTCCTCCGGGCCGCGGCGTTTCTGAAATCCTTGGCGCCGCCGGTGCTGGTCGTGCCGGGCAATCACGACGTGCCCATGTTCAACATTCCGGCACGGCTCCTGTCGCCGTTTGCCGGCTATCGCCAATACATTGCCGAGGATCTGGAACCGGTGTTCGAGGATTGGGCACTACTGGTGGTCGGACTCAACAGCGTGCGGACGGTCCTGTTCAGTGACGAAGGTCGCCTCAACGTGGCCCAGGCCGAGCGCGCCGCCGAACGCCTGCGTCTGGCCGCACCCGACGTGGTCAAGATCATCGTCACCCACCATCCGTTTGACGTCCCGCCTGGTGCCGAGCCGGCCAAGATGATCGGGCGGTCGCGCATGGCCATGGAGCGACTCTCAGCCGCTGGCGCGGACATCTTTCTCGCCGGGCACCTCCATGTCAGTCATGTGGGCGGCACCGCCACCCGCTACCAAATTGCCGGTCACTCGGCGCTGCTTGTGCAGGCCGGTACGATGTCCACGCGCGAGCGGGGCGAGCCGAATTCGTTCAACGTCCTTCGACTCGCCGACCGCAACAGCGTGACCATCGACCGCATGGCCTGGGATCGGGCGACCGCGACGTTCACGGTCCGCTGGCAGGGTGCGTTCCGCCTCACCACTGGCGCGTGGGCGGCGTTTGAGGACGGTGGCACGACCCGCGAACCAGGGTAGCGGCTCCTACAACCCGGCCACACGCGGTCCGCATTGTGAAAGTGGGCGCCGACCGGGCTGCCAGCGCGAAGAAGTGGATCCGGTCACGAGCATCCATCTGTCCGCCTATCATCTTCAGGTAGGCCTCGTGCACGAGCGCCGTCGGCGCGAGGGTGTGTTGGGAGCGCGCCCCAAACATGCGCCGGCGCGCGAGTGCCCGCAACTCCTGATACACGAGGGGACACAGCTCGGCCGCGGCGGCCTCGTCTCCGCCATGACAACTCCAGAGCAATTGCGTCAAGGCGCCGCCGACGCCGGTGGCGCGGGCCGATCGACGTCACGTCGTACGCCAGAATCGGTCACGTCGACAACGCGCACCGTATCCTGATCCATCAGATGGTCGAGTCTGGAATCCGCGGCTGCCGCGACAATCCGTGCACGCAACGGGGACGACGAGACCACCGGATGGCCGCGATGGCCGTCGAGTGATGGCGTCACGGTATGCGCACCACGCTCCGCGGCCGCAATCACCGCCGCAATGGTTGACGGTTGCACAAATGGCATATCGCCTGGCAGCAGGACGCACAGGTCGGATTCGTCGGTGGCCGCGACGCCACACTGGACCGACGAAAACATCCCTCTGGACGGATCGGGATTCACGACGAGGCGCACGGGCAACCCGCGCAACGCCTGGTCGATGCCGTCCACACTGGCGGAGCCCTGGGGGGACACGATGACCACGCAGTGATCCACGCCGCCTTTGACCAGCGATTCCACCGTTCGGCGCACCATGGGCACGCCGTCAACGCGCGCCAGCATCTTGGGAGGAGCGGCCGGGTCCGCGTCCGCGAATCGCGATCCGCGTCCCGCCGCGGGCACAATCCCGACGACCTGCAGCGTCAGCATGCTCGAATCGTACTCGACGTGACCTGGATGGACGCGTGAAACTTCCGGCCGGAATCGATCGGTCACGTAACCGGAAGGCTGATGCGAATGGTGGTGCCGGCAGAGGACTCGATATCGTCAACAGCGAGTGTCTTGATGGAAACGGCCTTCACGCCTTCAGGTTGATCGGTGATGGTGAAGCGGCCGTCTTCGAAGCGGCTCAGGCCGGCATCGGTTCCGACCCAGACGACGCCGTTGTGGTCCCGGGCCAACGACCGAATCGCATGGGAGGGCAAACCGTCGCGGGTGGAATAGGTCGTGACCCGATCGTCCTTCAACAGACAATACGCCCGCAGGTCGGCAAGGCCGTCGGCAGTCGAGGAGTCCGTGAAGCGTCCGGCCTGGTATCGGGTGACGCCTCCGGCATGACTGCCGATCCACAAGGCGCCCGTGCGATCCACGAGCAACGAGTGAATATTGTTGTTCTTGATGGCGACCGTGTTCGTGCGATCAAACGTGGTGAACCGCACGCCGTCGAAGCGCACCGGGCCTTCCGCCGTCCCGAGCCACAGGTACCCGTCAGGGGTCTGCGCGATGGCGCCGACGCCATTGGCCAGCAAGCCGTCACGGTCCTGCCATGTCAGTTGCTGGTACTGAACCATGACCCGCATCGGGCTCAGGCGGCCCGGTCGATCCTTGCCACGCCAGTTCCGGCACCCCAGCGATCTGCAGCAGTCGCGTGAGGCGCCTCTCGAACAGCTCGGACTCCCCCGGCCGGCCTGTGAGGGTGACGTGTCCCACTTTGCGCCCCGGCCGCGCGGCCTTGCCGTAGACGTGATGGCTGGTTCCGGCAATGGCCGTGATCGCCGATGCCGGAGGCGGGTCGCCAATGAGATTGACCATCGCGGCCCGCTGAATGGGTGCGGTCGCCCCGAGTGGAAACCCACAGATGGCCCGCAAATGGTTCTCGAATTGCGAGGTGGGCGCCGCCTCGATGGTCCAGTGCCCGCTGTTGTGCACGCGCGGGGCCATCTCATTGGCCAACAGCCGGTCACCCACCTGAAACAACTCCAGCGCCAGCACGCCGACATAGTCGAGATCGCACAGCAGTCGGTGGATCATCGACTCGGCCTGCGCCTGCATCACATCGCCAGCCCGACTCAAGGAGAGACGCAGGATGCCCTGGCGGTGGTGATTTTCACTCACCGGATAAAAGACGGTCTCACCTGTCCGCGCCCGCGCCGCGATGATGGAGAGTTCCCGATCAAACGGCACCACGGCCTCGAGGATCGACGGCACCCGGCCCACCGTGTCCCAGGCCGCTGGCAGGTCGGTCGGGTGGCGCACCAGCGTCTGGCCTTTCCCGTCGTACCCCTGCATGCGGCTTTTGAGAATCGCAGGCAGCCCCATGTCTTCCGCCGCGAGGCGGAGCTCCGCGAGCGTCTCGACCGCGCGGAACTCGGCGGTGGCGAGCCCCAGGGCCTGGAAGCGGCGCTTCTCCACCAGACGGTCGCGTGACGCCGCCAGGGCCAGCGACGACGGATACATGGGTCGCAACCGCTCCAGCGATTCCACGGCCGCCACCGACACGTTCTCAAATTCGTAGGTGAGCACATCCGCCCAGTCCGCCAGACGTCGCTGGCCGTCCGGATCGTCGTAGGCGACGCACAGATGTTCGCCGAAGGACGTCGCACAGGCGTGGGGATCGGGACTGAGGAATCTGCACGCCACGCCCAATGACCGTCCCGCCTGGGCCAACATTCGCGCGAGCTGGCCCCCGCCAAGCACTCCCACCTTCATGTGCGGGTGTCCCGGGGGTCACCGACGGCCAACACGCGCTCGGTCTGTTGCTCACGGTAGGCGCGCAGCGCGGTTTTGATCGCCGGATATTTGTTGGCGAGAATGCCGGCGGCCAGCAGCGCCGCGTTGGCCGCGCCAGCCGGGCCGATCGCCAGTGTGCCCACCGGAATCCCCGCCGGCATCTGCGCGATCGACAGCAGGGAATCCATGCCGTTGAGGGCCGCAGAGCGCACGGGCACACCAAGGACAGGCAGAGTCGTCTTGGCAGCGGTCATGCCAGGCAGATGGGCCGCTCCTCCTGCGCCCGCGATGATCACTTCCAGGCCCCTGGCATCTGCCTGCTCGGCATACCGGAATAATTTGTCCGGCGTACGATGGGCGGACACGACCTCAACCTCATGCGGCACCTCAAGTAACTCGAGGATCTCCACCGCATGGCGCATGGTGTCCCAGTCCGATGCCGATCCCATGATGATGCCGACCAGCGGCGACGGTGTCCCCATCAGAACTTCTCCGATCGCAAGACGGCCACGTCGGCTACGAACAGGATCATCGCGTAGTCCTCGTAGTACCGCGTCTGCAGATGCGCGGCGACGGCCCCGGCGGTCGAGGCGTCACACACAATCTCGACGCGGATGTTGCTGCTTTCACTCCAGGCGGCCGTGCGTGCACCGCGACTGCCTCGTCCGCGCGCGTCGGTGATGGTGTACCCCTGCACGCCCAGGCGTTGGAGGTCTTTGGCCAGCACACTTTCCAGCGCAGCCTCAGTGATGATGGTCAGCAGTTTCCGGTTCGCGCTCGTCATGAACCTACCCTCCAAGCACGGCGAATGCGGTCGTGGTCATGGCGTGATACAGGGGAATGCCCACGAGAACATTGAACGGAAAGGTGACCCCCAGCGAGACCGCCAGCGACAGCGTCGGATTCGCCTGCGGGACCGAAATGCGCATGGCGGCAGGCACGGCAATGTATGAGGCACTCGCGGCCAGGACGGCCAGCATCGTCGTGCCGCCAAGCGACAGCCCAAGTCCGTACCCCACCAGGATGCCCACCACCGACGAGAAGAGTGGCATGCCGATGCCAAACAGCACCAGGAACACGCCGTGTTGCCGCAGACTGCCGAACTGGGCCGCCGTGATCAGCCCCATCTCGAGCAGGAACAGCGCCAGGATCCCCTTGAAGAGGTCGAAGAACAAGGGGGCCATCGGCGTCAACCCGTCCGCGCCGGCCGCCCACCCGATCAGCAGCCCTCCCACGAGCAGGACGATGCCTTTGCCGAGGAGCACTTCGTGCGCGACCGTACCAACCGGCATGTCACGGGAGAACCCACGGGCCAGCAGGATGCCCACGAGGATGGCCGGGATTTCCAGCACGACCAGCAGAAACGGCATGTGCGCCTCGAAGGCGATCTGGCGGCTGGCAAAATAGGCGGTGGCGACGGCATAGGTGGCGACACTCACCGAGCCGTAGTGCGCGGCGATGGAGGCGGCATCGGCGCGCCGAAGACGGCCGACCAGTCGCAGCACCGGAAAGGCGACCAAGGGCAACACCGCGCCCATCACCATGACGGCGAGCGCCTGCAGTGCCACGTTCCCCACGGGCTGCTTGCCCAGTTCGATGCCGCCCTTGAGGCCGATCGAGAGCAGCAGCAGCATGCTCACCAACTCATAGACGGCGGCCGGCAAGCGCAACTCCGAGCGCAACAGCCCGGCGGCCAGCCCGAGCAGAAAAAACAGCAGGACAGGATCAACAGCGTTCACGCAGACGCCCTTTCACCGGCACGATCAGTCTGCCGGCGCGGTCCTGAAAGATGTGTGCCAGCACGACTTTGGGATGCCGGACCCGGAGTCGTTGCAGTTCGGCGTTGATGCGAATCTCGGGCGCATCGCAGGAAAACACCGGGACAAACCGTGCCGGGCAGGTGGCGCTCGACTCGTCATGGCCGAAACATTCCAGCAACGCCTCCAGGAGATCAACGCGGGAGACCGACGCGGCCGTCGTGTCGAGCCAACACACCATCCAGACCCCGTTGATACCCGCCGCCTCGATCACGCGTACGATCCGTTGTCCGCCGGCCCCGTCGGGCAAGACCAGCGCCTCGGGCAGGTTCGCCGCACCGTCCTCGTCGATCCAGATGCCCTGCAGCGTCTCACCGTCGCGCGTCGTTGACTGACGTCGAAGGTGCGACAGATACGCGGTCAGGCCCGCGCCCTCCCGATCGAGGTCCGCTGGGTGCCGAACCAACAAAAATACGCTTCGCGAGTGGGTCCGCATCGGTTGCCTGACGAGTGTGGCGGTTTTGGTGAATCAATAAAAGTCGAATATTGTTTATGAACCATTCGTAATAAGTTGTCATTGCAACCATGAATCCCAAACACCTGCGTTATTTCTGGGCGACCGCACATGCCGGCAGTGTGGTGGCGGCGGCGAATCAACTGCACGTCACGCCACAAACCGTCAGCGCGCAGATCAAGCTCCTTGAAGACGACCTGGGTACCGCCCTGTTCAAAGCCGTCGGCCGCGGTCTCAATCTCACCGATGCCGGACGTGTGGCGTTGTCGTACGCGGACGAAATTTTTGCCCTGGCCCAGGAGATGGTCTCGTCGCTGCGAGCGGACGTGGCGCCACAACAGGCCATGGCCACGTTTCGCGTCGGTGTCTCCGACGCCATCCCGAAGTCGCTGACCCATCGCCTGCTGGCGTCGTTGAAGAGTGCGGAGAAGCCCCTCCGGTTGGTCTGCCGCGAAGGCACGATTGACTGGTTGCTTGGCGAGTTGGCCCTGCATCGTCTGGAGATGGTGCTGGCCGACCGGCCGATGCCGGCGGGGCTGGCGGTGCGAGGGCACAGCCGGAAGCTGGGCGAGAGCGCGGTGGCCTTTTTTGCCGCCCCTGGCGTGGCGCGGCGGCGGACGGCGTTTCCCGCGTGCCTCAATGGCGCGCCCCTGCTCCTGCCAGGGCCGAACACGGCGGTGCGCGGCGAAATCGATCGCTGGCTGGGCGATGCGCGTCTGTCGCCGCGCATCGTCGGGGAGTTTGATGACAGCGCCCTGATGAAAGTGTTCGGCGAGGCGAGTGAAGGGTATTTTCCGTCGCCGGCGATCATCTCGGACGAAGTCTGCGCGCGGTATGGCGTCCATGAGGTCGGGCGGGTCGCAGAGGTGCGTGAGGCCTTCTGGCTCATCAGCACGGAACGGCGCATCCAGCACCCGGAAGTGCGCGCCGTGCTCGAGGCCGCCCGCAGCGCCGTGTTTGTGCCGCACGCATGATCATGTTGTCGCTGACGTCCAGCCCCGACGATGTGGCGACCGCCGTGCGCTTGCTGCACGCGGGCGAATTGGTGGCCGTGCCGACCGAGACCGTGTATGGATTGGCCGCCGATGCGACCAACCCGGCCGCGCTCCGAGCGATCTTTCGCGCCAAGGGGCGTCCCGCCGACCACCCACTGATCGTGCACCTGGCCACCGCCGACGAGCTGTCGCACTGGGTGGCCGATGTGCCGGAGACCGCCTGGCAACTGGCATCGGCCTTCTGGCCCGGGCCGCTGACGCTCGTCCTGCCGGCGGCCCCGAGCGTGTCGGCGCTGGTGACCGGTGGCCAGACCACCGTCGCGCTGCGTGTCCCCGCCCATCCGGTCATGCAGACCGTGCTTCGGCAGTTCGGTCGTGGTCTGGCCGCACCCTCAGCCAATCCGTTCGGCCAGATCAGCGCGACCACGGCCGCGCATGTCCGGACGCACCTGGCCGGGAAAATTGCGGCGGTGGTGGATGGCGGCCCGTGCCGGATCGGCATCGAGTCCACCATCGTGGACCTGACGCGCGAACATCCGCGCATTCTGCGTCCCGGCGCCATCACGATCGACATGATTCGGGGCCATCTGCCGTGGGGGGGCACCGTGACGGGATCCGCCCCCCGAGTCCCGGGTGCGTTGGCTTCACATTACGCACCTCGGACACCGTGCTACCGCATCCCGTCGGAACAGGGCGAGTCGCCGTTTCCGGGCCGACGTCTCGCGCTCCTGGCGCAGCACCGCCCCGCGTGGCCCGTCACGACGTTCTGGCCCATGCCGTCGGAGCCCGACGCGTATGCGCGCACGCTGTATGCGACGATGCACGAGGCCGACGCCAGTGCCTGCGACATCCTGCTGGTGGCGTTGCCGCCGGACGAACCCGCGTGGGCGGGGATCCACGATCGGCTGCGTCGTGCGACCCGGGGCCTCTGACGGGACCATCGAATCGGGCACGCCGTCACGACCGGGGAATCCCCCCCCGGATAGACCTTGGTCAATCCCTGGGCAGAGAAAACGGGCACCGGCGCGATCATCGCTTCAGCGCGGATGACAGCACGATGGCCCCGATCACCGCACTCACCATGGACCCGGCCAGCGTACCGATTTTGCCGGCCGATGCGGCGTCCGCAAAGGCGGCACCGGGAAATGCCAGCGAGTTGAGAAACAGCGCCATCGTGAATCCGATACCCGCCAGGCACGCGCCGCCGGCCAGCATGGGCCACGTCACCCCGTCGGGCAGACTCGTCACCCCCGAGCGGACGGCCAGCAGACACAACAACAGAATCCCCACCGGCTTGCCAATCGCCAACGAGACGGCCACGGCCATGGCGACAGGTTCAGCCAACGCGGACGCCTCCAGCAGCACCCCGGCATTGGCGAGCGCAAACAGCGGCATGATCCCAAACGCCACCCACGGATGCAGCCCATCCTCCAACCGCTGTAGCGGGGAGCCCGCCTCGCCCAACCACGCGCGCGCCGGTGTGAGGAGCCCCAGCATCACCCCGGCCACCGTCGGGTGCACGCCCGATTGCAGGAAGGCAAACCAGATGAAGATGCCCACCCACGCATACACACCGATCGACCGCACGCCGATCCGCTGGAACACGTAGATGAGGCCAAAGGCGACACCCGCCAGCGCGAGCCAACTCCACGCGATGGTCTCGGTAAACACGAACGCGATGATCAGGACCGCCACCAGGTCGTCGACAATGGCCAGCGAGAGGAGCAGAATCTTCAGCCCGAACGGCACGCGCGACCCAAACAAGGCGAGAAAGCCCACCACAAAGGCGATGTCCGTGGCCATCGGCACCGCCCAGCCACGCTGGCCGGGTTCCCCCCACTGGAGCGCGAGATAGATGGCGGCGGGCATCACGACGCCGCCCAGCGCGGCAAACATCGGCAGCAACGCCTTGCGTGGGTCACGAAGCTCCCCATGCACCATGTGCCGCTTGATCTCGAGTCCGACCACAAAAAAGAAGATGGTCATCAACCCATCGTTGACGACGAGGTGGCCGAGGTCACCGGCGATCGTGAATCCCCCCACCGACACCGAGACGGCCGTCTTCCAGAGGCTCGCGAACCATGCGGCCGCTGGAGAGTTCGCAAGGCCAAGGGCCACGGCGGTGCACGTGAGCAACACGATGCCACTCGAGGCCTCGACATGCACAAACCTCTGCACGGGGGCCAGCCACCGATCAACCAGCACCACAGGCGGGGACACTGTCTGGGTATTCGAAGAATTACTCATGGCGCCTATCGTAACGTTTGCACCAGCAGATTCAGGTGTGGATCGCCCGCCTGGACCGGCATCCGGTTTGCGTACATACTCTGTCGGTCCCCGTTCAGTCAGGCTCACTTATGTCACAGCACCTCCCCGCCTCCGTGTCGTCCTCAATCACCCGTGTCCGCTCGTTCGCTGGTCTCCTCGCTCTTGTAGGAGCCTTCCTGCTCGGAGCCGTCTGGCCCTCGGCACAGGCAGCGGACCCCGGGCTTGGTCTGGCGGTCGGGCGGAACGTCAACATGGTGTCGGGTCAGGAGTTGCCCAACGGCGATCCGTACCTGCAGCGTCAGAACGAGCCGTCGGTGGCCGCCTCGACGCGCAACCCCCTGCACCTGCTGGCCGGCGCGAACGACTATCGCACCGTCGACATTCCGGGCAACTTCGACGACGGCGAGACGGGTGATGCGTGGCTGGGTGTCTTCAAGTCCTTTGACGGCGGCGAACGGTGGCAGAGCACGCTGCTGCCCGGGTACCCGCAGGACACCTCTGCCGCAGGCATGGCCTCGCCGCTCAAGGCGTATCACGCCGGCGCGGACCCGGTCGTGCGTCCGGGCACCAACGGACTGCTGTATTTTGCGGGCCTGGCCTTTAATCGTGGCGAGGGCGGGGCCAGCGGCATCTTCGTGTCGCGGTTCGTTGACAACAACAACAAGGAAAACGGCGACCCGATCGCCTACATCTCGACCTCGCTGGTGGACCGGTCCACCGGCAGCCGCTTCCTCGACAAACCCTGGATGGCGGTCGACGTACCGCGCGCGGGGGCACGGGTCTGCCGCATCAGCACCCCGCAGCCCGCACCCGTCGTGGCGCCGCCAAAACCCGGCAGACCGAAGCCCCGCAAGGGCGACGGCCGCAGTGGTGACCGGCACGGCGCGGTCGGCCAGCTCGTGGCGCAGGCCGCGAAAGCCATAAAGGATGCGCGGTCCGGCAAGGGCAAGCCGCCCTTGCCGACGCCTCCGAAACCAGGCAAGCCCGGCAATCCAACCACCGTGTCACAGCAGGTGCTGGCCGGCACGATCTACGTCGCGTATGCCGCGATCACGACGACTCGCCTCGCCACGGGTGAATCCGACATCGAGTCACGCATCATGTTCTCGCGGTCAGACGACTGCGGCGCGACCTGGAGCACGCCCACGCAGATTAGCGATCCCGCCCACAAGGTGAATCAGGGCGCGACCATGGCGATCGATCCGGCGAACGGCACCGTGCACGTCGCGTGGCGCCAGTTCGGGCTGAGTGATGGCGCACCCGATGCCATCATGACGGTGATTCCCAATACCACGGCCAAGGCGCGGCCCAAGCCGCGCAAGGTCCACGAGTTCAAGAAGGGGCCGAAGTCCGACACGTTGTTGCCGAAGTTGCAGCGTGCGCATCGTCACGGCGATGTGAGCGAACTGGTGTCCATTCGACCGTTTGACTCCGGGACGTCCGAGGATCGGTTCCGCACCAACGCCTATCCGACGATGGCGATCGACGACGAGAGTCGTGTGTATCTCTCCTGGGTCGAGCGTGGTTATGGTGGGGCGCGTTCGGATCCGCTGACCGGTGACGCACGGGTCGTGTTGTCCACGTCGCGAGCCGGCGGTCTGTGGACCACGCCGCAGGCGGTGGACTCGCGCGCGGCGGGCGGTGACATGCCGGGGCACCAGATGATGCCCTCGATGTCGTATTCGGGCGGCCGTCTGATGCTCGTGTACTACGACCTGCGCGAAGACGTGTCGCGACAGTTCGGCACGTTCCTCAACGAGGCCGCCGCGATCGCGGTCCAGGGTCGGCGCCACACGATCGACGTCCGTGCCACGCAGGCGCGCAAAGGCGACACGCCGGTGTTCGAGCCGTCCACCAAGGTGTCGCAGTATCTGATGGGCAACCTGCGCGGCGGCACCGGCACCGCGGCGCAGCAACTTCAGTTCAACGCGCCGAACCTGCCGCTCTTCCAGCTCGGCACCGTGCCGTTCATGGGCGACTACATTGATATCGCCCCCGCGCCGGCGTTTGTGCAGAACACCAGCGGCGCCTGGATTCACAACACGGCCAACACATCCGCGCCGGTCTTCCACGCGGTGTGGACCGACAACCGCGACGTGCAGAAGCCGAAGAATGGCGACTGGAAGAACTACACGCCGCCCGGCGGGGCGACGTGTGCCGACGGCCAGACCGGGATGCGCAATCAGAATGTGTATTCCGCGCGACTGACCATGGGGCTCATCGCCGGCTCACCCGCCAACACGAAGCCACTCAGTCTCGACACCCCGCGCGGCTTTGTGGTGTTCGCGCAGAACCAGACATACCAGACCAAGGCCTATCGGATGACGATCGAGAACCAGCCGGTGGGCGGCAACGCGTCATTCACGCAGTTGGGTCTGGCGCAGGCGACACCGCTGTTGCTGACGGTCGACGTGAAGGTCGCCCCGCGGTCCATGGTGACGCGCACGGTCTACGCGACGTCGTCGAACGCGAAGGAACAGGTCCGGGTGAGTGTGAGCGAGATTGACGTCGCGACGTTCCTGCCGCTGAGCGGCGGATTGGCGACGCGGGTCATTCTCAACCCGGACATTTCGAATCCGGACATCTCCAATCCTGATATTTCGAATCCGGATATTTCGAACCCCGACATTTCAAATGCCGAGGTCTACAACCCGGACATTTCGAACCCGGATATCTCAAACCCGGATATCTCCAATCCCGACATCTCCAATCCGGACATCTCGAATCCGGATATCTCCAACGTGCGGATCGCCAATCCGGATATTTCGAATCCGGATATTTCGAATCCCGACATCTCCAACCCGGATATCTCGAACCCGGACATCTCGAATCCCGACATCTCCAACCCCGACATCTCGAACGGGTCGCTGACCGACGTGACGTGGACGATCAGGAACGACGGCAATACGACGGCTGCGTTCAACGTGAATCTGTTCATCGCGAATCAGGCCGCGGCGGCGGGGGGCATCAAGACACAGCTGGTCGTGCACAAGACCTACAAGACGCCGATCTCGGACGGTTGCGTGCTCAAGTCGCAGACGCAGACGGTGCTGGTGGCCAATGTCGTGAACCCGACGTTCAAGACGGCCGGCGACGACACGACGTTTGATCCCGCCAATCCAGACATCTCGAATACCACGTTGTGGCTCGAGCCCGGCGGCGAGGGCAAGATCACGCTTCGCATCGTCGATCCGAACCCGAACGACAACATCACGATCAATCCCGTGACCGACGTGAAGCCCGTGGTGCAAGCCGACGCCGTCAACACCGAGGACCTGGGCGGCCCGGCACCCGTGCCGCCGGCCACGCCGCTGCCGACTGACCCCGTGCCGCCGCCTGCGGTGGCACTGGCCTTTGTGGCGCAGCCGGTGAACACCCTTGTGAGTGTGGTGATGCCCGACATCACGGTGAGCGCATCCGCGGGCGCCAACGCGGCACCGGGCGTGCAGGTCACGCTGGCCATTGCGATCAATCCGTCCGGCGGCAACCTGATGGGCACCGTGACCAGGTTGACCGATGCGCTGGGCATTGCGACCTTCAGCGGCCTCGCGGTCGGCCGTGACGGGGTTGGCTACCGGTTGTCGGCCTCGGCCAGCGCGTCTGGCGCACTGCCGGTGCTCTCAACCCCCTTCACGATTGGCGCCGGGGCTCCGCCTCCGCCAGCGGCTGGCTGGTCCGCCAACGGCGACGGCATCGTCGCGCTCACCGACAACGGGTTGATCGGCGGCACGCCGCGGATGAACTACCAGCGTAACGGCTTCCCCAATTTCACCGGTGCATGGACGCTGACAAGCGTCGCCGCAGCCGGCGGCGCGGTGCGTCTGGACTGGGAGTGGACCGGATTCCATTCGTACTGCGCGGCCTCCGTCCAACTCGAGGCCTTCGTCAACCGCGCAGGACTTGATGTCGTTGCGGGGCCGCTGCTGCAACTGGATGACAACTGCGTCGGCGCCCGCAACCCGAGCGCGGGCTTTGCCTTCGCCGGCGTCACGTCGGTGGTGGTGCAGGCGGGAGACACCTACGGATTCAGGCTCGCCGGCAGCCACGGTGATGGCACCTACAGGCTTGAGGGCACATTCAGTGCTGTCGTGAATGGCGCGACGTCGCCGAGCCCGTTTGTCGTGACCAACGCGTCTGACGGCGGTCCGGGGTCGCTGCGGGCGGCGCTGATCGCGGCGAATGTCGCGGTGGACACGAACACGATCACCTTCGCCATTCCCGGAGCGTGGGTGCATCACATCGCCCCCGCCACACCGCTGCCCGTGGTTTCGAATCCGGTGATCATCGACGGCCTCTCGCAGCCAGGGTCGGCATCGATGGCGCCGATGATCAACGTCGACGGCCGGTTCCTGAGGAATCTTGTTTCCGATCCTGGCGACGACCAGGTGGGGACCAATGTCGGTCGGGCCCCTGGGTTTGAAGTCGTGTCATCAGACGTGACGATTCGAGCCCTCGGCATCAACCGATTCCCGGGCCCCGGCGTGTATGTCCACAACGGTACGAACAACGTGCATGTCGAAGACAACGCCATCGGCGCCGGACCCGCGGGTGTGCCGACGTGGCCGGCCAACAACGTCGGCGTCTATCTCAACTACAGCACCAATCACGTGATTGCTCGCAACGTGATTTCCTCGGCCGACTTCTCGGGCGTCTTGCTCGTCGGCGGTTCGGGCACGTCGATGACAGGCAACCGCATCGGCACGAGTGCGGACGGTCTCACCGCCTTGCCGAACCTCGACAACGGCATCACGCTCTACGACGGGACGAACGCGACGATCATCGACGGCAACTTGATCTCCGGTAACGGCGCTTTCGCCGACGGTACGACCATCCTAACAAGCCGGGGCTTTGGCATCGACATCCAACAGTCCGGAGCCCTGGCTGACGTGACCAACACGATCATCATCAACAACATCATTGGCCTTGATGCCGCGGGCAACCTGATCACTCGCGGAGGACCCGACTGGGTGGATGCAGGGCCGGTTGGCAACTTTGGACCTCGCAACCGCGGTAACGCCGGCGGCGGTGTGCGCGTAAACCGAGGCCCGGGCACGATCATTGGCGGCAACGGTGCGGGCAACACCATCTCGGGCAACTCGAATACCGGTGTGTATCTGACTGGGACCGTTGGGGTGGCGCCGGTGTTGCGAGGCAACAAGATCGGCACCGATCCGACGGGCAACTTTGCGCGCGGCAATCGCCGCGGCATCGAGGTGTTCCTGTCGAGTGCGGTGGTGGGCCAAGCGGGCGCCGGCAACGGCAACCAGGTCTCGGGCAACCTGAGCGACGGTATCTGGGCGAATGGCAACACCACCATCGAGAACAACCTGGTGGGCGTGAACGCGTCGGCCACGCTGGCCCTCGGTAACGCCCGGATGCTGGGTGGTGGCACGCCCGAAGACGTCGGCTGCTGCCACGCGGGCATCTTTGTGGCTGCGCCGAACAACGTCGTTCGCGGCAACGTGGTCGGCGGTTCGGCCGCCCATGACCAGGACCCGGGCATCCGGTCCACTGATGGGGCGGTGGGCCAAGCGCCCAGCCTCATCGAAGACAACTTCGTAGGAACGAATGCCGCTGGTACGGCCGTGTTTGGCAACGGCATTGGTATCGGCCTCTACGGAGACAAGACCGGCACGGTCGTGCGCCGCAACGTGGTCGCGCACAGTGTCACGGCGGGCATCTGGCTCGTCGAAGGCACTCAGTTTGCCCTGATCGGTGGGGCGGCGGGCACGGGCAACACCATCCGGAACAATGGCGCGGGTATCCTGATCGGCTACAACGCAGGCGATCCCGACACCGGCAACACGCTTCGCTCAAACGTGATTTACGGCAATACCAGTCTCGGTATTGACCTCGGATCCAACGGCGTGACGGCGAACGACGTGGGAGACGTTGACGCGGGGCCGAACAGGCTGATGAATTTCCCCGCGTTGTCCAACGTGAATAC
>ENA-ORBV01005499-ORBV01005499.1-microbial-mat-metagenome-genome-assembly--contig:-NODE-5499-length-23274-cov-8.862741_pt1 | contig 23274 bp, 23 predicted proteins | sample MGYA00237777_ERZ505514 | MGnify/ENA primary metagenome ERZ505514 (study PRJEB26160, sample SAMN06269048) | microbial mat metagenome | isolation source: Oligotrophic lake microbial mat | place... | reverse complement strand
AGGCTTCATATCCCCTATTAACCATCGATAGAGTTCTGGTTTTAACTGTACTACACTAGATTAATAACTGCTATAATCGAAGTCAGCCGTCGTAACAGCGAGGGAATCTCAGCATTGTTTAAACTCACTCGCCGTAATAGTGAAGCGATTTCACGTCATAGCGAATCAATTGCTTCCATCAATGCCACGATCGAGCGCATGGATCGCTTGTTTGACTACCTGATTCGCCATAATCAAGAGCAATCAGAAGAATAAGCGTGTCCTCCTACTAACCTCAACCACTTTGGCATAGCCTGTACGAAGTATATATCGCCCTCTTTGCAAATCCAGCCTTGAGGGCGATCGCTTTTGGTTGAGGGGGCGATCGCGTTTTGTTTGGATGGGCGATCACGTTTGGGAGGAGAGGGGCGATTGCTTTTGGGAGAGGAGCGATCGGTTTTCTATAGTTTTAGCCGCGATCGCTGATAATCAAGTTAGTCCATTCATTGCATTCTTATGGAAACAGCCAAAATTCTGCAAGAACTCGGAAAATTATCCATCAGCGATCGCCTCACCATCGCCGAAACTGCTTTGCAACTAATTCAGGCAGAACAATACTCCCTCACCACCGAACAACGTAAACGACAGTTAGCGATCGTCGCCACAACTGCAATTTCAGACTATGCACCTGGTAGCCAACTGCTTGCTTTCTCAACCCTAGAGGGTGAAGACTTTCATAACGACCCCAATGACGCTACCCTAAGCGCCCATGCTTAGAGGGCAAGTCTGGCTAGTTAACCTCGACCCAACCATCGGGAGTGAAATTAGCAAAACTCGTCCCACGGTGATTGTGAATGATGACGCAATCGGGATTTTGCCATTGAAAGTGATCGTGCCAATTACCGATTGGAAAGAGCGATATGCTACACGCCCTTGGATGGTTCACCTTCAACCAACGATTGATAATGGACTCAGTAAACCCTCTGGCGTAGATACATTTCAATCCGCTCTATTTCACAGACCAGACTGATTCGACAATTAGGGCAATTGTCTGAGCCGGAAATGCAATTGGTCTCACAGACGTTGGCAACTGCCCTGAGTCTTTGAAATCGCCTTTCTTTGCGCCAGCCTTGAGGGCGATTCGCTTTTTGGGAGTGGGGCGATCTGTGGGGTGGTCGATCGCGTTTTGGGAAGAGGGACTATCGGCTTTTGGGGATAGGATTGATCTGTGAAGTGAAGGGGCGATCGCGGCAATAGAGACTTTAAGGCTTCGATGTTACTTGCGAGAAAGATTTTGCCGTTGGGCAGCATAATCCGCCGCTGTGATGTAATCACCGATCGCAAAACAGGCAACTTTGAGGTTGCCCAAAACCTGTTCTTCCACCCGACTATCATTCATTGACCGAGCGATTTCAAGGCGTTGTTCATAGCAGTGGATGGCGTTAGCGTAATCTCCTAATGCGTCATAAGCGACACCAATACTGCCCAAAGCTTGCTCTTCACCTCGCCAATCATCTAGTTTGCGCGTTGCTACCAGCCGCTGTTCGCCGCATTCAATCGAACGGGTGTAGTCTTCTACTGCATAATAGGCATTCCCTAAATTTCTCAGAATTTGGGATTCCATGCGGCTATCTTGCAATAGTCTTGCCAGGGCGAGCCGCTGTTGGTAATAGTCGATCGCATTGACATAATCTCCCAAGGCATAGCAAGCATTACCCAGATTTTTGAGAATTTGTTCTTCTACTTGCCGTGAACCCAGTTCACGCGCAACGACAAGGCTTTGCTTTTCATAAGAAATCGCTTGCTCGTATTGGCTCACCGCTTTGTACGCTAGCCCTAAATTGTTGAGGGCTGCCATTTCGCCGGGACGATCGCCCACCTCTTTCGCCAACGACAAACTCTGAAGCTGATATTCAATTGCCTTATCGGGTGCTTTAAAGTGGCGATAGGCATTGCCAAGGGTACTCAGGCTAATCACTGCACTGGGGCGATCGCAGGTTTGCTGAGCATAAACCAAAGCAGACTGCGAATATTCAATCGCTTTACTGTAATGCTTCAAGCTATAAAATGTTAAACCAATACTACTGAGCGATCGTCCCTGACCCAAATCATCCTGAGTCGCTTGATATAGGGAATAGGCTTGCTTGAACAGATCTAAAGCCGCTTCATATCGTCCAGCTTGATAATTTTCGCTACCTAATCCTAAAAGCCGATTTGCCATACTTTGAGAAGTTTCAATCGGCTGCAAAAATTCGCCTTGAGCCGATTCACTTGCAAGAGGCTTGCTATCACCAGTTGGAATCAAAGTCTCATGCAAAGAATTAGAATTTTCGGACTGATCTATTTCAGATTGACCTAACTGATCTAGGGGAACATCAGGAACTCGGTCGTAGTCCTTATCAAGATAAACAAATCTATTTTCCATTTCCATCGCTTAGCGCCTCCCGTTTCATGCTGGCTTAGATTGCCTATATGGTAGAAGACTCCCTGTCTCGATCAGAATAGCTTGCGTAGCTTGAGAAAGAACTCGGTGATTTCTAGGCTTTTCTCAAAGAACTCGCTGCTCTTGAGCCAGTATATTTAACAATTTTGATTCACCCATCTGCAATTAGTTCAGTTTGCTAACTGCACCAGCAGGTCCTACAACCGAAATGTAAGGTTTCGTCAAATATCGCTGAGCCACCGCTTGAGCCTGTTCAGCGGTAATGCTAGCGATTTGTTTTTGAAAAGTCTGATCAAATTCAATCCCTAAACCCAATGTTTCATACCAGCCAAACGTTTGAGCAATCTGGGCGTTGGTTTGTTTCCCTAATGCATATTGCCCCAACATCTTATTTTTAGAGGCTTGCAACTCTTCTGCCGAGAGGGGGGTGACCCCCAATCGATCAATTTCTGATTGCAATCCTGCTAAACCGATCGCGGTATTTTCCGCTGCCGTTCCCATGTATGCCACAAATTGGGCAGTGTCTAGGCGCGTGGTGTAAAAGGCAGAGACTTCGTAAGCTAAGCCGCGTTTTTCCCGCAGTTCCACAAACAAGCGACTCGATAGCCCATTCCCCAAGTAGGTATGCAGCAGCTTCAGCGTGGCATAGTCCGGATGAGCGGGCGAAGGATAGCCTTGTGAAATAGATGAGGATTGCAACGATGAACTGATTACCGCAGGAGCGAGATAGCCCAACATCAAAATGGATTGTTGCGTTTCTTGCGCGGTTGTTTTGGATACGGGGTTTGCTAAAACGGGTGGAGCTTTGAGAATCGGCAGCGGCTGATCTGGACTTTGCCAATCGCCTAAGACCGATTCAATTAGGGAAACGGCGACCTCCGGCTGAATCCGACCTGACACGCTGATGATCAGATTATCGGGGCGGAAAAAAGCCTGGTGGTAACCCAATAAATCAGTCTGGCTAAGTTGAGAAACGGTTTCTTCTGTGCCTAAGCCGGATAAGGCGTAGGGATGATCGCCATACATACTGCGCCTTAGCTGGTCATAAGCAACCGTGAAAGGCTGCTCTTGCTGAGAGCGAATTGCCTGTAGGGTGAGGCGGCGTTCCAGCTCTAGTTCTTTTTCAGGAAAGGTGGGCGATCGCAATAACTCTCCCGCCAAAATCAGCATCTCTTTAAAGTCGGCTGAAACTGCCTTTAAACTCAGTAAAAAGTAGTCGGTTGTGGCATCGGTTCCCAAACTGGCACCCACCGACTCCACCTGTTCGGCAATCTCTAACGAAGAGAGGGTTTTGGTTCCTTTGGTCAACACGGCAGAAATTAAATGAGATAATCCAGCCTGATTGGGTTGCTCCCATCTGCTACCTGCCCGCAGAAAAAACCGAGCGGCAATAATATCAGCGGTAGGATTTTCGGTGACTAGCACCACAATTCCATTGCTTAAAGTAGTGCGATGAACCAGTTGAGTAGGTTGAGAGGCGATCGTGTGAAGTGTCACAGAAAATTCCTTCCGGATACAGAGTTAAAAGCGAATGACTCAGAAAATATTTTTGGCAAGCTTATTTGTACAGAGGAATAGAGGAGTGAAGATGCACGATTTCCTGACGGATTTAGCAATTACTCCACTGTGCGATCGCGTCCTCAATTGCGCTCCGCTACATCGGTTTCACAACGGTTACGGCATAGTGATAAGGAGATAGATATTGAGCCGCTAGCCGCTGGAGATCTTCTGGCTGAATTGCCTGGATGCGCTGAGGGTAGGTGCAAACGACTTCGGGATGGACGATCATGCTGTAGTAGCCGTAAAGTCCGGCGAGTTGACTAGGGGTTTCAGTAGAAAATGCATAGTCATTGCAGAGTAACCGCTTACAGCGAGAAAGCTCTGCTTCAGAGATGGGCAGCGATGCCAATTCCGAGAGGCGATCGCAAATGATCGCTTCCACCCGTGCTAAGTCCTCTGCCTCCAGCCATGCGGTAATGGTAAACAAGCCAGATTCGCGCTGCACAGAAAAACCACTGCTAATTGCCTGCACTAGGTTGCGTTGTTCTCGCAGTTCCCACACTAGCCGAGATGTGCGCCCCTCTGCCAACAGCACCGATAAAAGATCTAGCCCATAAGCAGCATTTAACTGCTCATCTAGACTTTGCACCAATGAATCCATCCCCGATCCTAGCCATGCCATCATCAGCCGCGCCTGCTCAATTCGGGGCATCAGCAGTTCTTTACGCCGAATTTGGGTGATGGGCGGTTCTGCTTCAGGTGAATGCTGAGGACAGGTTTCCCGGTCTGAAAAATTATGAAAAGTGCGATCGACCAGGCTGAGGGCAGCATCTTGGCTGACATCCCCCACAACCACGACGGTCAAGTTTTCAGGCTGGTAGTAGGTGCGATGAAAGGCGCGCATTTCATCGGGCGATCGCGCCATTAACGTTTCCTCGTTGCCTAAAATCGGGCGACCATAAGGATGACGTTGATAGACAGTTTCGGAAAGCACCTGAAATGCAACACAGTCTGGATTGTCGTAGGACTGGCGAATTTCTTCTAAAACAACATCCCGCTCTCGGTCAAACTCATCATCGGGAATTGCCGCGTTTAACAGAATATCTGCCAAATATGGCAGGGTTTCTTCAAGATGCTGGGCTGCGGTGGCAATGAAGTAATGAGCATAGTCGTAGCTGGTAGCAGCGTTCGTGACCCCGCCTCGATGTTCCACTTCGCGATCGAACACGCCAGGAGCAATTTTTGCAGTGCCCTTAAAAATCATGTGTTCTAAAAAGTGCGCCATGCCTGACCATGCGTCGGTTTCTAAGACTGAACCCGCCTTAACCCAAACATCTACTGCTGCAACGGGCATCGCAGGAGTATGTTGATGAATCACCGTCAAACCGTTATCCAGCAGGGTTATGCTTGCGGGAAACGGCTCAGCCTTTAACAGAACGTTGGTCAATTTTTAACCCTGAAGCGCATTAGAGTTATCATAACGCTGCCTTGGATCAAGTGATGGCAATGTTTAAGGTCTGCTTAATGTGAAGGTTGCCCTCACCGTTTTTAGTAACGAATTCTGGGATCAATATAAGCATTGATGATATCGGTGAGGATGCTAGACATTGCAACGATCGCGGCGAAGAAAACCACAATGCCTTGAACAGTGGGGTAATCTCGTTGGGCGATCGCGCGATATAACCGATTTGCCAATCCAGGCCAAGAGAATGTGACTTCCGTCAAAATCGCGCCCCCCAGCAACGCTGCAATCGTGAGTCCCAAAATGGTGATCACAGGAATCAGAGCATTTTTGAGTGCGTGAGATACTAAAATACGAGATTCCGAAATGCCCCTAGCCCTTGCCGCTTCGATGTAGTCTGCCTTGAGCGTTTGCTGCAAATTGACTCGTACAATCCGTTCAAAAATGCCGCTGATCAAAATTCCTAGCGTTAAACAAGGCAACGCCAGATAATATAGCGCCGTGAAAAACTGACCCAGATTGACGTGAAGTAAGCTATCCAAAAGATACAAGCCAGTGGGTCCATCGGGGGGGGCGATCGTCACCGGAAAGCGAGTGCCCAATGGAAACCAGTTAAGCTGCACTGCAAATATCAATTGCAGCAGCATTCCCAGCCAAAACATGGGAATTGAGTAGGTGAGAATGCCAAACAGTCTGCCCGCTAGATCTAGCGAGGTATTGGGACGGGAAGCGGTGATTATCCCAACGGAAACGCCCACTACAAGGGCGATCGCTAAACTACACAGTGCCAACTCCACGGTTGCCGGAAAAAACTTTTGGATAATCCCCCAAACCGATTGCCCCTGAGTCGTGAGGGAGTTGCCTAAATCTAGCCGCAGCAGCGAACCCAGGTAACCCACATATTGCACCCATAACGGTTGCCCTAACCCTAGCTGCTGTCGCAATTCATCTTTGGCGGCTTGGGGTGCCCGTGGTCCCAATAGTGCATCCACCGGATCACCGGGCGTTGCCCTCATCAGCAAAAATACTAACGTCGCAATCAACCACAGCATCACCGGAGCTAATAGCAGGCGAGTCAGGATGTAGGAGCGCAGGGAGCTAGAGCGAGACATGATAGGGGCTAGGAGTGAAAGGGGCTGGGAACTAGCTAGACTTTAGCGTTAAGAACTTTTCCATAGCGGCGATCATTTTGGGAGACCAGCGACGGGTTTTGGTGAGCCATTCGATGTTTTTGTAACGAGAGTCTATGCCCACGGCTGCAACCCATTCGCTTTCGGCTTCTCCTTGCTTGCCCTGTGCCCATAATGCGGCGGTCAAAGCGGCGCGCATATCGGCAAACTTAGGATATTTGCGTACTAGGTTCCGCATCGTGCGAATGGCTTCATCGGTTTGATCAGTTTGATAGAGGGCAAGGGCGTAATTAGCACGGGCAAAAGCGTAGTCTGGAGCCAAGTCGCACGCTTGTTTAAAGTCAGCGATCGCAGCCTCCCACTGCCCCAAACCTGCTTCTGCATTACCGCGATTGTTGAATGCCAGCGGATCTTTAGGATCTAATTCCAGCACATGATTATAGTCAGCGATCGCCTGATCCCACTTGCCTACCCCTTCCAGTGCAGCACCCCGATTTAGATATGGATCGGGCGCAGCGGGTGCTAGCTCAATCGATTTATTGTAGTCAGCGATCGCGCCTTCCAGCTTGTTTTGGCTCACCCGCGCATTACCTCGATTGCTCCAAACCGCCGGGTTTTGAGGAAACCGATCCAGCATTTGCGTCCAGTACGTTTCCGCTGTCGCAAAATCTCCCTGATTGGTGGCATCCAGCGCCTTTTGATACAGTGCATCCAAATCTTGCATCAAATCTAGTGCAGAAGGCTCCACAATTTTGGATTGGGTCGGCGATGTCAGCGGAGTTTGGGAAGCAGCAAGCGCAGAGGGCACTAATCCTACAGTCGTCACAACAATCAGTAGACTAAAAAAAACGGCAAAAATGTGAATCATAGATTTTAAGAATAGGTTTCGGGTTTCGGGTTTCGGGTTTCGGGTTCTAAGATTTGCATGATCAGGCAATGTTCTTTCTGACCCCTGACCCCCAGTTTAGAGTATTGAAAGTTGAGCATCGGGGGGAGTGTAGCCAAGATGTTTCCAAGCGGCAGCGGTGGCGATGCGTCCGCGAGGGGTGCGGTTGAGGTAGCCAATTTGCAGTAGGTAGGGTTCGTAGACTTCTTCAATGGTTTGAGCATCTTCGCCTGTAGCAGCGGCGATCGTTTCCAGTCCAACGGGACCGCCATTAAAGTTTTCAATCATCACGGTTAGCAGACGGCGATCCGTCCAATCTAAGCCGAGCGGATCGATGTTGTAGCGTTCTAGGGCTTCGGCAGCGATCGCTTCGGTGAGGTTACCTAATTCTTTCACCTGCACATAGTCCCGGACTCGTTTTAGCAAGCGGTTGGCAATTCGAGGAGTCCCGCGCGATCTCCGGGCAATTTCAGTCGCGCCCTCATCAGTCACAGCCATCTTCAAAATGCCAGCCGTCCGCAGCACGATTTGCAGCAGTTCATCGATTTCGTAAAAGCGCAGCCGTTGAATTAACCCAAAGCGATCGCGCAGGGGTGAGGTGAGTGCCCCAACGCGGGTGGTGGCTCCAACAAGAGTGAAGTGTTTCAGCGGGATTGAGCGTGTCCGGGCGCTAGACCCCTTGCCCAGCGTTACATCCAGTCGAAAATCTTCCATCGCTGCATAGAGAATTTCCTCGGTCACTTTGGGCAACCGATGAATTTCGTCGATAAACAGCACATCTCCTGGCTGCAAGCCCAACAGCAATCCCGCAATATCTCGTGGGCGCTCTAATGCCGGAGCCGTCGTCATCTTGCAGCCCACGCCCATCTCTTCCGCCAAAATTAGGGAGAGCGTTGTTTTTCCTAAACCGGGCGGACCGTACAACAGCAGATGATCCAGGGTTTCCTTGCGGACTTTGGCAGCCTGAATCGCAATATCCAGCACTTCCTTCAAATCTTTTTGCCCAATGTATTCCGACAACCGACGAGGACGCAGACGCTCTTCCTGCTGGCTACGTTCTTCTGGTTTTGCCTCCGGTTCTAACAGCGGCTCTTTGGGATTGCTTGGATCTGGCGACTTTCCATTCGGCGAAGTGCGCTTCCCAGAAGGCTCTTTTGGTATTCCATCTAAAAATAACCCCGGTTGCGATAGATCGTCGGGGTCGGGGGGCTGTGGCTTGGATGAAATAATTGCCATGAAGAGGGCGAGAAATTAGGGGCTAGGAGTTAAGGACAATAAGTGGATGCTTGAATGTTAGGGTGTATTTTAGGCAAGGGCGAACTCTTACCATAATCTTTAATCCTCAAGTTTTTTCGTCTGAAGTTCCTAGCCTCAATAGTACGAATGCTTTCGTTAATCATACCCAGGATTTGGCAAGATAACGGTGGAGTCTATGTTTACAAGCTCAGAGTTTACAGTTCCAGAAGGCGTGACGTTTGAGCAGGCGATCGCCCTGAGTCAAACGGTGGTAGAGCAGATAGCGCAGGACACGATCGCGGATGATTTGCTGGAGTCAGCGATCGCTCAGTTAGTTGCCAGCGAAAATGGCGCACGCGGGTTTTTTGTCACCTATCTCAGCGATGACCGTCCGGTTGCCGATCCGCCCTCTACTGCGGTAATTGCAGCACTGAAGACGGCTCCAGCGATTGTTGCGCCGCTGATGGTGAAAAATTTGGCGATGTCTACGTCAATGGCGATCGCCCACCGTCGCAATCAAGATGAAGCACTGGCGCAGGGATCAGATCGGGTGAAGGTGCGATCGGTGTATATTCTCCAGGCAATTCACTCGGCTGAAACCAATGCTCAGATCGCCGCGCTGATCAATAGCATCGATACTCAGGCTGGAGACTATGCCACCTTTCTCAAGCGGTGGGGCTATGACCCAGAGCAGCAGCAAGCAATCCGACAGATGTTCGAGTCGCTATGATTTTTGCCCGCATTATGAATTTAGCTATCAGACAAAATTTTCAATGATGCGATCGCGGATTCAAGTCACTCAGTCATAACCCCTACTGCTACCGAACCCACTTGCAAATGGCTAACGATCAAGTTGAAAGGCGACAAGTGAACTATAAACGAAGCGAGAAGATTCTGTTTGCCGTTCCAACAACTGGTTAGACTCTGCCTCACTGATCACTTTATAAACAGGATCATAGTGGCTCGACCTTAACGCTACCACCCTCAATCGTATCAACCTGTAATCGATAACCGTAGAGTAATGACATCCCCAGCAGGGGTTCCGTTTCTGATTCCGCAATATAAATTTCGCGATACTGCCCATCCCAAATCACGGTCGCGATATATAAATCGAACAGAGTTTCGCTGCCATCGCCCAAGGTCACGATATCAGAAGCACTCCAAGGTAGATCGAGGGCAGCAATAATCGCAGAAGGTAGAGACAGAAACCCAGTGAATCCTGTATCAATTACAGTATCAATCACTTGCTGTTGTTTATTCGCGTTACTCACTACAAGGGAAAGCGTTGCTTCACGGCGCAAATTCACAACGCCGTACATCATGAGTTTTTCTTCAGACTCCGTGCCCCAAAATGGTCAACGGCGCGATGTCCGATCCGAATTACCCAGGGCTGAGCATCGGGCTTTCGCTCAAACAGTCGATTGGTTGCAGGCACGACATTTTCATCGACTTCAAAATCTCCAGTTTCAATATCGATCGCAACGATTTTGCCCTCGTTTCCTGCTTCGACTTGCTGCCGAATACCAGCCTCGTAGAGTTCTTGCCCACGTCGAGCCATCTCTTCTTTGCTGTAGCGTCGTTGACGAACTTCCATAAGTTTGACCTCTTTGCGAACTGCTCCTCTCATTTTAACCTGAGCAATGTAGAGGCGATCGCACACTAATCAGAATCGCTATTCTAGGCGATCGCGTCTTGCTGATTAAACAACGTTTTCAATTACGCGATCGCGGGTTCAAGTCACTCAGTCATAACCCCTACTGCTACCCAACCCACTTGAAACTAGCTGACGGCTCAAATCAGCGGCGGCAAGTAACCTCGAACTCAGCATAAATAGCTTTCAACTGTCCGCTGCATTTGAATTGTTATGTTTTTCCGACTCAAGGAACTCCAAAGCGGCTGTATTAAAGGGTTTGTGGAATTTGGAGGGTAATTTATCCTCTTTCAAATAGAATTTTGGAAACTGCTCCTCCTTAATCCAAGCGTAGCTATTTAATTTTGTCTTGATCTCTCCATATTGAGCAGGAATTGCCAATTCTTCCATTATCCGCTTTACCACTGCTCGATATTTTCTGCCGACGAAATACTGTTTATATAATGCCGAAGGAATGCGAAGCTTAATTGATGAATCATCGCCATCGACCTTAATGCCAAGAATTGTTGTCGGTGGAGTAATTTTGATAAATCGGTCTTCTAGCCCTTTCTCAACAAGAAGATTTTTCCCAACCGCCTCAATTTCTCGCTTCATTTTTGCTAACGGTTTATAATCACCCTTCTCAATCGAAAGCTGGATGCTTGCTAACATTTCCCTTAGTTCAACTACTCCAGATTCCTGCCTCATTTGATGTAGCACTGGAATGAAGTCATCTCCACTAGAACTTTCACGGACTAAAATTGGGAGAAAACCAGGAAGACTTATGCTGGTTGCTGCTTGCGCTTGACCAATCGCCACAAGAGAATCTTTCAATTTGCCTTGGAACTGTCCTATTCCTTCAGAAAAGGCATTGGCAAAAGCAACCTTACTCTGAGAACCAGCGTTCAGGCGATTAAGAAAGTCATATGCAAAGAAATCTCTCAGAGGATGAGGTAAGTATGAGCAATTATGTTGGGCTGAGAACACCTGATACCAAATGTATTGATGCCCTAACCATCCCATCACGGAAAGCATACGTTGCACATGTCTTGAAAGTTTTTCCCAGGCAACTGCATTTCCATCAGTACCGATAATCTGGAGTTCAGAACCTACTACTTCTTCATTCTTAGGGCTTGCCAACACTGCTTCGATTAAGGGACTTTCCTTATGGATGCCGTGAGCACGAAAAACCAAAAAAAACTCGGAGCTAGTATGTTCCCAAATGAAACTACTGAATGCATTGACCTGCGAGAAATATTGAGAGAAAAGAGAACGATCTGATCCTGCCTGGAACGCCTCATTCCAAATAGCTGATAAAGAAGAGCAGATTTCAAGAATCTCGTTATCTTCATTTGCTCCCAAATCTTGAAAATGAAATACATCTCCATTTATCAAAGACTTCCTACTAGGGGTTAGTTCAGCTTTGTAGTTATCTGGAATAACAACACCATCGCTTAGCAATACAGCTTCGCTAAATCTAGCTAGGGCAACATGCTCAATGTCCAAGAGTGCAGGTTCCTTCAGAGGAGCCTTGCCTAATGCTCTCTGAACACTGGAGATGGTTGCGTTATCAACAAGAACCTTAGCCATATGCAGAATCTAAGTACGATAACTTACTGAAACATAACAACTTAATATACTGAAAATTTCCGTATAACACTCTAAATTAGTGGATTATGCAGAAATTTCTGTGTAACAATCAAGCTCAAATTAGGGATAGACGAAGGTTGCTGCATTCTGTGTTTTGGGTGAATGGGCAAGAACTATGCCAGAAGGCATGGCAAAAGTTAGCAATTTAAACAGTGAGTGCTGGGTGATTTGAGGTGGTTGGTGAAACGGGCGATCGCCCAACTGAGCAGGCACTACAGCCAATTGCCGACTAATACGTAGGGTGCCCAAAAGAAGGGATGGCGGAATTCGGGGCGTTGCAGCAGGTTAAGCTGAGATTGGCGTAGGGCTTCGGCTTTGGTGGTGTCCGATCGCGCCAATTCCTGATAAAAATTGACCATCAGCGCAGAGGTGGATTGGTCATCTACTGACCACAGAGTGGCTAAAGTACTGCGGGCACCCGATCGCACCGCTACACCTGCCAAGCCTAATGCAGCACGGCGATCGCCAGCGGCGGTTTGGCACGCACTTAGCACCAGCAGTTCAATCGGGGTTTGGGTTGCTTGCGCTCTGGTTTGCAACAGTTCCCCCAACTGTTTCACGTCGATCCGGCGATCGTAGGTGAGGATAAAGGTATTGTCGGCGTTGGAGCTAAATTGCCCATGGGTTGCCAGATGAATCACCCGAAACGGCGATCCGCTAACCTGAGTTTGAAAGGTATCGGTGGTAAAAGTTTGATTGAACAGGACTTGGGTGGGCACTTCGGCAGTAATCCGCTGAACTTCAGCTTCTACGCCGGGAAGCGCCGAAAATCCTTGCCGTTCTTCGCTCAGTCCGCCGATTAGCACTTTTAGCTGTTGGCGTTGCAACGGACGCGGATCAAGTAGTTGCAAACCGGGAGTCAGCGCCACGCTGTATTTTTCGATTAGATATTGGCGACCGTCGTAAAGGGCTGCCATGGGCAAATTTTTGATGGAGCCATCCAGCACAAAAGCCAGGGTTTTGATATCGCTTGCCGCTAAATCTGCTTCCGCCGGACGAGTGAGCAGGTCGTATAGTTTAGTGGCGATCGCCAATCGTTCGCGGGAAGACGAGGTGCGCCGCAGCGATCGCTGCATTTGATCAACTAATTTCTCCAGGTTTTTTTGAGAAATTGGGGTGGCGTAATGGCGTAGCGGCTGCTTGGGAATGGATAGCACCACTTCCAAGCGGTTGGGCAAAATAATCGGATACACCACCGCACTTTTAGAATCAACTTGATCCACTTGGGCAGGGCGACCCGTCAGGCAGGCTTCTTTGAAAAAGTTATCCAGTTCTGCCAGTTGCAATGATTCAATTACTTCTCGGGCTTTTCGCAGATTGTCTTGGCTTGCCTCCTGCCCATTCGTGGGTTCCAGCAGCAAGGCAACAAACTCGCGATAGACGGGTTCAACGCTTTCGCGAAATGAAAACTGAATATCTGGACTGCTAGCAACTAAGTCGTTACGAATCGAGTTAAGCGTAGTGACGGCTTGGCTATAAGCAGCGATCGCCTGTTCCTGCTGACCCTGTTCCCTCAAAACACGCCCAAGTTGCCACTGCCAGCGATAGGCAACATCCGGCGCATTCACAGCTTGGGCTAAAATCAACGCCTGCTCAGTCAGTTTTTGAGCTTCGGTCTGCTGCTGAGTGCGTTCATAGAGTTCGCCCAGATATCCCAACGCATAGGATTCTGCCCGCTGATCACCAATTTGCTTGGCATAGTTCACTGCGGGTGCCAATAGTTGCGCTTCCTTGGTTAACGAAGCTGGGGTTAACGAAGCGGGCTGATCAGTTCCAAGCCCTTTGATCAAACTTTGAACAAAATTTACCCGTGCATAAATCGTCGTGTGGCTAGGAGGCAGAATTTCCAGTTGGGGACGAATTTCGGCTGCCAAAGATTGTACCAATTGGGTTTGATTCAGTTCTGTCAATAACCGCAGTTGATTGAGTTGCGCCTGCACGGTAGTTGCGGGATTGCTAGAGGCACTGGCTGCCTGTTGATAGTATTGCAGAGCCGCCTTGGGATCTTGACGAGCGCGAGCGGTGTTGCCCAAACTGATTAACGCTAAGGTGATGTCAGAAGGCGATTGTAGCCGCTGGGCGATCGCCAAACTGTGGTGCAATACTTTTTCGGCTTCTGCCAACTCACCCGCCAAACGCAACGCATCGCATCGCCATAGTTGACTAAGCCAGCCGCTTTGAGCAACGAGTCGGGCTGAGTGGTCAGGGTTTGGTTGACTTGCTCTAACATTAATTTGGCGCGAGGATAAAGCCCTAATGCCCTCAATGCCTGACTTTGATTAATCTGGCTGCGAATCATGCCGCTGGGTTGTTTGAGCCGTTGATAAGCCGCAGTTGCCATTTGCCAGGAAAGGAGTGCAGGTTCAGCCTGCCCTTGCGCTAATTGCAGGCTGCCTCGAATATTAAACGCTTGGGCAAGTAAAGCAGATGCCTCGTTTGTGCCTGCCTTTGCTTGTTCGATGTTTAAAATCTCAATGCCATCGGCGATCGCCTGATTGCCTTCGATCCATTGCCCCAATTGCTGATATGCCAGCGCCAAATTGCTCAGCACCACCGCTTGGTTTAGGCGATCGCCCCGACTTGGCAAACGCCTGAGCCGCTGGTAGCCATGCCCCAACTGCGGCGGTATCCTGCCCTGACTGGTAGTAGGTTTTGCCTGCCTGCACTGCCTTTAATGGATCATCCGTCGCAGCATGAAGTTGCGTAGGAGTTGGGGTCGGTGCAGCCGCAGACTCTTGGTGCGAAGCGATCGCTCCACTTTGAGCAGGAGCAGCAACCCCTTTGCCGCTTGCAAGTAAGACTCCTAGCATCACGCAAAAGCTGAAGCGAAAAACTCGACGAATTGCAGAACTCAACCTGGGAACAGTCATGGGGGATCTTCAAACCGTGTCGGAACAAGCTGTCGCCATTATCGCCTGCATCTTCATCATCGTCGAGCATCGAAGTCCACAGTAAATTGCTATGAAAGTCGTCAAGCTACGCTGTCATTTTGAAAAATGTGGCGCTGCTGAATGCAAGGATGATTTTTGACTGTAGGGGTAGGTCTTGTGCCTACCCTGACGGAGATAGAGGGCAACCACAAGGGATTGTCCCTACAAATTTCATCCCCAGATTCAGCAATGCAACAAACGCCGCCAATGATACGATTAGCAGGATTTCACCCCCAGCCTGCATGTCGTTTGATAATGTCTGCAAACTTTTATCAGAAAAGTATCCTGACCGTTTTGCTAGTTGGGTTTTAGGCACACCGCAACCCGTGGTGGAAGTCCTCAAAACAGAGTTGAGCATTGAGCCAATCCGCGCGGATTACGTGACGCTCCTGCAACTGCAAGGACAAATTCTGCATCTAGAGTTTCAAACTCGATGGGACTCGAACCCACCAATGCCCTTGCGGATGTTGGATTATTGGGTCAGGCTCTATCGCCTCTACCGCTTGCCGATCGCCCAAGTGGTCGTGCTATTGCTACCGCCGACAGAAGAGAGCGTGATTGAAACAACTTTTGTGATGGGTGAAACCCGGCACAGCTATCGAGTGATTCGCTTGTGGGAAGAAGATGCGGCTATATTGCTGGATGACCCAGCCTTATTACCATTGGCAACGTTGGCAGCAACAACGACCCCAGAACCGTTGTTGCAATCCGTCGCGCAGCGAGTCAACCAGCTAGAGGATAGCCGCCGTCAGGAAGTTTTAGACTATGCGAAAATCCTGGCTGGGTTAAGATTTGAGGGAGATCTGATCCGGCAAATATTTTGGGAGGGCATGATGCGTGAGTCTGTGATTGTGCAAGAGATTTTGGAAGAAGGCAGGCAAGAAGGCAGGCAAGAAGAGGGACGATCGCTGATTTTGCGATTGCTGACTCGACAAGTGGGCGACGTACCTGAAGCGTTGCGATCGCGTATCAGCACTCTTTCCTTAGAGCAGTTAGAAAGCTTGGGTGAAGCACTGTTGGATTTTGGGGCGATCGCCGATCTAGAAGACTGGTTTGGGTTAATCAAGTAAAGTTTTGCATGAGTGAAGCAGGTGAAGTGCCACTCTGAATCGATCCCATTTATAGAAAATAGACTATCGAATAGCGATCGCTCACCGCTTCAGCAGGGCGATCTCATTTTGGAGCGCCAGCAGTCCAAACATCAGGATAGTTGGGAGCGGTATGGGCGATCTGCTGCTTTGGCAACTCCTGATTGAAACTGGTACAAGATTTCAGTTCATCCAATGCGCCAAGAGGTAAGCGATTTCACTAAATATTCGCTTTGCGCGTTTGTACTCAGCCCAACATGAAGAAATCTACTAAATTAGGAGTCACGCAAGCTCTAGAAGTTACGCACTCACAGGGAAAGCCAGTATTAAAATAACCGCAAAGATCTACACGATGCCAACTCCCTCTATTCAAATCAGCGTAATTTATTCTACAAAGCGGGTATAGAACAGATAGACTATCGAGTAGAGATCGCTCACCGCTTCAGCAAAGGCGATCGCGGCGGCTTGTTGTCTAGAATAATCACTGTTGATGTCACCCGTTTCTGATACCGAAGTGCCCAAACTGCCTATACTGCGCCCTTACCAGCTTAAAGTCGTCAAGGAAGTTTATGAAAAGTTAAGTCAAGGCTATCGACGGGTGGCGATCGTGGCAGGCACCGGAGCCGGAAAAACCGTAATTGCGGGGCAAATTTGCGCCCACACCCGCGCCAGAGGCTTTCGGCTGCTGTTTTTAGTGCATTTGGATGTGCTGGTTGGGCAAACCTACGACAAAATGCGCGACTTTGGGCTGGAGTGTGGCTTTATCAAAGCAGGCTGGAAAGAAGATCCGACCGCGCCGATTCAGATTGCCAGTGTGCAAACTATGTTGAAGCGAACTTGGTGGCAAACTTGGCACGCCGACGTGATTTTGTATGACGAAGGGCACACGACAATTTTTAGTCAGGTGGGGCAGCAATTGCTGTATGAAACCCATCGCAAGTCGGTCCATCTGGCGCTGACGGCAACACCTTATCGATTAGGCAAAGAGCAATTGGGCGACCACATGGAAGCCCTGGTGGCTTCCCCTATCCCTTCGGCACTTCAGCGGATGGGCTTTCTCGCAGCGATGAAGTATTACGGAATGCCCGATCCAATTAATCTGGCTGGCGTAAGGACGATCGCCGGAGATTTTGATGAGCGCGATTTGAAACACGCCTGCGATCGCCCCGAATTGGTAGAGCGCGTCGTCAAAGAATGGCACCGCCTTACCCCTGATCGCCGCACGATCGCCTTTTGCGTCGATGTAGAACACGCCCAGCACCTCGCCGAAACCTTTCGTGCCGCCAATATTCCCGCCGATACAGTAGACGGCAGTACACCAATCAAACAGCGGCACAAGCTCTACAAAAGTCTGCAAGATGGCAGCTTGACGGTGTTGACCTCCTGTAATGTGATCAGCATTGGCTTTGATGAACCCAGCGTCGAAGTCGGGTTACTGCTACGTCCTACCCAGTCACGCGCTCTGCATCAGCAGCAAATCGGTCGCGTCATGCGAATCTCGCCCAAAACGGGCAAAACCCACGGCATCATTTTGGATCAGGCGGGAAACCTCCAGCGGTTGGGCTTTCCAGAAGACATTTACGGCTATCGGTTGCCCAGTAGCACAGAACCCGATGAACCCGGCGTTGCCCCCAAAAAGCAGTGTCCGGCGTGCGGTCGCATTGTCTGGGCATCGGTGATGATCTGCCCAGAATGTGGACATCGCTGGCTGGAACGCGAAGAAGAGATTCAAACCAGTGAATTGGTAGAAGTGGTGAACGAGTCTCGCGAACTGCTGGAGTTGCCCGATCGCGCTGAGTTAATCGCCTTCTTCCATCGCTTGCGGCAAAAGTGCTTTCGAGAAGGATTAGCTCCCGATTTGGCATTGCGGTTGTTTTATGACAAGTATGGCATGTTGCCAGAAGATCTCTGGTGCTTAGGTTCCACTTTTGGCATGAATCCAACCGTGGACGATCAGCAGCTTTATCAACGCTATGTAGTTAGCATTGCGAAACGAAAAGGAAAATCGCGATCGTGGCTGGTGAGTGAATTTCAAAAAGAATTTGGCGCTGGCGATTGGCAGGATTTATTTCCGCGATCGCGCTAAACCTGCGATCGCCCGTCTATTAGAAAATCGCACCAGCTTTGTGATTGCCCATCGCCTCAGTACCGTCATCCAAGCCGATCAAGTATTAGTGATTCAGCAGGGACAAATCATCGAACAAGGCACTCATGCCGAACTGATCGCTCAACAAGGCGTTTATGCCAACCTCTATGCCCTCCAGCTAGGCAAAACAGAGGAATCAGTGATGAGTATCTAGCCATCAACCAAGGTGTAGGCAATATCGGGGCGATCGTGCTGAAATTACGCTGAAATTTTCGGGATAACACCCTGAAAGCCAATCCTTTCGAGATAATAACTCCAAAAGGTGAATCACCATGAAATTTTCGGGGTATCCGCCCAAATCAGGGAGATATACGGAAATTTTCCTCAGATCCACCTCGATCGGCGTATTCTGAAGAAGATTTCCTCAGATCCACCTGATTTGGAGGGATCTGCGGAAACAATCTGCCTATCCCCCCTTCTGGGATGGATCTGCGGAAAAATTCCGTTTAATAACAAGTTAGGCAGCTCCACACCTTGGTTGTTTAAGAGGCAATATGAAGATCGGCAACACTACAGTAATAAGCTTCATCAACCTCAAGGGCGGCGTAGGAAAAACAACGTCTGCCGTAAACGTTGCGGCTACTTTGGCGAGAAGAGAAATTAAGTCTGGTGAGAAATCGAAGCCAGCATCAGTGTTGCTTATTGACTTAGATCCTCAGAGTAATGCGTCACTTACGTTATTGAACAAAGAGCAGTATGCAGAAATAGATAACAAAAACAAAACTCTGTACCAGCTTTTTGAAAATGAGATCTCACGAGACGATGATAGTGAAACCTTTGACCTCGGTGATATCAGAGTGACACCAATTGAGGGACTCAACCTTGATTTACTGCCGTCCAGCCTAAAGCTGATCGATATTCAAGATAAGCTTGTTGGGTATCATCGGTACTATCTTAGTGCGACAGATATTCTTTTCAATGCTTTGAACAAGCTGAAGAACCCCGAAGGCAAGGCTTATACACATATTATTTTTGATTGTCCTCCAAGTCTTGGACTAATCACTCTAAATGCACTTTCCCTCAGTCGTTACTTTATCGTGCCAACTCTTCTGGATGCATACTCTCATTGGGGGTTAGATAAAATTGTCGAACGTGTAGATCGACTGAAGAGATGTAAAGCTTCTTGTGAAGTTGAACTACTTGGGGTTCTTTATTCAAAGGTTGATACAAAGGCAACGATTGAAAACAACAAGTGGGATAGTGAGTTCCAAAAATGGGTGCCAGAATTTGACGCATGGTTATCAAAAAATATTGCCAAGAGCAAAAACTCGATAATATTTAAGAGCCGTATTAAGAGTGCAGACATTATACGTAAAGCGGAAGCTGATAACCGTCCATTGATCGAATATCACCCTTCTGATAGTTCTTTGAGAAATCAACAAAAGGATCATCAAGTAGAATGGGAAAACCTCGTTACAGAGATACTAGAACGTATTGAAAATAGAAAGTAAAACTAAACTCTATGTGCAAACGCTGCCTAACAACCCGCTTGCACCCGACCGTTGAAAGTTTATCTGCTGGGCGTTCAAGGTTGTCTGCGGCGGGTGATTGGGAACGTTAGCCCGCTTTACATTGTCGGTGAGGGCAATTCGGAAAGATATTTGGTAGCGAATCAAGATGAATGATTCGATTGGTTCAACACATCCCTCTTGTGAGCAGGCGCAGCAGCAATAGCGGCTACTTCTCCAATCAGTTCATCCGAAATCCCCAGTTCTTTCAAAGTTTCAACCAAATTTTCGACAACTGCATCAAAGTGTTCGCCGTTTAATCCCATTCCCTCAACCAAGTGCTGATGGGCTTCTCTCATCATGTTCCCCTCATATTGAGGAGCACCACCAAAGGCATAAGTCAAAAATGCTTTTTGATGTCCGCGTTGCTTTTTCATATCAACGTTTTCAAAAAAGTGTTTAATCCGTTCATCAATCAAAACGCGCTCATAGAACTTATCGACAGCTACCTCTACAGCCGCTTTTCCGCCCAACTTTTCGTACAAACTAGCCATGTGTTTTCTCTAGGTAAAATTAAACTTTGTAGATTAGTTACGCCCTGCTGCCACACCACCATCTACAGGTAAAATCGCCCCTGTAATCCAGGCAGAGCGTTCATCATCAGCCAAAAACAAAACGGCTTCGGTAATGTCTTTAGCCTGTCCATTCCTGCCCAAAGGATGAAAAGTGTTAAAAGCAGCAAGTTGTTCCGAGGTTAATAATCCATCGAACAGAGGAGTCTCGACTACGGCAGGCGCGATCGCATTCACCCGAATTTTTGCCGATGCAAACTCAATCGCTAAATTTACTGTCAGAGAATGCACACCACCTTTGGCTGTCGATGAACCACTACACGGAGTGGCGGCGATCGCATTGAAAGCCCACATTGAGCCAATATTAATAATTGCGCCTCCATCTCGTTTTTGCATTACTTTAATGGCAGCCTGGGACATTAAAAAATATCCCCGCAGTAAATTCAAATAACCATCAAGATCGGTTTGAGTATGCTCTAAAAATGGCTTCGGCTGAAATACGCCTGCATTATTGAACAGGATATCCACACCACCAAATTTCTCAACTGCCAATGATGCTACGCGATCGCTAGTTTCGGCTTGACCAATATCGCCTACAACATAGGTAATATTCTTGCCAGTCGGATCTATTTTTTCTGCTGTTTGAGACAGCATATCTTCACGCCGTCCATTCAAAACAACTTTTGACCCAGCCGCGTAGAAAGCCTGCGCCGCATCTGCTCCAATGCCACTGCCGCCGCCTGTGATCAATACGATTTTGTCTTTCAATCCCACAGTTTTTTCCTCAATCTCTTCATGCTTGTTGCAAACAACAGCGTAAGGGATGGCGCAAAAGCCCACAAGCAGGCACAATATTGTCAGGTAAGGTACTTTTATGAAAGAAATGCAGTCTTTCCCAGACAAAAAAATTTTGAAGGAAGTGCAGGATGTGGCAGAGGTCGTCGAGGCTGTTTTTGGCTGCAAATGGTCACTGCGAATTTTAGGACTCGTTCGTAAGGGCGTTTGTCGTCCCGGCGCGATTGAACGGGAGTTAGAAGGGCTAACTACAAAAGTTCAAAATTACTATTTTCGACGAATGGTAACTTTGGGTATTTTGGAACGCATTGTTTACCCTGAAGTTCCACCACATGTCGAGTATCGATTGACCGATTTTGGGCTACGTTTTATGCCCATCCTGGATTCGATCGAAGAGTTACAACATGAACTTGAGGTGCATGGCAACATTAAAGTAGTTGATTCGCAAACAGCCGTCTAACAAGTCGTTGGAGCGGAACTGGCTTGAATGTTATCGTTAGGACGCAAAAAGTGTGTAGCCTCAAGCCGCTCAACTTAGTCGTTGTGCCGCTCAGATTTCTGTGAGGACGATAGGCGGAAGTTTGCCTATTGGCATTTATGATTCAGTCGCTTTGAAGTTATTAGTGGAGCGATCGGCATCCGACGGATTACTCGGAGGCATCTGTGTGTCATCAATATGCTTTAGCCCCCAAGCAGTTATGACTCTCAAAACAGGACGAAGGCTTTTTCCTTTCTCGGTGAGTTGATAGTTCATTCGACGGGAATGGTTGCTGTAAGGCTGTTTCTCCGCTAAACCTAATTCTTCAAGCAGTCTGAGGCGACTTGCCAGGATATTCGTCGAGATTCCTTCGGGGGATTCTAAAAACTCTTCAAATCGTTGTTTTCCGAAGAACATCATGTCTCGGATAACAAGTAATGTCCAGCGATCTCCAATCAAATCCAGCGTACAAGAGACAGGACAAGGAGAGCGTCTTGGTTGGGTCATATTTGAATACAGTAGCTTGGTTACTTGCATTTTACAAGCTACACCTGCTAAGTTACATTGTAACTTGCCAATTAAGAGTTAAATATGGAAACAGCGACACATAAACAACCGTTTGAGGTTGAGATCCACTTACCGGTTAGAACTTATGATATTGACTTTGCGGGTGTAGTCAACAATATCGTTTATGTTCGTTGGTTAGAGGATCTGCGCCTAGAGATGCTAGCCCATCACTTCCCGTTGGACGAACAACTCAAGAATGGAATTGCGCCTGTCATTATGCAGACAAAAATTGACTATAAGCAGCCCATCAGAATTTCTGACACTCCAAGCGGCAAGATGTGGGTAAGGACGATGGAATCGCTGCGATGGACTGTTAATGCAGCGATCTGTGTCAATGGCAAAGTAGCTGCTCTCGGTGAACAAGTTGGTATTTTTGTTGATTTGCAAAGCAATAAGCCGATCCGTATGCCTGAAGGATTAAAGCAGAAGTATCGTGAATTTGTGGCGTAAGCTGTACAACAACCCAGTTGGAGCGGACTAAAGAGAGATTTTAGTGTGGATGCAGAAGTTATTTATAGCCGCTCAACTGTAACGTTAGGCTGCTTGGGATATTGGTAGGGACAGTACTTTTCAGCTATCTGTTGGAAATCGATATTAAGTTCATCTACATTGTGAGATGGGAAAACTATAAAAGGCTGTATTCCGTTCTAGGTGAAATAACATGGGCGCGAAACCCTATTGGTACTTCTTTGAATATCAATCAGATATCAATAGTGCTCTGCAAGCTCTGCGACAGAGGGAGTTTGAGGCAGGGCGTTATTTTCCGGTTATGGATCTGTTCTTTCCTGTTTATCCAATCAACGAAAACTCGCCTACTCCTGGGGCAAAACATCCATCTATTGATTCAGCTAGAGAAGATGCTGCTGAAGAAGGTACTCATTCAATTCTTGATATTGATAGGGTTTCTGAGGTTCCTGAAAGTTGCGCTACAACCCCATTGTCAACCGACGAGTTAATCAGTCTGCTTGGAACTGATAAGCCAACCCATGAACTGATTGAGTCCATTTTGATTGGAGAAGAAGGACTCGATGTTTGGGAGGAAACAGGTTTTGATGTGTATGAGAGCTTTTGGGATACCATTCAACGTGGTGAGTGTAGGCACATTATGGTATGCAAAGGAGAAGAACCGACAGAGATATTTTTCGTAGGATTTTCTTTTGATTAGGTTTAGCAGTGAGCCGTCCAACAATTGCGGTGCAACGGATTGAAGAAAGCCGCTGGTGCTGAGTTCCAGTTCTTGGCAACCGCTGACCGCAGCCGTTAGCTGTCTGTCTTGATTCGAGGTATCTGTTACCGAGAGGTCATTTGTGGGTGGCAGAGGTTGAGTATAGCGA
>ENA-ORBV01005498-ORBV01005498.1-microbial-mat-metagenome-genome-assembly--contig:-NODE-5498-length-23276-cov-5.539290_pt1 | contig 23276 bp, 26 predicted proteins | sample MGYA00237777_ERZ505514 | MGnify/ENA primary metagenome ERZ505514 (study PRJEB26160, sample SAMN06269048) | microbial mat metagenome | isolation source: Oligotrophic lake microbial mat | place... | reverse complement strand
CTCGTGGACGGTACGCCCCGCATCGTCACTGCAGGCGGGCAGAACGCGGCCGACGTCGACTGACTGCGGACGCTCGGGGTCCAGGGGTCCAGGGGTCCAGGGGTCCGTTGGATTGTGCGTACTTTGGACTGCTCATCGGGGCAGTTTCTGCCACTCTAGACAGAAAGTCGCTGAACTCCCTGAGCTTTCGCTGGCATAGGGATTGAAGGCCATGACGCCATGGGCGTCAAGCGACTCGAGGATCTGGCTGCATTCCAGCTGGCGGTCTCTTTCAAATTGGATGTCTATAGAGTGGTCCGTGAACACCCGGCCGCAGTGAACGATTGGCGATTTCGATCGCAACTCTTCGCAGCGGCGGCCGGAGTTGAATCAAATATCGCGGAAGGATGGAAGCGCCATCGAGCGGCGGAACTCGCGACGTTCTTGAGGTACGCGCGGGCGTCGCTGGCGGAAGCAGAACGGTGGCTCCATGATGGCGTCGCACGGGGCTACTACCCAACTGAAGCCTTGGAAGCGGCGCTGGAGCACTGCGGACGATGCGGCGCGGCAACTACCAATCTCTGGAAGAGCCTGCAGCCATTCATCGAAGAGCGGAAAAAAAGGGCTCGAAAGATCTCGAGATGAGACCCTCCGAACCCCTTGGACTCCTGGACTCCTGGACCCCTACTACTTCGTCACTGCGAAGCCGCTGACGACCACATCAAGATTGTGTCCGATACGCAGGCCGACAATGCCGTTGGTGGACGTGAGTTTGCCGGCACCCACGGCATCAGCCACAGGGTGCGTGGCGACGACGGTGCCGTTGACGGCGCACTCGACGTTGCCACCCTTGACGCTCATCGAAATCTCCTGCGTCACCGCGCCGTCAGGACCGGCCTTCTTGATCGCGTCGTGCGGAGTTCCGCGGTTGGCCCCGAGACGGAAGGTCCCGTTGGGCGAATCAGGCGCAAAGCCGCGCACGATGAACTGGCCGTTGCCATACACCGAGCAATACAGCAGGTTCGCCTTCGGCGTGTCGAGATTTGCGCCACCGATGAACAGACCGTACGGATGCGCGTGGTTGCTGTGTTTGAGGTGGTTGCTCTCAGCAAAGGTCGCCTTCACCGTGAAGTCGCCGTTGCCGACGTTGGCCGGGTTCCAGTAGATGTTGTTCGGACCCGCGTTGATGATGATGGCGTTGCCCACAAGCGCGAACTTCGAATCATTGATCGACCGGCCCTGCTTCAAGGACCCGGAATCAATCACATTGCCCGTCCAGCCGGCACCCGTGATGCCGCCTCCCGGGACAACGCGGTCGAGATCCTGTTGTGCGGTCACGCCGGACGCGAGAACCGTAAGAGCGAGTGCGATCGTAGCGGCAGACACAAGACGCATAACCATCTCCTTCGAGTAAACCGTGAATCGGGGAACCCGCCTATCTTACCCCCGAGTTATAGTCCGGCTATGACACTTTCCAAGTCCCTTGTCGCCCTGCTCGTCGTCGTGCTCGCCGCCTGCGGTCCCGCGGACCCGGAAAAAGGCCTGATTTCCGGGCCCAGTGGCACGTTGACGCCGGAACAGGAGACCTTCTGGGCGTCGCTGCAATCACACTGCGGCAAGGCCTACGCGGGGACGGTGGACGATGTGACGGAGTATTACCGCGCGGGTCTGGAAGGCAAGGTGCTGATCGCCCACTTCCGGGAGTGTTCAGCCGACCGGATCCACATCGCGCTGCACGAAAACGACGACCGGTCGCGCAACTGGATCCTCACAAAAGCGGGCGACACGATTCGCCTCAAACACGATCATCGCCACGAAGACGGCACCGAGGACAAGATCTCGCAGTACGGCGGCGACGCGCCGAAGCCCGGGCTGCCGACGCGCCAGATCTTCAAGGCTGACGAACACACCGCGAACATTCTGCCGCTGCGCGCCGACAACTTCTGGTTCATGCATTTCGTGGACGCGAACACCTTCCACTACGGCGTGCATTGGCCGACGATGGGGCACTCGGTGCGGATGGCGTTTGATCTGTCGAGGCCCATCGCCGCGCCGCCCGCGCCGTGGGGGTATTAGAAGTGCGGGGTGCGGGGTGCGCGTCGCTACTTCACGACGATCTGGTAGACCTTGGGCCACTTCTTGCCGGTCACGAAAATCCGCTTGCCGGCCGGGTCATAGGCAATGCCGTTGAGCACGTCGGCGGTTGGGGTGCGCTGGTAGGCCGGCCACAGTGAGGACAGGTCGATCCAGCTGTTGACCACACCGGTCGTTGGGTTGATGCGTGCGATGCGATCGGTCGTCCATACGTTCGCCCAGATCTCACCGTCGACCCACTCAAGCTCGTTGAGCTGTGAGACGGGGCGGCCCCCGTCGGTGACCGGCGTGTTGCGCAGCACCTTCTGTGTTTTTGCATCGAGCCAGAACAACGTGTCGCTGCCGTCGCTCATCACGAGCCCGCCCTTGGCATCGTAGGCGATGCCCCAGCCTTCGGTGGCATACGCGAACGTCCGCTTGGGTGCGAAGGTCTTGCGGTCGTACACAAACCCGATGTTGTGTTGCCAGGTGAGCTGCAGCAGTTCATCGCCGACCAGCGCGAGGCCTTCGGCGAAATATTTGGCGTCAACCGCACGGCGCTGCAGCACCTTGCCGGTGGCAATTTCCACACGACGCACGGTGGACTCCCCGTTGAGCCCGGTGCTTTCGTAGAACTCGCCATCGACATACACGAGGCCCTGCGTGAAGGCACCGGGGTCATGCGGAAACGAGTTCACGATGGTGAAGCCGGCCACGGGCGCCTGCTTCCGCTGCGCGACCACGCCCGAACTCGACATCGAGGCAAAACCAATCGCCACCATCAGGGTGCCCCCCAGCCATCGTCTTGTCATGATGGTGTCAGAGTATCCTTCGACTCGCCCGCTGCCAAGCCCCATCGCTCGTTCAGCACTCGCCTCAGGCTTTGATGGCCCAGCGGAGTTTGGCCGACGACGCACGGGGGTTGGCGCGGCGCTCCTCGGGTGTGGGACGGAGCACATCCCGCGCGACGTCGGCATAAATGCCGGCGCGATGGCCCTCCTGAAAGGCGTGTTTCACCCGACGGTCTTCCCCGGAGTGGAACGTCAGAATCGCGACCCGGCCCCCTGGCGCCAGAATTTCAGGCACCACACGCAATAACGCATCGAGCACGACCAGTTCGTCGTTGACCGCAATACGCAATGCTTGAAACGTGCGTCGTACGGACCGGGTGAGGTCCACGGTGTCGAGGCGCGGGTGCGCGTCGCTGAGTCCGTTTCGAACGGCGGCCACCACGCTCCTGGTCGAGACATCAGGGTCCGACGCACACGCCTTCAAGATCCGCGCGACGTCGTCGGCATACGGCTCGTCCGCGTGCTCCACCAGCAACTCGGAGAGCGCCTCCTCGCTCAGGCGGGTCAGCAATGCCGACGCCGGCTCCCCCTTCGCAGGATTCATCCGCATGTCGAGCGGGCCGTCCTCCTTGTAGCTGAATCCACGCTCCGGATTATCGAGCTGCATGGACGAGACACCGAGGTCGGCCACAACAACATCGGCGAGTTGTCCCTGAAGCGTCTTGGCGACCCCAGCGAAATTGGTGCGATGCGCTTCAAATACATCAGGCCCGAATCCCGCGTCCCGCAGGTCGCTTTCCGTGCGTGGCAACTCCAGCGGATCCACGTCACACCCGATCAGCCGGCCACCCGGCGCCACCCGCTCGAGGATCGCGCGTGCGTGTCCCCCGCGGCCGAGTGTGCAATCGACCGCGAGGTCACCCGGCACCGGCCGCAGCACCTCGATCACCTCGTTGACCATGATCGGCCGATGCATGCCCGCCGGTGTCTTGCCGGACGCGAGAATTTTCTCCACCTCCGAGGCGTACTTCTCCGGGGCCAGCTCCTTGTATTTCTCGTGGAAGCCGCGCGGGTGTGATCCTGCGTAGCGCGGACGACGCTTGTTGAGCACAAGCCATTCTACCGGCCTCCGAAGACGGCGATGCCACGATCGGCCCGGCCCTCCAGCACCAGCGCCAGAAACCCGGACGCGTTTGCCACTGCGAAACTGAGGCCGCTGACGTTCTGATCCGGCGGCACTCCGGGAATTGGTCGCGGGAATCCGGACGCTCTCATTCGCCCTCGCCCATCGTCGTCAATGGAGACCTGGCACTCATCACGCGGGCACATCCAGTCCACGCCTCGGACACCGCGACGACCAGCGCGTCTCGGTGCGCCTCGTTCGTTGTCCCCAGACTGAGGTTGATCAGATGGACCTCCTGCGCAATCGCCCAGCGGATGCCCTCCACCAGTGCGATCCCGGTCGTAACCAGACGCCGCTCAAAGACCTTCACCGCGAGTAGATCGACCGCCGGTGCCTTTTCCCTGATCGCGGCTGCCACTGCCGTGCCGTGTCCCAGCCGGTCCTGCAGATCGTCGGACGGACGGCCTTCCTGATCAAAAGCCATCCCGCCGGACGGCTGCGCATCCGGCGGGCCCTGCCCCGATCACGATGACGTCAGCGGCGCGCATGGTCATTCACCAGGCCACTACTGTCTCAGAATTGAGCGAGAATGGTCGGGTTCATGACCGAGCGTCTGCCTGACCTCTCGCGCCAGTACCGCCGCGACCTGTTTGAGAAGTTTGTGCTGACCGGTCAGGGCCACCCCGGGTCGGCGCTGTCGATGGTGGACATCGCGGTCACGCTCTATCACGGCGGGTATGTGCGGCGGGATGACGAGACCGGCGCTATTGCCGACCGGGTCATCGTGAGCAAAGGCCACGCTGCAGTCGTCCAGTACCCGATTCTGGTGGCGCTGGGAGTGTTGCCACAGGAGGCCTGGGATCAGTGGGGCCACGGTCCCACTCCCCTGCGTGTGTTCGGCAATCGATCCATTCCCGGCATCGACGTGACCTCGGGTTCGCTGGGTCATGGCGTGGGCATCGGTGCGGGCATGGCGATCGCCTTTGAGCGCGCAGCCCTCGGCACCCGCGTCTTCGTGATTCTGAGCGAGGGTGAACTGTACGAAGGCTCCACCTGGGAAGCGATCCTGCTCGCAACCCATCACCGCCTCCGGAATCTCACGCTCATCGTCGACTGCAACGACCTGATCATTCTTGGGAGCCCGGATTCCTGTGTGGCCCTCGACCCGATCGCGGACAAACTTCGCGGCATGGGGCTCGTGACGCAGGAGTGTGATGGACACAGTCACGCCGCGCTGAGCCAGGCGCTCACCGTGGCGACGAGTGGGCACACCGGCCCCCACGCGATCGTCGCCAGAACGGTGAAGGGCAAAGGGCTGTCGATGATGGAACACCAGGCACGCTGGCACTACTGGAATCCCATGACGGCAGATGAGATTGCCCGCTGCCGACAGGAGCTGGCGTAGTGGCGCTGCAACGCGACACCTTCATCGCGGAGATCGTCCGCGCGCTCGCACACGATCCGTCGATTATGTTCCTCAGCGCCGACTTCGGCGCCGAAGCGCTCGACGAGCTGCGTGACCGGTATCCCGCGCACTTCCTGCATTGCGGCATCGCCGAACAGGCCATGATCGATGTGGCCGCGGGGCTCGCCCTGGAGGGCCGAACGGTTTTTGTGTACGCCATGGCACCGTTTCTCTCACTGCGCGCGCTGGAACAGATCAAGTGCGGTCCCGGGTTGATGGACCTGCCGATCTGTCTGCTGTCGATCGGTGTCGGCCTGGGGTATGCCGACGCAGGCCCGACCCACTACGCCACGGAGGACTTTGCGTGCCTTCGCGCCGTGGTCGGTACCCGCGTGTTTACGACCGCCGATGGCGACTCTGCGGCGGCGCTGGCTCGCCACCTGCTTGCCACGCCGGAGTTTGCGTACGTCCGCCTCGACCGTCACGACCTGCCCAACCTCGGTGCCGCTATGAGCGCCGAGACGATTACACAGGGATACCGGGTGTTTGGCGAGGACACGCCAACGAAGGTGGCGCTGGTGTCCCACGGCCGCATGGTCCACACCTGCGTCGCACTTGCCTCCGAATTCCCTGACCGGTTCTTCGCGGTCGACCTGCTGCGGGCCAAGCCCTTTCCTGATGCACTCGTTGAGACCCTCGCCACGGCGGCCGGTGTCGTGGTGGTGGATGAACAGACGCCGTCGGGCAGCCTGCCGGCCGCGGTCTTCGAGGGCTGCGCGGCCCAGGGGGCCTACCCACGCATCGTCCCGCTGACGTTGCCGGAGCAGTACGTGTTTCAGAACGGTGGAAGAGTGGCCCTGCTGGAGGGCCTGGGGCTGTCACGCGACGGCGTGCTGGCCGCCGCCCTCGCGTGCAGGCCCCCGGTATAATCACCCCGATCCATGGCGCTGATTTCGGTTGTGTTGTCGTTTCGCAATGAAGCGCCCCTGATCCCGGAATTGATTGCGCGAGTCACGGGCGCCCTGGCACAGACCGACTGCGCCCACGAACTCATCTTTGTCAACGACGCCTCGACCGATCAGTCGCTGGAGATCCTCACCACTCATGCGGCGGCGGACCCGCGCATCAAGGTGATCACCATGTCGCGTCGGTTCGGGCCGTCCGAATGTGTGCTCGCCGGTCTGCGCTACGCCCAGGGTGACGCCGCCATCTTCATGGACACGGACCTCCAGGATCCCCCGGAGTTGTTGCCCACGCTCATCAAATGTTGGCAGGACGGCAGCGATGTGGTGCACACGGTGCGCACCGCGCGCGCGGCCGAATCGGCGGTGAAGATGGCACTGACCCGGGTGGCCTACCGGCTGATTCGTGCGATCTCCGACCTCGATCTGCGCGTGGAGGCCGGCGACTTCAAACTGCTCAGCCGCCGCGCGGTGCAGGCAGTCCTCACCTTGCCGGAGACCGATCCGTACTTGCGCGGCCTCGCGGTGTGGGTGGGCTTCCGGCAGGAATACATCCCGTATGAGCGGGCACCCCGCGCCGCAGGCGTGACCCACTTTCCCTTCTTCAGCCCCAACCCGTGGCGCACGGTGCTCTCCGGCCTGACGTCTTTTTCAGTCACGCCCCTGCTCATCTGGGGCCCGCTCGGTGCTGCGGTGATGCTCGCGGGGCTTGGCGCACTCGTCTGGTCGCTGATGGTCGATGCCACGTCCTGGCAATGGGTGCTCACCGCCGTGCTGATTCTGTCCGGGATGCAACTGCTCGGCCTGGGCGTGATCGGCCTGTATCTCGCCCGCGTGTATCGTGACGGCCGCAGGCGCCCCGCGTATGTCGTCGCCGAGACGATCGGATGGCCCGACCGATCCCCACAGTCACCACCTTCGCCGGACCGATCGTGACCGGCCGCCTCTGGCCGATCGTCCTCGTCAGCAGCACGCTGGGGTTTCTTGCGGGCGCACTGATTGAGCCGACGTGGCAGGACGTGATTGAGCCGGCACAAGTGCTGGCCGGTGTGGTGCGGTATTTGCCGGACAATCCGGTCTACCTCTACTCGGTCCACACCTGGACCATCCTCCACCAGCTCACCGCATTGGCCATCGCCGCCGGCATTCACGAACGCACCCTCGCCATCCTCGTCAGCGGCGGCATCGGCGCCTTGTCCTTTGCGGCATTGAGCCTGACCAGCCGCGCGATGGGGGCCCCGGCCCTCATCGCCACGCTGAGTCCCGTGCTGATCTACACCTCGGGGATCACACGGTTGCTGCCCGGGTACCCGGTCACGGTGCTCGGCTGGCCTTACACCTACGGCCTGACCGCCCACGGATTGTTGCTGCTCCTCCTATCGCTCCTGGGACTGCGGCGCGATCGCGCGGCCGCGCTGGTGCTGGGCCTCTTCCCGTGTGTGCATCCCGGCGTGGCGATCTGGGCCTGGCTCATCGCCGCCGGACTCGGCGTGGTGTACCGACGTGAGGCGATCACGCGCGCGCGAGTCGTCCTTCCATGGTTTCTCGCAGGTTTGGCCGTGACCGTTGTCAGCGCGGTGTATCAGTGGGGATGGATCACGCCCGACCTCTCCGAATCCACCCCTCCGGCACCAGAACTGCTCCGGGGCATTCGGCAATTCTGGGACTCGCACCGCCGGCCGTTGGACTGGTCCAACCTGAATGTCCTCGTGGCGATCGCGATCCCCATCGTGTTTGTGTGGTGGCAGCGGCAGATTGGCAGCTCGTGGCCCAGCCAGAGGCGCTCGATCGCGACGAGCCTGTTGATCGCGGTGGCGATCGCGGTCTGTGGCGATCTGGCCATCGGAATGCTGCCCGAGTCCGTCGGCGCGATTCTCGCCCGACCGATGCCCCGACGATTGTTGTCGCTCCCGGTGCTCGGCGGGCTGGCGTGGGTCATCGGCGTCTGTACGTCTCCCGTGGTGCCTGCGGGCGTTCGGGTGCTCACCGGATGGGTCTTTGCCGGACTCACGATCGTGTCGCTCCGGACGGTGGGAGATTTGACCATGCCGCGCGATGTCGTCCGCGAGTGGATCGAGCCGTTGGGATGGGACTGGACGATGGTCGCGGCGACGATGATGGGGCTGGTCGGCGTGGCGGTGGTTGCCGCACTGCTGTTCAGGCGGCGAATCGACAGCCAGTGGGAACACGTGAGTTCCCGGGCCTTTGCAGGCGCGCTCGTCGTGTCGTCCCTTTTTCTCCTCGCGAACGCTGCGGTCGATGGTCCGGAGTCGCTGACCCGTGTACGCGATTCCCACACCGACGCGCTCCTGCGCAGGACCGCCGCACGTCCCGGCGTGTTGCTCACCGCGGCGAACCTGCATCTGATTCAAGCGGCGACCAGACGCCCGATCCTGATCGACGGTGGTGCGCTCGACGCCCTGATTTACGTGCCGGAAGCGGCGACGGTGTCCGAGCGCATCCTGCGTCGCGTCTACGACATCACCCTGACCCGGCCGGGTTCGGTCGAGGTCGGCGCCGACGGCGCCCTTCCGGAGTGGCACGGGGAGGACACGTGGCCGGCCCGGACCCTGGAGGACTGGCAGGCGATCCGTGACCGGTTTGGTGTCACGGATGTGCTGACCGATCACGAGTGGTCCCTGCGTCTGCCGCTGGTGGTCCGCGACGAGCGCCTGGCGCTGTGGCACATTCCGGCGCGCCAACCCTGAGCCACGTGACAAAATCCTCCGGCGAGCCCATGCCCCCGTACCGCATCACATTCGGAGCACTGCGCGTCGGACCAACGGCGCGCCGGTATGTGCAGGACGCGCTCGACCGCCATTGGGTGTCGGAAGGCCCGAACGTCTCGGCGTTTGAAGCACGGTTCGCCTCACATTTCGGCTATGCGCACGCGGTCGCGACCAGTTCGGGGACCGATGCGGGCATTGTGACCTGGGCGGCGCTGGCCGATGCCCACGGGTGGTCGCGCGGCGACGAAGTGATCACGCCGGCAGCGGCCTTTGTGGCCACGGCCAACGCGATTCTCGCGGCCGGACTGACGCCGGTGTTTGTGGATATTTCGCTCGACACGCTGAATATTGACCCGGCGCTGATCGAGGCGGCCATCACGCCACGTACCCGCGCGATCCAGGCGGTTCACACCATGGGCCGTGTGTGTGACATGACCGCGCTCAGGACCATCGCCACACGCCATCGTCTCGCACTTGTCGAAGACGCCTGTGAGGCTCACGGTGCCGTGCGCGACGGAGCGCTCGTCGGCACCGTTGGCGATGCGGCCCTGTTCAGCTTCTATGCAGCGCACCTGATCTGCAGCGGTGAGGGTGGCATGATCGTCACCGCTGATGCCGACCTGGCCGCGCGCTGCCGATCGGTCAGGTCGCATGGCCGCCGGAATGGCGAGTTGTATTTTGCGTTTGACCGTCCGGGATTCAACTCGAAGATGAACGATCTGGAGGCCGCCATCGGCCTCGAGGGGCTGGAGCAATTCGACGCAGCGTTTGCGCGTCGCCGCGCGATCGTGGCGATGCTCCGCACGGGTCTGTCGCGCTGGGTCGACCGGGTGTACCTGCCCCTTGAAGCGGACAACGAAACGGTGTCGCCCCACGCCTTCCCACTGGTCCTGCGGGATCCCGCGACTCCAATCGCGGCGCTGTACGCCCACCTCGAGACCGCGTTGATTGAGTGCAAGACGTTGTTCGGGTCGCTCCCCACCCAACATGCCGCATTCCGCTTCCTTGGTTATCAGCCCGGCGTTTTCCCGGTGGCCGAGCGTCTGCACACCACCGGCCTGCATTTCGGCGTGCATCAGTACCTGACTGACGACGATGTGTCTTATGTTGTGGAGACACTCGACGGATGGTTCTCGGCATGACGCAACGAATTCTTGTCACCGGCGGGGCCGGGTACATCGGCAGCGTGCTGGTGCCCGCGTTGCTGGCCCACGGGCATCACGTCACCGTGCTCGACCGGTTCCTGTTCGACGACACCAGCCTGCTCGCGTGCTGCGCGTCACCGGGATTTGTGGTGGTCAGAGGTGACTGCCGGGACGAGCGCACGATGGCGGCGCTGCTTCCGGACCACGATGTGATCATTCCGCTTGCAGCGTTGGTCGGTGCGCCGCTGTGTGACGTGGACCGGATCGGTGCCGTCTCGACCAACCTCGACGCCATCCGTCTTCTCTGCCGGCTCGCGGCACCATCGCAGCGCATTCTTTTTCCCACGACCAACAGTGGCTACGGGATCGGCCGGCCTGGTGAACCCTGCACCGAAACCTCGCCGCTGGCACCGGTCTCGCTGTACGGCGAAACAAAGGTGGAGGCGGAGCGCGTGGTCCTCGACCGCGGGTCCGCGATCACGTTCCGCCTGGCGACCGTGTTTGGCGCCTCCCCCCGCATGCGCCTGGATCTGCTGGTGAACGACTTCGTGTATCGCGCGGTCACGGACAAGGCGATCGTGTTGTTTGAGTCTCACTTCATCCGCAACTTCATCCACGTCCGCGATGTGGCCCGCGCCTTCCTGCACGGGCTCGAACAATTCGCCCAGATGCAGGGCCGCGCGTTTAATGTCGGACTTGATGATGCCAATCTGACCAAGCGGGAGTTGTGCGAACGCATCGCGGCGCATGTCCCCGGCTTCACCATCATCGACGCCCCGATCGGTCGTGACCCCGACCAACGCAATTACATCGTGTCGAATGCGCGGCTGGCCGCCACGGGTTTCCAGCCGACGTGGAGTCTTGACGACGGCATTCGCGAACTCGTGATCGCGTACCGGATGGTCCGCAAGTGATCATCACGCGCACGCCATACCGGCTGTCGCTGTTTGGCGGCGGCACTGACTACCCGGCGTGGTTCCGCGAACACGGCGGTACGGTTCTGGCGACATCGATTGACAGGTACTGCTACCTCACCTGCCGCTACCTTCCGCCCTTCTTCGAACATCGATCACGCATCGTGTATTCGAAGGTGGAGTACGTGCACCACAATGCCGAGATCGAGCATCCGGCGGTGCGTGCGGTCCTCGCGTTGCTGGGCATCACCGACGGTGTCGAGATTCACCACGACGGCGACCTGCCGGCGCGGACGGGCATCGGGTCAAGCTCCGCGTTTACCGTGGGCCTGATTCACGCGTTGCGAGCGCTGCAGGGTCAGATGCCGACACGGACAGAACTGGCCGCGGACGCGATTCACATCGAGCAGGAGGTCTTGCGCGAATCGGTGGGCTGTCAGGATCAGATCGTGTCGTCGGTGGGCGGCCTGGTGCGGGTCGATTTTGACCCGTCGGGTCAATGGCGGGTGACGCCTCTGGTCATGCCGCCGCATCGGCTGGCATTGCTGCAACAACACCTGCTGCTGTTCTTCACGGGCTTTGCGCGGACCGCCTCCGATGTCGCGACGGAACAACTTCGGCTCCTGCCTTCCCTGACCGCACCGATGCGGGACATTCAGGCCTGTGTGCCTGTCGCGCAGGACATTTTGTGTGGCGACGGCCCCATCGCGGAGTTGGGGCGGTTGCTCGGCACCAGTTGGCGCATCAAGCGCTCGCTCACACCGCGGGTGTCGTCGCCGGCGATCGACGCGATGTATGACGCCGCGATGGGTGCCGGCGCCCTGGGCGGCAAACTGATGGGGGCTGGCGGCGGCGGCTTCCTCGTCTTGTGTGCCGAACCCGACTGCCACGCCGCCATTCGCATGGCACTCAATGGCCTGCTGGAAGTCCCGTTTGCGTTTGATCGCAGTGGTAGCCAGTTGCTGGTGTTTGAGCCGGAGGCCCGCCCATGAAATCGGGGACCTCGATCGACCTGGTGATCGTCAATCCCGGCGGTCGAACAGGTGCCTATCAGGGTCTGGCGACAGCACTGAGTGCCATCGAACCCCCCGTGTGGGCCGGCCTGATCGCCACGTTCATGCGCACGCGCGGGTATGCGGTGCAGGTCCTTGATGCCAACGCACTGGGCCTGTCACCCGCCGAGGTGGCCGCCCACATCCGCGATGCCGCGCCAGTGCTGGTGGCGATTGTGGTCTATGGGCATCATCCCTCTGCGTCAACGCAGGTGATGCCGGCTGCCGGGGACATCTGCACGGCGATTGCGGCCGACGACCCCGGTCGTGCCACCATCCTTGTTGGTGGTCATGTCGCGGCGCTGCCGGAACAGACGCTGCGCGAAGAGGCGGTGACGTTTGTCGCCGGCGGCGAGGGTCTGCAGACCTTGCCCGCGCTGGTGGACGCACTGCGATCGGTCGAACCACGCCTGGATCGCGTCCCGGGACTGTATTATCGCGATGGCGACGCCATCCATCACACCGCTGCGGCATCGCTCGTCATGAATCTCGATGAGGCCATGCCGGGCGTGGCGTGGGATTTGCTGCCGATGGACCGGTATCGCGCGCACAACTGGCACACCTTCGGCCTGCCCGGCGGTCGCTCCCCGTATGCGGCCACCTACACCACGCTGGGGTGCCCGTATCACTGCACCTTCTGCTGCATTCAGGCACCATTCCGAGACGGCGAGCAACAACTGGGCATGGGCCACAGTTATCGGCGCTGGTCTGTGGACGTGGTGCTGCGGGAGATCGATCTGCTCGTGACTCGGTATGGCGTGCGTCATCTCAAGTTCGCCGATGAAATGTTCGTGCTCAACCCCAACCATGTCCGGCAACTGTGCACCGCGCTTACGGCCCGAGGGTATGACCTGAACATCTGGGCCTATGCCCGCGTGGACACCGTGCGTGACGACATGGTCGCCGTGATGCGCGACGCCGGGATTCGATGGCTGGTGGTGGGCATCGAGTCCGCGGATGCGGAGGTGCGTGCCGACGTGGACAAGGCGTACGACCAGCCGTTGATCACCCGCACACTCGACACCCTGTCGGCCGGAGGCATCCACGTCCTCGGCAATTACATTTTCGGGTTGCCGGAAGACGACCACGCGTCGACGCAGTCCACGCTGGATCTGGCGCAACAGCTCAACACGCCGTTTGCCAACTTCTATTGCGCGATGGCCTATCCCGGGTCACCGCTGTATGCGCGTGCGCAGCATGAAGGCTGGGCACTGCCCCGCAGTTGGGCCGGGTATGCGCAACTGGGTGTGGAGACGCACCCGCTTCCGACACGTCACCTCGGCGCGGCGGACGTACTCCGGTTCAGGGATGCCGCGTTCCACACGTATTTTTCGTCGCCGACCTATCTGTCGATGGTGGACACCACCTTCGGCCCCGGCGCACGGGCCGAGATCGAGGCCATGACACGAGTGCCGCTCACCCGCGCACTGTTGTCCTGATCGTCACCACCGCACCTCGAACTCGATCCATGGTCCCGGCTCCACACGAACCGGCGCTTGAGGCCGTGCGCCTCGGCGCGGTGAACTATCTGACCAAACCGGTGGATGCCGACCGGGTGCTGGCCGCCTTCGGCGGCCCCCAGCCCTGCGTCTCTGCGCCTCTGTGTCTCCCTGTGAATCCTTCTCATGCACGAGCGAGGGCGTTGAAAAGGCAGACCAGATTGAGGCTGCGGTGCGACAACTTTCTGCGGGATTTTTGCGTTCCGCTCGGCTACGCTCTGGGGATGAGTTTGGTACGGTCTCGTGTGTCCATGCTCGTCGGTGTCCTGCTGGCGAGCACGGTGGTGGCGCTGTCGGCCCACCTCAAAGTCGAAAAAACGCTCCCTGAAACCGGGGCCACGGTCGAGGCGGCGCCAAAAGAACTGCGCGTCTGGTTCTCGCAGAACCCCACCCTACCGATCAGTGGCCTCTCGCTGGAGGGGCCCAACGGCAAGGTCGAGTTGGGCAAGGTAGCCGCCGGCCAGACCGACGGGAAGGCGGACCGTTCCCTGATGGCCGAGATCACCGGCACGCTGGCTCCTGGGAAGTACACCGCAAGCTGGAAGACGTCGGGCAACGACGGCCACATCATGACCGGCACGTTCGAGTTCACACTGAAAGCTGATCGATAGGATCCGCGCAGTAGCTGCGGCGAGTGCGCTACCGAATTTGTCGCGTCCGGACGCGCAGCGAAACGCTGTCACCCGACAGCGACGGCCACGACTTCATCGGAATCTCGAACGACACCACATCGTCGGGCCGGAACACCAAGGCGGCGCCACCAGTGCCGACGTAGGAGTGGTTCGGCGACTCGAGCTGACTTTTTCCCTGCACGAACACTTCGCGCTTGGTGCTGAGGTCCAGCGTAATTGCCCCGTCAGGTCGTGCTCGTGGCGTCAGTTCACCGAACACATCGAGGACGATGTCGTCGACTCTCAGTTCATCAAAATAGAATCCACCCGCTCGTCCGAAATTCGTGCGGACCGTTTGCTGCTGAATCGTCTCCTTTCCGTCCGCTCGCCGATGCACCAGCCAGAGGTCGGTTGAGACGACGCGCTCCCTGGGTGGTTCTGTGTGACGCAGGGAGATCAGCAGTGCCGCCATCGGTCGTTGGCATGCCTCATCGCGCGTGGACATGGCGTATGTGTCCAACCTCAGCTGGTCACCTGGCCGGAGCCGCACCTCCGTCTCATGAGACTGCTCGCGTGTGCGTTTCCCGTCCACCACACCACGGGCCCACCTCACGCGCACACGTGCGTATTCGTGGGTGATCTCAGTCGGCGTCGCGTCAACCCGCCAACCGATGTCGGCTGAGTTGTCGAAGTCCTTGTACCCCGCCGCGAAGCCGCAGTTGTTTTCGACGGAATGGGTGAGCCGATGATTGGGCACACCAAGGACCAAATCGATCCCGGCACCGGAACTGGGGCCCCCAGGCCTGTTTTCGTAGTGCACCTCCGTTTCCACCCAGAGTTGAAACGCGGGAGCGGTGGGCTGCCCTGCCGCGGTGACGGAGCCGACGCCGATAGTGGCGATTGAAGCAACGATAAATGACAGTGCATTCATGGTCAGTTTCCTCCGGCCGGAAGTGTGTCGTTCCAGTTGTCAAACGTCGCGATCGATGTTGGTGCAGGGGCAGTGACCTGCGCGGTAGCGACAACCTGTTCGTTCGCCAGTGATCGCCCGAGGGTGTAGCCACCGACGGCCAGCATTGCAGCCGCCGCGGCGGCGAGTGCCCACCGGGTGGTCGGGCGGGCCGTGGACGGTGCAACGGACGCCACCATCGCTGTTGGTTGCACCACGTCTCTAAGCGCGATTAAATCAAGCAATTCCTCGCGGCCCTCGGGGGTTGCAAGCGCATCGCGCAGCGCTACGGGATCGAAGGGCTCGTTGTCGATGAAGGCGGAGATGACGTCCGTCATGATCGGTGTCCTGACTGTGAAGGCGAAGGGTGAAGACACAACCTGCCCGCGCGCGCCGACGCGATGGGTGCGGTGAGTTGTGCGCGAAGTTGCAGACGCGTGCGATGAATTCGGGACCGCACGGCGTCCGGTGTGAGTTGGCACGCCTCGGCGATCTCGACATAACTGAGACCGCTCACCTCGCGCATCAGGAATACATCTCTCGCGTCATCGTCGAGTCGCGACAAGGCTTGATGCACAATGGCGGCGGTGTCAGCAGAGGTGGTCCGCCCGTCACTCACCGGGTCAGCCGTCAAGGGCTCGGTCTGTCGGTGTTTCTGGCGCCGGTGATGATCAATGACGAGGTTTCTGGCGATGCGGAAGACCCAAGCGCGCTGCTGCTCGGCCGTGGGCGGCAGGGTGGCCGACGACAAGATGCGGACAAAGACGTCCTGCGTCAAGTCCCGCGCAGTTTCCCGCTCGCCCACCGCCCGGCTGAGATACCCGAACAGACCGTCCTGATGGGCCGCAAACAACGCCTGAGAGTCAGCCATTCGTGCCATCTACCCTCTAAGAACGCAGGGCCGGCCCAAAGCTCTCGCGGCCATTTGCGTTGGGGCTCGACAATGTATCACCGGCGATACATTGAAGCATGGCTGAAATCACCATCCGCGAACTCAGACCGCGTGCGCCGCGTCCCCTACCGGCCGCTGCGCTCTTGGAACGCTGGAGACGTCTGCCTCCCGTAGACCCGGCGAAGCTGCGGTCGGATCTTGACGCCGTGCTGGATGGTGCGTGGTTCACTTTCGCGCAGGCACGAAGAATCTGATACCCACGCTCAAAGCCGATGTCCGCAAAGTCCATCGTGCCCTTGACGTGACGGCCCGAGGCGACGGTGATGATCCGGCTCGGCCCGCTCTCGATGAGTCGAGGCAACAACCGCTGCGTCAGCACAAAGTGCGACAAGTGATTGACCGCAAACGTCGCTTCGATGCCATCAACCGTAAGTGTGCGCTCCGCACACACTCCCCGCGTTGTTGATGCCGCTGGTGGCTCCGCTGACAAGAACTGTTTTGCCGACGAATCGACCAGCTCACTTCAGCTTCGCGACCGCCACATCTCGGAAGGTCTGGCCCTTCACGGTCAGCTCGCCCACGCGGGCGGTGAACATGGTCTGGCCTTTCAGGGCGGGGTGGATGACGACGAACTCGGAGGTGTCTCCCACGGTTTCGCCCGTGAGCACGTTGGCCTTCGCGGCGAGCACCAGAGCCTGGGTCGCGATCGCCTGTGGCATCTCAAATGTGAGGCTGATGGACGGCTGCGCGATCCGCACGGCCTGTTCGGCGCCACCGTCGAGGACATAGACCGTCAGACTGCCTGCGTCCGCGTCCAGCACCACTTCCAGAAACCCGACGTGTTCGCCCAGCTCGACAAGCACACCCCCGTGCGGCGCCGTGTGCGCGTGGCCGTCATCGGCAACGGCAACGGCAACGGCAACGGCGTTTGTCGCCACGGGGGCAGCCGACGCGTCAGGTGTAGCCGCCGGCGGCGCAGGTGTCGGCGCCTCTGCTCCACAAGCAGCGGCGGCAACGACGGTGAGTACAAGTGCGAATCTTGTGATCATGTGAACCTCGCGAACCTCGCGAACCCCGGGACCTCGGGACTTCGGGACTTCGGGACTTCGACTCGTCAGGACAACGGCGTCAGATTCGACGCAACATCCGTGCGGTACGCCTTGAACGCCGGCACGAGCCCGGCAAGTGCGCCGAGGATGATCATGCCGACGGGCGTCATCCACAAGGACGGATCAAACTTCATCGCATCCAGCACCACGCCGGTCTGTGCACGCACGATCACAAACGCCGCAGACAAGATGCCGCCGTAGACCACATAACCAAGCAACGCGCCGAGCGCGGTGATGGTCGTCGACTCGAGCACGATCGCCGAGAACACGGTGGTGCGTCGCGCACCAAGCGCGCGCAGAATGGCGAACTCGCGCCGACGTTCGTTCATCGTGTTGTAGATGCTGGCCAGAATCGAGCCGGCCGCAACAACAACGACCAAATACGCGACCATCGTCAAAATCCGACTGACCCAGCCGATGCGGTCGAACAGTTCAGACATCACGCGGGCGATGGGCCACGCCAGCGTGGCGACCTTGCCCTGGTTGTTGATGGTGTTCGAGAGCAGGAACCCCGCCTGCGGATTGCGGAGTTTCAGCATGACGGCGCTGACCTCGCGATGCTCCTCAGGCACAGGCGCGTCATCGGTCGGGCGATAGACGGCCCCGGTCCCGCGAAGGATGTGGCCTGACATCCGGTAGATGCCCTCGATGGGAATCCACAACACCCGATCGGACGGACCATTGGTCGGCTCCATCACGCCCACCACGGTGTATTCGTCCTTATGTTTCTGGCGTTCTTCAAACTGCAGACCGTGGTACGGCGTGAACGTCGACCCGACCGACAACCCGAGTTTTTCCGCGACATAGTGTCCGACGATCGCTTCCTTTTTGGATTCGTCAAACACACGACCACCGGTCTTGAGCACAAACCCCTGACCTTCGCGGTACGTGAAGTCCGTAAACATCTGCGCGGTGGTGCCGACGATGCGGTAGCCCTGGTAGTTGTCGCCGACCGCGTAGGGAATCGCGAGCGTCACACGCGAGTCCTCCGCGACTTCCTTGTAGAGCGACCACGGAATGTTGCCCGGCGAGGTCTCGAGGTGAAACACGGTGTTCAGCACGAGCTGCAGCTGACTGCCGCGTGCGCCAAGAACGGCGTCAAACCCGACCTTGCCCCCCGTAAAGGCGTCGTAGGTCTGGGCGTTGATCGCAAACACGGACATCGTGAGTCCGGCGGCGAGGCCAACCGAAAGGATGGTCACAAACGACGAGAGCGCGTGCTGCCGAAGACTGCGCCGCACGAGGGACATCAGGTTCATCGCGTGCCTTCCATTCCCGCAGGCGCTGAGGGCTGCGTGTCACTGACAGGCCCGGCGTGCGCGGCGGCCGCGCGGTTGAGATCGCCCAGGTCCTCGCTGCGTTCAAACGACGCCAGAATCGCCGGGTCATGACTGACCAGCAGCAGGGCCGCGCCGTTTTCCTTGCAGGCTTCTTTGATGAGTGCGAGCGCTTCGCCGGCGTGTCGCTGGTCGAGATTGCCTGTCGGCTCATCAGCCAGCACGAGCTTGGGATGATTCGCGAGCGCACGCGCCACCGCCACACGCTGCTGCTGCCCAATGGACAACTGCCCCGGTCGATAGTCCATGCGATGCGACAACCCGACGCGTTCGAGGAGTCCACGCGCGTGTTTGGCGTCCACGCCGGGACCAAACAACATCCCGAGCATCACGTTTTCGTGCGCGGTGTAGCCCTGCAGCAGATTGAAGTTCTGAAACACGTAGCCGATCGTCTTGGCGCGCACCCGATCGCGGCCACTCTCGGACATCGCCGTCATCTCATTGCCGTCGAGGACAATCTTGCCCGTGTCGGCCTGGAGAATGCCGGCAATGAGATTCAGGAATGTCGTTTTGCCGGATCCGCTGGCACCGCGCACCGCGACCTGCTCACCGGCTTCAAGCGAAAAGCGCGGCACGTCCACGATGAGGGTGCGCTCGCCATCGGGCGCCGCGAAACTTTTCTGCAGGTTGGTGACGTCCAGTAACATGCTGACGGGCCCGGTTACTGAACGGTGTCTGCGACGATCGAATAGAGGCCGACGATGCGGCCCTTCTCGACTTCTTCGGCAATGTGGAAGGTGCCGCGCACCAGGATTTCGTAGCCGGCGCCATACGTCCGCGCCTTCTGCCCCGGCTTCATCGTCACGTAAATCCACTCATTGATGCGGGGCACGCCGCCGAAGCCACACGCGTCAACACTTGCGTTCAGGATGAAGGTGGATGTGCCGGAGCTGTCGTAGTCGAGCGGCAGGATGTTGCCGTAGATTTCAACCTTCTTGCCCTGCAGCGCGAGGATGTTTGCCGGCACCGTGCCCTTGACCTGCTTGGGCGACGGCTCAAATGGCTCGGTCGGGTTGTAATCGAACCCGGCCAGGAACCAGAAGTCCAGGAACATATAGCCGGACTTGCTGACGGCGGGCTTGTCCCCGGCCTGTGGCGCCTGCGCCAGAAGCGGACCTGCCAGCAACGCCACCGCAACAACGGCCGCCCCCGTGAGAATTCTCAATCGCACCATGATGACGCCGATCTTACCATCGCGGCGTGATCGGCTGGTCACGACCGGCGGTAGGAGATCGGCGGGCATGCGACGGCCGCACATCCCCGGTCCCGTCATCAAACCACTCGCGGACGAGGGCGAGGACACCGGCGGCCCAGTCGCCTGTGATGTGACGCGCGCGACGGGCGGCGTAGTCCGCATACAGCGCGTCGGCCGAAGCCTTGAGCGCGCGGTCGGCGTCGTTGGGTTCGTGACCCTTGGGCACGGCATACACAAAACGGCGCTCACCTCTGAAGGCGGAGAGGGAGAGGAAATCCCTCGGAACAAGCGTCCCTTTGCCCGTTTTTTCCTCCTCGACCCGCTGGGTTTCTGAGGCCTGCGCAAAAAAGTCCACGGCGTGGTCGGGATAACCAAACAGGTACCCGTACCCTCGCAGCCTGGCAGAGACGGCTGCGTATTCGACGGTCATCACGACTTCCATGGGATCGGAAGAGGGTGAGAGGCCAGATGGGGAAAAATACGCGGCGTGCCGGGTCAGAAGCGTTTTCAGCGCCGGACGATGAAAGACTACGGCTTCCATCGAACGGGATCCCTGGTAGGCGGCCGCGAAATGATGGAGCCCGGCGGCGATTTCCCCGCCGCACGTCCATGAGGCGAGAATCTGCCTGGTGGTTTCTGCCTCGGCAAGATCGGGCGCGTCCACCTTGAAGGACGACGACACAAACCCGCTGCTCATTGGCTTGAGCCCGCCGGCAATGGTGTACAGCGCCTCGCCATCAAGCGCCTGCAGCAACATCGCCTCCGCCTTGGGGCGCAACGACTCGGGCAGCCGCTCAAAGGGGAAACACTCCGCCGCCGGCGCCTTCTGCGCAGGCACAACAAAGAGCAGTAGTGAAAGCAGCACCATCGTCACGATTTTCCTCCCTGAACCCTGGACCAATGTGCCTGTACGTCTCCAGCCGTGCGAGCCACGAGCTCGTCGCCGCGAAGTGTGAGGTCGCCGCGGGCGGCCCCGAAGCCGTAGGCCGCCACGCAGATGTGGGTGCCCGCTGCGCGTGCCACCTCCACATCCACCATCGAATCCCCCACCATCATCGTCGTCTCCGGACTCGCGCCCGCCCAGGTGATCAGGTCGAGCAGCCCGGCCGGATCCGGCTTGCGCGGAAAGGGCCCGTCACCACCAATAACCCGCCCAAAGATTCCGGTCCACCCGAAGTGGTCAAGCAGTCGAAGGGTGGGGTCGAGTGGTTTGTTGGTGAGCACGGCCAGTGAGACCGGGCCCGAGAGCGCATCGAGCAGGGTGGTGATCCCGTCGTAGGGGCGGGTCGTTTCGAGCAACCGCACGGCGTAACAGCGGTGAAACTCAGCCAAGGCGACATCCACATCGACAGCGCACCCGGCGCGGACCAGCGCCCGCTGCACAAGCGTGCGAGCCCCATCCCCAACCATCTGTACGATTTCTTCAACCGGGAGAGGACGCCCCCCCACGCCGGCCAGCACGTCGTTGGTGCTCGCCGCCAGGTCCTGCCGCGAGTCCACCAGAGTGCCATCCAAATCGAACACAACGAGCGCTGCCATACCGCAGGATCTTAATCGGTCGCGGGGCGCACCTCCGGCCTCGTTTTTGCTTAGGATAGCGATATGCCAGCTCTGCGCCTTCTCGGAATTTGCCTCGTCCTGGCAGGACTGGCACTGCCCAGCGCCCCATCGGCGCAGCAGGCGACGTTCCGTGCAGGCACCCGCACGGTGCCCATCTACGCCACGGTCACGGACGCCAACGGACGTCTCGTGCCTGATCTGGAGCGGGGTGATTTCGAGGTCTACGACAACGGCAAAAAGCAGGACCTGACGTTGTTCGAGAACGCCGTGCAGGCGATCTCGGTGGTGGTGATGCTCGACACGTCCGGCAGCATGACGATGCATCTCGATTTGCTGAAACAGGCCGCGACGCAGTTTGTGATTCGCCTGCTGCCCGAGGACAAGGCGCGGGTCGGCAGCTTCAGCGACCGCAACAAGATCAAGATCAGCCCGTCGGAGTTCACCAACAATCGCGATGAACTCATGCGCGCCTTGCGCGAAGACCTGCAGTTCGGCAATCCCACCGCGCTCTGGGACGCGACTGATCGCAGCATGGACGCGCTGACCGGGGTCGACGGCCGTAGGGTGGTGCTCGTGTTCACCGACGGCGGGGACAATCACAGTGACCTCAGTCAGAACGACGTGCTCAGTCGTGCCCGGGCGGAAGAGTTCATGATTTACGCGATCGGACTCCGGTCGCGTGTGCGGGGCCAGGGCGTCACCCAGCCGGACAAGGGGCTCCGCAAGGTCGCGGACGAGACCGGCGGCGGCTACTTCGAACTCGATCGCACCGACGAGTTGAACTCGACGTTCACCCGCGTGGCGCAGGAACTGCACAGTCAATATGTGCTCGGTTTTTCGCCCCAGACACTCGACGGCAAGACCCACGAACTTGAGGTCAGGGTCACTCGACCTGGCCTGGTGGCCCGCGCCAGAAAGAGCTACATCGCCAAATGACGAAACTCACCTCGACTGCCCTCCTGATCGCTGCGGCGCTGACGGTCACCGCGACCGCCACACAGCAACAACCACCCCAGCAGCCGCCGCAACAGCCCACGGTGTTCCGGTCGGCGACGCGCACGGTGCCGGTGTATGCCACGGTGACCGACGGTGATCGTCGGCTTGTGCCCGACCTTCAGCAAGGCGACTTCGAGCTGTATGACAACGGCAAGAAGCAGGAGATCACGATCTTTGAAAACGAGATCGTCCCGTTTTCTGCCGTCTTGGCGCTCGATACCAGCGCGAGTATGACGATGAACATCGAGTTTGTGCAGGAGGCGGCGGCGCAGTTCGTGGTCCGGATGTTGCCGGAGGATTCGGCATCGGTGGGGTTCTTTAATTCCAAGGTGCGCTTCAGTCCCGGACTGTCGTCGGACCGTGACGCACTCGCGCGCTACATCCGGAACGACATGCAGTACGGCAATGAGACGCGTCTGTGGGACGCGTTTGACGGCGCGCTCGATCATCTGAGCGGGGCGACCGGGCGTCGGGTGATTGTGGCGCTGACCGACGGCGAGGATTTCGGGTCTGAGCGCAGCGGCGGAGACGTGCTCGACCGCGCACAGCGCGAGGACGTCATGGTGTACGCGATTGGGATCGAGTCCCGCTTCCACAATGGGCTGCAGTGGACCGTGACCCGCCCAGGCGGTTCCTTCCGCAAGATGGCGAATGAAACAGGTGGCGGGTACTTCGAACTGAAGAAGACGGCCGACCTCAACACGACGTTCAGCCGCGTGGTGCAGGAACTGCACAGTCAGTACCTCCTCGGATTTACGCCGATGACACTGGACGGCAAGGAACACACGCTTGAGATCAAGGTCACCAAGCCGGGCCTGACGGTCCGCGCGAGAAGGACGTATGTTGCGAAATAGTGCAATGTGCGTGGTGCTGTGTGTGTGGTGCCTCATCGGGGCAGTGGCCTGTGGCGGCGCTCAGGATCCCAACGCGCTGATGGGTACCGACGACCTGGAGA
>ENA-ORBV01005496-ORBV01005496.1-microbial-mat-metagenome-genome-assembly--contig:-NODE-5496-length-23278-cov-5.356019_pt1 | contig 23278 bp, 8 predicted proteins | sample MGYA00237777_ERZ505514 | MGnify/ENA primary metagenome ERZ505514 (study PRJEB26160, sample SAMN06269048) | microbial mat metagenome | isolation source: Oligotrophic lake microbial mat | place... | reverse complement strand
GTGTGATGGGAGAAAGCGTGTCTAGAGTACGTCGTAGAGTTTAACTGACGTGTGGGGCTAGCTAGCTAGTAGGGATGACATGACTGACTGACTGACGGACTCTCCGAGCTGACAGGCGTTCCGGATTTCCGGGAATAATAGGCTACTGTAGTAAAACCGATGAAAGACTAGTATAATTAACATACAGTTGAGTGCCCCAACTCCATTCATTTTGATCTGATGTGTCTGTCTATCAGCTTGTCCATCTCATCACAATACAGTAGCTGCTCGTTCACATATGGACCGTTCATTCCATTGAAACGCCGATTAATCCACCAATCCACCTAAACATAAAAGACACCCTTGGCCAGATTGAGGGAGACCAAGAAATCTTCCCTTGTTCCACTTCTAAAAATTTAAAAATCTTGAGATGACGATGATCCCTTCTCATTTTTGCCCAAAGCGTCGATGCTACAATGGTGTGATACAATTTTCTTTACGTATTCTGGTGCTGGTGCTATTGCTGGAAAGCGTAAAAGGGTTGGCTACAAAAGCCAGATCCAGCAAGAACAATAATTCCGCTGCTGGCGGAAAAGGGTTTGGTGCATCGAAGGAACCCACATTGCTCCACACACCAGACACATCGGAGAGCACGCAACGATTGATACAATTCCTCAAGGCCCAAAACGCCAAGGGAGTGGAACAGGGATTTGTTGAAATTGGGATTAAAGATGGCAAACGTGGCATGTTTGCGACTCAAAACATCAAAAAGGATCAAATTGTTTGCATGATTCCTTCCAACGTGGCCCTGGCCCTCTCGGACCCTTCCAAAAAGGGAGAAGATGCTCCTACCTTTGCCCATGGAGGCTTGAATTTCTTGCAAATGTACTGCAACAAACCTGAGGCACGTCAAATGTGGGCACCCTACTTGGATACGCTGCCCAAAAACAAAAACTCGCCCTATTTTGATCCCACGCCAGATTATTATTCCGAGGAAGAAATTGAATTGCTAGAGTTCCCACGCCTGATTAAAAATATTCGACAACGCAAACAAGATATTGCGGAACTGGCCAAAGCCAACGGAATGACGTACGAGGAATTGCAATTTGCCACTTGGTTGGTTTCGTCCAGGGCCTTTAATATCAATCTTGCCGAGGAAGATAAAACGACAGATGACGAAAGCCAGTTTGACGAACGGGGACAACTCATCGCCAAAGCAGGTTCCGGCTTGAAGTCGATTCGGGTCATGGTTCCTTTTCTAGATATGGTCAATCACGATTCCATGACTCCGAATTGTCGGTTTACCATGATTGATCCAGAAAAGGATGATGCTTGGTTCGCTATAGAGGCGAACCGCCCCATTCCCGTCGGAAAAGAAATCAAAATTGCCTATCGTTTCGGTGTTTATTCGACAGTGGAATTGCTGTTAAACTACGGATTTGTACCAGAGCAAAATAAAGTGGATACGATCATGCTTCGAAAGGGTGGTGATGACACTATAGCAAGTTTGGATGGCTGGACGACCACCTTGGAAGAAGATCAATCCATGCTGAACATGATGGAGGCAGATGTGTCAAGTCCTCTGAAGAAAATATTGGAGTTCCGAAAAACTTTGAAAGAAGCATACAGAGACTAACTTCAATTTTCTGATAATAATTATTGCCTTTCATTTTATAATATAATTCTATGTAATGTATTATACATGCGTGCATGTCTGTCGTTGATTCATTTGGATAGCTATACTTTTTCAGGCGCTCAAACTGTAGTCCAGTCTTTCGGGGAGTTTTGGGAGCGATCGAGCTGTTTTCTTTGACCCACAGGGAAGGAGGCTGGGACGCCGAACACTGCTCAAGGCAGATACAGAACGCATCGGTTTCTTGGGGGCATCAACATTCTCTACTGCACCAGGGGATTTAAATCTTGTGGGCAGTCGTAATGGAGCGCCACATTTCCCCTTCGATGATGGCGCAGGAGCTACTGCTTCCCAACGGCATTTATGAAGAGTGTCATCAAGGTCGCTCTGTTCTGGGGACGAGGGGACAAAGTCCTGGTCACCTTCGTCGCCTGGTGGCAAATACTTTCGGCTTATGGAGGAGCGTCGTGCATTGGAGGTTACCAGCGTTCTACAACTGTCGTCGCAGAGGCTATTGTGATGCACATTCGACGTGACCAGAGTGCTGACACTGTCGCTGAAGTACAACTCAACACGATCATCTCCAAGGCTCATTTCTTCCGGCGGGCCGAGGGAAGTGAAGCTGTCTCCAAAAAACTCGGGCGTCTCATCATGGTACAATCGTACAGTCAGTGTTTGGCTCATGGTTAGCAAATAGAAAAGTTTTTAAATGGCTTGGATGTGGTGGTTGGTTGACGATCAAGAAATTATGAGCTGCATTGGGAGGCGAGTGCAGTTTTCCAAGGTAGGCCAGTGCAGTTTTAAATGCGTTTACAGGAACGTCAAAGAAGCGTAAACGTTTCACCACTCTCGGCTACTACTGACTGTACGTATCCTCGAGCAATGACCTGAAGCGGAACTATATGAATATGCCCTTTTACTGTAAAATGCTCGAGACCATCTGTGATACAATACTTGTACTCCAGTACTCCAGAGCAGAGTTCTTGGTAGCTCCTGCTGATGGCTTTACTGGTAGTCCCCTGCTGGTTGCCTGGTTCACAGATAATGCAAGTACAATGCCGTAACCATAAGATAGAATGAATCAATCCACTGTAAGAACTACTTCAAGTACTAGCTAGCTAGTAGAGCGGTGTGTACAGTACAGCTATGTACAGTAGTATGTTGTAGCGCTGTCGGTTGATAAAGGCGTCGACCAGCAGTGGCAGCTTACAGTTACGGAGTATTTTAATGAACCTGACATGCGACCACTCCAGCTAGCTAGCAGCTACTCGAGTAGCTAGTAGCTAGGAAGTTCAGGCAGCATAGTAGCTGGCAGCATGCATCAGCGTAGTCGTAGTTTGCGAGACTGCATAGATGACCCTAACCATCGATGAATGCAAACGCATGACGCACTTCTAAGTCGGCCACTGCATTTCTTCGTTCTGGCCAGATACTGTGTTTGGCCAGTCACACTGGCCAGTAAGGAAGATTGAATGCCTTTCAGTTTTCGTGCAACGAGGCCAGCCCAAGTATGATGGGCTTCGGGACAGTTCATGGGAACAAAAGGTGAAAGTCAGTCGCTCACTGGAGATTACTATGCGAGTTACTTACTGGAGAAGATAGACTTACTGCGGTATTGCTGATGCATGTACAGGATCCCTTCAGGACATAACTAAAGGAAGCCTGTCGTCAGGGACCCACCGGCGCAGAACTAGGCGTAACTGCTTCAGGCGCATAACATTCTTGTTCAGAAGCAGCGGGAAGAGGAAAGTGAGGAAGAGAATAGCTGCTACTTCGAATACATAACCTGGTACAAGCTGGGCAGAAGTGCATAGCGATGCCAACACATCACCTTCCTTCAGTTTTACTACAAACGTCATCACTGGCGGGCTGCGTGCGGGTCGTCGGCCCGACCTGATGGAGTGGGACGGAACTTCAGTTAAACTCACTGTAGACGAGTTGCTGGATAGTACAAATCCACACTGTTTATACAGAATCCAGAAGAAATGTGTGGACATAGGAAGCCGGCCAGGTACCGACGAGCGAAAGAAGACGGAGAGATAGGAAGCGAACTAGGTAGAATGGCGCAAGTCAAGTCGAGGTGCATGAGTGAGTGGCATCCTCCTTCCGAGACTCGGAAGACGGAGGAGCCAGAGGAAGCGAAAACACCCTCGCCCGACCGACACTATCCTCTCCCACATCAACTATATGATAAGCTAGCTAGTTGCGCCCGTCGTACCCGACGTCGTTACTGTACTGTTACCGCTGCTTCTTAGCTGCGCAAGTGCCTGTGCTGCTCTAGATAGCTACTGTAGACTATTTGCCGTTGTACGTACGATCGTTGGCTTGAGTTCATGTGCGGCCGGCAACCTCACTCTTTAGATTTGAAACTCGACCTGTGAATCGATTCGTGAAACATTAATTCACTATACTGACGTCATTTTGAATTAAAGAAATACCCAACGTACGCGCACTGATTCTTTTTCGAAGTCGTCTTGTGGCTTGGCATCATCAGACCTATCACACTCGACAGCGAAATGCACCTGATGAAATCATTCTCACTTCTTGCACTCACAGTAGCTATCAGAGTTTCATACTTCAGCTCCATAACTACAACATAATCATGATGTTTCGTGCAGGCTTCAATCTCTCTCTATTTCTCTTGTCGACCCTCTCTGTGACAAATGCTAGGCACAATGAGTTTGTGGTAAGTAAATGTCATCATATTCTGTTCCTTGGTGTTGATTTCCAAAAGTTCTGTCAAAACGTTCGGCATCACCCACTTGCGCGCTCACACGACTGTTTTCATCTTGACAGATGTTGGAAGGTCATGATATGGTAGAGAGCTACACCTCTCCACTCCCCTACACCTACATTTCCGAAGATGACTTGCCAGAGTCATTCAATTGGGGTAACGTCAATGGGAAGAGCTATTTGACGCACAGCCTCAATCAACATGTAAGTTAGTGTTTGGGGAGATGTCTGCTGCGATTCATTCTTCCATGCACTTTATTAATTTTCACATCTTTTCTACCTGTGTCGTCTAAAACACTACAGATCCCACAATATTGTGGAAGCTGTTGGGCTCACGGGGCGATCAGCAGGTGCGTCGTCGAATTGATAGGAGTTTGAAGACTCTTTTTGCCTTGCACATCCGCTGACACTTTCCGTATTTCACTTTATTTTACTGGTCTGTCTTTGACATATTAGTCTCTCTGATCGCATCAAGATTGCCCGTAACGCCTCTGGAGATGAAATCAATCTCAGCATTCAATACATTTTGAATTGTGCCGGTGGCGTGGCTGGAAGGTACGTTTCGAATGAAGTGCAATATGTTGCGTACACTATATTTGTGCTAGTGCAGGACAATATTCTAAATAGTTATCTGTTTATTGCATTACTTCCGATTGTTAGTTGCCATGGTGGATCGCACACTGGAGTGTATCAATTTGTAAAAAGCAATGGTTTCGTTCCCTATGATACGTGTCAGCCGTACCTTGCTTGCAGGTAAGCATTTCGTTGTTGTGTTTGCCTAATTTTGTTGATGGCATTATGTGTGTTTCATTGTAGAATCACCTCACTGTATCATTCAATAATTGTGGTGACAATGAAAGTTCGGAATCAAAGGATGGTTTCTGTGCGCATGTGGACACCACCTGCAACGCCATGAACACTTGCAGGACTTGCACTCATGATGGCAAATGTTCCGCCATCAAGATCTTTCCTAACGCCACAGTCGATGAATACGGGACCTATAGCATTCTCAAAGACATGAGCAGTGTTGCCAGCAAAGTCAAGGCTGAAATTTATGCCCGTGGACCCGTTGCGGCTGGAGTCAATGCCGAGCCAATTGTCGAGTACGAGGGTGGAATCGTCAACAATACGCATTTTTGGAACATGATGGTGAATCACATCGTCGCCATTGTAGGCTGGGGCTTGGATAAAGAAACTGGTCAAGAGTACTGGATCGTCCGTAATAGTTGGGGTCAGTACTGGGGAGAAGGTGGCTACTTCCGTATTGTGCTCGGTAAAAATGCGTTGGGCATTGAGTCCACGATTGCCTGGGCCACACCTGGTGCGTTTACGGTTGAAAACTTTCCTTGCAACGAAAATGGTGACAACTGTAACGAAAGCGTCCGCACACAGCACTACAGGGACCCCTCAAAGGATCGTCTAGCTCTTGGCCGGCGTCTAATGAACTGAACCGCAACAATTAGTCACTTTGTCCACCGGAGTCCTGGTGGGTGAGAATCCCTCGAGAGTTATTTGCGGTTATAAAAACTAACAGTGGCCGTAAATGTCTCTTTAGAGTAGCTTAATTTTAAAGAGAAGCTCTATTTGTCTGTCTGTTCAAGAATTGAGACCAGTGCGACAGCAGATGTACAATATGAATCTGCACAGTGCCTGTATTACTTGATATCTATTTTCTCTTGTAGAATGTTCTCACCTATCATTCACGCTTCGCCGTCCACCATCATCCTTTTTTCTTGGAGGGAGTAGTAGGCGGCACCCAAATCTCATTCGTGGACGTTTGGCCAAACATTTGCGTCACATATTGCACCATATCTTCGGCAGCTTCGTCCAAGGCCATCGCTGGCAAGAAAAGGTACGTCAAAACACGCTGTCGTTTCAATTGTTCCACTACTCGAACATTTTCTTTCAATTGATGCTGTGTATACCCTCCTTGTTCCACGAGTAGACGGCGCCGCTCACGTTCACTCAAGAGCAATTCCGGAAGGCGTCGTCGCCGTTGTGATCGCCGGATCTCTTCAAAGTCTTCCACCAATACGGATTGCTTGTCGTGAAACTTCCATCCCAATTCAATCGGTGGACCTTCTGAACAACTAGGGTTTTCCGAGAGCGCTACATTGTATTCACGAATGTCGATTCTTTCAAACGTGACAACACTACAGCGTTCTTTTTGCTGCTGTTTACTAGGAGCATTGGCATTGTCAGTGGACGCACGAGAAGGTTTGGTGTTGCCAACAGTACCTTCATCCATGGAACCGTCACCTGACACAGACGGGAGGCTACTATGGTTGGTACCAGTCGAACTCACTGTCGATATCGTTGCGGCGATGGAAGTGTCTTGTTTGAGACACGACTTTTTCAGGGGTGAATGTCTGGGTTGCAACCGGCCATTGGTTTTGGTGATGTCGGCTGTGTTGAGTATTACGGCTCCTCTTGTTTCTGTCCTTGAAGACTTCACCACGAGGGAACGATTCGGTGTGTCACTCCTATCTCCCTCGAGCGCTAGATTCAGTTTGGCATTCATTTCCATGTCAGAAAGAGGGTTGTACTGGCCGGAGCTTTCGCCATATTCAACTCTTCCTAACAAGCGCTGTTGTTGCCTTTGATGGTTGATGACCTCGATGCCCTCGATGCCCTCATCTTCCATTGACAAACTACACGGACCCCCCTGGCCGAGTACTAGATTGGCAAATGATGAAGCGGCACAGTCCCCATCCGCATTCTGAAACTCGTAATCAAAAGTATCTTTTTTGCCGATCCCATTGGTTCGGTTCGTATGAGACGATGGTAGGGGCTTGGAAACTACATGTCGTAGAAAGTTCCGATATTGACTGTTGGAGCGACACAAGGAAACATCCGACTCCTCTGAGGAGGCAGAGGAATCGTCATAGGAGGCAGAGGGACTAGTAGTGTCAAAGTGCTGCCGCTGCTTTCCCTGCAGGGCGCTCAGATCTTCTATTATTTCAATGCCAGTATTGGCAGCAGCGATGGCCTTGTTTTCTTTGCCACAATAACCGTTGCTTGCTATGCTATTACAATCGTCGTCATCATCGGTTCTGTAGTCAATATGCCGTACATGCGACTTGTTGTAGTCTTGAAAGGGCCTCGTTGTGCTAGTGTTGAGGAGGTCCTCTGCGCCTACACCTTGGCTACTACTACTATTGCAATTATTACTATTGGTGTTGTTCATCATCTCTGAACTGCCTTGGCACGTGTAGAGCACGGCTTCTTTGACATCCAAAAAGACGGAACCCATCAGGTTAGTGGGCGATGGAGATCTGTTTCGCACCCTCTCCTGCCGCATACAGCGTCGTGTCATCTCCATGGTTTATGAGGTACTACTACTACTTGATCAGCAAGAGAATTGATGAAAGAGTACTAAAGAAACACGGTGAATGTCGGTATACATCTCGCTGCTTATTCTAGTAGTTTAGTTTGCTTGGTGTCATCGGAACAGTAGTACTGGTGGCATGGTAGCGTATTGGTGCCATTTTCCAGTGAAAACTTGTTTTCCTCTTCCTACCGGCATGCACGAGAGCACGCCATCGGATCAATCCGTGATGTAGGAATTAAGAATTGGCGGGCTCGATTAATTTAAAAAGAGCGAGAGCGCCGTCCGTCCTTTCCAAGATTGAAGGAGTCGTGTGCTATTGAGTGTGTGTGCGGCCGGATGTTGTAATTCCGGAACCGCAACCTTCCACCCACATGTACGACGTACTTTTATTACCGTCCAATGCAAAAAAATGTGAAAGCAAAACCTTGGAAAATCAATTTATTAGAAATATCAAGAACTCGTTTTTAGTAGAGTGTTAGTAGCTAGCCATCTTGGTTTGAACATCTTTTCCCTGAGATTCAAGAGGAGTTGAAAAAACAACCGAGACTTTGAAGCGGAAGAACAGGAGTCACTCCATGGGATTGATTTCACCAAAGCCTCTGACAATGTTTTATCTAAAGAGGTATCTCCCACACCGAAGGAGATCAGAAATTTGCTTAATATCTTGTGAATAAGCCGTAGCACTCTTTGATCCAGCGCCAACACAAACAAACTGTGCAAGCTATGGACGGTCTACAGTACTTCCATTCAGAAAGGTGCATTGTCTGGCATGTTTCAAAAGAACATATTATACAAATGGAAGAATTGAGCTTCATGTGGGCCCAAATTTCTAAGACGGAGTGAAAATAATCTTTTTAGCTAGCGAAATGCATATATCTACTATGTAAAATCAAAACCGAGAGGAAGGAGCAGTGTGGCTGCCGAAGCGAAAAGGACCTTCACAAAGGAAACCCATGCTAGAAACCAATCCACACCTGCTTCAGCAATTGTGTACCTGACAGACACTTGCTTGTTGTTTGAAGGGCCCAACAAAGACATCTTTCAAAAACAAGAATACCTTTTCAACGGTTTCGTCGATGGCACTGGCGGGTAGGAAAAACTCCGTAATCAACCGTTCTCTTTTGACTCGATCCACTTCCTTTTCGATAGCTTTGATGTCGTTTCGGTTGTAGCCAATTTGCTTGAGTCGTCTTTTCCTCGCATTGTAGCTCAAGACCAACTCATGAACGTCACGTCGCATGGGAGTTCTCGTGACTTCATAGTCTTCTACCGACGTCGTAATTTCTTCGAGATAATCCCATCCCAACTGAATGGGAGGACCATAGGAGCAACTGGGATGATCGGACAGTTCTACGTCATATTCCCGCACCGAAATGTCCGTAAAGCTCACATTGCGATGTTTGGAACTGCTAAGTTGCTGCAGTTCCGATTGTGATTGTTGTTGCTTGAGTACCGACTTTTTCGGTCTAGCAGAACTGTCGTAACTACGGATACTATTGCAACTGTCCCGTCGAGCAATGGCGGGCAAAGACTGGCAGGTGCGTTCCGAAAGACTCGAGAACTTCGGCTGCTGGTGGTTGTGACTGTTGTGGTACGACTGGACCTTGGAGAGTCCTGAAAACACAACACGACTATCTGAATGGCAAGAGCAAATGGGTTCGTCAGGTATTATGGTGCTCGTGGGAGAGTTCAACAGAGATTCATCAATAAAGTCCATGGAGGATGACACGCCACAGTGTCTCTGCTGCCTTTCATGACTAAAGTTTTGTGCAGTGAGCAATGACTTGCTGTTGTTGCAGCTTGTATTGCTTGAACCACCAAAGAAGAAATCCTCCAAAAAGGAAACCGCAAGATCCTGGGCCAATTCTTCCTGTTGGGCTGCAGCCCTGGGTGGACACGGACTGCCCATGCTGTTCTTGGTGGCCTTCATTGCCTTCAAACGCATGAATGAATCTACGCCTGGATCTCTCTCGCCATCGGCGGCGGGATCATCATCCTCATCAATTGGGAAAAAGAAATCGAATTCGTTCTCACTCTCTACATCTACTACTACATTTGGGGACGGAAAAGTCGGAGAGCATTCATCAAGATTGCACAATGGTTGTTCGGCTTTCTTGGTCCTTCTGTCCCTACTACAACTCTTTTCGGCAGCCTTGGAAGGCCGCCTTCTTCGGCCAAACACTAGTCCTGCTGATCTCATCTTTTTCGTTCACCAAAGATAATACTGACTTATGTCGGCAAGATTTTATGGGGCTCTGCTGCCCTCCTGGATCGTTGTGGGTTGCATTGGTGTACGGTAATAGTAATAGTTCCGCAAAACTAAATGGAAACAGGGACAGAGAGTTCGTACGATTTTCTCTCCCAGGCAGCCAATAGCAACAACTTATTTGATGGGTGATGGATGACAAAAGCGCATAGCCGCAATAGCCACATCGATATCGAAGCCCATCGTGCATGTAGCCTACGTTAGTGGAGCTGGCGGTGCTTTGCTTTCGTCGGCATTTCCCGACTACCGGCTAGAAACCACGTATGTGCGACGTAGGAAGGTTCCAGAAGAACTGTGAGAATCCTTTTCACAGAATTCTTCTCTCGAGAGCACTTCGCATACTCAAACTTGTTCCGATGTGATGCGTGTGTTCGAGAAGGAATTCTGAGGAGATCGTTTTCTCATCATGACGTTTGTTGATGAAATAGAGTAAGTGTGCTGCTTACTTATACGCAATTTTATCGATAGAAATCATTGACCGGGTGGGTGGTAAATTAAAATAAGCCACGACTAAACAGTCATGAATTGTCATTTTTTATTGTGTCGATCTGCCGATGAGTACTAGTACGTACTACTAGCTAGCTAGAGTAGGGATCTCTCGATCCCAGCTCTGGTAGCTGTCCCCGGCTAGCTGGAGATGGTGCCGCACTGTTCAAGGACTGCTGTACTATTGTACCCATGACAGCAGTTATCCTGGTAGCAATTAGAGAGGTAACTGTCTGCTCGCTACTTCGCGTTAGCTAGTACCGCATACAATACTGTAGTTAGCTGAATGCGAGTACTAGAACGGCCAGGACGGAGCTGCCGGCAAAGCACTGTTGGTTCAGTCAGGCAACGGGTTCAGTTTACTACTGGCCAGCACTCAGCCGAGCTTCACTCAGGTCCCAAGGAGTTCGTATCTTGGAACACTCAGACATGGCCGACCTTTGTGGTGGATGCCGCCATACCAGCTGCGCCAAAATACCGAAAGGGATCCATCTAGATCGAACGACGGAATCATTCTCACCTAAAACGAATTTTATGGTTTCCTTTTGGAATCTTCAGCTGATTGACATCCGTCCTGTAAAACTAAAATGAATACCGGTATCTCCTCCAAAGCGAAGAACAATGGTCGGCTGAAGAAGCTTTAGTCGCCTCAATTCGCACCTGGTGCGGTGAAAGATAGATTCCGGCAACTGCGTGGCTACAGAATATTATAATGTATCACCCACGAGCGAAACAAGGATGACACCGGCGCTACAAGCAGTAGACTACTCCGAGCGTTGTACTTGTACCGGTACAAGCTGAACAAAGTCAAAGTTGAAGCGCCCCTGACTGGTTCATTTAAGCCTCAAGCTTTCCCGACTGGAGTTTGTTCTACAGGCGGGCAATTTTAATATAGCCAGTCGGGCTACCCGTAGTAAGCTTACTAAGCGGGATGCTTCTAGCTACTAGGAGACTTCTGATTCAACCGTACCTGCCACGCTGTTGTTAAGCAGTAGCTCGAGCTAACTCCTAGAGTTAGCTACATAGCTACCGTAGTAGAAAGTTGTAATTGTACCACATTTAGATAATCTCACCAAATCCATGACAATTTGTTGCTCACTTGCTCATTCATTCATGGTCTCTTCTCGACTTGCTCATCATTGTCTTTGGTACCGCTACGACTGGAATGTGCAGCATTGCCGGTTTGACTATAACAGTAAATGTATCAGTCATGTGTGAAATGCACCAGTAAAACATCGCTGCGACATCTGTCTGGAATGAGGCTCATACGGCCATACCGTACAGTAAACTTTACATATACAGTACAACTAGGCTAATCTGTTGGTTCCGTACTTGGCGGTGGCAGCCGAGTACCGTTCTGAGTAAAAAAGAGAACTCAACCATTGAAGCATCTTCTACTAACCACCAATTCCTTGACACCCTTCGCGTGAACCCCAACCCGTCGACTGTGCTCAATACAGTACAATCTGGTACTAGAGAAGGAGAAAAATACTATAAAGTTTGATTTACTACCAAGGAACAAAGCAATATGATCGCCAAGCCACCAGTAGTACCTGAACTCGATAGTAAGGTACAATAAATCCGTGAACGTTATATAATCATAATCAAGCTTCCTTGGGGCACATCAAAGGTTGCCAATCCGTGAATAAAACCACGAGAAAAAACAATAACAAAAGGAATGTATTTTATAAGCCCCGCAAGTTCTTATCAGGGGCATAAAACAGTCACAGTAGAAATGTCAACCAGAGGAAGAAGGACTCTTTTATGAATGGTTAATTCGGTAAAGACTTTGAGTGGTTAAGCACGTAGAAATCTACTTGTAAGTAGTGTGATATGGGACATTCGAAAGTCATGGCGGGGGGTTAAAAGAAGGGAAGCGAGTCCTGAGCGTCGATAAATTGGTTCAACTCTCCATCGTTCATAGTAAATGTAACTCCTTGAAATTATTGATATTTTTAAGTTCACACAGTTCTAGAGATAGAGACGTTTGCGCTTTTAGGTAGACGCTTTCGCCATTATCACAATCTTATTACCAAGAAAAACACTGCCAGGTGCGACGTCTGATTATTTTTACAAATATTTCCCGAAGACGTCTCAAATACCTGGCACAAATTACCAAACAGTACGACCCCTACTTCTTTTATCATTTAGCTCAGTATTACCAGTGCTTGTCAGCGACAGACAGCGAAAAGTCACTCTCTGTTTTTGTCACGAATAATCATATAGCACCAAGACCATCTAAGGCAAAGACCTACTAGCTAGAGTAAATCTAGCTGGCCTCATTCTCATACATCACGCCGCATTAGTTTAGAGTGTTGTCAACATGAATATGAATATGGACATACAGAGATACCCATCATCCGCAACAAATACGACCAATAGCGAATTGGAGTCCATGACAATCAGTAATGACACCTTGGACATTGCTGGACGAGGACGACAAGACATGATGATAACATCAAGGCTAACCTTCGATGCACCCACTCGAGGGCCGCTATATAGTGACGCTTACAGTGAAGAAACCGCGGCAACCACGTTAGTAGGTGTCAATGCTTACCAATACATAAATAAGACTCCTTTTCAAATGGAGTCATCTGCACATGCACCGGGGTTGTCACTTCCACCACTGAAACAACGAAGGGTATACTTTGCTGCTGGCCACAAGGTCATCAATGAGGGTCCTGAAGAGAGCATTTCCGAGGAGGAAATGCAAGTGCGATGGTGGACCCAGGATGATCTGGACGACATCAAACAGGCGGCCAAAGAAATGAGCATTCGCCTCCGCCGTCAGGCCAAAGAGAGAGGGTGCTACGTGGAAATGGCACACAAGAAGACATCTCTCATGCTCTGCAATAACTTTCAGGAACTGGTCAAGCTGACCCCCTCGGCACCCGACCAAGACCTTCGGCACTGGTGTGCTCGGAGTGACGGTCGACGGGGACTGGAACGCTTCGCCTCCAAGGAGTACGGTAATCTACGCAAAGACGACGTGATCCAAACACGGGAGGCTGTCTTGCAAGAACAAGAAAGACAACGCCAAGAGACAGTCTTTTGTCCTGAACAGATGGCCAAGGTCTCCAAGGAGAAGTCGCGACGGGCTCGTACCTTCTCACTTTTCATGGGGGAAGCAGATGCTCAAGCAGCGGCAAGGGAAAATTCTTCATCAGCCGCAGCTACGAAACGAGCTAGAGTGGGGAACTCCTCCACTTCTCCTCAACAACCACCACAACAACAACAACGGATCACACAACGCAATCAAATGCCGGCGGAATCAGCACAGTCACGAGACTTTGCATCCGTCGAAACGCCAATGTTACAACTGGCCGCATGAACTAGCTGCTAGCTAGTCACTAGATAATATCCTGGCGAACTGAATTGAACCATCCCACCTACTACTAGTAGGCGAGTACAATCCTATAATGGACTTGTACTTGCTGAAAGTTGCTCATTTACTTGGGTACTTGGGGATTGGACCATCTCTGCCTTCCGTCATTCGCCAAACACTGCTATCTATCATGTATACTAGAAGTACAACTTAAATACTAGCTAGCCTATTTTTAAAACACAGCTACTTCTTTCTCCTTCCACTTCCTACTAGTAGAAGCAGGTTATTAATTAGCTACATATCCAGCAAACTTGTGGTGTCTAATCTGTCCGTTCAGTTTGGGACGCAACCAATTCTGGATACTGACCATCCGCAGGTCGACCTATCTAATAGTCTACAACTTCTAACTGCTCTGGATCTAATCTGTCGGTCCAGTTCGGGAAGAAACCAATTCTGGATCCTAATAGCCAGGACTGGAGATAGCTAGTTACCACCTGCAGGTCGTCCAAGTAGTCTACAACTTCGTTCTAACTAGCAAATAGAAAGGATACAATACCTCTACTACATGCAGTTCCTGTTATTGCGAACTATCTACTTGAAGAGAGGTTGTCTGCATCTGGTATCTACTTACTAGCTAGCTACTAGTACCAGGTACTGGAGTAGTAGTATCCTCGGCTAGCCCAATCAAAGATTTCAAATGACCGCACCTTTTTCTCCGATACACATTTTGAATTTTTCTCGCCCTTACTTGGGGGCCAACCAGCTATGCCGGTTGCGGGATGTGTAAGAGATGCTAGCAAGCGAACGGACACCGCGGTACAATTGTACATGCAACACAAATCCTTCCTTTCTATCCTGGCAGGTGTGTTGGCATCTTACTTTTCTACGCAGTAGTTTCCCCCACATCAGTGAAGTCAAATGGGATTCAAGTAACCAGTTGGAGTAAATTTACATTATTACTCTTCCGAAGCAGCTGGAAGAACCACACCACTTACAGTAGGCAGGCTACAAGAAACATTGCGCATGAATATATATACTAGACTTAGGTGATAAGGCCGGGGCGATAGGTGATGCCGGCGCTAGAAGGTGGACCTCCTCACCTGCTCCAATACAAGACTCATTTTGTTGTTGTCAACATCGAAGACACACGACGCCCAAAATTTCAACTGGATCATTTTTGCTCTGCCACGCTAGTAACACTACTAGTACTGGAGCACGACGCAACACATTATTCATTGTCAGCATGGTCTCGCCGTTCACTGCCTGAAGCCAGTGCATAGTATCGAAGCAACTGAAGCTAGCTACTAGCTAGACCTAGTTACGCACCGTAGGCTGGCTTGGACCTACTCGGAGTACTGGTTAGTACGTGCTACTCTAGCTAGTAGGATAGCTACGTACATACCGTAAAACCTGAACCAATACCCCAATTTGGTGAGGTGAGGTGAGGTGATCTATCTGCTGGTACCAGTACCGTGCTAGGAGTCGCTAGGAAACATCAAAAGAATTAGGTTGTTATCTTGTGAGCCGCTCAAATTACCTAGTAAGATAAGGTTCACGCCTGTTGTAAAACCTTTCGATTTTTCATCCGAATGTTTTTCATCGAAGTCTTGGCATTGCGCGCGCGGGATAGCGGCACAGTTCGTTACTACAAGCACCAGTACTAGCTAGCTAGCTAGCTAGTGCCACTTCAGTTACGGTACGTACTATACCAACACTGTACCAACTGTACCTTTCGTTTACCGCAGCTTCAGTGATGCCCACTTGAAGTAGCTACTTGAAGTACTAGTAGACTTACAAAAGTTGCTCAGGCGTAAATTGCAGGAGACAGTTGACGGCCCAGCGGCGTTCTCGTCAACCTGTTGTAGTGATGCCCTAACTACTAGCGACAGTAGTTAGCTGCGGCATGATACCCCGGTGCACAGTTCTGATCATGATAGCCACGCTCTTCGTAAGCTTAGCCCGAGTTCTTTTGACTGAAACTATCTTCTTAGACTTCGCGCTGCGGTCTGCAGCGCTGCACAGTAGCCCTGATGTAGGCATCAACCCACCACGGTTCTGTTGCGACCGACAGCTGCTCGCTAGTAGTAGGGCAGGGGCTGCAATCAGGGGCAACTGGTCCCCAGCATTCTCTTAGGCAAATGAAGTCGGTAGGTGCTGTGGCATTCCTATCCGTCATTCCTCGCTGTTCCTGGATCTTCAGTGAGCTAGTCAAACTGAAACAGCAACTACTAGCTAGCTACTCTAGTACGCCATTCGACAAAAAACTTGTGAATCTTTTGGATCAGGGTTTAGGTTTACTCCAAGAAACTCATTCCATTTCCGTTGCGAGGGCAGGAGAAGTGCAGGAGGTCATCGGGCCAGCACGCAAACGGAACAGTGGATCTCACCACTTGCACCAGCCAGCTAGCCAAAACCATTTGGGTCCTCAGCATCATATCTGCATTCCCTTGATAATAAGCCCGCTGCTCTACTAGCGAGGCATTCCTAACACTCAGACAAAAAAATATGCAACTTCCGCATCACTGTTTCGAGTTGCACCTTCTCCAAGAAACCGACTGCCGCCATGAAATGAAGAAAATGGTACCAGGTTGGTGGGACGCCAGGAGTTGAGAGGAGAGGGAAGCACAAAAGGAAGGTCACTGCTTCAGAGCAGCTGGCTAGAACCATTGACATATTGCATACCAGTATTCCCTTTCTCATCATTCCTGCTTCGTTGCTAACTAGCTAAAGTGAAAAGATCTAGACGCAAATTTTGTTTGATACTGCTTCGTTAGGCTTGCGAAATAAATGTCCTATATGTATGTCATTTCAAATGAGCCAGATTCACAGGCTCGCCTTCTTTCCAGGCCTACTACTCACAAAGCACCAAAGGTCTTTATGGCAGTCAATTCTTTGATGTGAACGTCGGACGAAATATCGACGACTGACAGAGTCAACGTATCCTCCTTCTCACTCTCGTTTTTTATTTGCCAGTGTCAGGGATGGCCATCATAGCCGAACGATCCATGATAATGACATAATCACTGGGAACCTGGTCGGATGCCTTCTTGAAAAATTTCTTTTGCATGAGGTATCCTGCAGCACCGGCAGAGGCGGCGCCAGCTGCAGCGGCTCCAGCATAGGCGGCCCAATGGCCACCATCCGGTGGAACCTCCTCCCATCTGGTGCCATCCGACCAGTCAATCGTGTGCTCATCTTGGATCGTTCCCACAACAGGTTCCCGTTCGTCGGGGTCAGCAAACTGGATGTTGAAGCCGCCTTCTTCGTTTTCCGCGTATTCGCCTGCACATGTCTTGTCTTCGGGCCATCCTACAATGTCTAGCTTTCCGGCCATGTCGTCTGTGACCGTCAGAACGGCAATTTCTTCTCCATCAATCATGGCTTTCCATTTTCCATTCCATCCTGCCGTTCGCTTCTTTGCGTTCATTTTGTTGTAAAGATACATGCCTCCTACGCCAAGAGCCGCGCCGGCAAAGGCGCCAAAGAGGGCACCGCCGCCTCCGCTTTTAATAAATCCTTCATCCTTAAATTCTCCCACGGCGGCTTTGATTTCCTCGTCCTTGATGGTATCCACAATATCAATTTCTTCTCCGGCATCGTTCGTCACCTTGAGGCCTTCGTCCAAATGTTTCAGATATTTCTCGGCCCAGTCGTCATCGCCCACCTGAACAAACGTGATGGTCAAGTCACCGACCTTCTTGACTTTCTTTGCGGCTTCGGCAATCTTGTTGCTGAGCTCTTCATGGTCATCGGGTCGACCTGCCGTCATGACCAAAATAGAACAAGGGCGTTCATCGAATCCTTTGGTAAAGGCTTCCGTCAAGACGGTATCCATGGCCTTTCCCATCATACATTTACCAGCGGGTTCTTTGGCGGTCACCAATGCCTCCAAACCTTTGACATCTTTGATATTGCGGTAGACGTCGGCATCTCCGGCAGCACCAGGGATGCAATACACGTCAACGCCGTCAGGATCAATCAAGGAAACTTGCTGCACGATGCCATTCAAACCAACGACGGCCTTTTCCCAACGGGTGGGAGGGTTCGCAGGATCAAAGGCTGGAGGCTCGGCGGGTTTGAGCTTGTTTTGAAACTCCTCGCCCTTTTCCTGGGCATGCTTGAACATTTTCTTAAAAACTCCCATTTTGAATTTCTTTTTTGTTGTTAATAATAATAATAAATCGTTTGTTGTTTGGTTTGGTTTTACTTTTTGTGCTTTCTTTTTTATGACTGTTGTGATGTGTGTTTTTGTTGTGCCATTTAGCATTCTGTACCTACTACTAGCTAGTACCAGCCGTGATGACTGTCAATGAATCTTGGATCTTGGATCCTTTCGCTTGCTTGAACCAACCAACCATTACGACGTATCAGTACCTACCAGTACGAAGCGATCAACGGTCGTGTGCTGGATCATGCATTTCCGATCGACCGGAAGTCATCCACGCGCGGCGGGAATAAAAATCAAACCCGTTTTCTGTCTTGTGGGACTTGTGCTGTGTTTCTCCTGTGGAAGGAGGCACATGGCTAGCAGATTCTCTTCCAAATCATGTCCAGCATTGAAAAGGACTAATTCTACTACTGTCATGGTCAATGTCCTATGCTGCTGCACATGATGCTGCTGCTGCGGTCGACGAGTCACTCATGATGATGAGGATGACGACAGCGACGGATGCTTCATGAGACTCCTGAAGTGTGCACTTTGGAAAATGATGATGTTGTGTTGTTGTGGTTTGGGTCTCTTTGCATTGTGCGGATCCAATGTGTTCAGGATGCAGTCCACCTCCTGCAACCAACAAGATAGCTATGGCAGCTAGCTGTTGCTGCTTCTAAAAGGAAACAGCGGGAACAGCCAACACCAGATGAACTAGATTGTAGGCTTATCAGAGGACTCTCTGCAATCTAGTGTTGTGCACTAGTGACTCAATGTTGTTGATGACAAATATTAAATTGGAAAAGAGTGAGAGGATTACTTCGAATTCTAAAGATGGTTTTCTGACTTCGGCATTTTCAAGGTGTGCTGGTCACACATGCCCGGGTTGCGGTCTGTCTGCAGTCCACACTGCGCCCAACAAGGCTAGAGTCTCAACAGCGTGACTACACCCTAATGGCAACACTGAAATGTAGCATTGTAAATTTGCACATGCTTTGTTTGAGGAAAATCTTTATGGCTGAAAGCTTCCTGCACATTTGCTGTGGATTTCATGTTTGTCCATGCACCTTTTTTTTTGCCAGCTTTTTTGTTGTTGCACTGCACTGGGAGACAGTTTGAAACTGAACAATTTTTTCATGACTATCAATGCTCCTTGAAACGGGCGTGTAACAGAAGATTGACAGCAATGTCAAGCAAAACAAGTTGCAGGAACATGCTTGTGACATTCACTTTTTTGTTTTCTTTTTGTCTCAGGTGATTGGTTGTGTGTAGTTGTCGACAATTTTGCATCTTGCTATTGGTTATCGACAAGTCAAAGAGATCAAAATCTGCACATGTTCTTGTTTTTGAAGTGAATTCAATTTCTATTCATTCCAGTAAAAACCCTCTTCACTTTGCTTCATGAGTCTTTTATGGACGTTTTCAACACTTTTGCTTCTAATCCATGCCTGTGACATTCAAATGATAATTTTTGCTATCTTCTTTTGTCTGCAGCAACTTGTGATCAACTTGCATGACTCTCGTGCTTGGGTGGGTTGTACCTGTTAGTGTGAAGGGTGGTCAACATCTCTGGAGAGGTGGTGTTCTAAGCTTTCTATTTGACCAGTGAAGTTTGTGTTGTGGAAGGTTGCATTTTGCCACCCATGACTGAAGAGGGAGACGTGTGCGACCTATTTTTGCCCTGTTCCCACATTCTAAACAATCCATGGTCTTATTTTTGCGAACTCAAATCAATCACTGAATGAGAGCCATAGCAAAAGTAGCCTTTCAATGAATGTTGTTACAAGTACAATCACCAAATAGGTCTGATTTACTTTAAACGAACGAGTGAATGATCATACCAATAGGAAGGCTGTGCAAGTTTCGACAGTGTTTGCCTGTAGCTTGTGTGCTTCCGTTTCATCTTTTCAGAGCTTCTTCGGGTCTGATGGCAATGGCATCGTCATCGTCCGTTTGCGCCTCTAACATGCAAGACGACGACAAGAAACCTGGTGCATCGTACTATTCCACGAGGCCACTGTCCAAATACTTTGGAATGGAAGTTCTGGGCGTGGATATGTCACAAGTTGACTTGGGCGACCAACAATTAATCCAACAAATAAAGAATGATCTAGTGCAGCATCGGGCCCTTTTGTTTCGCAACCAGTCGCTTGCGGGCGAACGGCAAGTGGAGATATCCAGAGCCCTTGGACGTGTAGAGAGTACCTTTTACAAGCACCCACGGTCGCCACATCCGGATATATTTCGTGTCAGCAACGATGAGGCGGAAGGATGCCGAAATGTTGGACGGAGCGGATATCATGTGGATGGAACCTTCATGATGACCCCGTTTCAATACCAGACCATGTTTTTTCCAAGCGTGGCAGAGGGAGCCGATACCATTTTCATTCCGCTCAAGGAATTGTACGAATCTGTACCAAAGGAAACACAACAGCGATGGAATCGACTATGGATGGTTACGGGACGGAACCAAGCACCCATTCATCCTTTGGTGTATCAACATCCAACACGGAAGGATACAACCATGGTATTTCACTGTGGAGAACCGTTTGTCCAGGCCTGGTTCCTGGAGGCAGAAAAAGATTCTACAGAGAGTGCCGCGCAAGAGGAAGAGGGAATGGTCATAGAGAAGCGGCTGCCGCCGTACCTTGTGCAAGAGGAATTAACCAATGCCATTGAATCTCGATTGGATCAGATTGGAATGCGGATGCAATGGCAAACTGGCGATTTTCTTATATGCGACAATCTAGCACTTGCCCACTATGCCACTGAAGGTACCCAAGGTGACGTCAGTGATATTGGTCTCAGAATTTTGCATCGGACTACCATCATGGGTGGCGACGACACTGTCCCTCGAAAAGCAGATGGCAGGAGTAGCTTTGTAATTTAGATTTTAGCATCTGCATCTTCCGCTTTTTCCGCAAACCCAATGCTGTGCTTTGGTCTTGATTTGCTTGGCTTCAGCTGTCCAATCATGCAGCACAGGCATGCAGCAGGCATCGAGGGTCAACAACAACATCTCAAAGAGCAATCACAGCAACACCAGTCACAATGCACTATCAGATCATGCGGCAGTGGCGATCGCTTTACACAAGTCAGAATAACGGACCCATGTTCACCACACCCGCTGGTCGCTTGATTCCAGAACTAACACGGCTGGAACCCGCTGGAGTGCTAGAATTCTTGCGAAGCTTTCCACCTGGGGCAGGCACAGCCGTAATGCGTGAATAATGACTCCAGTAAGCAGGGTCAAGGCACGCCTGAACAATATGACGTACCCGCAGCAGTGGGACCTGCACGAGCGTTCACCGTTGGGCTCGCAACCGATTTCTGGCTGACAAAGGTGACTACAGATACGATATAGCCGTAATCAGCCTCAGTCTCAAAGCACAGTGTCGAAAGCTGACACGCACCATCGTCTTGTTCACACCCAGCAGTGTTCAGACTCTTCGCCTGGGTCTCGTTGGCTGCCTGCCTCTTCTTGCTTTTGACTTTGAGCAGTTAACAGGCAGCACAAGCACACAGCAGGGATCAGACAGCAAGCACAAAAAAGCCAGTGCCCCACATGTCTCCCGCGGAGACCTGAGTCCATACCTGGCGTGCAGTACTTGTATAGGGCTTTCACGGTGCCCGGGGAGATGGATGCTTCTGTCAAACCAGCATTGCCAAAGGGCGCATCAGAGTGTAAGTGCATGCCTCCAGTCACACGAGCGAGGCGTATCAGCCTCAAGCGCACGGTATGGGTAACCAAAGAGCACACACGCCATATCAAGGGCAGGACCCCGCCACTGCAAATCACGCTCCTAGAATGCGTACCAGAGCTAGTGAACGTGATCGACTCTACATCAAAGGAGCAAGCGCCCGACAAAGAAAGCAGACTCTGTTAGTGACAATTTGGATGCGAAACGGCGCAGGGCATCGCTCGTATACGTACTGTCGGTGCCGCCAATAGAGGATACTAATCGCATGTGCAAAGTCGAAGAAGCGGCAGCTGACGGTGAGCAAGCAAAATTCCAATGAGTCAAACAATGACCTGCCGGTGTCATCTACGGGCTCCCAAATACCTCCAGATTGCTTCTGAACCTGACTGATCTGAGCGGAGTCGTTGGACTGAGCCGCAACCGGGGTGACAGGCGATGTTAGACCTGAAGACGACTCTGTCACGTGATTCCATCAAGAACATTGGAAACTCATGAGCAAACCAAACATCAGAATGCTGTAGATGCATGCATTCATGCACCCAACCGATATTCGCAAAGATATCAACGATGAGTTGCATGCAGCACATAAGATCCATCAATTACCGGACAAGATTCGAGAGGCCTTGTTGCTTCCGCACTGAAACTCGTTGTCCTTCGTTTTGGTCTCTTGCAGATCAACCGCATCGTCTGCAGCGCCATCAACTCCATCACCATTTTCTTCATCACCATTTTCAGAGACTGCTGGCATCAGACCAAAGCAACTCAGCATGGCATGACAGAGTCTTGATGAAGTAGGCAGGCAATACGACCTTACCATGCTCAAAATCAACGTGCTCGAAGTCACTGGATTCCGGCGAGCTGGCAGGATTGCCTGAACAGCACGTAGCGTTCGGAGCTTGAAGCGAATCAAGTCTGTAATGCGACAATGCTGGGCCAAAAATCGCATGTACCTGTCGATAAAAAGTTTTTGACGCTGTCCACGCCGCTTGCCACGCCGGTTACCACACCGCTCACCACGCCGCTCACCACACCGCTCACCACGCCGCTTACCACGCCACCCACCACGCCACTCACCACGCCGGCGCGATCGATAAGAGTTGCCGAGTCAGCGATTCCCTTCAGCAAGCCTGCAAATCACGGAGCACCCAGCCAATGATCAGCGTGAACGCGCAAGGCATGCAGCACATATCGCACGTGAAGCCGGCACGCAATCTTGCTCGTAGCTCAAGTCTTATGCTTACCTTGATTGTTCGAACGAGGCGTTTGGGGCGGCGAGTTCTGATTGGGGTTGATAGCCCACATGGGAGACGGAGTCACCCGCCCTGCAGGCACCCGCCACGATGAGGCTGCAGCCGCTAGAGCTAGTGCCGGATAGGGGAGGCCAGGTCGGGTCGGGGACTTGTGATCACCTTCAGATCGGAAATCGTTTATGCACAGACCAACATGACTGACTGCATCAGGGTATGTGGATGCAGCACAAACGGACAAACTCTTACCATCGGCAATGACTGGAGACGGTGCTGCGCAATGTCGATCATCACAGCAAGCATGCGATGGATTAGCAATCGGATCAGCGTGCAACCACACAAAAAGCGCTGTCTTACGTCGAGGATTCACGAGGTCAAGAGTAGTGTTGCCGCGACGGGGGTGACTCGAGCCAGCGGTGCCTGCATC